>Ga0335073_10002938_pt1 | contig 23549 bp, 23 predicted proteins | sample Lox_Sample_22_FD_207093 | JGI IMG/M metagenome (GOLD analysis project Ga0335073, IMG submission 207093) | Soil microbial communities from Loxahatchee National Wildlife Refuge, Florida, United States - Lox_Sample_2.2 | ecosystem: Environmental > Terrestrial > Soil > Wetlands | place: USA... | reverse complement strand
AAAGAAATACGATTCTGGCGGAAAACCATAAATTCCGGTCACGACATACTGAAGTCCATACGTGGCGACACTGCCATTGGGATAAACCTCCTGGAACGCTGTGCAATTTGTTGTCCCTGCAACCGTATTAGTGCCAAATATGTTATGCAGTGTCGTATGTGTTTGAGATTGAGGAGTAACGTCACTACCAACCCAAGGCCCATCCGTAAAATTAGCTAAGGGTCCCTGACTGCCGCCGGTAAACGCGCTGTCACAGTTGCCAAATTGATTTGTATAATCACTGGGGTCGGCCTGGAAGTACAATCCACCACCACCAGCTCCATATAAAAATGCGCCAAACGCAAGGTAATTCGTGTCAGGCCAACCGCCAAACCAACTGGCATCGCTGGCGACATCAACGTAACTCAACCAATTACAATCCCAATTGGGGCCAAAGCTAAATATATTGGTCTCGATCAGACGGACTTCGCGCTGGTAATAGTAGAAAGTTAACGGAAACTCCTTCCCCGTACTGGTTTTGTAACTCATGGGCGTGTCTTTCAACCATAGGGATATTTCCGGTTCACTTACACTCCAGACACTCATTCCAGGACTCTTTGTGTCACAGGGACAGTGACAGGGCGGCTGATTTGTCGGGCAACTATTGGCGCTCTGGCTTTGATCGGGGCAGGGAGGTTGGGGAGGCAATGGTGGTTGCGGGTCCTCACCTTTACCATAGATTAAGTCTGTTTCCGCCTGTGACAATGGGCGCCAGCCAGGCGGCTCTTTGCCGGCAGGAACAAGAAAATCACCACTGGCTTCCATATTAATGACTTGCCGGGTAAGCCATTTGAATTGACCAAAGGTTGAATCTACTACTAAAAAACGGTCTCCTTCGCTGCCTACGATGGCCGCATAATGGTTCTGGCGCCAGTGAACCACCGAAGGCACCACCAACGCACCTCCAGAAACCCGTTTCATGGCAACCAAGCCTAAATGATATTGATCAGCGATTTTTACCAGTGCGGACATGGAAAAGCCCGTTTCCGGCGAATGCATCCTTATAAGGTCCTGAATGTCCTGCTTGGACGAGTGAGATAAAACACGCGCAACTTGAGCCAATGCCAAAGTCCCACATCGGTACGAAATATAAGGCTCCTTCTGCATCAGCACCAAGGCGTTTCTGCTTCGTATCCACGCCTCCTGCCATTCAAGTCGATCCATCCGCCGATCCTTTGTTTCTGAAAACAATTGTTCCAATTCATCCAACCGGCCCAAACTGCACAGGAGTTGCGACCAATAAACCAGTGTAAAATCTGCCACGTGCTTGCCGTTGCCTGAGTCAAACCCGCGAGTCGCTTCCCAAGCCGATTTCCAACCATTTAGCGCCGCAGTATATCGGCCCGTTTGACGGTAATAGCATGCGAGATTTGCCTCCAGCGAAGGGTTCCAAGGCGACTGGGGAAATTGAGTGATATAGTCTTGAAATTCGAGCAGACCATCTATTTTGGGACTTGCTGCAATCCTTTGGTAAGTTTGCCATAACCCTTGGCTTTCGGCTTCCGTCGGTGGCCTCGTTCCTACCCAGACTAGAGACTCTCGAAAAATGCGCGCCTGGGAAATTAGCGCATTATAATCATTTGAATCCGCTTCTACTGCTTGAAGCCCGCACACCTGCCCTGTCAGCAGAACACCGAGTATCAACATTTTCAAATTGATGAAAGCTAGCCGGAACTTGCCCGCCACAGAGGAAGAAATTCGAATATCCATAAATTCGTTTTTGGGTTTGAAAGTTAGGGCAATGCACTACCATTTCTTGGCCGGGTGATGATCACGTTGAGATTAAGATTCTGCCAATCCCCTGGATCCCCAGAGTCATATTGCCCGTCACCATTGGCATCTTCGATATAATCAGGAATCCCATCGCCATTGCTGTCCAGCGGATTGCCGTATGCGTCAGTAGCGACGTAGTGATAGCCGATGCTCACCGTGTTGGTGCCATCAGGGATTTCAAAGTTATTCTGCAGGTTGGTCTGGATGGTATAATGATACAAACCCGCACTGGACGCGCTACGGCTTCCGGCGTAGAGCAACGTTGGTGACGCTGAGTTAATATACCATGGTCCCAGCGGTCCGATGGCATATGAAAGATTTGTGAGCGGGCTTATATCATTTGTCCCCGGTATTATGTCGCTGGTGCCGGAATAAGCGTTGTTGGCAGTAATGACGTAATTACTCCAATTGCCATCAGCGTAAAGAGAGGTTGGAGTCGTATCGAACAGATTATCCTTAATCGTCCAGTTGGGGTGAATCCAAGACTGGCTATCCAAGTAAGTCAATCCAACGTTACCGTTCCAGAAGAGATTGTTGTAAGCAGTTAAGGAAAGAGGATTATCGAATACACAATACTCACACTGCAGTACATAACCATTATATAAGCTCACGGAACTTCTTTCAAACAAATTATCCTGGAAAGTAATTGCCGTTGCATTATTTGTGTATGCTGCATAGTATCCGCCTATAGTCAGTGATATCCCACGCGCCCAACAATCCTGCATGAAAACTGTACCCACATTATATGTGTATGTAGCACCATAGAAGAAATTTTGCCGAGTTCCTAACATGGGCAGGTCGGTAAAATGCAAAATAATTTGCGGTTTTGGGATGTAGTTGGCGGTGCTGGTGGCTCCGCCCACATTGAAAATGCCGCTTCCGCTCGTGCCGATATTGGCCAGCAGTATCGGCTCTTCTTGAACCGATGGATACCATACAATTCGGTTCATCGCATTTGCCTCCCCCACACTGACGAACTTGCAAACCTCATTCAGTACAAACCCAGAATTACCAAACAGGCCTACGGCCACACCGTTAGTTAGCAATATCGGATTGTCGTCCGCGAAGGCAGACAATCCTGTAACCAAATAATCCAACGGGTCATAATGATACCCTAAAGCGGGTGGATTGCACGGGTCCCGCGTTACCTGCGGAGTTAAATTTGTTCCTGTCCAGGAGGAAGCAACATTGGAGATTACCAGGGGCGGATAAATAGTTTTCTGTTGTAAATTGGCCAACAGGACCGGATCGATGTTGGTAGTGCCGCTATTTGTAAAAACACAGCCACTAGCCAAATAATAGGTGCCAGCACCGACGGATTGAAATGGTGGGGAAGTATTGGTGACCTGACCCTGCCCGAAGGCAGGGCAATTGTAAAAGCCGTTTGTACCGGCATTGGCGGCATTGGTATAAGTACCCGCAAACAGATTGGTGACATTGGCCAACACGCAGTTGGTCAGATTCAATGCCAAGGCGTTGTTGGCGCTTTCAGCCGACAAATATTCGATATTATTGAACGTCGCGTTCTGAACGTCCCCCGTGCCGGCGGTTGTCTCGTTAAAGTTTGTCATTACATTGGCAAAGAGCACGTTTCGCAGATACACAGGGGTGTTGGCCAACGTCACTGCGTTTTGGCAATTGATCAGTTGACCGTTGTAGAGACTCACAGCGCTGTTGTCCGAAACCAAAATCGCTTGCGTGGCATACACAATCCGGAAATTGGAGAGGGTTTGAGCAGAGGCATTCTGAACTTCCAACGCCGGATTGGCGTAATAGCCAGAAGGACTGCCCGATGAGCCGGATATGGTGTCGCCCTCCGTGTTATCGTCCCGGGCCGTCATGATCACCGGTCGGTAAAGGCTCGCCAGCCAGTTGATCACCAGTGAGGACGACGCGCCCGACATATTGATGGTCGCGCCGTTGGTGTATTTGATCACCGCGCCGCCTTCAAAGGTGTTGGTGCCTGAAAGATTGACTGTTCCGCTAATATAGTAGGTCGTGTCGCCTTGGAACGTCCAATTGGTCTGCGAAGTCATTGTCACATAATCCAATAAAAACCCCCGGCTGGGTGGCATGGCCTCGGCCAGAAACGTGCCCTTGGAAGATGTATAAACCTGTCGTTGTGGGGGCAGAAGGAGGTTTTTTGAAACGACAGGCTTTGCTCTAGAACCAGCTTGGGCAACATAGGGCGGCAGGGTGTCAATTGCGGTGGCAATTGATACAATGGGCACTTCCTCAACCAAAAACTGCCTGCCCTCCAGTACCACCCATTGTTTGTCCACTCCAACCGATGGCGAACTGGCCCCAATTAAAAATGCCTTCCCCTGACCCATCTGCATCACTCCAAAGCTTAAACTGTCATCCTCCAAATCGCCTGCTGCCGTCGATACCATCGCCGCCGTCACGACTGGCTGCGGTGTATCAAAGAACTCGGTTAAAATCTGCAATCGCGTGGTCTGTGGATTCAGACCCAGCGATGATGGATCGGGCGTCTGTTCATTCAAGACAACGTCCTGCTCAATACCCGCCTTGGTGTAGGTGTACAGCAAGTCGGCGTTCAAGCCGTCGAACGCATTGGTGTAAATCACCTGATTCCCCGATGACAGAATCTGCCCAGTCGCGTTGGTCACCACGGCCAGCAGGACGCTATTCGTCCCGTCAAAATAACTTAGTCCAATAGGCTGGCTTTGCAGCGTTTGCCCATCGGGCGTTACCAATTTGATTTCGCCACCATAGATGTTCCCAGGAAAATAGACCTGATGCTGGCCATTCGTCGCCCAAGCCGAACTACCGTCAGGTGAAATGTCGATTTGTTCACTGCTGGCCACCCATTGGCCGTTGACCAAATGGTTCAATCCCGTAGCCAGCTCGGTGTATTGAAGAATGTTCGTCACAATGTTGCCATTGGGAGCCTGGCTATAGGTCTGCGATTGCCAGACCTGATGATTGGCCCCCTGCGCCACAACCGTGTATGGAGTTGGAGGGGGCAAGGTTGCAGTAGCGCCGGGATTGGCTGTCGTTTGCGCTCGCAGGAGGGAACATAACGACAGCATGCCTAAGACAGAAATCGTTTTCATCGAATTGAGTCTGGTTGAGAATTTTGGATAGCGGAAAATGGCGCAGCACTCTTTATGACTCCTTATTGCAATGCGCCCCATCCTTGCTTGAAAGGCCCGAACAAATACTTTTAAGTCATCCGCTGACATTTTCTGCGTGGTCTCAATCTTCCTCCGCGCAGGCTTTCCAGAAAAATATCAGCCAAACAACTCGTAGCGAAATTTCAAGGCTGAAATGCTTATGGCCCCTATCACTTATGATGTCAAGTAAATTCTTTTATTTTTCTGGTTTGTCACAAAGTTCGATGGCTCACGGCTGAAATTTCAATACACTGCTCAGTTTGGTCCAAACCATCGGAGGTCAAACCCTCATTTCATGGGATTTTGAGCTCGTCTTCGATCTGCTCGTACAGCCATGTTTCCAGTTTGTTCTCAAGCACGGCATTCTGCGATGTCGCGTCGTTCCATTGGCTGCTACCATGCCCGGCATCCCACCCCAACTGGATTCGTGAAAATGTTCCGCCTCCTAAAAACACTACCATAATTCCGGCGCTGATTACGCCGGTTGCCTTGGTGGACAAAGACGCACTGCCACATTTAAAAGATGTGTGCGTCTGGCCTCTCAATGAATTCCGTGCATGGGCAAAATCTGCTTTGCAGGTTGACCACTGGGTGTGCCGAGTTCAACCTGCACCGTGTGGTTGACAAATTGAACGAAACGCACATCGAATGAGCTTGGGAATGTGAAAACTAAAGGTAAAACTGCATGGCTGATTACGTGGGAAGGCCCCGAATCCGAGCACAACGGAAGATGCAAAGTAGTGGTGGTCCTGCCGCCACACTTCGGAGAAAGGAGCATCACGTCTATGCTCCCATTTTTCTTTTGTTCCGAGTACAATTACACCCTCTGCGAGAAAATGAGGTTTAGCATTCCAAACAAAAAAGACCCCTTCTTTAAGCAGGTGTACCGGGACATAAATCCAGAATTCTGTTATGGCCACCTCCCGAAAGAATATCTGTGCGTGCGTAAAGTGAAAAATGTGCGCTGTGAGGAAAGCAAAAAAGATTGCCTTGAGAGCACCCTGTACTGGACGGAGTTGCCAAAGTTCATCCCCAATCCACAGTTTAACCCGGACGGCTCTCTGCCTGACAACCCTGCCGATTTGCTCAAACAGGTTATTGGCGAAAAAGACATGCAGTACACGTATTCAATCCGGGCAGCCACTAAAGAACGAACGAAACGGCGAACAAAGCAAAAGGGATAACTATGCTCCCCGCCCGGCAACGACCTCATTCTCGGTCAGCTTGCGGGCCAGAACCCAGGACGTGCAGAAAATGCCGTCGTCGCCGGAGAGGACGAAACAGTTCCGTGATCGTTGCTATGAGAAATTGCCGTTTGCACTGCCGAGCGAAAAAGCACAAAGGAAGATTGCGGATAGAGAAGGGAAATTTGCGGATGAATTATTCAAGGAAGGAGCAGCTGAGCCGATATCCGTTAAGCGAAAATTGCGTGACGATTCCAAGACATCAAGATAACAATTAAGGTTTTCCGGCATTGCAAATGCTAAAAACGCTCGGAAAACGCATTTAATCAGGTTGACTTATTGTTATAATAATATACAATAAATCATGGAACGCTCATTTGAGACTTGCCGTCAAATAGCTAAACCGCTTAAACAGGTGGTGGAGGCTTGATTTTTAAGGACTGGAAAACCTCACAAGTCAAGCCAAATTATTTATGTCAAAGTCAAGCACTAGCCGCGCGCAGCGCGTTAAGTTAAAACCGCAAGCAGTCCGAAGGTTCTGGGCTCAGTTCATTGCACGGAACACTAAACGGATTCAGCCCTACGAAGAAGCACAGGCTCTGGCCCAAGCTGGAGCAGGGCAGCATATCTGCCGTTAGTCTCTCACATACAGCTGTTGTAAAATACAGCTGTTTTTATGAGCGACATTTCGGCTGTCAATGCTGATGGGTTTTCAGGCTTCAAAAAATTTGAGGCGGTTCCGTTTTCTATTCAAAATCTCCAGTTGCTTACGGCCCCAATCAGGAAAGAAGCCGTTTTTGAGTCTCCTGATCCATCAATTCAGATTGCTTCTCTGCTAAATCACCTTCGTTGTTCAACTATTCTCGTTGAGAAGAACTACACCGACCGCGACTACAAGGCTGAGTTTTCAGCATTGTATGCGAAACGCTTTTATACTCCGCATCCCCGGTGTGACCGCTTACATTTTTTCTCTGTACCCATTTTAGTCAAAAACCTTTTCAGCCAAATTGACCAGCTAAACGATAATTCATATTTGGGTTACTGTGTTGTCCGTCCCACTGAATTCAACCGAGTGGGGCGCACCGTCATTCAATCTTCCACATTGCCAGCGCCGCAATCGACAAGGGGGGTTAAACATTATATCACTTGCGAGGCATTGTTTCGTCCCCATATTCTTGGACGCTGTTTTGAGGTAAACGGGTTTCCATTTATTCAACAAGACACTCAAGTGGGAGCTTGTGCTCATGCTGCACTGTGGATGGCTGGTCGTTATATGTCAGCTCTAGGCTACTGCCCTGAATTCTTGCCCGCAGAAATAAACATTCTCGCCAAGGCTCGTCAGTCTCGTGGACGCACTTTTCCCGCTGAACAGGGGCTTGTAACGATACAAATGTTGGATGGATTACATGGAATGGGCTTATCCGCGATACATTATAATCGAATCAATTTTCCGGAAAAAATTTGCGAACACATCAAAATTTCGGCAGACAGCTTGGTTGATGGAGAAAATGAGATTCGACGATTAAAACTAGAATCGAAAAAACTTGCTGACTTGGCCTATCGCTATATTGAAAGCCGTTTGCCAGTTATCTTGACCACTAAAGACCACGCCGTTGTTGGCTTGGGACACACACTTGCGGTGAATCCCAATGTGCCTAATAATATCGATCGTATTCCAAGTCTTCTGATCAATGACGATGGGTACGGGCCTTATGTAGAGCTTCCGGTTGATCCGGGAGCGGGGAAATATTCTTTCGACGATGTTTTGGATTTGATTGCTGTCCTCCCCGGGGCGGTAATGCTCAGGGGCGAATATGCCGAGGAATCAGCGCGAAGCACCCTTGAACTCATGCCTGACCTTCTTGGCGCTGGGAATAAACGGCAGATCAAGGAGTCGGCTCGATTACGCAGCATCCTTACGACTTATCGGCTTCGAACCTATCTTTTGTCAGCATCGGAATTTCAACGCGATTTGAGACTGAAGAACCCAAGCGAAAGATTGGCCCCAGAAGTGACTATCGCATTGACTAGGCTCGATTACCCACAATATATCTGGATTAGCGAAGTTTTCATATCGGATAAGAACGGGCAGCGCTGCATCGGCAAAATTATTTTAGACAGCACCGCTGCCAAGTCCGACCGGAGTGTAATGGCAGTAGTGCTCGGTAAAATGGCAATCCTTTTTGACCGACGTAATCCTCATGTTATCCCCTTTGCGTTCACTCTTAATGATGAATGTCGCTTCTCTTCTAAAAATATGGGAACTATGACGACCTGACGATTTACCGTATATCATTAATAGAGCGGTGTGGATGTATTCTTCCGCATTCACGAGAAAGAGCCGGACGGGGGGCGTTTCAGAATATTCATTCTTCCCCGAATTGGACAGATCGAGCCAGACGCAGGATACCCTCGCCACCCGCGCCGGTGCTTACGTTGACTTTTACAAGTCCGGCGGCTTTGCCGTCCGCAACGGCGCGGCTCGCTCCGCATACAAGGAATACCCCTTCCGAGTCCTTTTCATTTTCAAAAACGCCGAGCGCAGGAACAACATGGCCGAGCAGCTTTTGGAAAATAACCCACCCATCTTCACCCAAGTCATGCTTTCGATATTCAACGAAGTCGTGGTGCATCCCCTCGACCCCATCTGGACGTGTCCCCGCGATTACCGCGAAGCGGACGAAAGGGACGCCTTTCGACACCGAGGAACGGCAGAGGCGCTTCGGATACAAGCGCCAAACGGCGCGGGAAATTTTCGTTGAGCAGAAAATCAAGAAATCGAAGCTGTTGGAATAGTTGACTTACCGCTTCTTTACAGTGCGGCGCGCCTTTTTGATGAGGGCCGACAGGTCAACGCCAATGCCGTCCGCAATACGGAGCATGAGTTCCATCGTCGGATTACGAAGCCCGCGTTCGACGAGGCTTAACATGGATTGAGACACGCCGGAGTGTCGGGCCACGGCATATTTCGACAGGTTGCGGCGTTCCCGTTCCTCACGCATGAGCCGCACGATTTCAGCGCGGAGAGCTTCATATTGTGCGATTTGAGCCACACCGAAGCATTGCAGAAAAATTCGCTTGACAGTTACTTTGCTATAGTCAAGTATCGCCACGTCAGACAGGCAGATCATTCCACAACGCAACGGCAAATAAAACCGACAGAAAGGAAATCGCTATGATGTACCTCTGCATTATTTTCATCTCGCCCGTGTATTTCTTGGCACGCAAGAAATGGGGCGGATTCATCCTCAATTCCATCCTCTATGGGCTTGCCTGCTTGTTCGTGCTGACGTTCGTGTTCGCCTTTGTCGGCGTCGTTTTTTGGATGCTGGCTGTCGGCCACGCCGGCTTCGTTTACCGCAAGGAACTTGTGGCGGTTCAGGCTGATTTGATCGCCACCAAAATGGCCGAGAAAATACAAAACCAACCCCCTAAAGTTTGATAAAATGAAACGAATCCTCCCCATGCTCGCCTGCATCATCACGCTTCTTGCCGGTTGCGTAACGGATAACGTCAAATTCCCCACGCCCACGGCAAATTTCACGCCTAAGCGCACCTATGCAATCCCTCACGACAAAGTGTGGCAGGCGGTTCTCGACGCCCTCGACAAGAACAACATCGCCGTGGTCGCCAGCGACAAATCATCGGGCATCATCCAATCCGACTACATTGCCGGGCCGGGCCAGGTTATGATCCCCTTGGGAATATCGCAATCCACCCGGTACAAATACAATATCAGCCTGCGAGATGAATCCGGCGGCAGCGTCAAGGTGAAGGTCATCTGCAAGATTGAGGACACGATGAGCAACGGACATGGCAGCAGCCAATGGAACGACGTGACATCGCAGAATGCCGCACTTGTGAACAAACTGGAAACGTGGCTGTACGAGCAAATTGAGGACGAATTGAAGGTGTCCTAACACATCAGAGTCCAGTGCTGGTTTTTGCACATTTTCTTAGTGTTGGAAGCTATGGTTTAGGCACCCAGTTCTGGAGGGACGAATCCGTCCCTACGTCCCAAAAAGCGCGCGGATGGTAGGCCATGATTTTCGATTGGGCTGAGTCCGTCTAAACTCCCAATTTTTAAGCGTGCCCAAACTCACCCCGAGCTTCGCAGCAAGAATGTTTTTGTTCATTTTATTGTGCAAACGATAGGCGGTGAGCATTTTGGACAAACCGTCCGGTAGAGGGTGCGAATCCACCCTTGCGGCCTTGATCACCAGATGGCAAAAAGGGTTCAGAAACCACCCCTTCCGCCATTAAAATCGACAAAATGGAAAATGAAATGGCGCATCCTTCATGCCGCGTTTGCCTTTGCGCAGAATTCCATCGCGCAAAGAATGGCGGTTAATGCCGATTGCGCAAATTCATCTATCAATTATCGGCCAAGTTGTTTAATTTTGCAATGAGCGAAGTGGCTTGATTTCCAACAAACACATTCGAGCAGAATAAAAGACGCAAACCTTTTGGGAGCGTAGGTCGGCGTCAGTGTTAATTTTTGTTAAAAAACTTAGATTCTGCGCCGGCGAAGGAATGCAAATGCCGCCAGTCCACCCAGGGCGCACAGGGTCGCAGAGACAGGTTCAGGAACCATCGTCAGCGCCAGGTTGTCAATATCCAACGTATCTGTATATGGCGTAGCGCCGCCGCCGTCCAATTGAAAAGTAATCATTAACGTGCCTCCCGTAATTTGGAAACCACCCACGGATGATTGAAAAATGGAGGTATTGCCCAAATTCAAGCTATAGTGTGTATAGGCAGGGTTTAATGTCAGGTCATTCCCATAGCCAGGGTTGTCCGGCGCGGTACTCAGCTGGCCGGTATAATTTACGTAGCCGTTCAAAGCCCACGATTGAAGATTAAGTCTCAGACTTCCCGCGTTCGCCCTGGCGTCGAAAGAAAGCGTGTAATCGCTCAAACTGCTGCTGGTATTCCCACTCAGCGATCCATTCCCGTATTCGACGTTCGCACCTGAATAACCGGCAGAGCCACTGGCCGCATTAAGCACTTCCTGGATAGCCGCTGTACCGCCCACACCTACCCCCGAAACGACAGCGCCAGAAAAGGAAGTAGTGTCACCGAAGAAATCGCCATTGACCGAAACCGCCCCAGCCGCGGAAAGCGGATCAAAGTTTTCATTGAATATGCTCACCTGGGCTTGGGCTGTAAGTGCCGCACCCCCCAATAACACAGCTGCGAATAGAAGGATTTTAGTAGTTTTATTTTTCATAAGAATTTGAATCGGATTTCAAAACATCTTAACCGGAAAATCTGATTGCGGCTAGCTACCCAGAAGTATGGCCTTTCTATCATCCCTCACAGCGGCGGTATCTGTTATGTGTTCTGGCCGAATGAGGTTGAGAGACTCAATGAATCGCCAAGTAAATTGCAGGGAATGAGAATTCCCTGGGGCCGATATCACCCCAATGTTGAAGGCTACCGGAGGCCGGCAATCTCATTCGTAGTTCGATTTCAAGACAACTGTGTGAGGTGGTGGAATGAGCGCGTTGTAAATGGGTTTAACCCACTGGCTTTTTCCGACATTATACACGATAAAGTCCCCGTCGAACTGCCAATAAGCCCAACTCCAGCCCAAATGCTCCGCGGTCCGGGCCACGCACGCGGTATAGCGCGCCCGCGATGCCATATCGCCTTTATCGTAAGCACCGAATTCGCCCAGGAAAACCGGGCGGCCATGTTGTTTGGCCCAATTTTGAACTTTCTGGAAATCTGATTCAATTCTGCCGCGTTCCTCCGTGGTGCCCATCCATGTCACACCCACTTTGTACGGTGGCTTGACCCAGGGTGCACCCTGATGCGTAAAATCCATCGGCGTATAATAATGCACCGTAACAATGATATGCCGATCTTTATCAGGAAGCTTCAGTTCGTCCAAATGGTCGATTGAATTCCAGAATGCCGGCCCGATAATGACCGTCCGCGTCGGGTTGCTCTCGCGGATGACGGCCAACGCCTCTGCGAGATACTGGTTCCAAACTTCTGGCGTCATTCCACCATTGGGTTCATTCAGGATTTCGAATACCAAGCTGGACGGTTCATTTTGAAAATGAGGCGCCACTTGCTGCCAGAACGCCAGAAAACGTTCCCTATTGCCTTCGGCGTCCTTCGCCGTCGTTTCGAACTCATGTAAATCAATAATCACATGGAGATGAGCCGCCGAGGCGTTGGTGACAATCCAATCCATGGTGTTCCACCATGAATTACTCAGCCGGTATTGCGGCCCCGCGCCCATATGGCTGAACGGGAAGAGATTAACGCGCACGGTGTCAAACCCACCCGCCCGGATAACTCCGAAAAATCTTTGCTGGAAGCGTGCCTGATCGAAGGAATCCCACATGGGGTCATATCCGAGCACGTTCACGCCACGGCCTAATTCCTGGCATTGAGCAAAAACATCTTCAGTTGCAGCGGCCGCTGCGCTGGTTACCAAGCCAAAGGAGGCCAACAAAAACAGGGAGAGCAGACAGGACAGTAAGATTGGCGGCAGACAACTCTGTTTCAGGGATGATATTTTCATGCAATGATAAACACGGCGGTTAGGCGGTTCTTGGCGGAGTTAACTAAATTATTTTTGTTTGAGGAAAGTTTACTATACTCGAGGTCGCTGTCACGGGGTAAAAGGGCGGATGTGCAGCTACTTCTAAAGTATAGACGTGGCGTGAAAGGTTCGTTCAATCCAGATGGAGTATGCCGCGTCGCAACGCAGTGGTGGCGGCCTGGGTGCGATCGCTGGCCTTCAGTTTGGCGAGGATGTGGCCAACGTGAAGTTTGACGGTGACTTCGGCAATTTGGAGGGTGCTGCCAATTTCTTTATTGCTTTTCCCGGCCGCGATCAGCTTGAGGACATCAAGCTCCCGCGACGTCAGTTCGGAATGGGTCATACGTTCGGCGAGACGCGCGCCAATGGCCGGCGAAATGCAGCGTTCGCCGGCGTGGACGGCGCGGATGGTGTGAATTAACTCCTCCCGGGCGGCAGTTTTGAGCAGATAAGTGCGTGCGCCAGCCTGGAGTGACTGATAGATGTCTTCTTCACCGTCATGTGTGGAAAGCATGATGATGGAAGCACCGGGGAATTCCCGGCAGATGGTGCTCGTGGCTTCCACTCCAGTCATGTCGGGCAGCTTCAAATCCATCAGCACAATATCGGGGTGATGGTGCCGGAAATTGGCAATGGCCTGCTGGCCGTTGGAAGCCTCGACTTCCACAATCATGTCGGGTTCGATATTGATCGAGCCAACCAGACCCATGCGCACGACGAAATGATCGTCCACGACCATGATGCGAATCTTTTTGCTCATTGGTTGGAATTTTAATTCAAGTTTAATCTAATATTCCTTTTGCCGGCGCGGCCAGACAGGAATGTTTCGCCGGTGCGGTGGAAGTGGTGGCGGTGGCAGTAACGATTATCTCCGTGCCAATGCCGGGTTGGGTGGTGATAGAAAAGCGCGCGCCAATTTTCTCGGCCCGTTCCCGCATGTTGAGCAAGCCGAAATGCCCGTTATTGGCGGTTCCGGCGGTTTGCATGTCGAAGCCTGCGCCATCATCGTGAATCCTGAGCTGAACCTGGTCTGTTTTATAATTCAAACTGACCACAATGCTTTTGGCGCCGGAATGTTTGAAGGCATTGACCAATGCTTCCTGGGCGATGCGAAGAAGGTTATGCTCTATGAGCGCCGGGAGTTTTTCGGGTGTTCCGGAAGATTGGACGGCAATCTTGATGCCGGTGTTGGCCGAAAGGGGCGCGGCCATTTCCTCAAGGGCGGTGGCCAGATTGCTGTTTTCCAGCAAATGAGAGCGTAAATCCCATACGGATCGGCGAGCTTCCGAAAGGCTGTGGCGCGTCATGTTGCGGGCCAGTTCGAGTTGCTGAAACGCGATTTGCGGCGATTGACGGAATTGCGCCTCGACCGCGCCCAACTGAATGTTGATGGCCGCGAGTTCTTGTTCGAGGGTGTCGTGGAATTCCCGCGCGATGCGGTCGCGCTCCTCAAGTACGCCCTCGCGCCGGACCTTTTGCTGAATGATCCGGGTTTGTTGGCGGACGCGACGGTCAAGCATTACCACCCAGGCCAAACCGGCCAGCAGGATAAGACTCATAAAGCAGAGCATCCAGATCAGGCGTGACAAGGTCCACCACGACGGTTGGTGGATGACGCTGATATCGGCATAGGATCGCAAAAGAATCTGAACCGACTCGGGCGGCGGCGTGGAAATCTTGGTCGCTGAAGGTTCCTGCGATTGAGCGACGCCGGGAACCCATTTTCCCGGCGATTTGGCGGCGAACACTCCGGTCAACGCCACCTGGCTGCCAAGCTTCAGTGATTTGAAACGTTCGTCAGCCTGAATGTTTTCCAGGGTCGCCGTAAAAACCGAATTCGACGATTGTAAAACCAAAGTTTGTCGTCCTGTGCTTTCAACCAGGTTTATCAAGTTGGCCTTCAAATGGACGAGCAAACCATCAAAGTCTTCGGGGGCGTTCAGCAGGGTTTCCAGGTCGGCAGGAATTGGCGATGGCGGCTCACCATGGCTCAGAAAATGGACGGTGGCATCCTCCAGGATGGGAACATATTGCCCCAGCGCGGAGTAACCTGAAACCGTTACGTTATCGCCGGAATTCAGCCTGGCAGGCTGATCCGTCTGTACATAAAGTCCGTATCCCTTGTTTTGAATAAAAAGTGTGCCGTCGGGCTTTTGCAACGTCACCACCCCGCTGACCTTCACCAGGTTTCCGTAATAGCCAACGGAATTGAACCTGGCCAAACTGGCGATGGATACTTCTTTCGGCTGACCCGGTGGCGGCTTTTCAATGACAATGTCGCCCAGGCCCGAGACGGCCAGCCAGGGGATGCGCAGTTGGCGTTTCATGTTGTATCTGGAATAGCACACGCCCCGCAAACGAATGGTGGCGTTTATTAACTTCATGGCATCGGATTGACTAAGGTTTTCGACGTAGGTCATGATCGGCTGCCCGTTCACGGCGAGGTTTAGATAACGCCTTCCATTGAGAGTGGCGGCTGATCGGACAACACCGTTCACTTCTATCCATTGACTGTCTTCCAGACCGGTGAATAATTGATCGACGGAGACCCGGCGTGGAACAGGCAGTTTCCCTTGTCCTAAAACTCGAATGGCCGATGCTTTAACAATCGGAGCATAATCCCCCTTGTCGCTGACGCCTTCCACTTCGATCTCCTGACCGGCGGCAATATTAGTACTTATCCCTGGTGCGACGAGGACAAATATCCCGGTCGTGGCATCCTGGAAAAACAAATTGAACAGCGGCGCATCGTAGTAAGTTACGACCCCAAACAGGTGGACGGGAAGGTTTTTTGCCGCCGTCTCCGGAGCCAATTCGCGCACTTGTTGAGCATTGGTGAGGACGATAAAAGCATTGCCCGGCTGGGCCGAAAGAGGCGTCACTTGAAATAAGGCCGAAACCAGGAACAGGATGCAAAACCTTCGCAGGCTTCCGGCGTCCGGCTGTCGGGTCAAAGGTCTGGAAGCAATTCGGGGCATTTTAAATTTTATGGCTCGCTCAAATCGAATTTGGGATGAAAGCGCACATCACCCCAGACATGGTTCGAATGGTAATTCAATCCGAGGTTGGATAAAAGCTATACTAAAGTTGTGCTTGAAGCTGACGCTAATGCCTTGGTGACTATGCCGGAGGATATGTGCATATTCTACAATATAACTCAGCACGGTTTTAACACATCCACCTATGAAATCCATAAAACAATTATTAGCGATCCTTGGCATTGCCGGGGCGGTGTCTGCTGCGACGGCCCAGACAACCAATATTATTCTTCAAACCGACTTTGACGGTGATGCCAATCAGGGGAATTATAACACCTACTATGGATATACTGCGGCCGGCTACGGGATCGGCGCGTCTTCGGGATCATGTGTGGCGGGCAACAGTTTCACCCTTTCGGGCGGGACCGGAGTGGGCGGTACAACCAATCTTACGTCAGTGGCAGATTATTCGCTTTTGCCCTTTGACCCAAATTGGACGAATGCGGCTGACAGCTACGTTTATGCCGTCCTGGGAGCTGGCACATCATTCGGAAGCCCGGTGACGCCTATCACACCAACGTCACTGATGAGCTCATTCATCCTGAGCGCCGATCTCCAGGTTTTAGGATTGCCGCCTCAACTGACCAATGCCGACGTCAGCATTACTAAAGTTCAGTGCTTTAGCAACACCACTGTCCTCCTTTTTGATTTTAACGGGGACGCCGGCAATGTCGGGTCAAACTATACCCATATTGCCGTGCCATTGTCCTCATTGAGTTACGGGGCTGGGCCTGGTGACCCCGCGCCTCTCTATCCCGACGCCAGCGCGTTTACGAATGCTGCAATCGTTGGCTCAATTAATTATTTTACCATCGAATACGCGGTGAAGGGTCTCCTCGGAACGATCGGTGGCACTGGCGCCAATCAGATCCGGCCGGTTTTTGGTTTTACCAACAACGCGGTGCTGAACGTTGACAATATTGAATTGGTGCAGACCGGGAATACCGTTCCCACGCCAACGGTGGAGCGACTCATTTGGCAGTCCGACTTCGACACCACATTTCCTGACGATGCCGTTTATGGGTTTAGTTATCGCGATGGGAATAACACCGCCACCGGGACTTTGTCTACGAATTTAACCGGTGGAATTGGTGGCAGCGCCTCGCTCGAATATACCGTGGACCTTTCATCCTGGAGCGGCTCTCCACCCGCCCTCTATTCGGGCATTGGAGTCGGTGCCACGGAAAGTCCGATTCCTTTCACCTTGACCCTTACCAACAATACATCATACCGCGTTTACTTGTCGGCTAAAGTAGGAGGGGTGAGCGCGGGTGTAACCAATGTTTCTGGTGTGGTGGATCTGTTATTTAGGGCTCCGTCAAATGCAACGGAGATTGTAGTGTTTGATCTGAACCCGACCATCACGTTTACGACCAATTGGCAGTCATACGTTTTTAACAACATGCCGATTGGCGTAAACAACGGTGGTTCACAGGCCTTGTTCGACCAGTATGTTTCGCAGGTTAACCAACTGTCGGTGCAAGTTGTGCCCCAGGGCAGTCCTAATGTTGCGACGCTCTTTGGTTATGACGCCAATAACACCGTGGATATTGATAACATCAAGGTGGTGGAACTTGAACCAGGCCTGGCTCCGCTAACGGTGGCCAAGACGAATAATCAGGTTCAAGTCATCTGGACGGATCCTGCCACCGGCGGCTGGGCGAAGCTTCAAAGCGCGACCAATGTCGCTGGGCCTTATGTTGACGTTTCCGGCGCTTCTTCGGCCGCGGCGTCTCCTTACACGGTTCCGTCAGGCAGCGGGCAACAATTCTTCAGAACCATGTGGGTTCCGTAAACTGAAGGTGAATGTATCAGGTGTTATGGCGAGAGCTGCCTGTAGTGGTGCAGCAATGATGCTGTTATCATTTGCCGGGAAAATGCATGCGCAAAACCTGTTGAACAACCCCGGTTTTGAAACAGGCAACCTGACTAATTGGACAACGTATCAGGCCAATAACTACATTCAGGCCGGAAGTCCTGTCCGCAGCGGAACCTTTTCATATAAGGTTTATGGCCAGTTCAATGCTTCATACAACTATACGGGCATTTATCAGGACAATCCTTCCGCGCCGGGTGCCAGCTATTCAGCCGATGGCTGGGTCTGCACGATCGGCAGCGACGCTGTTCATGGACAGGACCAGGTCTGGATCGAGGTGAGTTTCCGGGATGCGTCATCCAACGCCCTGGCCCTTTACCGGTCACCGGTTGTGACCGGCGCCAACATTGCCGGTTTCGGTGGTACAAATGTCTGGTTCGACCTGCCGGTAACGAACCAATGCTCCTTTACCAACGCCCCGGCGCTGATGCTGTTGCCTGCAACCGTCATCGGTACGGTGACCGGACCCGTGGCCCCGCCGGGCACCGCCTGGGTGCGATATCAGCTTGTTTTCGCGCAGGGATCGGACAATGCCAATGGTTCGATGTACTTCGACGACCTCACACTCAACCAAACCGGCGGCGGCGTAACTTCGCCGTGGCAGTGGAATATTGTCTGGAGTGACGAGTTCAACGGCAGTTCGATTGATACGACCAAATGGACGTTTGAAAACGGCAACAACTATGGTTGGGGCAACAACGAGTTGGAATATTATACCAGCAGTCCGCAGAACGCTTATGTGAGCAATGGGCTGCTGCATATTGCTGCGCTGCAACAATCCATTGGCGGTTACAGCTTTACTTCCGCCCGCATGAAGACGCAGGGCCTTTACAACACCCCGACCTATGGGCGCATTCAATGGCGGGCTGCCATGCCCGCGGGAGTTGGCATGTGGCCGGCCCTGTGGATGATGGGGTCGGATTATCCCTCGGTTCCTTGGCCTGCCTGCGGCGAGATTGATGTGCTGGAAAACAACGGCGCGCAACCGTTCTGGGTGCAAGGCAGTCTCCACTCCGGACCCAGCAAAACCAATGTAATCAGCTTTTGGAAGGTTTATGATTATCCCGTTGGAGATCCCTATGGCATGTCCACGACCAATTTCCACACTTACGAATTGGATTGGTCTCCCGCTTCAATCTCGTGGCTGGTGGACGGTGCAGTTTATGAAATGCAGAGCAGCGTCGCGCCTTTCAATCAACCGTTCTTCTTGATCATGAATCTCGCCGTGGGAGGCGATTACGTCGGCAATCCTTCCGTAGGCACCATCGCGGCATCCAATACTTTCCCGCAGGAAATGCTGGTGGATTACGTGCGCGTTTATGAGCAAACCTCACCGCTGCAGATTTCCGTGTTTCAAACGAATGGCAATATTATTCTAATCCAGCCGACGAATATCGTCTGTCATCTGCAAACGCAGACCAATTCCCTGGCCAGTGGAAATTGGAATGATCTGGGCAACACCACGAATCCGCTCGTCGTCGCGCCCACCCAAAGCACTGTCTTTTACCGATTGGAATCACCGTAATGGGAATTCATGAAAAGAAATCTTCATTATACACGGGCCTTCACCTTGATTGAATTGCTGGTGGTGATTGCCATCATCGCGATCCTGGCGGCAATGTTACTGCCCGCGTTGTCATCAGCCAAAGAAAGGGCAAAACGAATTGCTTGCGTGGCCAATCTCCGGCAGATCGGGATTGGGGCGATGGTTTACGCCGGCGATAACCATGATTATCTCCTTTCGGCACTTGGGGGGCTTGGCCCCGGCTCTGATCCCAGCGCAAAACAAACATATAACCAAACCGCGCTTACCCCGCCGGTGGCAGGTTTGGCCAGGACGGTCAACTTGGATGCGACACAAACCAATTCCGCTTCAGTTTGGTGTTGCCCGGATCTTTCACGCTACGGGACATCCTACAACCCCAACCCCGGAGGCGGCGGGGGGCCTCAATGGCAGATCGGCTATCAATATTTTGGTGGCATTTACTGGTGGCTAAACGCATGGTCCGGTGGCTATATACCATCGGCCAGCCCTGTCAAGTTAAGCAGTGCCAAACCCGATTGGGTGCTCGCCGCGGATATCATTTGCAACCTGAAAACAGGCGGCGTTGGAAGCAACCCTTGGGGAGGGAGTACTGGCGGTTTTGTTGCACACCAGCGGCCGGGCGCACGCTTTCCAGATGGTGGAAATCATTTGACGGTGGATGGTTCTGTGCATTGGATTCCATTCGAGCAAACGTTGGCAATCACGAGTTTTAGTCCTGGCACTTACAAATACTACTTTTATCAAAAGGACCTTGGTGCGATCAGTCCGCTCGTCGTTGCTAAGCTACTAGCGTCGGGTCCATAATTCCCTTTTTAGCCGTTATTGGACGCCGGAAGTCAATGATGTGAAGAGAGTTGCACTCCAAAGACGATCGGCCTTTCGAGTCCCTATAACGGAGTGAGTCACAGTTGGAGCGGTTAGCTGTGTGTGAATAGCGCGCGGTGACGAGCCTGCCGGTGTAGGTCCACTGGCCGGTGGCTGGATCATACAATTCCGCGCTGCTGACGTAACCCCCTGCGACGAGCACCTGGCCGTTGGTCAACAGGGTAGCGGTGTGACCGACGCGATCGTCGTTGAGGTTATCCAACGCTCCGGCGTGGTGAATGCGATGGTTGGGCTGTTGACCGCGCTTCCCGAGACAAGGCTTTATCGGCGGCTGCTGAAGGAAGGGCGGATAGAAAAGGAAACCACCGGCAACAACACCGAGGCCGTGCTCAATTTCAAGCCGAAGTTGAACCGGGAATTCCTGGTGAACGGTTATCGCGAACTGATGAAGAAGCTTTACGAGCCGAACACCTATTACCAGAGAATTCGAACCTTTCTTAAAGACTATCGCCCCAGCGGTCCAAAGCTTCGGCTCTGCTGGTCAGATTTCCAGGCCTTCTTGAAATCATTCTGGTTGTTGGGAGTCTGGTATCGGGGTCGCATTGCCTATTGGCGGTTTTTCTGGAGCACGCTCCTGCGGCGGCCGCGGCAGTTCCGCAACGCCATTGAACTGGCGATTATCGGCTGCCATTTCCGTCGTGTGGCGAGCCGTCTTTGAGCTGGCAAACGGACCTGTGCATAAAGCTCCATAGCCGCACGCTATCGGCACGATGCAAACAAGGTATTGGCCCGCTTCATTCTTTGGGAGGAGGATGTATCAGGATGAATCCAATTCTGTACAACGTTATGACTCACAAAGCCATTTCCATTGCCAAACCGGCTTAAGAGGACCGGAGCGTTGACATGATCAAAGGAACAGGCGACACAGCCCAAAGACCGGCGGGCCCGGTTGGTTGCAACTCGCAGGCATGCGAGCAGCCAATTGCGTTCCCCGTTTTTCCAATCGAGCTGATTCCCGAACGAGCCAGCACGACCACGCAGGTGCTTGACGAAATTCGCCTTCGGCGTGACGAGCCTCACTCCCATTGGGGATTAAACGAGTAAATGAGAAAATAGACAGATATGAACCCCGTCAAACCAAAGGCTACCGCTATCCCCTTCACTTTGCAATGTTCAGCGAATCCTGCAGTCATGATTGAAACCCGCCTTGAACTCGACCAGGCGCTGCACAAGGCCGAGTTAGACTGCATTTCTCAGCGCCCGATTATAGTTTCCCTTTCTGCTCACGGCCACCAACTGGAGATCGGTCTTGGCTTGCGGGATAGCTTTGTCAGCTTCCAACGCTGCCAGCCCACGCCCGGACCCAATCTCATTACCGTCGGCGATGAGCGGGCCAACCATGGTGCTGTTTTCTTCTTCCTTGGCTGGCGCCGCACGGAAATACCACGACGCAATCTTCTGCCGGTAACCAAGGCGCGGGAAATACTCAGGGAATTCTTTGAAACCGGTGTTCGTCCCACAATTGTCGAGTGGGAAACGTTGTGAGCGGAGGCATATAAAACCCAGCACGGAACTCACGAGGATGCGTCAAGCAACAAACCGACGGAAAACCAATGAGCCTGGTGGCCACGGAGAAAGAAAATAAAATGAACAAATTACGATGTCCCCACTGCGGTATCAAACTCGGTAATTATCTCTACGCGGACGCATGTCCGCACTGCCATGAGGAATTGAAGCACAATACGAGACCCATGATCCCAGCCCGAAAGAAAAGCCCACAGAAAGCGCGGGCGTGGCCGGTTCGGACCTTCTTCAAGATCGTGCGCCTTGTCGAAAGTTAAACGACAAAGTACCGGACATGTGAGAAGCGCGAAAACCATAAATGTATATATTGAAGTTCATTTGCATGACGATCATCCAATTGATCAAGCAAGTTTGGTGGCTGCCCCAATCGGTCGCGAATGTCGTCGAACAAGGACGGTAGCAGATGGTTCAAAACGGACTTGAAGCTGAACGGCTCGACCGAATACGCAACCCTTCAAAGTATCTTGGAAAGTGAATTTAAATTCGATCCGGGGAACACGAGTTGAAAAGCCCATTTTAAAATGAACAACAAGCACAACAAAGTATATGTGGATAACTTGGCCGCGGTTACGAGGGAAAGAGATCTGATGGATCTATTTTCCCCTTATGGCAACGTCGTGGAGGTAAATATCGCAGTTGATCGCGTCAATCATAAGTCGCGCGGTTTCGGCTTCGTGACCATGGCCACGTCCGAAGGCGCCCGATCGGCAATTCAAGCGCTCAACGGCAAAGCAGTTGGAACCCGAATCCTTACCGTAAGCAAAGCATGGCCGAACGAAGAACGCACCACTTCGTCCCGTGGTCCCGAAGTTCCCGCCGCCATTCCAACCATCTCGACCAAGCCGCCGCTTAAGGCTGCCTCCTGAAGTTTAAGGATTCGCAATTGCACCAGTGTTCTGCCCACATCCCGTGTCGAGGCGGGTGATGCTTCCGAAGACATGCGCCGGGTCCGTGCCCTGATCGCCACACACGATTCTTCGATTCTTATGAGATGCAAGTATTGGGGAGCGGATTTCCAGGATTGAATGCGGTTCACTCAATCGGCACGCCCAGGACTTTTGCCGCCGCCTGTATCGCCTGCTCCTTGGTGGAACGTGCAAGGGCGGACTTCTCCTGGCGCATTTTTTCAGCGTGTTCCAGGTAGGACTCGGCGCCGCTTAAAAGCCGCTCCAGGTGTTCACGAAAATCCGGCGGAAAGATTGCCGGCTTGATGGTCAGCATGCCCTCCCGGTTGAAGACCGGCTGGTAATGGCTCAGTTGCTCGTCGGTTTCCAGCATCTGTCGAAACTTTTCATAAACTTGCCCGGTCAATTTGGGCTCCGTGGTCAAGGTGATACTATCTTCCCCGCAAAATTCCCGGCTGATGGATTTGATTTTCATATGACGAAGGGTTGATAGATAAACTCAAATCTTTTCCAGCGCGGCCACGGCCGGCACCTTGCCGCGGAAATTCTATTTGCCGATCGCCCCGCGCCAAATCAGTATCGCGGCCACGCCGATGCCAACGAGCAGGCCACACACTATCGAGGTGACGATGATTGTAAACTCATGGTCGTATTGCGAATGCTGCATTCTCGGAAACAGCAATTTGCCGACATAATTTTTCAGCATGAACGCCTTTGGTTGACATTAGTCCCATTGGAACGGTTATGTCCTTCAGTGTCCACACATTTCTCGATAAATATATTTTGAAGGTCGCGTGTGATTAGATTGTTGCCAACCGCTTGAAATTCCGGCCTTATTGGAACGCAACCAAAGCCACCACATGAGATTCTTTGAAGCCCTTGTTATCGTTTCAAAACCGAAGCTGGATTCAGTTTCTTCAAACCAGCAATGGCTAACATTCCTTGGTAAGTTAAAAGAGTTTTTATCGTCATCCAAGAATAGCCGACAAATAGCAGAAAACTGTGTTTTGCTAACCCTCGATTCAAACGCCAAGAACTTTTTGCGAGCCATAACTCAGACGGAGCTTCGGTATAAGGCATACC
>Ga0335073_10002937_pt1 | contig 23550 bp, 17 predicted proteins | sample Lox_Sample_22_FD_207093 | JGI IMG/M metagenome (GOLD analysis project Ga0335073, IMG submission 207093) | Soil microbial communities from Loxahatchee National Wildlife Refuge, Florida, United States - Lox_Sample_2.2 | ecosystem: Environmental > Terrestrial > Soil > Wetlands | place: USA... | reverse complement strand
ACCACTTCGCTCATAGCTCAACTCCAATCTATTCTTCGATGACCCGGTGCGTGTGTTGGCTTCAGCCGCCGATGCAAACTCCGATACGAACCCTTAACAGGCGCCCCGCTTCATGGTAGAAAAGTCGAGCGCCGGAACGGACTCTGGCCGTGGTAGCGGACCGATCCGCATGCGCGGAGGATGCGAGGTGCTGTCAATGAGGATCTGTTGTGTACTGGCTGTTATCACGTCTCTCATGGTTCCGCTGGCGGCGCAGAATCAGGCGAGTGCCGCGCCGCGGACGGCGGTGCCTTGCCGGCCGATGCCGCCGCTTCCAGCGATGGCAGAACAAGCGGCTAAAGACATATTTGTCACCTCGCTGGTGGAGCGCCTGCGCACGCTCGTAGCCAGTTGCGATCAGTCCAGCGCGGTCACCATCGAGGAGATTGCGCTTCGCCAGCAGATCACCGAGGCCGTCACCGTAGCCGGGCTCGATGTCGACGCTGTCATCGCGCAGATCGACTACGAACGCGCCCAGATTCTGGAAGAGCGCGACCTGCTGGCCGATGCGCGCGACCGCAAGATCAACATCCTCAACGTGGCCAACATCGTCACCAGCGGCGTCTCCGGAATTGTTACCAATGCCATGCAGTTCAGCGAAAAAACGGCCTTGGCCGGCGACGGCATCGGCGTTGGCGGCGGCGCTGCCGGCTTGATCCTGTCGGTCATAGGCCTGCGCGTGCAGGGTCCCAAGGCCTCGGTTGGGACTTCGCCAAATATGCTGGCGCCGCTGCTGCACCCTAGTTCTGGGCACGATGTTTATCCGAACGACGTTTGGTCGTTTCTGAATACCAGTCCCGCGCCCGACGGGCATGTCGATACTTCCTGGCGCGACGCCTTGGTCAACGACTGGGTCAAGGAAAAAAGAATCGGTCCTCCGCAAGAGGCGCCATCGCAGAAGAAGATCGAGATGATCAGCAGTGAGATTGCACCGCACAAGACATACTCGATCGACGTTTTGACCGACCGAACTCTCATGCTGCTCGACCTGAGGAATCGCGTGGCCTTGATGAACCACGAGCTTAGTCACCTGTTAAGAGCCGTCAGCGGATTGCCGGCAGAGAACTGACGTCCTGAGCCTGCGGACCGACGTCTGTTCTTTGGCTCGGAACAGCGCTTGCTGCGACTTCCGCTGGTGCACAGGCAGCATTCTTGGTTTAATCCCTCTTGCGGTAATTTCCGAAGAGGCGCCGATGAGCTTCTCTAGTTTCGCTAAAGGGTCGCGATTGTCAGCACGCGGCACTTTATATCTTTGGCTTTTCTTGATTGCATCTCTAACGCTGGCGGCCCAGACAAAGGGTAGCGGTGCCACCGCTGATGTCCGCAACGCCGCAGACTTCCCCGGCACGTCCATCGTCGAACGCATCCAGGCGGCGATACTCAGCTGCGGCGCCAATCCCTGTCAAGTTTATGTTCCCGCCGGAAGATATCAGTCGAGCGCCATATCCGCATGGCACAGCCGCGACACTACCGGCAGCCGTGTCGGGATACTTCTGCCCTCGAACGTCGACGTTTTCGGTGCCGGAGCGGGGCACACGATCATTGAAGTAAGCCGCGGAAACGGCGATCCGCCCGCTACTCTATTCGCGAATGCTCTCCCGCGCGCCAGTTACATTCGCCTGCACGACATGAGTATAGTTTGGAACGACTCCGCTGCCGGCTTTAACTGGGTATCAACCTTCATCTGCCATGCCTGCGAGCAGGTTGAATTAGACCACCTGACGCTGGAGGGCAATCCCAACAAGCTTGTCAACCTGCTCGACAGCACGAACTCCAGCCTGCACGACAATACCTTCCGGCTGCGCTCCACAGCCTATGGTCACGGCGACAATGCCGTCTCCTTCAGCCGCTTTGACCCTGCGATTACTGTTACCGGTGCGGCCGGCGTCATTCGTGACAATCGCTTCGAAGAAACCGGCGACTCGCGCGTGTTCTCTATGCTGATCGTCTCCCAGTCTGAACTCTATGTGCACTCCAATGTCTTTGAAGCTCACCTGCCGCCGCCAGGAAATGCCACGGCGATCGAGTCGGGCCAGGACAACTTAGGACGCCTTCCGCGTGGCGTCAAAATCAGCGCCAACATCTTTCACGGCGCCAGCATTGCCTATGGCGGCCTTGATAACTCCGAAATCAGCAATAACTTCTTCGATCACGGCGATATCTATATCGCGCTGCAGTCAGGATCGACTGATTCGCTCTCCCTACTTACGATCGCCGATAATGAGCTGCACTTCGGCAGCATCGGCTTCGCCGGCCTGGCAAATACCTTCACGGGGCGCTCCGTCATTACACGAAATCGCGTCTTCGATGGCGGGATCGCCACTGGCAATTCTTTGCTGGTGCGCGACATGGAAGTCAGCTACAACGATGTCCGCTACACCGCCGGACGCGCGGGCATTGAATGCAACGCCTGCTCTGTCTTGCGCGGCAACCTGGTTCGCGAAGTCGGTCAGGATGGTCCCGGCGATCGCGCCGCGGGATACGTCGTCAGCGGCAACATTGTCGATATGAGCGACAATGTCTACCTCGACGAGCAACACGAGTACGACGGCGGCACGGTGTGTAGTGTCGCTCAACCTTCCTCGACAGAATGTCTTGGCTCCGGTAAGAGCCGCTGGATAATGCTGCGAGGCGGCCAGTGGGGGTTCGGCTGGACTAACCGCGTACTCTTTACCGAGCGCGGCAAATTTCTCATTCGCTGCTTCGTCAACAATGCCCTGCTGGAACTCGATGACGACGACGATGCCTTACCCGCCGGCACGCCCTATCACCTTTACCGCACCACGTATACCGCCTTCCAGCTGAATGGTGCGACCATTGATAACTTTGCGAATAACGTTGCGCAGTCGGCGACCGGCCCGTTCCGCAACGCGACCATTGAAGAAACCGGCAAGGTTGTTGTTCGTCACCTGTCGGATAACTTATTCCAGCCCTACAAATGCACTGGACCGTGTTCGACAGACTATCCCGCTACCGCGATTCCATCCAAATGAGCTGCACCCCGTGAGCTAGTCAAGACTCAACGAATCGGCCAACGGCTCCATCTGCTTGACGGTCGCAGACACATAGGATTCGCTCAGAACTTCCCGATAAACCTGCAGCATGGCTTCTGCCATTTTCGCTGAGCTGAACTGCTGCTCCACGCGCGCCCGACCCGCAGCCCCCAGTTCCGCTCGTAGCTCGCGGCTACTGAGCAATAACTCGATTGCCTGGCGCAGCGATGTCGGGTCACCCACTTTTACGCTATATCCGGTCTTGCCATGCTGGTTGACCCAGGACACGCCGGTCGGCAGATCGGTGGATACTACCGGCTTGCGGCATGCCATAGCTTCCAGCTGCACTAACCCAAACATCTCCTGATTCGTAATCGATGGCAGCGCGAACACATCGCAGGCGTGATAATAAGCAACCAGGTCCTCATCGGAGACATGGCCGAGGAAAATAACTCTATCCGCCATGCCCTTCTCGACTGCCAACTGCTTGAGCGACTCCTCCAGAGGCCCCGTACCTACAAGCCATAGACGCGCATTCACGTTCTCCAAGGCGCGAATTAAGAACTCGACTCCCTTGTAGTGCACCAGCCGCCCGACAAAAAGCACGGTCGGCCGCCCATCCTTCAATGCCTCTACCTTCCGTGACAGCCGCTCGTTCAGGTCAAACTTGGATACAGAAATACCAAAGGGAACGACCCGGCACTTCTCGCGATAGTAGGGGACAAAATCGGAAACGTCGATATGTCGGGGAGTCGGCACCACAATGCAGTTCGCGCGACGGTAAAACGCGTGCAAAAACTTGTTGTACACCGCGCGCAGAGGTCCGGGCAGCGGCCGCACCACATCGCTGTGAAAATGGGCAACCACGGGAATGTCCCGTCTTGCGATCAGTCCCGATACTTCCGCCAGCGGATTGGCAAGATGCACATGCAGGATGTCGGCATTAAACTTGCGAGCCCATAACGGATAGGTCGGGGCCATCGAACAAGAGAAGAGTTTTCCCGCGCTGGCCACGCGAGTCACGGCTATCTTCCCGTTTTCATGTTCCGTCCGGAGGCTGGTGTTAGCCACCACTACGCGAAAATCGACCTGGTCACTTAAGCTTTCACAAATGTCCTTCAGTGCGGTCTCAATTCCCCCGACTACCGGGAAGTAGAACTTCCCCAGTTGCAAAATCCTCATCTACAGCCTCCTGGAGCTGGGAAGCAATTACGCTGGTCAGGACTTGATCGACCTGTCCGGCCAGCTTGTTGGAAACGAAATTCTCTTGCATCCAATCGCGGCCCAATTTGCCCATGAATCGTCGTAACCCTTCATCGTGGCCCAGTGTCACCATGTGGCGTGCGAGTTCATCCGCATCGAGGGGGCGGAACAACAGCCCGGTTTCGCCGTGCTGCACCAGCTCCGCCGGTCCCCACCTGTCCACCGTGATTACCGGGACACCGCAGGCCATGGCTTCCAGCAGCGAGCGGCCCAGTCCCTCCGGACCGCGATTGGGCTGCACCAGAACATCAACCTGCGAGAGCACTGCCGGCACATCCTGCCGGAAGCCGAGAAACTTCACGCGACCTCCCAACCTGGTCGCCGATCTCCGCTGCAGCAGTTCCTCGTAGCGAAGCCCTGCCTCGGTGAAATAGGGATTGTTCCCGACAATCACGAACACCGCATTCGGTAACTGCTCGGCCGCTTTCTCCGCCGCCTCCAGAAACACATCGTGCCCCTTCAGCGGCGTGATCGGTCCCACGATCCCAAACCACACCTCATCGGATTGCTTGTGCAGATCGCCTGCCGCTTTGACCGCCGGATGAAAGCGATTCAAGTCGACGGGGTCATACACCACGTGGGCCGCGACTGCGCTGGAGACGTATTGCCGGAATTGCGCCAGCACATATTGCGACACGCAGATCGCCAGATCACATCGGCGCGACAACATTCGCAGCAGCTTGCGCGACAGGCGACGGCCTTCCAACCCGTCCCGCATGTACCAAACCAGTGGGACATCCTTGCGCCGCCGCGCCAGCGCACCGGCCATATGCGCCTTCACCGCGTTGGTGACGAACACTGCCGGATCAATCTCTTCGAGCACTCGCGACAAATCACGGGTAAACGACCACAACCCGGCTAGCGCGAGCAGCAGCTTCGCCGGACCAGCCCGCATTGCGGTTTCTCCGGTGCGGGAGAGCGCTTCCGGCCACGCCAGAATCCGGGTCTTGGCGCCGGCGGCTTCCGCCGCTTCCTTCAACCGTCCTTCGCCCGGAATCAGCAGGTGGAACTCGTAGCGGTCGCGCAGGCGCGAAATCACCTCCAGCAGGCTGAGCTCGGCTCCTCCCAGCCCGGGAATCGCGCACAGCACAGCCACCCGGGGCTTCATAAGGGCTCACCTGCGTGTTCCAACTCGTGGACCGGAGCGTTTTCCGGGCGATAGCGCTGCAGCAGCGGTTGTAACGATTCCTTCAGCGCCTGCTGGGTGAAGTTCGCCAGCGCCCATTCCCGGCCGGCAGCGCCCATCGCGGCCGCGAGGTTCGGCTGGCTGACGATCGTCAGCACCGCGTCCGCTACCTCCTGCACCGACACCGGATTCACGAGCAGACCGGTTTTGCCATGCAGCACCGCCTCGGCCGCACCGCCGGCGCAACTCCCAATCACCGGCTTCGCCGCCAGCGCCGCTTCGACGTACACGCGCCCGAAGCCCTCGCCACCGATGGTGCCCCCGCACTCCTGCCCGCGGCTCGGCAGCACGAAAACATCACAGCGGTGATACAGGTCGACCAGTTCGGCATCGCTTAAGCCGCCGACGAAGCTGACGTTCGCCGCCACTCCCGCCTTCGTCGCGAACCCCTCGAGCTTGGGCCGAATCTCGCCGTCACCAACAACCACGTATTGCAGCTCCGGCACGGTTTGCAGGATCCTGGGCAGCGCCTCGATCACGGTATCGACGCCCTTGAATTCGTTGCGGCGCGCCAACGCGCAAACCGACAACAGCACCGGGCCGCGCTCCCACGCCGGTTGCGGGCGCCCCGCCCAAGCTTCCTTTGCTTGAGTGGGCCCTTTCACAACATCACGCCCCAGGGCGTCGGCCAGTTTTTCCGGAATGGCGTTGTAGAGCACGCGCACGCGCGCCGCGTCGATGCCCTTCATGTGCTCCACGATTTCGGCGGTGTAGCGGCTGACGGGAAGAATCAGGTCGGCGTGCTTGAGCGCCGACCGCCGCAAGCGCGTGGTGCCCCACCACACCTCAATGCAGTGGCAAGCAACCCAGTAGGGAATTCCGAAAGCCAGCCTCAACAATGCCGCTACCGGCGCCAGCGCGACATGGTTGGCGATGACCAGGTCATAGCCCCTCGCACCAGCCAGCATCGCCTTCGCCAGAAAGCGCACTCGCGACAGCACGCTGGCCCGGCTGCGGCTGCTCACCCATCCCAGCACGCGGAACCCGGACGGCGTCTCGCCCGTGTTGCCCCAGTCCCAGAAGCACAGGACATCGACGTTTTCCGGGCCCAGCAGATCGCCCAGCGAGGAAGCCAGTGTCGAGGTGTACCGCGCGATGCCCCCGCGGGTGAAGATGTCGGTAGCGAGGATGAGGACCCTCATCGCAGGTCCTCCCCGCTGCACAGCGGACGCGGAGATATACGGGTTTCCTTCAGCTCACGGAGCCTGGATCGTTCGGCCAGATGCGAATTCATGAATGTCTAAGAACGCTCCAGACTCGGCCTGAGCCGATGCGAATAGTGGTGTTCTTGCTGTCGTGTCAGGCTTACCGCCCACATCACCACAACGAACACCAGCAGGGTTTGAATGAAAGTAGCGACGGAGTTATCGAAGTCGCGCTCCACCGACATGGCGCATTGCGTCAGCACCAGCATGGTGATCACGGCGCTGACAAATACCGGCAAGTGCGATTTCCACCCGTCCACCAGGCCCAGCAGCGCGCCCCACAGCAGCGCGCCCAGCACGATATAGAGCAAGCCACCGGCGTCATAAAGTGCGCCCGGCATCGATGGCGCAATCGATGCTCCGCCGCCCTCGCGCATCACCGGATCGTCAAAGGCCCAGATTCGCGAGCCGAAATTGATGCCCGCATTCGCCGCGCCCTTGCCGCTGTACACGGCGCGCGGCAGCACGCCCCGCAGCAGCGCCGAGGCCAGCACGTTGCGTCCCGAATGCGGCTCCAATGTCGGCACCAGCGCCACCGTCAACAAAAACGAGTCGAAGCCGTGGAAGCGGTGTACCGGCTCGCTCGAGACCATGCCCATCCATCCCGCGATCCCGTCCTGTTGAAGGTCGCTGGCCACCTCTTCCGGTCTCACGTTCTCCCACTTGATGCGGCGATACGACTGCACCAGCACGCTCAGCACCAGCAGGCACGCCAGCCCGACCGGCAGCAGCTTGCGCAGCTTCGGACGCATCCCCGAAAACACGGCACCGATCAGTGGAATCAGCAGAATCGGCGCGAGATTTTCGCGATACGGACTGACAATGCCACGCACCATCGCCGGCGCCAGCACGATCACCTGCATGCTTCCGATCCGCCACTTGGGACCAGAACGACGGAAGTGGTCCCACCAGACGATCACCGCCGGCACCATGTAGAGGCCCGACAGCAACGCAACCGGCGTGATCAGCGGCAACGGCAGTCGCCCGGTTTCGGTCAGGAAGAATCCGATCGACGCGAAGGCCGCCACCGGCAACGCCGCCTGATAAGCGAAGTCGGGAGTGAGCGTCCGCGCGGCCGTGAAAGGCCCCGCGCTACGGCGCCGCCTCGACAAGCCATAACCCAGAGTGACCAGTGCCCAGAACATCGCGCAGTAGATCAGCGTCTGGTTGACGACATCGGTGGGCAGCGCAACCAGCCGCGGCGTGCCATTGCCCCAATCCACTGCGTTGTAAGCCAACATGAAAAACCGCAAGACGATGTCAAGCCCGAAGCTGAGCCAGACCAGCCCGTACACGGACTTCAACAGCGCCGGCCAGCCCTCGCGCCTGAAGTTCGGCACCACACGCACCGATGCCATCCAGCAGACCGTCATCGCGCCGGCGACGATCCACGTAGAAACATCGATCCGTAATCCAGCAAAGCCGGGCATAAAAGATTTCCTTTTGTAACGACAACACCGAGGAGGCCGGCGGCTCTTCAGGGAGGGCGCGTTTCTCAGGTCAGCCTCGCTGACCCTCGAAACACCTGATCATGGGGAATTCAGCCTACGGTCGAAACTTCCGACCGCAGCAAAACAGAACCGTGGCGCCGGATAAATCTAATCGGCACCTTTCCGCATTGCCTATCCCATGAAAGTCGTAGGCGTGTAAGTGCGTGCTAACACCACAGAGCTACTCCGCGAATACTTTGTGGCCAGCGTGAGGAGGAACCTACGTACCAGCTGGCGCGGCGTCAAGATGAGCTTCGGCAGCAAAAACGAAAACCCGGCCACATGACCGGGTTCCCTGTGTTTCAATTTCTAAATACAGTATAGCACATTCCGAGGGGTTTTGTTCACGATTTCGGAACTTTATATTTCCTTCGTCATCATGCGATTGCGGCTTATTGTTGCATATCGCCATATTGACATGTAAGACTTACCTGTAAAACTTAGGTGCTACAAATTGGGCCCCGAGTCAATCCTGGGCTTTAGACGTCCCGATTCGGGCCACACCCGACCGACGCTCCGAAATCCTCCCTACGTCCGCCAGCAGCGTAAAGACCGAACACCGACTCCGCACGATGCAGCACCAGCGCGAATTCCGGATACATCTCGGGAGCGAGTTTTTCGCCTCCCGCAAAATCGATGATCGTCGCCTGCAGCGTCTCCGGCACCCGGCTGATGATTCGCTGCTCGAGCGTTACCGCGTCATAACACCGTGCATGTTCCTGGTTGGCGAATCCGCGAACCGGAATCAACTCCGCGCCTGGATCATAGGTCCGCAACAGCGAAGGCGTCACTGCAACCGGGTCGAAGTAAATTCGGGCTGTGGCCGCCGTGTAAAGCGGCAGGATCAAACACGCACCGGTCGGACTGAGAACGCGATCGACCTCAGCGACAAACTCGCTGTCCGAGTTCCACATGAAATGCTCGAAGGAGTTGTGCAGCGTCAGCGCGTCGAAGAAACCGCCGGGTACCGCCGTCATCTTCTGCGCGAACCCGCCCAGCCGCCGGTTCGGCAGATCGTCGGCGTACATCAGGTCCTGTACCCAGAATTCGACCTGCGGATAGTGTTCGGGAAAGGCCTTCTGAAACGGGCTGGCACAGGACGCGACATCGCAGTATCGGCCCACCCGCGTGAAATCCAGCAATTCCAGCCCGAGCCAGTGTTCCAGCGCCTTGCCTCTTCCCTTGTCGATGCCATAAATTTCGCGGTGCTGCGCGAAGTAACTGTCGAATCGCCCGCGGAGTTCCGCACCATCCAGGTCAAAAGATTTCCAGCGCACGCGTGGCGACACCGCAGTTCGCATGCGATTCGCCATCTCCTCATGCGAGCAGTCCATGGAAATGGATTGTGGCGCGGACACGTTCAGTCCGGCGGTCCTGACTCGCACCAGGCTGTAGTAATGCCTCAGCGGGTTATAGATTGGGCGCAGCACGGGCGATAGCAGAGAACGCATGCTGCCTCGTCGTGTTGCCAGCTTTGCCATCGATTCGCATCCTACCGAAGAGCCGGATTCTAGCACCGGCGCGCCATCGTCACGTCAGCATCTCTCGCAGCCGCTCGCAATTCGCCGCGAAATCGCCGATCTCCCGCGCGGTCTCCGGCGACGGCAACAGACACTCATCCATTGCCCCGTCAGCGATTCCCATCAGCATCCTGCGCAAAAGTTCCCGCAGCCTGACCGTGTCGAACATCGCAACGCACGAGTCGGGATACAACTGCGCGTTCAGCTCACTGTTGTCGCTGAAAATTCCCGGCCGCCCCAGCGCCGCCGCCAGAAACGTGATCCGCCCCAATATGCTGCCTGCCGTGAGGTTGACGACGCCGTCGCATTCCGCGAGAAAGCGCACAAAAGCCCGATACCCGCGCTTGCCCTCGAGCACAAACGGCAAGCCCTCGGCAAAGCGCGTTGACGCGTACAGCTCGCGATCGCGTGGATGGTAAACCACGGTGTGAAACGTGAGCCGCTCGCGCAGCTCGGCGGGCAGCTCGGGCCATAGGTCGAGCAGCACACCCTTGATGACGAAGGGATGGTTCTGCACCACGTCGTGAAAACACATCGGGACCTGCACCAGAATCTTATGCGCGTCCGGGCGTGGTCCATGCCCGCGCGCGAGCTTGCGCGTAGCGTCCAGATCGTATGGCCAGGGGATGACGCTGGCGCGCGCACCGCCGATGAGGCCGTCGCAGAAGGTCTTCAGCTCCGGCGAGTACGCCCACACGTAACGCGCCCCGCTGAGAATGCGCTTCACGCTGCGCAGCCTGGCATCGCTGAGATCGCGCGCGAGAATCGCCGGCGGCCCAGGAATGACGGCGACCGGCGGCGAGCCCGCCGCAACCAGCGATTCCAGATACCCCAGCTGGCTCTCCGAGCTTTGCAGTTCGGCGAGGATGAGGTCGTACTTGCCACGCGGAACCTTTTCCCCTTCCAGCAAAAAGTCAAAGCTGCCGCCAAGCATCAGCGGCAGACAGTAGACGTCGGGATAGACGACGCCCTCCAGCCGCATCTTGAGGTACTTCGCCACCAGCCGCTGCTTGCGCAGCCACCGGCTGTGTCCGCTGACGAAAGCAATGCGCAGCTTGCCGCTCAAACCGTCAGGCTCCTGGATTTCGCCGGGTCAGGCGCGGCGATGCCGCACTCGCGCAGAATCTCGGCAGCGCGGAAATCGTAGGTCTGCCCGGCCGCAATGCGGACCGCATTGCGCCTTAGCCGGGCGCGCAGTTCGGCATCGTGCAGCAACTCGTCGATCCTGCCGTCAATCTCATCCGGCGAACGGTAGTAGGCCGCCGCTTCGTCCTCCGGAAAGATAGCGTGCTGCGCCGGCGAATAGCGCGCCAGCATCACGCCGCCGCTGCCGGGAATCTCGAACGTGCGCATATTCGGACCGCCGAGGTTTTCGGCATTCAACACGTTGAGCGACACCGGCACGCGTCCGTAGATGCCGCTGACCGCGCTGCCCCACACCGGCGCATGCGCGCGATGCTGCCCCGCCATCGTTCTCCATTGGCGCGGCCAATTGTTGCCCCAGATCGCCACCGCATGCCGGCGAATAGCGGCCACCTCCGCGCAGCGGCGCCGGCTGTAAGTCGCAACAAATCCCACGTCGTGGGATGTCTGACATTGTCCACAATACAGGCCCTCAGCTACGTTCTCCGGGTGGAACAATTCCGGATCGACCGCAAAGGTCAGATAGCGTGCCTCAACCCCATCTCCCTGCAAACGATGCAGCAAACTGTGCTCCCACATAAACACCATGCTGTATTGCCGGAAAACTTCGATCAGGTCGCGGCGCAGCGCCGACGCTTCCCGTGGGTCCCAGGTGATGCCGATGTAGGGGTTGTCGGGATAGTGATTGACGAATGGCACGCCGGTGAGGCGGCGGATCTCGCGCACGGTTTCGGGATGAAAGAATGAGCACTTCACCGCGAAGATCAGCCCCGGCTCGGCGTTCTGTGCAACCTTCACGGCCTCACGATTCACCGCATTCCACAGATGCGATCGCATGGCGCGTCGCAGAATGCGATTGCCGGAAAAGCGGCTCGCCTGGCGCAATGCGACTTCAGAGTCGAAGCGCGCGACCTCCATGCCCAGCCGCTCGAAGGCCCGCGCGTAGCTTTCGGCCAGTGCGCCGCTATGCAACGGTCCGATGACAAGCACGCGGCGGTTCATCGGAGCACCACGTCCTTCCGGTCCGAAGTCTTTGCCTGCTGCACCAGCCTGCTTCCGCTCCGCAAACTCTTTTCCACGCTGGAGAGCGAGAAATCCTGTACGAACCGGGTGCGGGCATTCGCTCCCAGTTGTGCCCGGCGGCTCTGATCGCGCAACAGGGCGACGATCGCCCCGGCGAAGTCCTCTGCGCCGCTGCGGATGAGGGCTTCGCGGCCATCGACTATTTCCAAACCAGCGACAATCGCCGGCGACGCGACCATGGCCTTCGCTCGCGCCATGGCTTCCACCAGCTTCAGCGGAACCCCGCCGCGCAGAAATACCGGCAGCGCGACAACCGCGCACTCGTCCATGAAACAGCCGGAATCTTCGACCCGTCCCAGCACCTCAACACGCGCGAGTTTTTGCAGGCGCGCCGCATCGGCCTGAGGCATGTTGGCGCCCGCCAGCCTCAAAACTGCAGCCGGACATTCGCGCAGCACACGCGGAAAAACCTCGTCCGCCAGGAAAAGTGCGGCATGCAGATTGGGCGTGTAGGAGTACGTGCCGATGAAACCCACCACCGGGTGCTGCGGATCGGGCGCGGGGCGAATCGTTTTCTCATCGAGACTATTCGGCACCACGATCACGCGAGCGCCAGGTGCGATGCTGGAAAAACGCGTGGCTTCGGCAGCGGATGTCGTCCACACCTCCGAGACTTCGCGCAGAAAGATTCGTTCCTGCGAACGGCAAGCAACATGGTTAGCGTAAAGCCCGAGCTTCCCGGCGCGTCCCGACAGAGTAGCCATGAACGACGCGCTGAGATCGGTCAGCACGTCAGCCGCATCGATGATGACTTCGAATCCCGCGCGGCGCAGCGTCCGCGTGTAATGCATGAACATCGACGCCAGCACGACGAAATCGGCCCGCACTCGCCCGGCTTCGGCCAGGATGATTTGTTCCGCCCCGACGCGATCGTAGGACATGGAAAACGGGTAGCGCTTTCCCGGTATGCCCAGCGCGCCGCGAAACAAAAAATCCAGCTTGTACGAGACGAGCGATGCGGTTGAAAAATTCGCGTGCGGAAAACGAGGCCCTCCGTGACGCACTTCATCGCAGATGGTCCCGAGCAGCGTTGCCTCAAGCGGCGGCGGATCGCGCTCTTCAGTGGTGAAGTAGAGCACGGCGCTATAGATGCCGAGGCGATGCAGGAGCTTGAGATTGCTGAGATGCCGAAGATGCAGCCCAGTTGTCGCCGGATAGGGAAAATCCGGCAGCACGGTGAGCACACGCGGCGCGCCGTGGGCGCGAGGTGAATTCGTGGCTGTGATTGCGTTCGGCATCAGCTAGTGCTTCAAGTCCCGGCGGCGAGCGAGCAGAATGCCGCAGCCCATCTGCAAGGATGGTCGAATGGTCACCTCGTGCGTGGGCGCGAGAGCGGTCCGCACCAGCTCCAGTGTCCCGGGCACCAGGTGGTCGTGGTACTCCAGCGCGACCCGCCGGATGCGGCGCAGCAGATCGGGCGTGGCGGCGGCGAAAACATCGCGCTCCGAGCCTTCAATGTCGACCTTCAGGAAATCGATCTCCTCGGAACCCGTCAGCTCGAACAGGCCGGACAACGGTATCACCGGAACATTGCCGGCCTCGGACTTCGGCTGCATAGTGCGCGTCCGCGGCTGTGACATGGCGTCTGGAAGCCCGGAGCTCTCGGGGCCGCGCAGCATGTGATCGAGCGAGCGTGTGCCCACCGCCTCCATCTGCGCCTCACCATAGTTCCCTCCCAAGGCCATGGCACAGCAGCGAACATTGTCGCAGCGGGCACGGGCTCGGTTGGCCTCGAGAAATTCGAAGTTCTCCGCGAACGGCTCGAGCGCGATCACCCGGCAGCGGCGATTCTGGCGCGCCATATAAATTGCGAACAGGCCAATGTTCGCGCCCGCGTCCACAATTACGTCGCCATTGCCCGGACGATAGAAACCCTCGGTGTAGACGTGCTGCAGCCAGATTTCGTGCATGGTCTCCAGCAAACCTTCACGGCCGGGAGGATGCGCGATGCGCGTACCGTCCCACAGCACCAGTTCCTCGACCCGACGGCGGGCGTGGATATCGAGCGCGAGCGAAAAGCCATTGCGGAAGTGCCGCATCAGGCGCGCGGTGTGCACAACCGTCTTCAGGTGCATAATGCGCGGCTCCCTGCACGTGCGCCAACCAATTGCCGGTAAACGGAAATCATCGTATTCACCACCGGACGCGGTGAGTAGCGCTCATCGATCAGTGCCCGCGCCGCTTCGCGCATCTGCCGGCGCTCGGCAGAATTCTGCAGTAAGCGGCAGACCTGCGTCGCCAATTCGTCGTCACTTTCGCCGACCCAGCACTCGCGCCCGTTCTGATACTCGATACCCTCCATACCCTCCCACGTCGTAACCACGGGCACGCCATATGCCATCGATTCCATGACTTTGACTTTCATCCCGCTGCCGCCAACGGGAGCATAGACCATCGCCGCCGCGCGCGAGAAAAACTCCGTGGGATGCGCCAGATCGTTCGCCAAACTCACGTCCGGCTGTGACGCGTACGGCTGAAAATATTTGGCCGCGTTCCACCCTGCGATCAGGAGCTTCGCTTCCGGCATGCGCTGCTTCACCTGCGGCCAGATGCGCATGATCAGCCGCTCGGCCGCCGCGCGTGACGGCTCCCAATGCATCGAGCCGATTAATCCTACGACCGGCTCGTCCACAAACGGCTGCATCGGGTACAGCGATGTGTCCAGCGCAAGCGGCACGACCCAGTAACGGCCATGCGGATTGATCGACTCGGCGAACTCCTGCAAGCGCGGCGTCAGCAGGCGAACATTGCCGATTTCGTGCAGAAGAAATTTCGCCGCCCGCTGCGCCTGCCATAACCCCTTGCGCTCGGTTAGGCCCAGGTTCGCACGCCCGCCGCGATCGATCTGGTCAAAGTAATGCACGTTCAGCAGCGCTTGTGGCACGCCCACGCCGAGCCAGCCGGTCGACATCTGCTCGAGGTGCAGGACATCGCAGCCCCGCTGGAGTTCGCTGTGGAGCAGCGCCGTCAGCTCTTGGTCCTGCAGCATCTCGCTCGACGGCAGCAGCAGGTTCTGCCACTTCCGCCGCAGCGCAAGCGGGTCGACCTGCAATCGATGCCAGTGCAACTTTAAATTTCCCGCAAACTTTTCCAGCCACCGCTTCGCTTCGGCGATCCGCTGGTCCGCTTCTTCGGTCGCGACCAGTGCGACGACCTCGTGCCCGTGCGCTGCCAGTTCTCCCAACAAGACATAAAACCATCGCGCGGCGGTATCGCCGAAGGGATGGGGTGCTGCGGGCATGACGACGACAATCCTCACCGTGGCTGCTCCTGAAGTGTGGACGGCCGATATTGCAGACGGCCACTGCCTCCCAGCAAATCGCAGTACAAATCCAGAACCTGTTCTGCCGACTTCCGCCACGAGAATGCGCCCGCGCGTTGCCGGCCTTTTTCTGCCATCGTCCGCCGTAGTTCGGCATCGCCGGCCACGCGCTCCATCTGTTGCGCGACGGATTTGGGGTCGCGTGGATCGAAGAGCAAGCCGCAACCGTCGAGCACCTCAGGCAGGCTGCTCGAATCGGAAGCCAGAACCGGGGTTCCCGACGCCATGGCTTCGACCAGTTGCAGACCGAAGCCTTCATACAGCGACGGATGCACCAGCGCCACGGCGCCCTGATAAATCGCGGGCAGATCGTCGTCGGCAATGGCGTCGGGACAGAACACCCGGCCCAGTAATCCCAGTTCGGCGATTCGCCGCGCGACACTTTCGAACTCCCGGCGGTGCTCTCCAGCCATCACCAGCGGCGGAAGAACAGTTGGCAGTTGCGCGAAGGCTTCCAGCAGTGCGCCGGCGTTTTTGCGCTTGTCGAAGCCGCCGAGGAAGAGAAAGTACGCCGCCGGCAGGCGATATTTGTCCTGCACGCGCGCGATTGCCTCGCGCGGCAGGGCGCGGTGAAAGCGTTCGCCGGCCGCGTTGTAGACGACCACGACGCGCTCCGGCGGCAGCCGGTGGAAGCGGCAGATGTCGCGCCGGGAGAACTCCGACACTGTCAGATACAGATGCGCGCTGCGGCGCGAGATGAAGTCCGCATACTGCTTTCGCAAAGCGCCGCGCCGGGTTTCGCCGTCGCTGAACTCGGACAGCCGGTCGATCACGTCATGACAGGTCAGCACATATTTGCAGGCGCGCCGCAGCGGCAGGCCGCGGTTGGCCGTGACATGAAACACGGCGATGCGATTGTGCTGCAACTGGCGCGGCAGATCGACCTGCTCCCACAGAATTTCCCGGCGCAGCGGAAACACGACCGGAGTCATGTCCAGCATTTCCAGAAATTCGCCCGCAATCGGCCCCGGCGAGAACGTCAGCAACTCGAGCTCCTCGCCGGCAATCTCCTTCATGGCGCGGAACAGCTCCACCGTGTAGCGGGCGAAGCCGCGCATCTCGTAGTGCATCAGGATGCGGCCGTCGATGCCGATGCGCAGCGGCTTGGAAACTTCATTCATGCGGGCTGACCGGTTCCGGCTGCCGGCGACTTCTTCCTGCCGATGACGACGATGCCATGCGCGTAATCGACACTGAGCAGATAGCACAGAGCGCGCATGGCGAAAAAGCGCAGGCGCGGCTGGATGCCCTTCGGCCATGCGCCGTAGCGCACCCGAAACGCTTCCACATCGTGGCCGCGGATGACGAAATCGGCGGCGAGATCGGCGATGGGAAACTGCTGCACGTGCCCGGGGTCGCCCGCCCACATGGGAACCACGCACAGCGGATTCGGCGTCGAGATCACCAGCACGCCGCCGGGCGCCAGCAACTTGCCGAACGTGTCCATCAGATCGACGTAGCCGTTCAGCGGCATGTGCTCGATGACTTCGAGACAGAGAATGGCGTCGAACTGGCCGGTGATTTCCGAGAGCGATGAGTACTCGTGCTTCTCTTCGGTCGAGATGTCCAGCGTCTCGTATTTTCCGGCGAAGCCGGCGGCGAGAAACTTCCGCTTCAGGCGATTGTCGCCGCCGCCGTAATCCAACAGCCGCTGCGCATGATGGGTGCGATCGAAAATCACCTGCTCGTATTCGTTCAGTTCGGGACGGTCTTCGCACGACAGGCAGCGGGCGCGAAGCGTCTGGTACATGACGTCGCGCGCCTTGTGCCGCGCCCAATAGTCCCGATACCACTTGTCAACGTCGGACATGCAATTGCCGATACACCGAGAGCGACGCTTCAGCGTCGCGTCAACCGCCCCGATTGCTTTGAGGTTTGTCTCTCGCCGCTTCGCAGCGGGAGACAAACGCTAAGTTGAAAGTCCGCCCGGACGGGAGCCTAAAGGCTCGCTCTACCCGGAAACCGTCGCCGATCCGATGGCAACCGGTTTCATCGCCGCTCGCCAGCTCAGGAGCATGCGGCCCAGAAACGCGCCGCACAGCACCGCTTCAACCGCCAGCACGGCGCCCAGCCGATAAATCGACGAGAGCAGTCCGGCGCGCATCACGAGCACATTCGCCGCCACCAGCGCGATGCTCCAGATCAGGGGCTCCCGCAGCGATTCGAAAACGCGGATGTGCTGACTGCGGCGAGCGCGCAGAAAGGCCATCAGCCATGTGGTTTGCAGCGCACCCTGGAAAATGGCGAAGCCCATCAGTCCGTGCCGCATCACCGCCCAGGTGCCGATGGTCCAGGTCGGTATCGTCCACCATAGGCACAGGCGCAGGTTGAACCAGGCGTCGTTCTGCGAAAAAAACAGCTCGCTCAGCGGCACGCCGATGGCATTCATCATGGCCATCATGCAATACGCATAGAGGACGGGCTGCGCCGGATACCACTTCGGCGTGAAGATGTAGGCAATGACCGGCGTACTCAGGCTGGCCAGAACCGCGCACGCCGGCCACGCGATGCTGGCATTGATGCGCAGCGACTTCTCGACGCGCGAGCGCAGCAGTCCCACATTGTGGGCGGCATCGCTGAACGCAGGCAGATAAATGCGTCCCATGGCATTGCAGATCACCAGCGGGTAGAGCGACAGCGTGGTAGCCCAGGCGACATAACCGACGGCATTTTTTCCCAGCAGGCGCGCGATCATCACCGGCGGAAACGCCAGCGTGATCATGTTCAGCACCGAGCCGCCCTGATAGATCAGGCTGAAGCCGACGTGCGGCCGCAGCGAACTCCAGGAGAAATGGCGCAGCGGGGGCCGGGTGATCAGGTTGAACGCGACACTGCCGAAAACGTCGCGGCATCCCATGGCGACCACGTAGCACCAGATGCCTTTGTGCATGTAGGCCAGGATGCTGAGCAGCACCGTGTAGATCAGGCTTTCCATCGCTTCGACCGCGCTGACCACCTTGAAGCGCATGGCGCGCTCCAGCACGGCCAGCGGTACGGTGCGCTGATTGCGCACCACCAGCAGCAGCAGGAAAATCGATGCCGGAAGATAATTTTCCGGGCCCAGTTTTACCAGCTTCAGTGCGACCGGCAGCAACGCGCCAATGATCACGGCGAAGGCCAGCGATATCCCGAAGATGACCTTCTGCGCGGTGGCCAGCTCCATCGGCTCCAGCTCGCCGCGCTTGCGGATCAGCGAGGCTTTCAACCCCAGATCGCCGAAGTAACCGAGGATGCCCTGGGTGACGAAGATCAGGATCGCGAAGCGTCCTACAATGTCGGGGCCGAGCCAGCGCGAGACGGCAATGCTGCTGCCCACGCTGAGCCCCATGATGACGATCTGCCGGATGACCAGGGCGATGGCCGCGCCCGTGAGTTTGCCGCGGAACAACGCCTGCAACGCCGCGCGATAACCCGAGGGCGATGGCACCGAGGCGCAGGCTTCCGAGGGATCGGCAGCTTCCGACGGTAACTTTTCCTCAACGAGCAACGGAGATTCCCTCATCGATGGCTCTGCGGTCTGTCCGGCACCGGGCTTCCGGCAGAGGAGCTGTTCGCCGCAGCCTTCTTCTACCTGGGCGATGGTCAATCCAGTCTAGGATGGAATTGAGGGAGTGTAGCACGGAGAACCTACCCCTATAGTTGTAGATTGACCTAATTCGTCGGTGGGATAGCCGAAATCTCTTTCTGGCCAGAAGCAAGATTGCTACAATCGGGTTCGCTCCCGCGCCACGCATCGCTCTCCTGAACCTCCGCCTTGCCGTGTGTGCGAAGCCCTTTGTACAAGCGAGTTCAGCGGAATGAGTCCGGAAAAAAACCTCGGGATGTTGATGCCTCGTAAAGACGAGCTCCAGGGCTATCGTCCCCAGGACGGCGGAGCGTTTGCAAGCTCCTATCCGGTTGCCAGCCGTGTACCCAGCGTCTGGGACTATTGGCCCATCCTGATGCGGCATAAGTGGCTGATCGTGACCGCGATGGTGGTTGCCATGGGCCTGGGCGCGATCATCGCATTTTCTACGACTCCCATCTATGAAGCCGTTGGCCGCATCGTGATCAACCGCGAAGGCGCCGATACGGTTGGGCTGAAGAGCTCCGACGCGGGCGCCAGCGATTCCTATGACGACTACATGGTCGCGATGGACACGCAGACGCACGTGCTGGAAAGCGACGCCATTGCCCGGCTGGTGATCGCCAAGCTGGCTCTGGATTCGAATCCCGCCTTCGCCGGCAAAGGTGCGAGCAGCGCCAGCGAGCCGACGGCGACACCCGATGACGCCGCGCTGCAACGGGCCACGCCCTACGTCGGGAAATTTCATCACGCGCTGCAGATCAACTCCATTCCGCGGACGCGTCTGCTCGAGATCCGCTTCTCCAGTTCTGACCCGGCACTGGCGGCGAAGGTCGTTAACACCGTAATCGATACCTACATCGAACAGAACTACAAGACGCACGTGGAAGCCACGACCCGCACCTCCGACTGGCTGGCGCAGCAGTTGTCGGAATTGCAGATGAAGGTTGAGCAGTCGCAGGAAAAGCTGGTGCAGTATCAGAAAGAGCATGGCATCCTCGGCATCGACGAGAAGGAAAACATCGTCACCTCGAAGCTCGATGAATTGAACAAGGAGCTCACGCAGGCCGAAGACGATCGCATGCAGAAAGAATCGGTTTACCGGCTGGCCAGCTCCGGCGATCCCGATCTGCTGTCGAACCTCGATCCTGCCAGCCCGCTCATCAAGCTGCGGGGCCAGCAGGACGATCTGCATCGCCAGATCGCCGAAGCCAGCGTAAAGTTTCAGCCTTCGTATCCCAAGCTGCAGGAGCTGAACAACGAGCTGGCCGCAGTGCAGTCGGACATCAAGGTGGAAGTGCAGCGGCTCTCTGAGAAGTACAAGAAGGAATATCTGGCCGCTCTGGAGCGCGAGAAGCTGTTGCGCGGCTCGCTGGAAAATCAGAAGACGCAGGAGAACCAGCTTAACGAAAGCGCCATCGAGTACAGCCTGCTGAAGCGCGACGTCGAAACCAACCGGCAATTGTACGAAGACCTGCTGCAAAAGTTGAAAGAAGCCGGAGTGATGACGGGGCTGCGTTCGAGCAATGTTCGCATCGTCGATCCGGCGTCGCCGCCCACCATGCCTTCTTCGCCGAACATCCCGCGCAGCCTGGCAATGTCCTTGTTCGTCGGACTGGTCGGCGGGGTGTCGCTGGCTTTCGTCCTGGAGTCGCGCGATACGTCAATCCACTCGCTGGAGCAGGCGCAGATGATCACCAATCTGCCGTCGCTGGCGTATATCCCGCTGGCTTCCGGTTCGAGCAGGGCGCTGGTTCGCGCCAAACGGTCGGCGCCCGGCGCGGCATTGGCGTCAGCCGCGCAACCGAAATCGCAGATTGCCGAAGCCTATCGCGCGCTGCGAACTTCCATTCTGCTGTCCCGCACCGGCCAGACGGCGAAGCTGCTGATGGTGACCAGCGCGCTTCCCGAAGAAGGCAAGACGACGACCAGCGTGAATCTCGCGATTGTGCTGGCACAGCATGACGCGCGCGTGCTGCTGATGGAAGCCGACATGCGCCGCGCCGGAATTTCGCAGCTCTTCGGACTGCAGCCGAAGATCGGCTTGAGCACGGTATTGGCAGGAAAAACCGAAGTGGACGACGCGATTCATCCGGTCCCAGGCATCCCGAATCTTTCGTTTCTGCCGGCCGGTGAAGCGCCGTTGTATCCCGCGGTGCTGTTGGGATCTCCCGCGATGCGGGACCTGCTCGCCAAGCTCAGCGCCAACTTCGATTACGTCATCATCGATACGCCGCCGGTGCTGACGGTGACCGACGCGGTGCTGCTGTCGAAGGTGGCCGATTCGACGCTGCTGGTGATTCGCGCCGGCATGACCGACAAGGCCGCGCTGCGCCGGGTGTGCGATGTGCTGGCGCATGTGGACGCACGCATCGTAGGCGTGATCCTGAACGCCGCCGACGCCAACGATCCCGACCACTACTATTACGGCGGAGGTTACGGCAAGTATTACCACGAATCGGAAGCGGTCACGACCGTGGAGTGAAGTACGGCACGGCTGGGACTATCCTGTCCCGGCGTCGTCGAGATTTGAGTCCTCGCTTGTTGAACCCGCCTGCTGCACCCTCGCGCAACGGAACGGCCCGCTCACTCGATATGGCGCTGGCAGCCGGCGTTGGTCTGTTGCTGGCGTTCGGGCCGCTCGCTTTTGGGGCGACCGAGCCCTCTGCGATTTTCCTTCTGCAGGAAGCCGTCGCGCTGCTTTTCGCGATCTGGGCACTCCGGAGCATAGCGGTCCAGCGGCTGGAGATCGCGGGTAGTCCGTTGTTCGTGCCCATGCTGCTGTTCGCGGCGGTGGTCGGCCTGCAACTGTTGCTGAATCACACCGCCTACTGGTATGCGACGTGGCAGAAGGCGCTGCTCTGGGCCGCCTACGGCTTGCTGGCGTTTGTGGCGGCGCAATGTCTGCGCAGCCGCATCGCGCGTGAGCGTTTTGGCATCGCCGTCACGGGCTTCGGCCTTGCGCTGGCGCTGTTTGCCATTCTGCAGAAGTTCGCGGGCAACGGCCAAATCTATTGGGTCGTAAAGAACCAGGCCGCTGCCGACTTCTTCGGTCCCTATCCCAATCACGCGCACTACGCCGGGCTGATGGAGATGCTCATCCCGTTTCCGCTGGTGCTCGCCATGGCGCGCTACACCTCCGCTCCCCTGCGCCTGCTGTATGCGTTCGCGGCGCTGATCATGGGCAGCTCGGTGTTTCTGTCGAAGTCGCGCGGCGGCGTGATCGCGCTGGTGATCGAGTTGGGTGTGCTGACCGTGCTTGCCTCGCTCGGACGATCGCGGCGCACGCAGCTTCGGCTTTGGTTCGGCTTTGGTCTGCTGCTGATCTTCAGCGTTCTGCTGGTACGCCCGCATGGCTTATGGGACAGGTTCCTGCAGGTCAGCGTGCCGGTCGACAGGGTGCATGACGATAATCGCCTCACCATGCTCGAGGACAGCCTCCGGATGGTGCGCGAGCGTCCGCTGCTGGGCTGGGGCTTTGGAAATTTCGCGACCGCATATCCCGCTTTCCGCAGCTTCTACACCGACCTGCTGGTCAATGCCGCGCACGACGACATAGTCGAAATCATGGTGGAGACCGGCCTGCCCGGCTTAATTGTCGTCGCCGGATTTCTTTACCTTCTGTATCGCAGCGGCATGCGCAACCTTCGGCACTGGCGGCATGATCCACGCGCCAGCATCGCGCTGGCCGCGCTGGTCGGCTGCACAGGATTAGTGGTGCATAGTTTCTCCGACTTCAATCTGCAGGTCCCGGCGAATGCGGCGTGGTTCTTCGTGCTGGCAGTATTGGCGACAACGAGCCTCACGCCAGACGATTCCCATCCATCGCAGCGGAAGGAGAGCGTGGCCCTAGCATGGCAACAGCGCGTCGCACAATAGGATTGAGCGCTTGCATCGTGCTGGCCGCGATCTATGCCTGGTTCGCCGCGCGCTCGTTTCAGGCGGCGCGGCTGGCGTCGAGTCTCGACGTGCCGTCGCTGGAACGCGCCCTTGCGTTGGAACCGCGCGATGCCGCTTACCAGAACCTGCTCTGCCGCTATCTGTTGTTTGACAAGCAGGACGCCGATGCGGCATTGCCGCGCTGCACGCGAGCGACCGAGCTGAATCCCTATCAATCGGCGTACTGGCTGAACCTCGCGCTGGCGTACTACTCGACCGGCGCCCAGCAGCAACAGGAGCGGGCGATCCGGAAGGCGGTCGCGGTCGATCCCATGACGCCGGATGTCGCCTGGACAGCGGCAAACTTCTTGCTCGCGCAGGGGAAAACGCAGGAGGCGCTGCGCGAATTTTCTGTGGCGATGCGGGGCGATCCGAACACGGTACAGCCTGCGATCGAGCTTTGCTGGCGCACGCTCCACGACCCGAATGCCATCCAGGCGGCGCTTCCGCCTGATCCGGCCGCGTACCTCAAGTTCGTCCGGCTTCTGACGGCAAATCATCAGTGGGATGCGGCGCAGCAGGCGTGGTCGGCGATGATGCAGCTCAACCAGCCGGTCGATTATCGCTACGCGCTGTTTTACGTCGATGAATTGCTGCAGCGACACCAGGCCGCGCGTGCGAAGGAAGCCTGGGAGCAAGTGGTTTCGCGTTCGGTGGGGTTGAGCCGCTACCGTCGCGGCGACGGTCTGGTAGTGGATGGCAGCTTCGAACAGCCGATCCTGAACGCCGGCTTCGACTGGCACTATTCTCCGCAACCCGGCAGTGTGGTTTCCATCGAGCCCGATGCGGCTCACACCGGCAA
>Ga0335073_10002936_pt1 | contig 23557 bp, 18 predicted proteins | sample Lox_Sample_22_FD_207093 | JGI IMG/M metagenome (GOLD analysis project Ga0335073, IMG submission 207093) | Soil microbial communities from Loxahatchee National Wildlife Refuge, Florida, United States - Lox_Sample_2.2 | ecosystem: Environmental > Terrestrial > Soil > Wetlands | place: USA... | reverse complement strand
TATCAAAGAGCTGGAAGCCGCCGGGCTCATCGAAGTCCGCCGCGAAGGCAAGTTCCACTTCCTTACCCTGCGCCCCGGCGTGCTGCAGGCCCTGGCCGACGGGCTCGCCGCCCTCGACCAGACCTCCTGCCCCGCCCGCTGAACGGCCGCTGAATATCGCCCGGAAACTTCCACAGGAATCCTGAATCCTAAGGATGAACACCGGAATCAATTCGACAGTCATCGAAATGTCGAATGGACGACAGTTCGGTGAAAGGAGCGGATCATGAAGAACCTTGAAGGCAAAGTGGCGTTGGTTACGGGCGCGTCAAAAGGCATTGGCGCGGCGATTGCCAAGGAGCTTGCGGCCCGCGGCGCGGCTGTGGCGGTCAATTACTCCGGCAGCAAAGCGAGCGCCGAGAAAGTCGTTGCGGAGATCGGGAAGGCCGGCGGCAAAGCGATCGCCGTGCAGGCCAACGTTGCCGATCCTGACTCGATTGGCCCGCTGGTGAAGACGGTCGCCGAAAAACTCGGCCCGATCGATGTGTTGGTGAACAACGCCGGCATCTACGAGTTCGGTGCCCTCGAGCAGATTACGCCCGATCACTTCCACAAGCAGTTCAACCTCAACGTGCTGGGGCTGCTGCTCACCACGCAGGCCGCCGTCGCCCACTTCAACCCGAAGGGCGGCAGCATCATCAACATCGGCTCGGTGGTTGGGCGCATGTCGTTGTCCAACGCGGCCGTTTATAGCGCAACCAAGGGCGCGGTGGATTCGGTGACGGTCTCGCTCTCGAAAGAACTCGGCGCCAAAGGGATTCGCGTCAATGCGCTGAATCCCGGCATGATTATTACCGAAGGCGTGCACGATGCAGGCATCGCCGGCAGCGACTTCGAGAAGCAGGCGGCCGCTGACACGCCGCTCGGCCGCGTCGGCCAGCCGCAGGATGTTGCCACCACAGCAGCCTTCCTCGCCTCCGACGACTCCGCCTGGCTGAGCGGCCAAACCATCTACGCTGCGGGTGGCTACACGCGGTAAGGTGCAGCCTCAGTCACCTTGCTCCGCTTCCAGCAGTTGGCGCTTGCGGTCCACGCCCCACCTATATCCGGTGAGCGAACCGCTGGCGCCAACCACGCGATGGCACGGCACCAGCACGGCCACGCGGTTGAGCGCGCAGGCGCGCGCTACTGCGCGCGTCGCGTTGGGGTCGCCCATCTCGCGTGCAAGCTGGCTGTAGGTGCGCGTTTCTCCGCGTGGAATCTGCCGCAGCGCCTGCCACACGCGCAGCTGAAAGACCGTGCCGCGCAAATCGAGGCGATCGGCGGCGGACGCGGCGGACTGGCTTCGCACCAGGTCGTCGCCATCCTTGACACTTTGCAGCGCGGTATCGACCCAATGCAGAAGCGATGGATCGGGCCACAATGTGGCTGCGGGAAACTCGGCGCGCAGAGTCGCCAAAGCCTGGGGCTCACTAGCCGCAAGAGAAAGCCAGCAGAGTCCGCGCTCCGTGGCCCCGACAATCACCCAGCCGAACGGCGAAGAAGCCGCGCACCAGCCGATCTGCTCTCCGCGCCCGCCCTGCGCAAAGCGCGAAGGCGTCATGCCAAGCTGCGTGTCCTCATAGGCGCGACTCGATGAGTTGAATCCGGCATTGTAGATTGCGGTGGTCACGGAACCTCCTTCTCTGAGAGAGGCGCGTAGCGACCCTGCTCGCAGCGCGCGCTGATATTGCAGCGGGCTCACGCCCATAGCGCGCTTGAAGAGCCGCTGCACAGTAAACGGGCTAAGCTTAACCAGGCGCGCCAGCTCGGCCAGCGGCACGGCGCGGTCGCGGTTCCTCTCGATGTGTGCACGAATCTCGTCCAAAGGGTCGCCGCACGCAGTGCCACATTTGCGGCAGGGGCGAAAGCCTGCGGCGCGGGCCTCGTGTGCGCTGCGGAAAAAGCGCACGTTGGCGCGCAGCGGCCGGCGGCTCGAGCAGCTTGGGCGGCAGAAGACCCCGGTGGTCGTGACAGCATAGAGGAACTCGGCCTCCGGATCACGGGCAAGCACCTTTTGCCAGGCGGCGTCTTCCCAGGCGGTTGCATCCCTTACGTGCTCTTCATCGAACGATTGCGCCGGTCGGCTGCTCATTGCAAATTGCGTCCTAGTGTTCATGGAAACTATAGTCGCCCAACAGCGAATCATCCGCTATCCGGATCTTGCTCGCAATTCGGATTGCTAGCGGCGTGGGTTTTCCGTAGCCTGCAGGAGTACAGCTTCTGCCCGCGCCAGATCGCCTTCCGTATCCACGCCGATAGTGTCTCGGGGTGCGTCAGCCACGTAGATCGCAATGCCATTTTCAAGCAGGCGGAGTTGCTCCAGCCGCTCCAGCGGTTCGAGCAGTCCAGTCGGCAACTCCGCGAAACGCTCAAGCGCCGCCTTACGGTAGGCGTAAATCCCCAGATGTTTCCGGTAGCCTGTGAATCCAACCTGGTCGCGGTCGTAAGGAATGGTGGCACGCGAGAAGTAGAGCGCACGCCCATCCAGCGCAGTCACCACCTTCACTGCGTTGGGGTTCGTAAACTCCTCCGGCGGGCACAGAACGGCCAGCGTCGAAACCTCGACCTCGGGACGTACGAAGAGTCCGAGCAGCGGTGGGAAGAAGTCGAATGTCAGCGTAGGCTCGTCGCCCTGGATGTTGACGTAGATCTCGGCATCGATCTGCCGGGCTACTTCGCGCACGCGGTCGGAGCCGCTGGCGCACGCCGGCGACGTCATCACCGCGGGAATGGAACGCGCTCGGCACACTTCGGCCACCTCTTCGGAGTCGGTCGCCACGACCACCGGGTCCATCAGGCCGCTCGACTGCGCCGCGCGCCACACCCACTCCACCATGGGCCGTCCGGCAATCGTGCGCAGCACCTTGCGGCTAAGGCGCGTGGAATGGAGCCGGGCAGGGATCACGCCGGCAATGCGGAAGGCACTCATGCAAATTAGTTTAGAGGAGTGGGGTTGCGGGGCCGCACGGTTTGACCTGCGCTGGACGCCCCCGTATCATCAAGGAGTGGGATCCTGTGCGCATGTCCTTGTGCCGTCCCGCATGTCTTCCAGCCATTCCGGCGGAGTAGCTCAGATGGTTAGAGCGTGGGATTCATAACCCCAAGGTCGACGGTTCGATCCCGTCCTCCGCCACCAGCTAAATTCATGACTTACCAGGCGCAGCGGCCCTGCGTTCACGGCCGGACGCCACGAACGGCAACAATATCAACGGAAACCGGTGCGCCGGCAACGGCCCGTGCGCGCACCAGCGCCTCAAAATAAGGAGACGTCGACTTGGAAATGCGCTGCACTGCGCTCTCCAGCTCATCCCGGCCGCTGGAGGCAGCCAGGAATGCACTCAAGGCCTCAGTACCTTCCTGACGCAGGCCTTGCAGGATCATCACATTCCCTTGGCCGATCTGCCCCGGAAGCACCGAGATGGTGGCGTAGTCGTCGCCAGTCAATCCTGTGCCCGCCAGCCCGAAATATTGCTTCTGTTCACCGGGCAGCGGCTTGCGGTTGAGGAAGTACATGCGGCCGCCCACGCTCTCCTCAACTTCCTGGAAGTTGAGCTTGTCGGCGAACAACGTGACCCATGGGTTGGACGTTGGCCCACCGACGAAAATGAAATTCCCCTGCTCCAGATCGCGCTGGTCGAGATCGCGCGCCGAGGTCAGGACGAGCTGGCTATCGAGCGGCGCAGCCAATTTCATGAGCGTGGCGATCGTGGTCAGATCGGCAAACGACGTGAGCTGCGAGTCCGATACATAGTCCATCAACCGGTCGACGTTCTCGGGCAGATGCGGAGGAATCAAGCTTCTCCGGTAATTGCGTTGCAGATATTCATTGAGGGTCGTCTCATGCTCGCCCAGGAGCCGCAGCATGAGGCTGCTGTCGGAGACCACAATCCGCGTCTGCCGGTCAGGCTGAATCACTGTATTGAGCGGCCAGGGTGTCCGCGGCACAACAACGGCCTTCGCAGTGCGATACCAGCCCACCGCACAAATCACCGCGGCTATGATGGCAAGCCCGCACAGGATTTCTGCCACTCGGCTTTTGGGCGTCCGAGGCGCTTCGGGCGGAGCCACAGGCAACGGACCCGGCAACACTCGCAATTCCGGCATGGAGTCATGAAACTCCAGAGCATACGAACCCTTGGGAATCTCTATCCGCAGGGGCTCGTTGCGGCCCTCCTGTGCGAAATATTCATGAAGGCGCAACCGCAACTGACGCACATGGACACGGACCGCGCTATCTTCGGCGGGACTATATCCGGCCGGCTTGCCAAAGACTGTGATTCCAATCTGCCGCTCGGTCAGGCTGTCGGCTTTACCCAGAACGGTCTGTTCCGCAAGGTAGCTGAGCAATCCTGGCAAATGGGCGGATTTCTGGAACGGGCCGGTTTGCAGGATGCGCTCGACGAGCTGCCAACGAGGATCGGAATGCAGCTCTGGCGAAAATGCGCTCGCCCATTTGGGCGTTTCCGGCTTAGTTTCCAGCAGGGACATAGCCGAAACAGATTATATACATCTGCGACAGCGCGCACTTTAACCGGCCGTCAACATTGCGCAACCCTCCGCGACTGCTCCTCACCACCCAGGACCACCTAACCCGCAGTTCCGTTTTTGCTGCTTGCAAGTTGTTTGGAATCCGCGCGTTTTCCTCTTGCGAACTTTCGTTGAAGAGACATGGAAGCTCGAAGAGGCGGAATCTTTATCACACGGATTCAGGGTCTCATCCAAGTGATCCGGGAAAGACCACTTTTTGTAATCCAACCCAACGCATCGGTGAAAACCAGGATTTCACCATGTTTTCCAGTGCTAAACCCTTGGCAGACCTTCTCTGATTTCCGACACTCGCAATTGGTTTTCGAGATAGCAGGTTTATCCGGTGCATGGAGCTCGAAGACTCCGAGTGCCCTAAAGCTTGCGCGTCTTGATTTGTGTGTCTCCCGGCAGTATCCCGGAGTTCTTTGGAGGCTGATTACGATGAAAAATGGAAGAGAGTTTCACAATGATGCCGGCAGTGGGCCGAGGGGCAAGCGGTCCGCGTTCTGGATGTGGGTGCTGCTTTTCACGCTGGCAGGCCCGGCCTTTCAACTCCTTCACGCGCAGCAGAACGCCGGCCTCACCGGCAGGGTGACGGATCCGTCGGGCGCCGCCATCGCCGGCGCGCATCTGACCTTCACCAATGAAGCCACCGGGATCAAGTCCCAATACGCCGCCTCCTCAGTAGGAGTCTACACAGCCCCCTTGCCGGCCGGGACCTACGATGTCAGGGTCGAGGCACAGGGCTTTCAGATCTTCGACCAGACACATGTCGTTATCGAGGTCGGAGCGCAGGCGACCGACGACATCCAGATGAGGCTCGGCAGCAGCACACAGACAGTCGAAGTGTCATCGCTCAATACCATTGGGCTCGACACTACGGATCCGCAACTCGATTCGATGGTACCGGCGTCGGAAGTCACGGACCTGCCGCTCGAAATCAACGGAAACATGCGCCAGATCACAAGCTTTGCCACGCTGGCGCCGGGCGTGCGCAACGGCCAGTACGGCAGCGTAGTCGTCGAAGGTGGAGCATCCGGCCAGATCAACGCCGCCGGCAACTATTACAACGGCTTGCAGCTCGACACCGCATCGGACATCAACTCAGACCCCCCGTACGAAATGGTGGACCAGTTCCGCATCATTCGCGACCTATTTTCGGCCCGGTACGGCATGGTGCAGGGCGCGGTCGACTACAACATGCGCTCGGGCACCAACAAGCTGCACGGCGATGGTTTCCTGATCGACCGCAATAGCATCTTTGACTCACCTGGCTTCTTCCCGAGCAACTTCAATAGCGCCGGAAAGCCGATTGCGCCGCCCGACTCGGAAACCGAATGGGGTGGCACCGTCGGCGGCCCCGTGGTTCTGCCGCACCTCTACAACGGACACAACAAGACCTTCTTCCTCGGCAGCTTCGACATCTTCAACAAGAACCAGGGCCTGACGTCCTTCAACACGGTTCCCACCGTGGCTGAGAAGCAGGGCGACTTCAGCGGCTTCGTCGATACCACCGGCAAGCAGATTCCCATCTACGACCCGCAGACCGGCCAGCAGTTCCAATGCAACGGCAAACTGAACGTGATCTGCCCCAGCCGTTTCGACCCTCTGTCCAAGTCGCTGCTGCAGTACATCCCCGATCCCAACTCGCCTGGAACCAACTTCGGAATGGACAGCAACGAGTCCTCTGCCGTCAAATCGGTTCCGTTCCAAACGCAGGCTTACGGCGTGACGATCAATCATCAGATCTCGCCTAGCCAGAACATCGCCTTCACCTGGTGGCGCAATCACTACTACACGGTCCAGGAAGAAAGCGTTACAAATGGCTCGTTTAACACCTCCGCCGCCATAGTCGGCCCCAGCAACCCCTTGAGCCCCGAGCAATCGGGCGTCGACACCGCCAACGTCTGGCTCGCAAATTATTCAAAAATTCTCCGTCCCAATCTGGTCATGAGCGCCGGTGTTTCAGCCCAGAACAAGATGCAGAACTATGTCGACGACAACCAGAAGGTGAACTTCGCGGGCATCCTCGGCGGTACCACGTTGCCCTTCATCAGCTTCGGCGGCCAGAACGCTCCCACCGGCTTCGGCAACGGCAACAGCTCCCTGATCCAGAACTACGTGGACAACATCGGCTGGAACCTGTTCAACAACTGGATGTGGAACAAGGGCCGCCACACGTTCAATATCGGCGGCGAGTTCCATCACTATTACGAGAACACTCTGAGCAACTACTCCAGCGGCAAGTTCACGTTCAGCAATTCTGAGACTTCGATACCGAACACGACCAATGCCAATTTCTCCAAATGGGGCAGCGGTTTTGCCAGCTTCCTGCTCGGCTTGCCGGATTCCGCCAGTCGCTCGTCCGTAGCCAAAACAGCAGTCGACACAGATGCCATTGCTGCTTACATCCAGGACGACATGAAGGTGAACAGCAAGCTGACCCTGAATGCCGGAGTGCGCTGGGACCTGATGATGCCCTACACACTGGCGCAGAACAACAACGTATTTCTAAATCCCACAGCCGCCAATCCCGCGGCCGGCAATTTACCCGGTGCGGCTACCGAGTACGGCAATTGCGCCGGTTGTGCGGGCTACAATCAGATCGCCATCCATTATCTGAACTTCGGTCCGCGCGTGGGCTTTGCCTATAACATCGCAAAGAACACGGTGATTCAGGGCGGATATAACATCACCTACCTGGGCTACAACGGCGCTTACGGCCAGGGCGAAGGCTTGAGCGGCGGCCCGAACAACATGGCCGGATTGCTCGGCGGCAGCTTTACGGTGAATTCAACCGGCGGCTATACCTCCAGCTATGGCCCGTGGACCAACTCCTCGGGAGCGGTGAATCCCATTCCGAACGTGACTCCCACGCCCTTCAGTTCAGGGTTAGGTGTTGCCCAGACCATCTACTATCTCGATTACGCCCACAACGGCGAAGCACCGCACCTGCAGATGTGGAGCCTGAGCCTGCAACAGCAGCTTCCCTGGCATACGATGCTGACTGTCGACTACACCGGGAACCGTGTAACGCATCTGTCGGGCTACACCATCAACCCCATCAGCCAGCCCGATCCTTCGGTTCTGCAGTACGGCGCATTGTTGACGGATAACATCAACTCCACCGCAGCGCAGCAGGCCGGCTTTACGGCGCCCTATGCGAACTTTGCCACTCAGTTCGGCGGCGGCGCCACGGTATACCAGGCGCTCAAGCCGTTTCCCCAGTACTCGAATGTGGCCCGCACCTGGGACCAGTCGGCGACCACCTACTTCAGCGCATTTCAGATCCAGGCCGACAAGCACCTGTCGAACAACTTGAACTTCCTGGCCAACATCGAGCTGCCCCGTCTGTACGACAACATGGTCACCACAGTGAATAAGTACAACCCGGCAGCGGATTGGGGCGAGGACACAACCGGCTCATTTGAAAGCAAGTTTGCCGGAACGTATGAGCTTCCATTCGGGCTGGGCCAGCGCTGGCTCAACACCGGCCGGGCAGGCAAGTGGGCAGGAGGCTGGCAGATCGGGGCAATCCTCACCTACAACAACTCCCAGCCGCTTTCCATCACGCAGGGCGGCGAAAAGCTGATCAACGGGACCAACCGTCCCAACTTCAACCCGTTGGCTACTCTGTGGTCAGGCAACTACGGCAATATCACGAAGTACTTCGATCACACGCTGGGAACCGCTCCAACGCTGTTCAGCACCAATGCCTGGAGCAATACCGGAAGCCAATATGTGCTGGGCAACGCGAAGCGCAATTACAACGCGGTTCGCGGACCGTGGTATCCGGTCGAGAACCTGACCGCCAAGAAGCTGTTCCATATCACCGAGGGCGCTTCCTTCAGCATCCGCATGGACTACTTCAATGCCTTCAATCGGGTTCAGGCTCCGTTCCCGACGACGGACATCACTGCCACCAACTTCGGTCAGGTCACGAGCAAGTTCTCTGCCACCAATCGTCAGGGCCAGATTGAGGGCACGTTCAACTTCTAGAATCACTCTGCAGAAACGGCGTGCAGGTGTGGGAGCATTTCGCTGCCGCACCTGCGCGTCACACGCGCGATCCCTGTTGCAGCAAGTCCTATCATTTCGTCTATCGCGAAAACCATAAGATCGACGGCGGTGAGGATACCTGTGTCTCAACACCAAGAATTCACCCGGCGCGACGTTCTGCGCAGAATCACGAAGCCCCAATACCTCAAACGCAACACGCTCGCCGTTTGGATCGCCTCGGCTCTTGCCGCGCTTCTTGCGCTGCCTGCGCTAGCCGCACAGGCAGTTCCCGAAGAAGCTTTTGGCCCGTACAACGCCATCGTTCTGCCCGACGGGCTTGGCCTCACCAAGCCGCTCGCGCCTGCTCCTTCACTCGATCCGCGCTACCGCGGTCCGCAGCCGCCTGATCCCCTGACCGCGGGCGCTGCGGAGTGGACGCTTGCCTTCTGGTTCCAACCGTCTGAGCCACTCTCCGGCACCACGTTGCTGGCCGGCTTCGGTGACCCAGCCGCCGCCGACGCGCGCTACATCGGGGTCGAGAAGGATCACCTTGGCTTGTGGCTTGGCACAGCGCAGAGCACCACGCATCTTCTCACCGGCAAAACACCGCTGAACAAAGGTGACTGGCATTTTGCAGCGGCCGTGAGCGATGGCCGGCAGGTGACGCTCTATGCCGATGGCGCAACTTTGGCCACGTGGTCTTTGATGCAGGGGACCATCGCCGCGCAGATTCAAATCGCTCCTCAATCGCAGCCAGCACATAGTTCGCAGATGCTGCCCGCGAAGGAGCCGTCAGAGCCGGAACTCACGACAACCCATTTCGGCGGCCGTATCGCTGCGCTCAAAATTTATCGCGAGCCGCTCAACACCGATCAGGTCAAGGCAATCTTCGACACCCGTCCAGACTTCAGTCTTCCAACCTATGAAGAAGCTTCGCCGCACTGGGGCGTGCAAACTCGCGGACAGGCCGGCATGAGCGAGCCGCAGGATCCCTCCACTTTGCCGCGCAGCAAAGCGCCCTTTCAGAAACCACTCGCGAAACCGCTGACGCAAACCGAACTTAGAAATGAGATCGCCGGCGATAATCCCTGGACCCTTCGCGGCGGCTGGCGACTCGCTCCTGCGCCCGATGTGAAAGCCGCAGGCGAGGAGATATCGCAGCCCGGCTTCGACGACAGGAAATGGCTCGTCGCCACCGTCCCCGGAACCGTGCTGACCACCATGGTTGACCGCGGCCTCTATCCTGATCCGGACTATGGCCTCAACAATATGGCTATCCCGGAAAGCCTCGCTCACCAGGATTACTGGTATCGTGTCGAGTTCAAGGCGCCCGCCGCTGCGCGAGGCCGGCGTCTCACGCTCACCTTCCTGGGTGTGAACTACGAAGCGGAAGTCTGGGTGAACGGCAAGAAGCTCGGCGGCTTCAAAGGCGCCTTCCTGCGCGGCACCTTCGACGTTACTGCCCTGGTGAAGAATTCCGGCGAGAACGCCCTCGCAGTGCGAGTTTCACCGCCGCCGCACGCCGGCATCCCGCAGGAAGAATCGCTCACCGCGGGTCCCGGAGAAGACGGTGGCGTGGAGGTGCTCGATGGGCCAACATTCGCTGCCAGCGAAGGCTGGGACTGGATTCCCAGCATCCGCGACCGAAACACCGGCATCTGGCAGGACGTCACGCTGACGGCCTCCGGTCCGGTCCAGGTTGGCGACCTGAACGTCGTTACCACTTTGCCCACGCCAGGCCGCAGCGAAGCCGATATCGAAATTGACGCACCGCTCACCAACACGACGGAAGCGCCCGTCGAAGGCGAACTGACCGCGAACTTCGACGATGTAACGGTGACGAAGCACCTGCGCCTCGTCCCAGGCGAGAGCGATATCCGGCTCAAGCCCGCAGAATTCCCGCAACTCAAAGTGCAGCATCCTCGGCTGTGGTGGCCCAATGGCTACGGTGATCCCACGCTGCACACGCTGCACACGACCTTCACGATTGGCGATCGCGTAAGCTCTGCCCGACAAATCGAGTTCGGGATGCGCGAAGTCAGCTACGAGCTCTCTCTGCTCGATGGGACCGGTCATTTGCACCGCGTCGAGGTACTGCCCAGCCGCACCGCCGATCACGCTCTTCCGCTGATCGACAACAGCCACGCGGGCATCCGCGAGATCTACGATGAAACACCCAACCTGCCTGCGCCCGGCAAGAAGCCATCGGAGAACTCGATCGGGACCACATGGGTGCAGACGCTGGAGCCCGGCGCGTTGACGTCAGCCTCCGTCCGATCCGTCGAAAACGGCTGGCCCGGTACTGACCTTGTGATCAAGGTCAACGGCGTGCGCATTGCCGCGCGCGGCGGCAATTGGGGAATGGATGACATGATGAAGCGCGTCAGCGTCGCCCATCTGGAGCCGTTCTTCCGTCTCCACCGGGACGCGCACGTCAACCTTATTCGCAACTGGATGGGCCAGAACACCGAGGAGAGCTTCTACGCACTGGCCGACAAGTACGGCCTGATGGTATGGAACGATTTCTGGGATTCCACCGAGAACTACAATCTCGAAGCGCAGGACCCGGCGCTGTTCCTGAGCAACGCGCGCGACACCATTCTGCGATTCCGTCATCACCCGTCGGTCGTCGTCTGGTGCGGACGGAATGAAGGCGTCCCGCAGGAAACCATCAACCAAGGTTTGGCCGAGTTGGTGCGCACGCTCGATCACACCCGCTACTACACGCCCAGCTCGAACCGGCTGAACCTGCGCGGCTCCGGACCATACCTCTGGGAACCATCGGAAAGCTATTTCCGCATCAACCGCGGCTTCAGCGTCGAGCTCGGCATGCCCAGCGTTCCCACGCGCGAGAGCCTCGAATCCTTTATCCCTGCGCCGGATCGCTGGCCCATCAGCGACACCTGGGCCTACCACGACTGGCATCAGAGCGAGGGCGGCCGCGTGTCGTTCTACATGGACGCGATGAACACTCAGTTCGGCGCGCCCACCAGCTTTGACGACTTTGTGCGCAAAGCGCAGATGCTCGACTATGCCGGCCATCGCGCCATCTTCGAAGGCATGGCCGCGCACCTCTGGCAGCCCAACTCCGGCCGCATGATCTGGATGACACAACCCGCGTGGCCCAGCACGATGTGGAACTTTCTCAGCTGGGACTACGATACGCAGTCGAGTTTCTATGCCGCCAAGAAAGCTCTCGAGCCGGTTCACGCGCAGCTCAATCTCGACGATGAAGCCATCGACCTGATCAACCTCGGCGCTGCACGTTCCTACAGCGTGCGCGTCCGGGTCGTGAGCCTCGGTGGCAAACCATTCAGCGACCACACGTATAGGATCGACGCCGCCTGCGACGACCGCACCGCAGTCACAAAGCTTAATCTCGATACACTCGCAGCCGATCACGCGGTCTTTGTCGTGCTCGATGTAACTGATGCCTCCGGCGCGCCGGTGAGCAACAACTTCTACTGGTGGGCCGCGAAAGATGCAACTCTGCGCGAGCTCGACGCGTTAGGACCGGCTGCTATTCAGGCTTCGGCGAGGGCGAGCGCAGGCGATGGCGAACGAAAGGTCACAGTGAGTCTCACCAACTCCGGCACGGCACCGTCGGTCCTGATGAAACTTACTCTTCAGGATGCTGCCACCGGCCGCCGCATCCTGCCCGCCTATTACAGCGACAATTACATCTCGCTGCTGCCCGGCGAGCAACGTACGATCAGCGTCGAATTTCCCGCCGGTACTGAAAAACCTGAATTGGGCCTGCGCGGCTGGAACCTCACCACCCAAGTCGTCTCCGTGCATTGAAGCTTCGCCGCTGCAGGCAGGATCATTCATCCGGTGCACCGGGCATCTCAGGTACAGTTCTTACAGATAGAACGGCAGGTGGACGAACCGGGTTGGAATGAGGTCAGGGCCATGGAGGAGCAAACACGCAATCACGGCGACCGCAAGCAAGGTGAGCCCGGTGGAGCGCCATCTGAGCCCACCAGCACAGTCTCAGGAGAGTTTGTCACCGAGAGGTTCGAGTACGACGGCGGACGGCAGGTCACAGCGTACGTTCCACCGGACGCGCCCGAAGCGATAGTCTTCGCCGGTGACGGTCAGAGAATTGCGAAGTGGGGTACGCTGCTCGAGAAGGCCGGCCTGCCGTCCACAATGATCGTGGGTGTCCATGGGCTGACGGATGAGATGCCGCGGATCCACGAGTACTCGCCGGGATTTGAGCCGCAGCGTTTCGCGGCGCACGAGAAGTTCTTTGTCGAGGATGTTCGCCGATGGACGGAATCGCGGTTTGGCGTGGCGCTGCCCAAGGAGCGTACCGCGGTGTTCGGCGTCTCGGCGGGTGGCGAACTGGCCCTCGCCCTTGGGCTTCGCCATCCGGATGTCTATGGTGCGATCTTCTGCGCCTCACCTGGCGGCGGTTACAAGCCGCCCGCCGTTATGCCGGCTCCGCTTCCGCGCACATACCTTGTTGCCGGCACACAAGAGCCATTCTTCCTCGAGAACACGAGGAGATGGGCGAACGCACTGCGCACTGCAGGTGCGGATGTCGTGATGAAGGAACGAGCCAGATCCCACGGCGGCGCATTCTGGCGAGAAGAGTTCCCTCTGATGGTGGCGTGGGCCTTCAGACGATGATGCATCATGGATGCGGAGGCCGTTTAAGCATCCATTGAGCCTCTCTCGATAGAATCTTTCTGCGATGAATCATCCACAGATTGAAGCTCTCAACCGCAGATTTGGTATCCCGAAGGTTGTTGAAGTGGTCTCCGGAAACGGTGGCTTGCCGAAGGTACGGGTGACCGCCCCCTGGGCCTCGGCGGATATCTATTTGCATGGCGCCCAGCTAACCTCATGGCAACCGGTAAACGGCGAAGAGGTGATCTTCCTCAGCGAACGCTCGCATTGGCAAGACGGCCGGGCGATCCGCGGGGGGATACCGGTTTGTTTTCCCTGGTTTCGGTCCAAGGCTGACGCGCCCTCGGCGCCGGCGCATGGAGTCGTTCGCACGAAAGAATGGCGTCTTGAGTCCGTGGAAATGGCGGGAGAGTCCGTGGTTGTCGCGTGCTCCACAGAGAGCGACGAATCGACACTCAGTTGGTGGCCGCATGCATTTCGCATAACACACAGACTCACCATCGGCCCAACTCTGCGGCTGGAGTTGATAGTCACGAACACTGGAGAAACTCCGTTCCGCTTCGAAGAGGCCTTGCACACGTATTTCCGTGTGCGCCAGGTCGAGAGTGTGCGCATTCGCGGCCTGGATCAGGTCGCATATTTGGATAACATCGACGCGAACCGCCAAAAGACCCAGTCGGGAGACCTGATCCTCACGGCAAAGACCGACAACGCCTATCTCGATGTCTACAGTGCTGCGGACTTGATCGATCCGACGAGCGGCCGCACACTCCGGACAGAGAAAGACAACTCGGCAACGACCGTTGTCTGGAATCCGTGGCAGGAAGGAGCGGCCACGCTCGGGGATCTCGGGGATGAGGAATGGCGGCAATTTGCGTGTGTGGAGGCCAGCAACATTCTCACGTCGGCAATCACTCTCGCACCCAGCGAGGAGCACAGAATGCAGGCAGTCATCCGTGTCGCTTCAATCAACGCGTAAGTGTCTCGCGCAACAGGGAAAAACCCCACCGCACATTCTGGCTGACTACTCCCCCACGACGAGTGGAACGCTAGGGCCTCGCCAGTTCGAGAGCGAGATTCCGCGCAAAGTAAAGCAGTCTCCGACCTCCCGCAATGACTTCCGTAATGGTGACGGTTCACTCAAGTCACGGCATTCTATTCAGAACAATAACGATCCGAATCAGTGCCGCTTTTTTGAAATAGCTGAACTATATTTCTACTTCCTCCTTGGCTAATCCACTATCGATCCGCTGTCGCATATTGCGGCTCGGAGGAGCCATGCAGCCAAGCTATCTAATCACATTGCATTTTGCCCAGTGGGCCGTTGTGGCGTTTGTACTGGCCATGGCGTTCTTATCGGGTGTTCTCGGCGGTTATCTTGTCGGCTTGACGCACACCGTACGTCATGACGGTCAGGGCTCCAAATCCATATGGACCTATGACGACGAAGATTAGATCCCTAGACCTATTTCAATCCGCAGCCCATCCGCCCTGTTCCGGCTCTGAATCTCGCTTCGATAAGAAATCTCCGGTTCGCGCGGAGTCAACGGTCAGTCTCGCCGGCAATGGACGTGACGAGCGCAGGTTCTTCAGCCGCGCCAACTGCGGCAGCCGCGAAACGCTCTTCTCCGCGCACCCACACACGCACCACATCTCCGAAGCCGGAGCGCGCGTGAAACGCGGCCAGGTCCGCGCGCTTGCCAGTTGCAATGCTGCCGATTTCGTCGTCCAGCCCGAGATGGCGCGCCGGATGCAGCGTGAGCATATTGATTGCGGCTGATGGGGTCATTCCGCTCTCCACCATGCGTACGGCACAGGCCAGCAGCGACGGAAAGTGGTAGTCGCTGCAGATGATGTCGACAAGATTCTCTGCCATGGCGTCGTGGCAGGAAAGATTGCCGCAGTGTGAACCGCCGCGATAGTAGTTAGGCGCGCCCATGCATACCATCATGCCCAGTTCTTTCGCCTTGCGCGCGGCCTCAATACTGCAGGGCATCTCAGACAGCGTCACGCCGCAATCGAAGGCTTCGAGCACGTGCTCGACGGTGGTGTCGTCGTGGCTGCCGAGCGGGATGCGGCCTCGCACGTGAGCTTGAACCTGCCTGCGGTTATTCACTTTGCCGGAGCGCGCGATCCGCTCTTCCATATGCCGGCGCGCTTCTTCGATCGGGACGTTCTGCCGATTGGCGCGCTGAAGAACAAGCGCTTCAACATCGCGGAACTGGCGCTGGCCGGGCGTATCGTCGTTGAAGACGAGATTGGCGATGCTGCGCAAATTCAAGAGCCGGTCGAGGACCTCTTCTACCGGCTCAAAGTTGGTGCTCCAGCGAATGTGGATTAGGTGGTTGGCGCGCAGGTTGGGAATCAGTTCCTCAAAGCGCCCCGCCATGGCCACGCCATCGCCGCGCCAGGAGCCCATGTGGCCTTCGCGCTCCTCAGAGATACGCGCAGCGCTGCAAACCGTCGTAAGACCGCAGCTCAACGCGCGCAGGTCCATCACATGCAGGGCCAGTTCCAGGGGAATCTGCGCGGTGGGACGCGGCGCAATTTCGCGCTCCAGATAATCGGTGTGAATGTCGATGATGCCTGGAATGAGAAACGCTCCGCCGAGATCGATTCCATCAGCGATGCGATGGGTCAGGATGTCGGCGATATAGCCGTCCTCGATCACCACCGTTCCGTGAATGTCAGCATTGGGGAGTACGATGCGCGCATTGGTCAGAATCGTTTCCATCATGGCTTCCGGTCAGGCTCCTTGGAATTCGGCGGTTATCTTGTGGCCATCGGTTGCGTCAGGATGCCGCGGCGCACCCAGTCCGAGATGCGTTCCATCCCGCTGATCATTACGACGATGAGGATCGTGTAGGCGAGCACGTCTTTGTAGTGCAGCAGTCCGTTGGCAAAAGCCAGCTCAAAACCGATGCCTCCGCCGCCGAAGACACCCAGCGGAATTGCGGCTCGCAGGTTGTAATCGAACGCATAGAAGAGATTGGCGACAAATGAGGGCATTACCTGCGGCAGCACCGCAAAGCGGATGGTTTGCAACCGTGTGCCGCCTACGCTCTCTACTGACTCCAGCGTGCCTTTGTCGGCCTGCTCGATGGTGTCTGCGAAAAATTTGCCGTACATGCCAATCGAGCCAAAGATGAGGGTGAGCAGGCCGGCGAAGGGACCAATGCCCACAGCGATCAGCAGGACCAGAACCACGATGAGTTGGGGCACCGAACGGTTGGCGACCAGCAGCGTCCGCGCCAGCAGCCGCACCAGCCGATGAGGCGCGGTATTGGTCGCTGCAAAGAAGGCCAGAAGCAGCGCCAGCGCGCCGCCGGCAACTGTGCCGAGAAACGCCATAGCCAGCGTGTCAACGAGAGAAAGCAAGATTGATTTCTGATTCCAGAGCAGAGGGAGATGAGGAGGCAGCATCTGCTGCACAACATCCAGCACGAAACGGAAGTCCACCCCAAAGCTTGCCGGTGTCATCCCGAGGAAAGCGAAGAGCAGGCAGAGTACAGCGATGGCCCCGATCAACGATATGACCGTGAAGCGAAACTTGCGAGAAGGCAGCGCCGCGGCCGGAACTTCAGGCGTCATCGCAGTGCGCCTCCATCGAGAATGCGCGCACGGAAAGAGTCGGAGACCCGCTCGGATACGAAGACCAGCACCAGCGTCAACAATGTGGCCATGCAGGCTCGCTGGTAGTTCATCGAATTCATCGCTGTCATCATGATGAAGCCAATGCCTCCGGCACCAACGGCGCCCAGAATCACGCCGGCGCGGACATTGAACTCGAAGCGGAACAGTCCGTTGGCGAGCAGCGCGGGCAGAATCTGCGGGATGACCGCATAGCGAATGACCTGAGAGCGCGTGGCGCCGGTTGCCTCCACCGCCTCGAGCATGTGCGGTTCAATTTCTTCGATGGCATCGGCCAGTAGCTTAGCCAGCATTCCGATACTGCTGAACGAGAGCGCGATCAGGCCGGGGATGACGCCGAGGCCGAAGATCGCGACCAGCAGCAGCATCTGCACAATCTCGGGTAAGCCGCGCTCCAGCGCAATGAACGACCGCATGGCCAGGCGCAGCGGCCGGGGCGCGATGTTCGACGAGGCGGCAAGCGCGCAGGGCAGCGAAAGGCACATGCCGAGAAGCGTGGCGATGAGCGCGATAACAGTGGTGACGGCGATCGGTTGCAGCATCTCCGATACGCCGCTCCATTCGGGAGGGAAAAAGAGTTCAAGCAGCGAAACACCTTTACCAATGCCAGTAGCGAACGAGTGGAAGTCTACGTTGCAGCGCCATGCGGAAAGCAGGGTGAGGACCACGAGCAGCAGCGCGGCTACGGCCCTCCTGCGGCGGTGCGCGGCGCGCCCCTGCCTCCACTCGAGAAGCGGTATTTCCGTGCCCATGGGAGTTGTGCAGGAAGAGCCCACTAGACCGGCACCCCCGAGGAAAGGCTCGGGTGCAGAGCAGGCTGCAGGCCGGGCTCGAAGAGGAGCGGCTGCGCGGCGGTTTCTTCGGCAAAGGTTTCGCTGTTGGCGTCTCCATAGATCCTCTCCAACTGACGCGAGGACAGCTGCGCGGAACCGTCGTACACCAACTGGCCGGCGCGGACGCCGATGACGCGCGTGCAGTAGCGCGCCACCACTGCCGGCTGGTGAAACGCCCCAATGACGGGTGTTTCGCGCGACAAGGGCTGCAGGATCGACATAATGGCTTCTGCATTGCGCGGGTCGAGGCTGGAGATCGGCTCGTCGGCTAAATAAATCAGCGGGCGCTGGTAGATGGCGCGGGCAATGGAGACGCGCTGCATCTCGCCGCCGCTGAGCGAGCCTGCAAGCCGAGCGGCACACGATGCCATATTGACGCGGTCCAGCGCTTCCATCGCTTGTCGGGCTTCCGCATCTGTGAAGCCAAGCAGCCAGCTGCGTAGCGGGTGTATGTGGCCGAGGCGGCCGAGCATCACGTTTTCGAGCACCGTGAGCCGCTTGACGAGATTCGACCCCTGGAAAATGAGACCAATGTGCCGGCGCGCCCTGCGCAACTCTTTCGCGCCTACGCTGGTAGTTCGATAGGATTTGCCGCGCGGGTCGGTGAGTCTGATCTCGCCGCTGGTTGGTCGAGTGAGGCCTACGACGCAACGCAAGGTGAGCGATTTGCCGGCGCCGCTGCAGCCGAGGATCGAAACAAACTCGCCACGGCCGACGGAAAAACTCACGTCGTTAACCAGGCGCTTGCCGGTGGGCAATTGAACGAGGAGGTTGGAAACTTGAAGCATGGAAGCTCAGTTCTCCGCGGAGTTGAAGTCTTTCACCTGGACGGCGTATTTGCGCAGACCGTTATAGTCGGCATCCGTCACCGGGACATTCGTCGACCCGCTCGATGATGTATGAAATGTGCTCATGTAATTCGTCCAGAGGGCGGGATCTTTCTGGGGCAGAGCGATCAGTGCAGCCTGAATCTGCTGCTTCAGTTTCTCGGGAAGATTCTTTCGGACAGCGATGCACGAGTTAGGAATCAAGTCGGATCGCCAGAGGATGCGCACCGAATCCGGCGACATTTTGTGCAGAGCGATGAGGCGGGTCATCACCGGCTCCATAAATGCGCCCGCGTCCACCTTGCCCGACACAATGGTCATCGCCGCGGCCAGATGATTGCCGGCAAAGACCACTTTTTTGAAATCGGTGTCGGGATTGATTCCTGTGGATTGGAGACCGACCCGCGGATAGAGATAGCCGGAAGTCGATGCGGGGTCGGCAAAGTCAAAGACAAGATTCTTCGCGTGCGCTTTCAGATCGGCCATAGAATGGATCGGGCTGTTGTTCGGCACGGCGATGACCGATCGGTATCCGCCCATGGAGCCGTTCGGAAATCCGCGGGCAACAATCGCCTCCGCTCCAGCTTTTTGCGAGGCGAGGATATAACCTAGGCCGCCATACGTCGCGATGTCGACTTTTTGTGCCCGCATCGCCTCGATGGTCGAGGCGTATCCCTGCACTTGTACCAACTCAATGGGAATATGCAACTGGCTCTGGAGATATTTGGCCATTTCGGCGTACCGGAACGTGCCGCCCTGCAACTCCTCCATCTGCGGCGAGTACGAGTAATGCAGCACCTTCGGCCATCCATCGGCTGCGTTGCCGGATTTGCATCCCCCCAGCGGCAGCCATAGGACCGAGGCGACAAGAGGAATAAGGTAGAACCGGGCGCGCTTCATCGCATTCCTCACTACGCGTAGACAACTTCCTTCAGGCGCCCATTCTCGAGATGCAGAGAGCGGTCAGCCATCCGCGACAGCGTGTGCTCGTCGTGCGTAATCAGCACGATCGCCGTGCCCGCATCCTTCAGGTCGATCAGCATGTCGATGACGGCGTCCTTCGTCTTCAGGTCCAGCGATGCGGTGGGTTCGTCCACCAGCAGAAAACGCGGGCGCGAGATGATGGCGCGGGCAATGTTCACGCGCTGCTGCTCGCCGCCGCTGAAGGTGGCCGGGTACGCGTCCCAAAGCTCTTTGGGAAGACTGAGCCGCTCGAAGCACTCGCTGGTGAGCGAGCGCGCCTCGTCCAGTGTGACGCCGCGCGCAGCCAACGCGGAGGCAACCACATCGATGGCAGGAACGCGCGGAATGACCTGTAGAAACTGCGAGCAGTAGGTGATCTCCGTTTTGCGCAGGCGAAGAATTTCGTGCTCGGAGGCGCTGACCATGTCCATCGCGCGGCCATCTTCAGCGTGATAGACGATCTGGCCGGAAGTGGCGTGGTACGTGCGGTAAATACACTTCATCAGTGTCGATTTGCCGGATCCGGTCTTGCCGGTGAGGCCAACGATTTCGCCTTCGCCGACTTCGAACGAAACCTGGCGCAGCGCTTCGATCTGCTTCTCATTGAGGATATGCATCTCGAAGCGCTTTTCGAGGTCGATCACTTCCAGCAGTTTTCCCATCGTGTCCTCTTTATTCCCGAGTCGCCGGCGACTAGAGCAGCGAGCTTACCAGCAGCTGCGTATAGCCGTGCTGCGGGTCCTGCAGAATCTGGTCAGTGAGTCCCTGCTCTACGATCTGTCCGTGCTTAAGCACCATCGTGCGGTCAGTCAACATGCGAATCACGCCGAGATCGTGCGAGACCACGATCATTGAGATGCCCATCTCTTGTTGTAATCCGCGGATCAGGTCCAGCACCTTGGCCTGCACCGAAACGTCCAGTCCGCTGGTGACTTCGTCGAGCAGCAGCAGCGGAGGATTGTTGGCAATGGCCTTGGCGATCTGCACCCGCTGCTGCATGCCGCCGCTGAAACGCGCCGGCGACTCGTCCATGCGCTTCACGGGCACTTCGGTATGGCTCAACAGGTCAGTAGCGCGAATGCGGATCTTGCCTACATTGAAGACGCCGGCCATCAACAGCTTTTCCGCAATGTTGCCGCCCGATGAGAAGCGGAAGTTGAGTCCGTCGCGCGGATTCTGATAGACCATGCCCATCAGGTGATTGCGCACGTAGCGCTTCCGCTGATTCGAAAGATCGAGGATGTTTGCTGCGCCGTCTTCGACGGGACGGAAGAATGCTTCGCCGCTGGTCGCCGGCTGGTCAAAGTAGAGCATCTGCACCAGCGTGCTCTTGCCCGATCCGCTCTCGCCGACCACACCCAGCACCTCGCCAGGATACAGATCGAAGCTGATGTTGCTGCACGCCACCACGGCGCCGGTCCTGGGGCAGATATTCGAATTGACCTTCGGACCCGTGCGCTCGCAAACGCCCGGCGTCACTGCGCCGAAGATTTTGGTGAGATTGCGAACGCGCAAAAGCCAGTTCTCTTCCATCGTCGCCATTCCTATTCGGGGTTGGTGAAAAGCCGCTGCGGCGGCCGCGGTCCCTGGCGCACCTTATCCAGAAAGTTGCTGTCGTTAATAACCCAGGAGCGGCTCAAATCATTGGCGTAGATCTCATCCATGAACGCCTTGTCCTCACCCGATGCCGAGCAGCGGACGCCGATGAACTCTTCCACCTTGAAGCGAATGTCTTCAAACTCCAGCGGCTTGACCGGCGTGAACGGGGGAATGCAGTGAATGCGCTTCTCGCGGCCTGCGCCAAAGAGATAGAGGCAGCGCGCCATGCTCAGGTTGGGCACGTCCCAGCTGGGAATCGGAGACGGTGTCGCCACGTAGCGGCCATTCACGAGGATGGGATGCCCGGCAGCATTGCGTAGCGTGCCATTGCGCACGTACGCCTCGTACAGCGTAACCCAGATCTTCGCGTAGTCCGCTTCTGCGTGCATCGCGCGGGTCTTGGCCTCGTGGCGCTCCACGCTGCGTAGAATTTCAGGCTGAGGAACCTGCAGGACGAGGATCTGCTTCTCCGTCAGGATCTCTTCGGGAACGCGATGACGGCTCTGGATGATAGTGGCAAGCCCCGTATCGAACGTAACGGCGCAGCGCGCCATCTCCTTGATGAAGAGCCGCAGATTGCAGGCATTGACGCTGGCATCACTGCCCTGGTCAATCACTTTGACCACATCGTTCGGGCCAACCAGCGAAAGCGTAAGGTGCAGGCCTCCCGTGCCCCAGCCGCGTGAGATCGGCATCTCCGGCGATGCATACGGAACCTGGTAGCCGGGAATGCATACGGCCTTCAGCGTCTTGCGGCGAATCTCTTTCTTGGTGAACTCGTCGATGTAGGCGTAGTTGAAGCTCTCGCGGAATTTCAGATTCTCAATCATCGTTCTCCTCCGCGGCGCCCGCGCCCACCGCGACGCTCTCCTCCCTGGCTGCGGCCTTCAGACGAGCCACACGCCGCGTACTCTCGAGCCCTGCCTGGAAGGTGACGTAATGCGGCAGTTTGAGGTGATTGGTGAAGCCGTAGGCCTCTATCACCTCAGTGTGATACAGCACGAATTCCTGATTGTTCGCTGGATTGTCAGGATTGGGGCTGCGCAGCGCGCTTTCCACCATTCCCATGCAGATGCCCTTGGTCTCGTTCTGTCCGAAGCACAGTCCATAGCCGATGGAAAGCACCGGCTCTTCGCCGCGCGCGCTGCCGCGGCCGGGCTCTGCCGATCTGCGCCTGCCGCCGCCTACCATCTCGGTCTCGGTAACTTTGATCCTGCCGACGTACCTCTTCCGACCGCGGCGGTCCACGATGCGCACCGGCACTTCGCCCACGCGCAGTTCGCCCACCGTTCCGTGCGATTCGCCGAAGCCGCGCATGGTGCTGTAGGCCATGCACATCAGCGCGCCGGTCTCCGCTCGGGCCAGCATCTGCAATACGGCCGAGCGCGGCACTGGAAACTTAATGGCCTCGCGGGTTACGTCGAAGACGCGCCGGTCTTCATCTGGCTTGAGCTGCCGGCTCATCAACCCCTCGTTGAGAAAGATGTCGATGACCTTTTTGTAGGTGGTCACCCCATGCAGCTTGGCGGGATCGATCTGCTCATGCAGCTCCTGAATGAATTTTTCGATGGAGCCGAGGCTCGCCTCGAGCAGTGCGGGATTCAGCAGCCGGAAAGAGTAGTCGCGCGTAGGGCCGAGAATCTGGCCGCCGGGAATCTCGCGGAAGGTGGACGAGATGCGGCGATGCACAAACATCTCGCGCGTGTTGAGGGTTTCAGAGAAGTACCGCCGTTCAAGAGTAGCGCGATAAGCGCGCAGATGGAATGCAGCCTCAAACGAATCCCCCTCTACCTGCAGCAGCGCCAGCGCGGCATGCTCGGGCGCATAGAGCGAGCCCTCACCCATCGCGCGGTCGACGGCAAGGCGCATCTGGGTTCGCGCCTGGTCCACGCCAATCGGCTCCGTGCGCCCCTTCCATCGAAAGTAGTCAACCAGCTTATTGGCGTTCTCGATTGCGTCCTGTCCGCCTTTGACCGCTACATATCCCATCCCACACCATCTCCGAGCCGCATTCGCGGCCGCTCTTATACTCGTTCCCAGGTAACGCGCGTCGTGCGCGGCAGCGCCAGCACGCATGGACCAGCGGAAAGACTGTCGCAGGTCAGGTAGGTATCGATTCCCAGTGGAAACTCCGCATTGCGTTTCTGCACCGCTTCGAAAACGGCTTCGGGAGCACCGGAGACGGACACAATCGTCTGCGTCTCGATTCCCGGCCCCGCGAGTATGAGCCGCAGCGCGCCAGGCATCGGCGCCGGCGAAAGCCCCTCCACCTGCAATACAACGGTTGCTCCCTGCTCGGGAAACGTCAGCGTTCCCGTGCGGGCGCATCCGATATCCTCTAGGCGCGCCGGGTTCGCAAGAAAAAGGAAGTCGGCTTCATCGGCTGCCGCCGGGCGGGCAAGCGTTTCGCGGTGCAGAAACTCCACTGCGCCCTCTTGACCCAGGGTGGCCAGATAGAAGCTGGTGTCCGCGCTGAGCAGCGTCAATGCCAGGAAAGCAGCA
>Ga0335073_10002935_pt1 | contig 23558 bp, 17 predicted proteins | sample Lox_Sample_22_FD_207093 | JGI IMG/M metagenome (GOLD analysis project Ga0335073, IMG submission 207093) | Soil microbial communities from Loxahatchee National Wildlife Refuge, Florida, United States - Lox_Sample_2.2 | ecosystem: Environmental > Terrestrial > Soil > Wetlands | place: USA... | reverse complement strand
TGCGAGACCGGGCTGTCGGGGTTCGCGGGGTTCCAGTTCAACGCGGTCACTCCGGGGCTGCCGCCGCAGATCCTGCGTGAGGTGGAGACCCTCACGTCCTACCAGCCGCCTCGGCGGGTCGGCAGCAAGCCCACCGCCGCCGACATCGCCGCCTGCCCGGTCAGCCTGGTCTACTCCGCTGAGCCGACGGCGATCCTGGCCCGGGTGGTGTTCGTCGGGACCGACTTCTCCCGGCGGAGCGGGAACTACTTCGCTCATGCGCTGGTGAGCGAGGGCGGCCCCGATCCGTTCGGCGAAATGCTGCCCATCGAGCTGTGGGACTCGCCGGTGTGGGCGGCCGAGCCCATCGACGTGACCGAACTCCCCGCACTCCCCCGCATCCCGCCGCCGGATGCCGACGGCCCGCTCGGCCGGGTCGCCATCGACCGGTTCCTGCGCCAGGAAGGCCATGCCGATCAGGTGCCGATCCTGCTCACCGCCGCGGACGAGGCGGTGCTAGGGCACGGCCGGTCGATTGTGATCGTCGATCCGGACACCACCGCGGTGGCCCGGTGGATCGCGGCCATGTCGTTTCTCCTTTCCCCCGCGGCCTCGCGGCGGCTCTCGTTCTCCACCTACCATCACCGCCCCGGCTACATCGACGTGCACATCATTGGCACCATTCCGGACTCGGATTTCGAGGCCAACGAGCTGGCGTTCCGCAGCTATGTCCTGCTCGACGCGACCACGGGCCGCATCAGCGAGGTCACCCCGCATCCTGCCGCACTGCTGCTGGCGCGGGCCGGGACGGACCGCGCGGCAGCGCTCTGGTCACATGCCAGCCAGCTGACTGACGGATGGGGACTGGCCGACGCATACCCGGCCCTGGTCGTGGGCGCCATCCTGGCGCACACCAGCGTCACCGCCGCAGACCTGGACGCCCTGGCCGCCTGGCTGCCCGCCACGGCCGGCCGGCTGGACCCGGCCTGGTGCCGGGATCTCGTGCTCGGCTTCCTGGAACATCCAGCCTGCCAGGCGCATCACTGGGGCCCGCTGACCGCCGCGGCCCGGCGCCAGCCCGACATGGCGCTGATCGCGCGGCTCGAGTGCGCCGCCGTGGACCAGGAATTGCAGCTGGTCGCGGAAACCGCCCGGGACGACGCAGGCACCGGGGTTCAGGTCGGCACGGCCGAAGGCCGGGAGTTCGCGGCGCGCCGCTGCGCGGAGTACCTGGACGGGGCGTCCGCCCGGGTCGCGGTGGCACTCCTGGGATGGAGCACGAACCTGGGCCTCCAGCTGCCAGCGCAGGCGCTCCGCAACTGCGGCGAACTCGTCCTGGGGCCGGAGCTGATCCAGGCGCCCGGCGGGGACACCCTGGGCGTGCTGGCTGGCGACCCGCTCCTGGTGCAGGGCGCCGTCGCCCACCTGTCGGCAGTCGCGGAGCAGCAGCCGGGGGCGGTCCAGGCCGCGCTGGCCGCAGGCCTCGACGACCTGGTCAGCCAGGCAGCGATCACGTTGCCTGCCTCGCTTCGCGAGGCAGCGCTGCTGGCCGAGGCCGAACGATTTCCGGAGCGCCGGCCGGCCCTGCTGGCCGGACTCACCACCCCGGCCACCGGCGGGGACGAGCCGATGCCGCTGCGCCCAGGCCTGCTGGAGTCGCTGTGGCCTGCGGGCTGGACCGAAACGGAGGCACTCGCGGTGGCCCGGGCCGTCGGCCCGGGACGGATGCTGGCAGAGCCGCTGCTGACCTGGATCAGCCGCGCGATCGTGCAGCCGTCCGGTGGTGACGGTTACCTGAGCACCTACCTGGAACTCTGCCGGCTAGCCCAGGCCGATGGCTGGGATGATGGCCTGCCACCGGCTGCCCGCCAGCACGTGCGGTCGGTCTGGCAGGCCATCGGGCTCCTGGAGCAGGCCGAAACCGAGCCCGACGATGCCCGGGCGGCAATCCTGGCCCGCCTGGCGGCCGGGTACGCCGGCCAGCCGGCGCCCGTTCAGGACATCTTGCGCGACGCGCTGGCCGGGCAGCTCGATGCGCTGGCCGGCTCTGCGTGCCTGCCCGCGCTGGCCGGGCAGTACCCGGAGGACGTTGTTTCCGCCTACCTGCACACCGCTGGCCAGCGGCTGGCCGCCATCCCCCGCGACGCCCAGGCGGCTGCCACGCTGTACCGGTGCCTGCACACCCTGCAGTCCGGCCAGGAAGGCATCATCGCTCCGGCCCTGGAGCAGGCGCTGCGCGCCGGGCTCCGGCCCTGGTCCCGCGCCGAGATCGACTTGGTGCGCGAGCATCTCGGCCGGACCGACCCGGACGCGGCCGCGGCGTTCGGCAGCTGGCGGGAACCACGGTCCGCCGACGCGCTGGCGCACCAGCTGCACCGCTTCCTCGGCCGCCCCTGGCGCAGGCAGTGACCGGCACCAGGCCAGCGCGCCGGCCACGCAGCCGGGCACCGGGCGGGTGACCCATGGCGATCATCATCTTCGTGCTGTTCGCCTGCTTGGTCATGATCATCGCGGCCCTGTTGATTGCGCCGCCGATCATCCTGTGGCGCGGGTCGCGTCAGGCGTGGCGCTGCGGACGGCTGTACCTGACCAGGCTCGGCACGGTCCTCGGCGTTCCGGATCCGGGCACGGCCGGGCAGCCGCGGCTGCTTCGGCACCATGCCGAAGGCAGCCGCGAACCGGCCTATGAGCAGTACCTGTACGCGCAGGCATGGCTTGATCTGAAGCGGGCCCTGGCCCAGGTGCTGTCCGATGGGCGGGCCGAGGTGCTTGATGACTGGTCGCGGACGGTGCAGGACTGGGTTTCCGGGCCGTGGACGTTCAGCCGGCTGTGGCATCACCTGATGGGCCTCATCCTGCTGGCCGCCATCGGCCTCGGGACCGGGGTCGCCGCCGTGCTCATCGCCGTCACCGTCGCAGTTCAGGCTGTCCTCATGGCGGTCCTGGCCGCGCTCGGGATCGCCGCGGCCTGGGGGCTGCGCATGGTGGACAGCGGGCTGTTGCTGCTGCGGGGTATCCGGATGCACTGCCCGAGCTGCTCGCGGCGGGTCAGCTACCCGTCGTACCGGTGCCCGGGCTGTGATGCCTGGCATCAGGACATCCGGCCGGGGCGCTACGGGGTGCTGCGGCGGTGGTGCAGCTGCGGCGAGCAGAGCATGCCCACGCTTCTGCTGCTGGGCAGCCACCAGCTGCGGGCCTACTGTCCGCATCCCGGCTGCGGAGTGCAGCTGGCCGACTCCTCCGGTACGGCTGCCGAGTTCACGCTGCCCATCCTGGGTGCCGCGGGCGCAGGAAAGACCCGGCTGATGACCGCGCTGGTGATGGCGCTGGAGGAAATTCCCGCCGCTGTGGTCACGCCCGCCGACGACACGACGTCGCGCCGCCTGGACGACCTGCGGCCGGCGGTGACCAGTAACGAGCCCACCCCGCCGACCTCGGCGGGCCCTTCCCGGGCCTACTCGGTGTACGTCGCACCGCCGGCCGGGGTCAGGCGGCTGATTCACCTGTTTGACACGGGCGGGGGGAGCCCCAGCTTCGCCGACCTGGACGCCCGGCGCTACCTAGCCGTGGCCGATTCGTTCTTGTTCGTCGTAGACCCGCGGCCAGCCGGGCGCCCGGCCAAGGACATACTCGACCTGGTGGCGCAGCAGGCCCTGGGGCTCGGCAAGAACCTCAGGACGAGCAGGCTGGGCGTGGCCGTGACCAGGGCCGACGGGCCGGCCAGGGAGGGCGGGCTGGGCGGCGAAGGCGCAGCGGGCCTGCCGGGCCCGCAGGCCGACAGCGCGTGCATCGAGCGGTGGCTGGACGACAGCGGGCTCGACCACCTCACCCGGGCCATGCGCACGCTGTTCGGGGAGGTGCGGTACTTCCGCACCGCGGCCGTTGTCACCGGCGCGCGGGTGGACACCAGCGTGCTGCGCCTCACCCGGTGGCTGCTGGCCGGGACCGGACTGGACCTGCCGGAGACGGGTGAGGACGCGTGAATCCTTACCGGCCGTGGCGGTTCGCGCTATTCACCGGCACCGTGGCCGTGATGGTCGCCGTGGTGGCGGCGGTGATCGTGGCCCTAATCCTGGCTGTCCTGGCCGGGTGACGCCGCCGGGTCCGAGGTCTTCATGAGTTCCTGGAGAACCGCACCCGCTGCGTGCTCAGCCAGCAGCGCTGCGAACGCGCCCGTGCCCAGCTCAGCCCGCTGCCGCTGCAGCAGGGCGGCCTGCTGGTGGGCCGACTGCGCGTCGATCTCGATCAGGGCCAGCAGGCTCACGGCGGTGAACCCGACGGCCTCATCGGGCCGGCCGCTGTCGGTGAACTCGGCCCCAAGATCGGCCCGGCGCCAGGCGAGGACGGGATCGCTGCCCTCGTTCTCGCCGAACGGCCCGCACAGCTCTGGCCATCGCGCGGCCAGCCGTCTGGCGTCCTCGGGCGCCCCGCGCCGCATGGCGGACAGGGCGAGCTGCTGGGCACAGGCGATCGCGGTCCGCTCGTCCCCGGCCGCCTCGGCCAGGGATAGCGCCCGGCCGTACCAGGACTCCACCGAGTCCTCGCCGGTGTCGTGGCCGTCTCGCCTGGCCAGCCGGCCCAGGTCACGGCAGGCGGCGATGACGGTTTCGGTGTCGGCGGCATCCTCGGCCCGGCTGAGCGCCCGGCGGTGCAGCTCGCGGGCGTGGCCGGGATCGCCGGCCAGCTGGCTGATCAGGCCGCCCTCCTGGCAGGCCGGCGCGATCAGGACGGCCCGCTCCAGGCCCTCCGCGAGCTCGATGGCCTGGGCACATTCCGAGGCTGCCCGGTCGTGGGCCCCTTCGCGGCGGGCGCACCGGGCGAGTTCAACGTGGGCCAGCACGGTGACGCCAGACCGCTCATCGCCGTCGACCAGGTCGAGCGCCCGGCGGCAGCAGCTCTCGGCCTCAGCGAGGTCGGCGTGCGCGATGAGGCCGGCCATTTCCAGGCAGAGCTCGGCACTGCGGCCCGGATGGCCGAGCTCCTGCAGCCGGTCGGCGGCTCGCTGGTACCACTCTTTCCTGCCCCACGGGCCCGGGGTGAGCCTCCCCAGCCGCCGGCACAGGTCCGCGATCAGGCCGGCGTCACGGACCTGGTCGGCTAGCCGGAGCGCCGCAACGTAGGTGGCGTGCGCGTCGGCGGTCCGGCCGTCGTCCTGCGCGGTGGCGCCCAGCTCACGCAGGCATTCCGCCTCCAGAGCCGGGTTGCGCAGCTGCACGGCGGCCTGGCGGGCTTCCTGGAAATCGTGCGCGGCGTCTCCGTAGTCGCCGCGCATGCGGTCCACCTGGCCGAGGCCCAGCTGGCACCGGGCCATTCCGTCCTGGTCGCCCACCTGGCTCGCGACCCTCCGGCAGTCCCGGTAGATGTCTTCCGCGTTATCCGGCGCGCCGGCGGCCAGTTCGACGCCAGCGAGCCCCAGCAGGCTGGCCACCAGGATCTGCGGGTCGCCGCTCCCCCGCCCGATTTCCGCCGAGCGCGCATAGGCACTCCGGGCCGCGCCCGCGTCGCCGCGGAACAAATGGACAGCACCCAGCCGCAGGTGAGCCTGGGCCACCAGGCCTGGCTGCTCAAGCTCGCTGGCCAGCCTGAGGGCGCGCTCATGCCAGCCAGCGGCATCGTCGGCGTCGCCAAGCGCGAGGTCCAGCTCGCCCATCCGGTGATAGCAGTCCGCCATTCCCGGCCGGTCGCCCATCTGGTCGGCCAGCTTGATGTACTTGAGGTAAGCCTCCATGGCCGGCCCGGGCTTTCCCAGGCGCTGCCAGGTCCGGCCGAGCTGCAGGTAGCAGTCCTTGAGCAGGACCTGGTCCTTGGATTTCCCGGCGGTCTTAGCGGCCTCCTCGAACGCGTGCGCGGCCTCCCGGGTATCGTCCCGGCGCAGCTGGAGCTGGCCGATCTGCAGCCAGCTCTGACCGATCACCTGCTCCAGGTCACGAGCGTCTTGCTGCCGGGTGGCGAGCTGGACGGCCAGCCGCTCCGCTGCGGCCAGGTCCCCGCTGGCCCGCGCCAGTTGCGCGAGTTCCGGGGTGCCCTCGAGGAAGAAGTGCTGGCTTAGCTTTAGGTCCGCTGCGTTGCGCCGCGCCGCGTTGCTGAACCGGGCTGCCTCGTCGAGGTTGCCAAGTGCGAGGGCCACGGCGCCGAATCCCTGGTAACAGCGGGCCTCGAGCACACCGTCCCGCAGGTCGCGGGCCAGGTCGATGGCGGTCCGGAACATCTCCCAGGCCGATGCGTAGTTGCCCTGGGCCGCGGCGATGCCGGCCAGCCGCTCATGAGCGAGCGTGATCCACCGCCGGTCGGCGCGGGCGCTGGCGGCAGCCAGACAGGCGCGGCAGAACTGCTCGGCCGCCCGGTAGTCGCCCCGGGCCTGGGCGGCCCGGCTCTGCATGAGCAGGAGCTCGGTCACCGGCCGGGCGTCCGCGGCCACTTCCTGCAGGGTTTCCGCGCACAGCCGCTGGATCTGGCCGAACTCGCCCCAGCGGAACAGGATCGCGGCGGCTCGCAACGTGAGCGATGCCGCGCGCTCGAGATCGCCCGCCTCGCGGCGGTGAAAGCGGGCCTCCAGCAGATCAGCCACCGCGTCGCCGTAGCGCTCGGCGCGCCACTCGTAATAGGCCGCGGCCCGGCCGTGCGCCCGGGTCAGTTCGGTCGCGTCCACCAGGCCGGCCAGGCCAGCCTGGATCAGGTACCACAGCCCGCGCGCCGTCCACCGGTGGACCACATACCGCGGGTCGCCGTCCGGGCCGTGCGCCTCGGTCAGCAGGAACATGCCGACCAGCATCTCGATGGCCCTGGTCAGACCGGGTCGCTCGCTGGGGCGGTCACCGGCCGCACAATCCCGGTAGAGCTGGGCCAGCAGGTCGGGTGCCAGCCCCAGATCCCTGAGCCGGAATCCGGTGCGCTCGCGCTGCGCCTGTTCGAGCTGGCGGTAGGCCTGGCTGGTCCGGGTGACGCGACCGGTGTCCGGGTCAGGCTCGAGCGACTCCGCGACGGCCCAGTTCAACCCGTCAGCGTCAATGGGGGTGCGGAAGACCGACGCGGCGACGAAAAGCTGGCGGGCCAGCGGGTACGGCTGCAGACGAGCGAGCAGCCGGTCGACGAGGACGTCGTCGACGATCAGCGTCACCGTCTCGGCGAGGGCCTGGTTGAGGTCTCCGGCTCCGCGGGCCAGCCAGGAGGACGGATCGGCGATCCCGCGGGCCCGCAGCGCGGCCTCCATCCGGGAAGCGACATCGCGGAACCGGGCCCGGCCGCCGCGCAGCAGCGAGTCAACGTACTCCAGGGCCCGAGGATGGCCTCCGACATCGGCGTAGGCGCGGTCCCGCTCCGGCCGCTCCAGGGCACCCAAGGCCTCCAGCCGCCACATCAGCTTGTCGGTCTCGCCACGTGACAAGGGCCCTAGATGGTGTTCGGTCACCCGGCCCGCTGCCTCCGGAAGGTCGAGCGGGTGGCGGCTGGTGATCAGCAGCCGCGCGCGGGCGCCCAGCTCCGTCCAGCGGACGATGAACGCGGCCAGCTCGGGATCGGCCAGCGCGCTCGGCACGCTCCCCGGCGATTCCCGGCCCGGGTCGGCGGCATTCTGCTCGGCCTCGTCGAGGACGATCAGGGCCGAGACGTCGGGCAGGACGGTCCGCTCGACCAGGGCCAGCTGATCGCGCCACCCCTGCCGCGGGTCCTGCAGCTCATCAGCCACCAGGTCGAGCTCGTGACCTCGGTCCAGGCGCCGGTTCACCCGCAGCGCGCGCAGTTGCGGGCTCATCTCCCGGAGGATCTCGGTGGGCGTGGTGCGGCCGCGGATGAACACCACCAGGTCGGTTTCCCCGCTGAGCATGGTCATCAGGCGGCTGGCCAGGCTGGTCTTGCCCATCCCGCCTATCCCGTACACGATCGCGGCCGGCTCATCGCTGCGCAGCACCTGGGACAGCACGCGCAGGTCCGCGCGACGTCCCACGAAGTCGTCCAGGCCGCGCGGGGTGATGCCGCCGATGGCCGGCCCGGCCTGCGCCGGCCGGCGCGCGCCCGCGCCCTCGCTCGTGCCGAACAGCGGTCGCGACTCGGTCCGCAGGTAGAGCGCGGGCGTCCACCACTCGGCCAGCGCCGCCTGCGGATCATCCGGCGGCAGCTTCTGCCGCTCGCCTTCCAGCTCGCGACGGGCCTCGGAAAAGGCGGCCAGGCAGTCGGGCGCCTGCTGGCGGCTGGCCAGCGACCGGTAGAAACGGCTGGCCAGCTGGATCGCGTAACGGTCGCTGACGTCCGACGTCATGGCCAGGACGGCCGGCACGCCGCGGGTGAGCAGCCCGCGGGCCAGGCTGGGCAGCGCGGCATTCCCGGGATCGCCGGATGACTCCAGGGCGGTCGACGAGCCGGCCAGAACGACCAGCGGCACTCCCTGGTCGGGCACGAGTATCTCGTCGGCGAGGCGCAGCGCGGTGACCGGATCCGCATGACCGTCCGCGGTTTCCATCATCAGGGCGCTCGGGCTGGCCCGGCAGGAGACGTGCAGGATGTGGAAGCGCTCTTCGCGCAGCGCGTCCCGGATGGCCGGTACCGACCCCCATTCCAGCACGCGGACCCGGGCCCGCTCTTCCCGGCGGGCCCGCTCGACCGCCCGGACGATGCGATCGAGTTCCGCCTCGTAGTCCAGCGCCTCGTCGTCGGCCTCCGGTGCGCCAATGGCGGCCAGGATGCGCAATGGCCCCGGGATGCGGATATCGGGCGTGCTGCCCAGGCCGGTCACGAAGCGATGCAGCTGCGTGCGCGGGTGCAAGACCAGCGGCTGCTCGCGGCCCGGCAGGCTCAGCGCCTCCCAGGGCAGGGCCTGCAGGCTGCTGTCCCCCACGACCTCCAGCGCGATCTGCAGCGCGGCGTTCTTCCGCTCCGCCTCGGCCAGTTCCGATTCGAGCAGCTCGCCCACGGCGCCGGCCAGGAACTGGTTCCCCAGGGCCCGCCCGAGGCGGAGCAGCGCCGTCTGCGAGGCCGCGCCCAGGCCAGGAGCCGCCGTCACCGCCCGGGCGGGGCCGGCTGACCGGGCGGTGACAGCGGCTCGCTGCCGGTCCCGCCTGACCTCCCACCACGCGTCGGTTACCCGGTGATCCGGTTCCCCCTGGTGCCGCCGCACGGCCTCGTGCTCACCGGCGCGGATACTGACCCGGCTGCCGGTGACCCGCACGGTCACCCGGCGCGGCCCTTCCCGCCGGACCTTGAGGTCACCGGGGACCGGGATCTCATCGGCCCTGATCGGTAGTGGCCGCTCGCCCCGGAGCGCTCGCTCCAGCTGGTCGAGCCGCTGCCGGTAGTCCTGGTCGCTGCGGCAATTCCGGAAATCAGCGGCGACCCATGTGTTAAGGAACGGCGGCAGATCCACGTCGGCCAGCAGCACCGCCGCCAGTCTCAGCTTGTGCTCGACGGCGCGCTGGACCAGGACTTCGTACTCGGCCGCCACCCAGGCGCTCTGTTCGGTACGCGGCCCATAAACAATCAGCCCGCTGGACGCCCGGGCCAGCCCCTGCTCAAGACGGCTGACCAGCTCGTCGCCGGCGGTGATGTCCTGGTCGTCGAGGAAGACCTCGAACCCGTCTCGCTCCAGGTCGGTGGCGAGCTTGTGGGTCCACTCGGCGTCCGAGCGCTTATAGGAGAGAAAGACCGTGGGCGGATTGTTCAACCCGGCTGCCCCCTCGCGGACCCGAGCGCACCCGACTTTCAGCTACCCGCTAGCAAAGAATGGCCCGAAGGTTCCGTCAAGTGTCGCTCTCGCCTTTCGGTATGGCAGCCGAAAGGTCTGGGATCCCGCACGCGGCCGCGAGCAGTGCGGCGTAGCTGGCCAGGGTGGCGCGGGTGCGGCTGAGTTCCGCTCGCAGTTCCCCGGCTTGCGGCCATTGACGCTCGTGGTCGGCCTGGGAGCGCTCGGGCAGCCGGGTGTTCTCCCAGTCATGAAGCCGCGGGTGCCAGCGGGCCAGCACGGGCCGGATAACGACGTTGAGCACAACAATGGAGAGGTACCCGAAGTTGTACTGGCCATCGGCTTTGGGTTCGGCGATGCTCGGGCCATGCCGGCGCAGGATGTCCCTGGTGGCCGCGAACAGGGTGTAGAGGCTGGTCAGGGCTTCCCGCAGCAGTCCATCGCCGGCCGGCAGCGGCACCACGGCCACTCTGGTGATGAGCTCGACGTACAGTTCCCAGGCGGCGAGGCGCTCGGCGTCATTGGGCTCCCAGGTACCAGAGATCTTGAAGAACTTCAGGTCCAGTCCGACCTCGACGCTTTTGGGGGCCCGGAGCATCTGGTCTCCTATTCAGGTAATGACGGCGTTAACGACACGGGGACCATCATCAAACGTATGTGTGCCCAGGTCTACCCGGTTGACGCGCTGCTGGTCATCGATATGCAGAACAGCTTCTGCCACCCCGACGGGGTCATGTACGACGCGCTCGGCGAGCCCATGTTCGAGATCGGCCAGACCGTGAAGGCGACGGCCGCGGCGGTGGCCGCGGCCCGGGCCGCGCGGGTGCCGGTGGTGTTCACCCGTCACCAGTACCAGGCCGGCCACGCGGACTTCGGGCCTCTCTTCCCGCAGTTCTGCGACCTGCTGCGGGCGCGCCACGGCCTGCTCGCCCGGAGCTGGGACACCGACGTCATCGACGAACTCGAGTTCAGCCCCCATGACCTCGTCGTGGACAAGGCCCGGCTGGACGCGTTCTTCAACACCTCGCTCGACACGCTGCTGCGGAGCATGGGCGTGACCCGGATCGCGGCTGCTGGCGTGCTCACCAACGCCTGCGTGGAGACCTCGGTCCGGGCCGCGGCCATGCGCGACTACGACGTCACCGTGCTGTCGGACTGCACCACCACCGGGCAGGAGCAGCACCGCGCGATGTCGCTGGAGTGCCTCGAGGCCTACCACATCGCGTCGGTGCGCCCGTTCTCCGCCGAACTTCTGGAGCAGTGAGGCGGCGGCAAGGCCGCGAGACCGCGCTGGCCCGGATGCCGCGGGCGGCGAACTAACGATCTTGCTCAACACGATCCGTCAGCTACTCTTGTATGAGATGACGAGTCATGTTAATTTTGGCTAACTTTCTGCAGTATCCCTGGACCGAAACCCTAGGCTGACGGCGATCTAAGTCAGGGGGCCGCATGGCTGCAACGACCGGAAGTGCGGGCCAGCCGCGAGTCCAGCTCTTCTCTCGTGCCTCGTCTGGACTGATACGCGAGCTGTCGTTCAGCGACACCGTGTGGTACGGGGTCTTCTCCGGCGGGGCGCTGTTCGGGTTCGTCTACCTGTTCCCGACCCCGCAGTACCTGTCGCCGGGCATCAACATCCCGTTAATGCTGGTGCTCACGCTGCTCTACGGGGTGGTCGTCTACTTCGTCTACGCCGCGCTGGGATCGGCCATGCCGCGGGCGGGGGGTGACTACCTCTACGAGACCCGTTCCCTGCACCCGCTGGTCGGCTTCACCGTGCCCTGGGCCTGCCAGCTGCTGTTCTGGCTGACCTTCCCGCCGGCTGGCGCGTACGTGCTCAGCACCTTCGGCCTGGTGCCGATCGCGCAGGCGGCCAGCGCCCCGGGTGTGGTTTCCTGGCTGGTGAGCGAGAACGGCGTCTTCATCGTCTCGGCCGTCATTGTCGTCGCGTGCTGGGCCCTGACCGTCACGGGCCTGCACCTGTACCGGCGGATCCAGCGGTACGTGCTGGTGCCGGGCCTGATCATCTCGATCCTGACCATCATCGGCCTGACCCTGGCCAATTTCGGAACCAATTTCAGCCAGGACTTCAACCGGTTCCAGAGCCCGGCCCTGACCACCGGCCAGGTGGCGGCGGCCGCAGCGAAGGCCGGCTACCACCCGGTCGGCGTCAGCTTCAGCCATACGCTCATCTGGATCGCGGTCCTGGCCGCCTACGTTCCGTACTCCATGTACTCGGCGCAGGGCCTGCTCGGCGAGGTCAAGGGTGCGCGCAGCATGAACCGGCTCTACCTCACGTTCCTGACCGGCGGGGTGATCCTGGCGCTCATCCTGCTGGCCCTGCCGTTCGTGCTGATCAGCCACATCGTCGGCTCGAACTTCCTCAACCAGTACGCCTGGGCCTACGGCGCCGGGCTGATCCACCCGACCTATCTGCCCAACATCGGCGTGTTCCTGTCGATGCTCACGTCGAACCCGGTGATCGTCGCTCTGGTGGCGCTCGGTTTCATCGTCGGAGGATTCGCGATCGCCAACGTGGTGTTCGTCAACTCGGCGCGGGTCATGATGGCGATGGGCCTGGACGGCTCCCTGCCCAGGTTCTTCTCCGACGTGTCCGAGAAGCGCCACACGCCGGTCAAGGCGGCGACGCTGTGGAGCGCGTGCGCGCTCTGTGTCAGCGCGGTCTTCGCCTACGTTCCCAGCTGGTTCACCATCGTGCTGATCGGCGGGGCGATCGGAAGTGTCATCGTGGTCGGGGTGACCTGCCTGGCGGCCGTGGTCTTCCCCTACCGCGCCCCGGAGATCTTCCGGGCGTCACCCTCGGGCCGGTACAAGATCGGGCCAGTGCCGCTGATCAGCATCCTGGGTGCGCTGGGGACGCTGATGACGGGCACCCTGGTCGTTGTCGCGCTGGTGAACAGCTCGCTCGGGCTCACCTCGACCAGTGCCCACCTCGTCCTCGGCGGGACGTTCGTGACCGGCATCATCGTCTACGTGGCCATCCGCGTCTACCGGCGCCGCGAAGGCATCGACACCTCCCTGGCGTTCCGCTATGTGCCGCCTGAATGATCTGGCCGAAGGACCCCCATGCGGCTGAAGCCCAAGGGCCGCGCCAAGCGGCCATCCGAGCGCAGCTGGCGGCTGCTGTACGCCACGGACTTCCACGCCGGTGACGTCGTGCTGCGGAAGTTCCTCAATGCCGTCTCGGTCTATGAAGCTGACGTCGCCGTGATCGGCGGGGACCTGACCGGCAAGCGGCTCGCCCCCATCGTCGCCCAGGCGGGCGGATGGCGCGCCGAGGTGCTCGGCCGGGAGCAGACCGCCGCCGACGAAGCGGAGCTCAAGGCCATCGTCAAGCAGATCCGGGACCTTGGCCAGTACCCGGTGGTGGTGACGGCGGAGGAATACGCCGAACTGCTCGGCGACACCGACGCCGTCGCGCGGCGGTTTGAGGCCGAAGCGCTGCTCCAGGTCGAAGAATGGCTGGCCAAGGGGGCCGAGCGGCTCGAGCCGCTGGGCGTCCCGCTCTATGTCACCGGCGGGAACGACGACTACTTCTCGATCGAGGCCGTGCTCGACAGCGCCAGCTACGCCATCAACGCCGACGGCAAGGTGCTGGAGATCGCGCCGGGAGTCCACATGATCTCGTGCGGCTACGGCAACCCGACGCCCTGGCCGTGCCCTCGCGACATCAGCGAGGAAGATCTCGGCGGCCGCCTGGAGAAGATGGCCAGCCAGCTCCCCGACCCCGGGCGGGCGATATTCAACCTGCACGTGCCGCCGTTCGGCTCCGGCCTGGACGTGTGCGCGAAGCTCGACACATCCGTGGATCCGCCCCGGCCCCTGGTCGGCGAGGAGATCAACGCCGGGTCGACCGCGGTGCGCGCGGTCATCGAGCGCTACCAGCCGGCCATTGGCCTGCACGGCCATATTCACGAGTCGGGCGGCATCACGAGGATCGGCCAGACCGTGTGCATCAACCCGGGAAGCGAGTACGGCGAGGGAGTGCTGCGCTCGGCGGTCATCGACTTCGCGGCCGACGGGCGGCCGACCTCATGGCAGCTGCTGACCGCGTGAGCCCCGACAGCAGCCGGCTGGGCCTGCCGGACACCAGCCAGCTCTCCGGACTGGACTCGCAGCTGTTCCAGTACCTGCAGGCGGACGGCCGGGCGTCCTACTCTGCTCTGTCCCGAAAGCTGGCAGTCTCCGAGGTCACCGTCCGGCGGCGGGTGGCCCACCTGATTGAAGACGGCGTCTTCACCATCACCGCGGTCGCCGACCCGCGGCTGCTGGGGCTCGATCAGATGGCCTGGACGGCGCTCTCGGTTCATCCCGGCGCCGCGTCCCGCATCGCCGAGCAGCTGGTCGGCTTCCCGCAAGTGACCTACGTGGTCCAGACCAGCGGGCGGTACGGGGTGATGGCCGAGCTGGGCTGCTACGACCAGCCGGAACTGCGCCGGGCGCTGGCCGCCATCCGCAAGATCCCCGGCGTGCAGCGCACCGAGACCTTCACCTATCTGGCCATGCTGCATCAGCAGTTCGTGTGGGGCGACGACGACCTGTCGTTCAGCGGCGTGGTCGGGCTCGGCCAGCAGATGCCAGGCGAGCAGCTGGACCCGGTCGACAGGGAAATCATCCGGCAGCTCCAGATAGACGGGCGGCTTCCGTTCCGGATCATCGCTGACCGCCTCGGCATCTCCGAACGGCTGACCTCACAGCGGTTCCGGTGGCTGGTGGACAACCGGCTGGTCCGGGTGATGGCGGTGGGAAACCCGGAGTCCCTCGGCTACCGGACCCGGTGCTGGCTCGCGATGCAATGCAGTCCCCAGCTGGACAGCACGAAGGTGGCCCAGCAGGTCGCCCGCGTGCACGGAATCGACTACGTCGTCGCCACCACCGGCCGTTACGACCTCATGGCCGAGCTCGTCAGCCGCGAGAAGGAAGAACTGGTCCGGACGGTCGAGGAACTAATCGGGCGGATCGACGGCGTCGAGCACTGCGAGGTCTTCTACTACCTGCGCCTGCTCTACCGGAGCAACGTCGGCGCCTGGGGCGCGAGCCGGGCCCAGGAGCAGGGGGGCCGAGGGTGACCGCCGACGGCCAGCCGCACGCCGACCCGGTCGAGGAGGGCCGCCGCATCATCTCGCTGGCGGCAGCCCGCGGGATCGAGGTCAAGCTGTTCGGCGGGGTGGCCGTGGCCATCACGTGCCAGGCCGCCAGCCATCCCGCGCTGCGGCGGGCCTATAAGGACGTGGACCTGGCCACGACCCGGGAGCACAAGCGGCCCCTCGGGGAGTTCCTCGCCGCCGTCGGCTACCAGCCCGCCCGCGAGTTCAACGCGCTGCACGGCCGGACCCGGCTGCTGTACGACGACCCGGTCAACGGCCGCCCGCTCGATGTGATCGTTGACCAGTTCGCGATGTGCCACTCGATGGACCTGCGGCGCCGGCTCAGGCTGCCGGGCAGCACGCTCCCGACCGCTGACCTGCTGCTGATGAAGCTGCAGGTCGTCGAGACCAACGAGCGCGACCTCCAGGACGCGGTCGCATTGCTGCTGGAGAGCGACCTCGACGGGGGCCGGGTGGCGGACGTTCTGGCTGCCGACTGGGGCTGGTGGCGGACGGCCACCGAGACACTCGGAAAGGTCGAGGGGTACGCCGCGTCCTTCCCGGATCAAGACCTGGCGGCGGGCACGGCCAAGGAGATCGGGCGGCTGCGGAGCCGGGTCGAGCAGGCGCCGAAGGGACTCAGGTGGCGCACCCGGGCCAAGATCGGCGACCGGGCCCGCTGGTACGAACTTCCGGAGGAGGCCAGCGACTAGCCAGGCGCGGGCCAAGCACAACACCAGGGAGGTCTGAACCACATGTTCCGCGATCAGGACTGGATTTCACCCGGCCGGGCCGAGCAGATGGACGGGCCGTCCTACATGGGGCCGTGCACCTTCATGAAGACGCTGCCGTTGTTCGAGCCCAGTGAGCTAGACGAAATCAGGCCCGACGTGGCCATCGTCGGTGCCCCGTGGGACTCGACAGCATCGTGGCGGGCCGGCACCAGGCTGGGCCCGCGGTCGATCCGCACCGCCAACTGGACCTACCCCTTCTACCACCTGGACCTCGAGGTGGCGCCGTTCGACGAACTGCGCGTGATCGACTACGGCGACGCCGTGTGCCCGCCCGGCATGAGCGAGGTCGCCGAGCACGCGATCTGGCAGCGGGTCACCGAGGTCGCCTCCCGCGGCATCTTCCCGGTCGTGCTGGGCGGCGAGCACTCGATCACCTACCCGGCCGCGAAAGCGGTCGCTGACGTGGTCGGCCACGGCAAGCTCGGCGTCATCCACTTCGACGCCCACGCCGACACCGTCCCCGAGATGTTCGGCAACATGTGGTCGCACGGCACGCCGATGCGCCGACTGATCGAGAGCGGCGCCGTGCCGGGCAAGAACTTCGTCCAGATCGGCCTGCGCGGCTACTGGCCGCCGCGGGACATCCTGGACTGGATGAAAAACCAGGGCATGCAGTGGCACCTGATGAGCAAGGTCCGGACCGTGGGCACCACGGCGGTCATCGAGCAGGCCATCGAGCAGGCACTGAACGGGCCGGAGATGATCTACATCTCGCTCGACATCGACGTGCTCGACCCGGGCTTCGCGCCCGGCTGCACCAACCCCGAGCCCGGCGGCATGACCCCCGCCGACCTGCTGTGGACCATGCAGCGGCTGGTCGAGGCGACCAACGTGATCGGCATGGACGTCGTGGAGGTGTGCCCGCCGTACGACAGCTCGGACCTGGCCGCGCAGAACGCCAACCGGGCGGTGCTGCAGACGATCTCGGCACTGGCCGTGAAGCGCCGCAAGCACGCACAAGCTCCCGCGGCCACCACGACCGCGTAACCCTTCGGCGGCGCCCCGGGCTCTCGCGCGGTGACCCGGCCGCTCACACGCTGGTGCCGCCGTCGACCGGTATCGCGGCGCCGGTGACGAAACTGCTCTCCGCGCTGCACAGCCAGGTCACGACCCGCGCGACCTCGTCGGGCTGCCCGGGCCGCCCCATGGGGATGCGGCCGCGCAGGTAGGCCAGCTTGTCCGGCGCGTCGGCGAAGCCGGTCTCGACGATGCTGGTCAGGGTGAGGCCCGGGCAGACCGCGTTGGCCCGGATGCCGCGGGCGGCGTATTCGAGCGCCACCGACTTGGTCATGCCCAGCACCGCGTGCTTGCTGGCGTAGTAGGCGCTCGAGCGCGGCCCGCCGCGCAGGCCAGCGCCCGAGCTGCAGTTCACGATCGCCCCGCCGCCCGCGGCCAGGATCGCGGGGACCTCGTACTTCATCGACAGCCAGGTGCCGCGCACGTTCGTGGCCATGACCCGGTCGAACATCTCCTCGTCGGCGTCGGCCACGTCCGTGTGCACGTGGCCGGTGATTCCGGCGTTGTTGTAGGCGAAATCCAGCCGGCCGAACGTGCCCACGCAGAAGCCGACCATCTCGCGCACGGACGCGGAATCGGTCACGTCGGTGGCCACGAACGCGGCCTGGCCGCCGAGCGCCTCGATCTGCGCGACCGCGTCCGCGCCCTCGTCCTTGCGCCGCGCGGCCAGCACCACCCGGGCGCCGTCCCGGGCGAACGCCTGCGCCGCGGCCAGGCCGATACCCGAGTTCCCGCCGGTGATCAGCGCGACCCGTCCGCCGAACCGGCTGCCCATCGCGCCGGGCCCTACCCGGCCGGGGCTTCGGCAGGCACAGCCTGCCCGGGCGTCGCCCCGACCGCCTCCAGGCCGTCGCGGAAGTGCTGATGCGAGGCGTCGCTGCCGTCCAGGAGCCGGTTAGCCCGCCGGTAGATCTTCCAGCCCTCGCCGGTGCGCCGGAACTCCAGCCGGACCGCGGTGGCCCGCCAGATCCGGAACGCGTCCGCCTCCCGGTCGAACCGCAGCAGCTGGCCGTGGCACAGCGCGGTGGCGCGGTCCCCGTCGACGTGCACGACCGGCATGGTGGCCAGGTGCGCCGAGCCGCCGGCCATGATGTCGCGGTGCAGCGGGAGCGAGGCGATCATGTCGCCGATCCCGTCGCCGCCGTGGAACACCTCCAGGCCGCTGTCGTACTCGGCGTCGGGGTGGTGGATGGCCCGGACCACGTCGTCGCTGCCGCTGTCGGCCGACGGGCCGTACGTCATCAGCAGCTGGTAGATCGCGATCTGGTCCTCGAGCGCCGCGATCCGCTGCTCCAGCCGCTCCAGCCGTGCGTCGTCCGCCGCCATGTCGTTCCTCCTTCGGTCGGCTGTTCCTAGCGCAGCTCAGCGAGGTGGGCTCGCGAGCCCGGCACCACGGGGCGGAAGCCGCCGCCCCAGATCGCGGCCGAGCCGGTCAGCCGGGCCACGCGGCCGGCCAGGCCGGCTGACCAGGCCGGATCGGCCTGCGGGGCCTCGGTCAGGAAGGCCATGACCAGGCGGACCGGCGCGCCGCCGACGGCAGGAATTTCCGCGGAGCTTGCTCCGCGTCGGGGGGTTGAAGGGGGGTCGTCCCCCCTCGGACTAACAGAGCGCTGGGCGGCGGCCAGCCCGAGCGAGGACTCGGTCAGCGAGCCCACGTTGGGCCGCAGGCTGAGGGCCAGCGTGCCCGCGGGCAGCGCCGCGCTTTCGTCGGGCCGCTCACCGCCGGACGCGTCCAGGTAGGCGACGAACAGGCCGGCGAACGGGTGATCGCCGACCACGTGGGCCGGGACGCCCGACGCGCCCGGGAAGCTCAGGATGCTCTCCAGCCGGTACCCGTCGGTGTTCACGTGGGTACGGTCGGCGAACATGCGCCCGCCCGAGCGCAGCGTTACGAGCTGCGGGTTGATCCAGTCATAGAAGCTCCGCAGGCCGCCGGCCGTGACAAAGTACGTGGCCAGGTTGGTGCCGGCCCGGCCATCCGGCAGCGGGCACGCGGGGCTGACGAACCGGCCCGCGCGCAGGGCCCTGCTGGCGTACCACCGCCGGCCCGACAGCACGTACGGGGCCAGCACGCCGCCCGCGTAGAAGTGGTCGTTCTCGTACCAGTCCTCGAACGCCGCGTCGTGCCCCTCATGGACGTCGACGAGGGTGTACACCACACCCTCGAGCGCGACCTTGAACGGGACGATCGCATCCGGGCTGGATCCGGTCGGGTTCTGGGCCTGCACGGTCATGATCGTCAGCCGTCCACCCGGGCGGCGGTGACGCCGGCCGCCGTGCCGCCGCCGCGCCCGGCCACGAACCCGCCCGGCGTGGCATCGGGGAATCCGCCGCTCCACCGGTCCACGGTCAGCGGCCCGGCCTTCAGCAGCCGCCCGTTGTAGCTGTCGTCGGTGATGACGTCGTGGCCGGTGCAGATCTCGACGCCGATGCCCAGGGACGGCTCTTCGAGGTAGACCGAGACCGAGCCGGACGCGGTGTGCCGGACCATGTCCTCGGCCTTCACGTGGTGGGCGCGGGCGTGGTTGCGGAACCTGGCCACGCTGTCGATGTCGTCGGCCAGCAGGCAGACGTGGTCCAGGCGCCCGGGCTCGCCCTTGGCCAGCCCGATGCTGTGGTGGTAGCCGTTGCCGCAGCGCAGGAACACCACCAGGTCCTCGATCTGGTCGGAGCGCCGGAAGTCCAGCGTCTGCTTCCAGAAGTCCCGCCCGGCGATCACGTCGTCGGTGAACACGACCGTGTGCAGCATCGCGCGCAGGCCCCGGTCGGGCGCGGGCGAGGCCGGCAGCACGACCTGCTCCTCGTACAGCTCGACCTCGAAGTTCTGCGGCGTCCGGAACCGCAGCGAGTTGTCGATCCGGTCCTCGCGCAGGGTGCCACCCCGGCTCCAGGCGATCTCCTGCTGATCGAGCCGGGTGACGATCTCGGCCAGCGCGCCCGCGTCGGTCACGCGGAACCCGAGCCGGATCAGTCCCGGCTGCGGGCGGCGCTCGAGCCGGATCCAGGCGTGCCTGGTGTCGGCGGTCAGGAACGCCACGTCGTCGCGGCGCTCGGATACCTCGAGCTGGCAGACCGTGCGGAAGAAGTCGACGGACCCCTCGAGGTCGGGCACGCCGTAGACCGCGTAACCGAATTCCTGGACCAGTGCCATGGCTTGTTTCTTCCTCTCATGCGGGATTGCGGCCGGTGAAGAACATCTCATCCGGCTCGGTCGCCACCAGCACGCCGGCGTCCCGGGCGGCCGCGCGGTAGCCGGCCAGCTGGGCTCCGTTCAGCCGCTGGGTCGGCATGCGCAGGGGCCCGCCGTTGAACCCGGTGAGCCACGCCTGGTACTTCCAGGCCATCCGGTGCACGCTGTTCGAGCCGGCCACGCCGATCCGCTCGTTGGCCCGCCGGGCCGGGTCGACCCGCCAGTAGATCTCCATCGCCTCGCCGTGGCGCCCCTCCTGGCACAGCCGCAGCATCTCCGGCACCGCCCCGCCCAGGCACTCGGTGTTCGAGGTCGCGATGAGCTGCAGCGGGAGGATGGTGGCCAGCGGGATCGCCTGCTGCTCGAGCGGCATCGTGATGATCACCCGGTCGGACAGCCGGTTCCAGCACTCGGTGAAGCCCGCGATGGCCGGCATGCCGCCCTCGGCCTTGATCGCGGCCACGTTGGGGATCGCCTCGACCATCTCCTCCAGCATCTCGACCGGGATCGAGGCCGGGTGCAGCCGCTCGAACCCCCACAGCGGCACCGGGAACAGCATGACGGCCAGGCTGGTCGCGGCGCAGAACGCCTCGGTGTAGTCGTAGACCTGCCGCAGCGACGTGGGGTAGAACGACGGCGGGTAGGACAGCAGCACCATCTCGGCCCCGGCGTCCTCGGCCCGCTTCGCGACACCGATGTTCTCTTCCAGGGTGTTGAAGCTCGCGTGGAAGAACAGCACCAGCCGCCCGGCGGACTCGTCCGCCGCCCACTCGGTCATCCGCACGTACTCGTCGGGGGTGACCGCGGTCTCGCTCACGAGCAGCGCGCCCCGGAAGCCGAGCTCGATGTCCCGGCGGACGTCGTGCCGGATCCCGGCTTCGGACAGGGCCCGCAGGTCGGCCGTGTAGGAGGGGATGATGACGTTGCACACGCCCTTCATCTCCGCCTGGGCCCACTCCCTGGCCTCGGCCTTGGTGTACCGCGGCATCGTTATCGCGCCTCCAGACTGGCCTCGCGGGCGAGCGTGTCCCGGATGATCTCGCGCAGGCGGAACTTCTGCACCTTGCCCGACAGCGTCTTGGGCAGCCCGCTCACCACCTCGAGCCGCTCGGGGATCTTCTGCTTGGCCACCCCGCACTCGACGAGGTAGCTGGCCAGGTCGTCCAGCACCGGAGGCGCGCCGCCGCCGGCGGGCACCACGAAGGCGCAGGCCCGCTCGACCATGACCGGATCCGGCATGGCCACGACCGCGACCTCACCGATCAGCGGGTGGTCAAACAGCAGGTCCTCGACCTCGGCCACGCTGATGTTCTCGCCCCCGCGCAGCACGATGTCCTTCTTCCGGCCGCGGATGGTTATGTAGCCGTCGGCGTCCCGGGTGGCCATGTCGCCGGTCCGGAACCAGCCCTCGGGGGTGAACGCGCCCACGTCGTGGTCGGGCCGCAGATAGCCGATGAACAGTTCCGGCCCGGTGACCAGGAGCTCGCCAACCTGGCCCGGCGGCAGATCCCGGTCGCCGGCGTCCACCACCCGGCCCTCGGCCGCCCCGATCACCCGGCCGTCGGTGAACGCGCCCTTGGCCGGCGGGTCATCGGGCCCGCAGGTGCTGAGCGTGGGGAACTCGGTGGAGCCGTAGATCCGCGACGCGACGCACCCGAGCCGGTCACGGGCGTCCCGGATCAGGCCCGGGGGCACGTCCGCGCCGCCGCAGGCGAACACCCGCAGCGAGGAGACGCCGAACGAGCCGAGCTGGGGGTGATACGTGACGCCGTGCAGGAACGGCGTGGCCGCCACCGTGAACGTGCACCGGTGCCGCTCGATCAGCCGCAGGGCCGCACCCGGGTCCCAGACGTCCTGGAAAACCACGGGCGCGCCAAGCATGGCCGGCAGCTGCAGGCCGTAGAGCAGCCCGGTGATGTGGGACACCGGGGAGGGCATGAAGATGACGTCCGAGCCGGTGAGCCGGAACACGTCGATGATGCTGCGGTTCTCGTAGTCCAGCGTGTTGTGGGTGTGCACGGCCCCCTTGGGCAGCGCGGTCGTCCCCGACGTGAATAGCAGCAGCATCGGGTCGTCCGGGCTGCGCTCGACCGGGCCCGGCTGCCGGCCGCCGGCCGCGAGGTCGGCGAAGTCAGCCAGCCGGCTGGCCCGGGCCGGGCGGCACAGAACCACGTGCTCAAGCGCGGGCAGCGAGGGCCGGATCTCGGCCAGCATGTCGGTATAGGAGAACCCGCGGAAGACCTCCGGCATGACGAAGACGCGGCTGCCGGCCTCGTTCAGGATGTAGGTCAGCTCGCGCTGCCGGTAGATCGGGATGATCGGGTTGCTGACCGCGCCGACGCGCAGGATGGCCTGGTGCAGCACGTAGGCCTCGTGCCAGTTCGGCAGCTGCCAGGAGACCACCTCGGCTTGGGCCACCCCCAGGTCCTGCAGGGACGCGGCGGTGGCCGCGATCCGGCGGTCCGCGTCCGCGTAGGTCAGGCAGGCCGCAGCGTCGATCACCGCCGGCGCACCGGGCGTCCGCCGCGCGGCGCCGGACACGTAGCCGTCGACGAAGCGGTCCAGCCAGCGGCCTTCCCGGCGCTCTCGCTCTCCCCTGTCGCGCGGCACGCGCAGCCGGATGCTCACGACGGCTTGACCCGCCAGTACTTGGCCACCGAGCCGGCGTCGACCCGCAGGTCGGTTCCGGTGATCATCCGGGCCGCGGACGAGGCCAGGAACACCGCCGCGTGGCCGTAGTCGGACGGCGTGGGCAGCGCCCTAAGCGGCACCTGCGACGCGGCGATGTCCAGCGCCGCGACGTGCGCGTCGGTGACCCCGGTGACCCCCCAGCGCCGGCCCCGCTCGACCCCTTCCCGCGGGTCGGTCGCGGTCGGGGTCAGGCTGTTGACCCGGATGCCGAACGGGGCGAGATCCATGGCGGCGGCGCGGGTCATGTTGATGATCCCGCCCTTGGCCGTGGTGTACCCGATGTTGCCCGGCTCCCCCTGGTGGCCCGCGGTCGAGACCAGGTTGATCACCGATCCCGGCCGCCCGGCCTCGATGAGGGCCTCGGCCACGTGCTTGGTGAACAGGAACGCCCCGTCGAGCAGCACGCTGAGCTGGCCCCGCCACTCGGCCAGCGACATCTGCCGGATCCCCTTCTCCAGGTAGATGACCGGCCCGTTGACCAGGACGTCGGCCAGGCCGAGTTCGGCGCGGATCGCGGCCAGGGCCTGGATTACCTCGGGCTCGGAGGTGACGTCGCAGGCCACCGCGATGGCCTGGCCGCCCGCGCCCTGGACCTCGCCGGCCGCGCGGGAGGCCAGACTCGGGTCCTTGTCCACGCAGGCCACCCGGGCGCCCGCCGCGGCCAGCCCCAGCGCGATGCCGGTGCCGATGTTCGCGCTGGTGCCGACGACCGCCGCGACCGATCCAGCGAGTGAGAACGGCGAGGTGTCGGTCACGGCTGCTCCTAAACGTGCTGGTCGGCTGTCACCTGGCAGCGTAATCGGCGATCTTGCCACCGACCGTGGGCAGCTCCATGAGGTGCGCGGAGAACCACGTGCCCGCGGCCTTGGCCGCTAGGTCCAGGGCGGTCAGGTTGCTGTAGAGCGTCATGTGGCTGGTCGAGGGGAGCACGAGCAGCTCTTTATGCCCCGTCGGGATCGACTCGAACACCTTGGTCTCGAGGTCCCACAGCGTGATGTCGTCCTCGTTCGCGACGATCATCATGACCGGCTTGTTGATGATCCGCTCGGCGTAGGGCGCGGCGTTGTACTGCATGAGCAGCTCGACCGACGCGAGCGTGCTGCGGTGCTCGT
>Ga0335073_10002933_pt1 | contig 23563 bp, 15 predicted proteins | sample Lox_Sample_22_FD_207093 | JGI IMG/M metagenome (GOLD analysis project Ga0335073, IMG submission 207093) | Soil microbial communities from Loxahatchee National Wildlife Refuge, Florida, United States - Lox_Sample_2.2 | ecosystem: Environmental > Terrestrial > Soil > Wetlands | place: USA... | reverse complement strand
CGGCGGCGTCGGCGTGCTGCCGGGCCCCGGAACAGGCGAGGGATTGGTTGGAGCGCCCGGCACGGGCGCCGGCGAAGGCGAAGCCAGCGGCGACGCGCCGGGAGCGGGCGATTCCGCGCTCATCAGTTTTTGCAGGCGCTCCTGCTGCTGCTTCGCCAGGTTCTGGGCCGGGCTTCCGTCCCTCGCATACTGGACCGCTTTGTTGGCCGAATCCAAGGCCTGCGGATACTGCTTCAACTTGTCTTGCGCCACCGAAAGCCGGAGGTAGAGCACGGCTTCAGGATTGTTCTTGGCTTCATCAATCGCCTTCTGCAGACTCGTTTCTGCCGCCGCGTAGTCGTTCCTGCCCATATCAACCGTGCCGAGCGTGTCATAGGCCATCGTCAGTATGCTTCGCTTCGCACCCGCAACTCGCTCCGGGTCGGCGTTTGCCGGTGTAAGGAGGCCGGTGTCGACATTGTCGATGGCGGCGTGCGCGTCCTTGGCCGCTTCCGCCAGCCGTTGTTCCCGGTCAAGATCGGTGTCGCGCGTGGTTTCGGCCAAAGCCGAGGCGACCTGCACCAGCGCCACCGGATTGGTGGGATCGGCGGCGATGGCTTTGCGTCCTGCGTCGATGACCTTATCGCTGCTGTTGGCCTGCGCGTACAGATTCATGGCCCGCATATACAGCGCCGTGCGCAATTCGCTGGTGGGAAACTTTGCGGCGAAATCGTCGGCTGCGGCTTCTGCCTGATCAGGATCGGTCTTGGTACCGGCATCCTGGTAGGCCTTAATCTCCTCCTGCGACTTCGCCTGGAGTACGTGGTGCCCGGTGTTGGCGGGCGCGGCCTGGGCATTTCCAGGCGCTTGATTCGACGTAGCATTCGGAGCCTGCCCGTTCGCGCCTTGTGCCGGAGTTTGCGTCTGCGACGGGTTCGATTGCGCCGCACTTGTCTGCGCTGAGGCGACGGACGCAGCCACCAGCATCGCTAATAAAAGTGCCGTGATCTTCATGATCTTTTGCCTTTCGGATTGAAAATACAGTTTCGGTAGCGCGCCTATTCATCCTCGTGCTTGGCCGCCGGCGGCTGATAGGGGGCCTGTAAGCCCCGTTCGGCCGCGGTCCTGGCATCCTCCGGCACATCGCTGGTAGCCAGGGCCGCCTTGTACTGCGCTACCGCGCTGTCCCGTTCCTCTTCAATATCCAGAATCCGCCCCAGATAGATGTGCGACCAGGCAAGGACGTGCGGATCCTTCGCCGATTCCGCGGCCTTTTGGAAATCGGCCTGGGCGGTTATCATCTCGCCATTCAAGCTGGCGACCTTGGCCAGGACGAAATACGCCCGCGCCGGATCTTCGTTGGCGTCGAGACTCTCCTGCGCCAGCTTGCCTGCTTCTGCCGGATTGCCGCCGGCCAGAGCGCGCTCCGCCAGATCGATCTTCTTCGGAGGCGCTCGTTTCGAGGCCTGCACCACCTCAGGCTCGGCGTGCTCGGCGAACACAATTTCGTGGGCGCGTTTCTTCTCTCGATCGACGCTGATGTCGTGCAGCCAGTCAGGAAACGCATCCTGAAGTCCATTGCCACCCTTCTCGAAATCCCGCAGTTGATTGTAGAAATACCCGGTGAGCACGAAACCTTGCGCTTCATCCTGCTGTACCAGCGCAGTGCGCTCTCTTTCCGGCAGCTTGGGATCGGAAGGGGTGCGCGCCTCGATAGCGCGGATCAGGCATTCGATGACCAGCAGACCTGCGTCGCGTTTGTAATCCTCTGCCATAGGCGCTTTCTGCACCGCGAGCAGGATTGGGTCCAGGCGATCCAGCGAAGTGCCGCGTCGGGCAATCAGCGGATCAAGCACGAAGTGCAGATAGGTGTGCCGCAGCGCGTCCATGTGAAGGTTATTGGCCGCCGGCGAGACCACAATGTAGTAGAAATCCTGCAGGTAGTTGCGGGAGTTGACTTCTTCCGGCGCGCTCATAGGCTCAAGATATACGGTAAAACTGCGCCCCGCGAAGCCGGACATGGGCAAGCGGAGGTAGTTGTCGGTCGAGCGAATCATCTGCGCCACGGGAGCGTGATATTGATCGATGAGCGCCAGATATTCCGGCTGGTGCTTCAGCCAGATCGAGTGCAGCTTGGCCGCCGCATAATACGACTTCAAGAGCGGCACAAATCCCAGCACGTAAGCGGCATCGGGCGGCAGGTCCGATTCCGCCATTCTGGGGGTAAACTCCGGCGGCGGGCCCAGGTTCAAGGCCAGCGACACGTACTGCGCCAGATCGTGCACCATGTCTTCCTGCCGATGGTCGTTATAGAAGCGGCACATCTCTTTGGCTGCTGTGGCCGCTGCCGGCGACTTGCCAGCCTCCAACAAGTCGGCGCGCACCTCCATGCGAATGGGCGAGGACGATTGCAACTCCTGATCGTAACCGCAGGCATTCATGGCAGAGACGACGCTGAAGAGGGTCTCACTGACGTCAAGGGTGGCGCGCGACTGCGCCGCGGCGGCAGTCGTCAAGAAGGCCAGCAACGCCGGGGTCACGACCATTCGGAGAGCAATACGCAGCAGAACCTCCAATTTACTTACCGCCGGCGAATGAATCTTCTGGCAGCCGCAATAGAGTCGGCAATTGCCACCAGCTCTGGCAGGATTGTTGTTCCAGTCTACGAGGAGCGCCGAGGCGCATGCAAATAGCAGGAGGTCCCACGGTCCGGACAGGAATCGATTCTCACCCCTTCACCTGCACCTTCGAAAAGGTGAGGATCACGCGCCCCGAAGTAGGCTGCCCAAAAGCCGTTGCGGGCTGGAACGTGGTGAAGATCAGCATGTTCTTCAGCTGGGGAAGGATGGTTTTGGCATCTTCCGGAGCGGAGAGGATGCGGTAATCCTGCACCCGGCCGTCGGGCCCGACATAGGCCTCCACCACCAGCGACTCGGCCGAAGTGACGCCGACCGACAACTCAAAAGGCGTGGACTCCAGCTGTGCCGGCGTGTAGAGCACCGTGGGCACATCGTTGGAAGCACGTACCTGGGCGGGATAGAGGAAGCTGATCAGCACGCCAAAGATGATCAGTGTAGTGATCAGCCCGGCAGTGGCCGGAACCATGACCGCATTGAAGACGTTCTCCCAGCGCACGCGCAGCATCTCCCAGCGCGAGCGCCGCGAGTTGGCGATTTCCTGCGAGAGTGCGACCCGCAGCTTGAGCGCAAGGTCCGGGGGCGCTACCTTCCGGCCCAGCGAGTTGACCAGGGATTGGGTGCGCTCCACGGCTGCAAAGTGGGCGGCACACTCCGGGCACGCGCGCACGTGCTCGTTCATCTGGGCCAGTTGGCGGCGCGTCACGCAACCGTCAACGTAGGGCGACATGAGTCTCTTTGCGACTGAGCACTTCATGGCATGACCTCGGCTTTGCGGCGGCCAATGCGGCGCTTTTCCTCAGCGGATTCTGCGGGCGCGATCCCGAATGCCGGCAAATGCCGCTCCAGACGTTTGCGCAGTCCCTCCCGTCCGCGCACCAGCCGCGACTTAACGGTCCCCAGGTTCGTCTGCATTACTTCCGCAATCTGCTCGTACGACAACTCTTCAATATCGCGCAGGATAACCGTTGTGCGATACGGCTCTGCCAGCGCCTTCAATTCGGTTTCCACCCGGGCCCGCAGCTCCTCGTCATAGATGCTCTCCAGCGGCGATTTCGCCTCATCGACCAGCGTGTCTTTGATGCCGCAAGAGGCAGATTCCTGCTCGCACTCGGCAGGCTCAATCGACGCTTCACGGGATTTGTGACGAAACCACCAGCGGCGGCGGTTTGATGCCTCGTGTACCGCAATGCGGTAGATCCATGTCTTCAGGCTGGAGTCGGAATGAAAATTCTTGATTCCGCGGAAAACCTTGATGAAAACTTCCTGGGTGGTATCGGCGGCATCGGATGGATCGTCGAGAATGCGATAGACCAGGCTATAGACGGGCTGGTTGTAGTGTGCGATGAGCCAATAGAAGGCCTCCTCCGATCCGGCCTTGAGTTCGGCCACGACCGAAGCTTCCTCCGTGCGGACACCAATCGCACTTACGAGTTCACTCAATGTTGTTGCTCCCGCCACAGGCGGCACCTCAATGATAAACAGTTTCCCGATCAGCAACAACTAAGCACGAGCCCCGCGAAACCTGATCGCGGCCCAGCTCGCGTCCGGCCCCGCGGTCGCCGCAAAACCATGGGCAATCGCTCACGCCAATAATGTTTTAGACCCCGAGGAAGAGTGAAATGTTCCCACTAGGTACAGGGTGCGTGTCATGATCGTGCTATGTAGCCGGTCGGCCATACCCACCAGCTCACTGGGACTTCGCCGACGGCGCAGGCGTTGTTGCTGAATTCGAGCCGGAACTGCTGGCGCCGGCGGACGTGGCCGGCTTCTTCTTGTGGGTGGTCTTCTTCTTCACCGGTTCGGTGTCGTCTACGACCACCTTCTTCGGAGGAGCCGCGGCGGCCGCATGCTGCATCGTGCGCACCTGCGCCTGAAGGTGGCTCAACTCCGCCTGCGTCGATGCAGTCAGCTTCTCCAGATCGTCGCCCAGATCGCGCCGCACTGCGTCAAGCACATTCAACTCCTGGGTGAGGGCTTCGTAATCACTCCTCGCCCCGAATGCGCCTGCCGACTCGGTGAAGGAGGTGAACACGTCATAAAGAGCATTCAAGTTTCGATACAGTTTGAAGCCCGCGTTCAGGTCTTGCGGTGCCGCCCGAAAATTATCAATCAGCCCGGGCAGAGCGCTGGTCAGGTTCCGTTGCAGAGAGTCGGCATTGGCCTGCGCCTGCTCTTTGGAGGCAGGATCGGTTTTCCATTTTTCAATCCGCATACGAGCCAGATCGAGGTTTGCCTGCGAGGCAGTCGCCTGTAAGCGGTCGAGGTCCGATGCGAGCGGGGCCGGAAGAGCTCCGTTCGCTGGAGCCGCGGACGGTGCGGGGTTCTGCCCAGCTACATTCGTCGTCATGGCGAGGAGGACAAAAAAGGCGAGAGTTCTCATCGTGCTCCTAACAGATATAAAGGGAAGCGTGACGAGGTGGAGCTACAGTGTAAAACACTTCTGATCGAAGTTGGATGCTGAGCCCCGGATGGGGGAGTGCTGCGTCTCTTGGACAGTCAGTACCGGCGACCATCATTTGCGCAGGCGCTGATCGAGCCGGCTAGCTCACTGCCTCCGTGGGGCGTTTGACGAAGCCCGGAGACTGGGAGAAAATATTGGAGATACTGTCCTTCCGCGAAGTGGGCCTGTGGCGCAGCTGGGAGCGCGCTTCCATGGCATGGAAGAGGTCGCCGGTTCGATCCCGGCCAGGTCCACCAAATTTATCTTGTTAGAAATAAGCATCTTATTACCGACGTCATCTCTCCGGGAAAACTTTGGATAAACTTTCCGGTATGATGCCTCTTAACCGAGGCTCCCAGATCAATCATTGAACGTACTGCGGCACCGCTACGCGCCGAGCCCCCGAACTGTTGAACAAAATCTCTGTACACGGGTCTTGCGTCACAGATCCGGAAGGGCTTCCGATTGAGATCCCACCGCTGCGTGAGCGGCGAGAGGATATTCCGTTGCTGATTAGCTATTTTGTGTCCAAGCTGTCACGACGGATGGGGAAGAAAATCGAATCGGTCTGGCGAGAAAATATGGACGTACTGACGAATACCCGTGACCTGGGAATGTCCGGGAGTTGGCAAACTTCATTGAGCGCGCGGTCATTCTCACTGAGGGACGCAAGCTGTATATCCCGATTGCAGAACTGAAGAACACCACGCCAGCGCCTTGCACCAACTCCCCCTGCAGCTTTCACGACACCGAACGGCGGGCCATCATCGATGCGCGCAAGACTGCTTCGGGCAAGGTGGCCGGGGCGGGCGGCGCAGCCGAACGCCTTGGTCTGAAACGTACGACGCTGAAAAACAAAATGCGCCGGCTGCAAGTTCGCCGTTCTGATTATGCAACGCCTTCCGCCTAATCCACGCCTGCATGAAGGAGGTAGTGTCAAACAACGGGCGCAGCAAGCGGACTATCGACGAGGGAGCGCAATTCCGGGTCGTTGTCGTGGTGTGTTCATTGGAAGTGGTTTAGAATCAGTGCAGCTTTCAGAGTCGGGGCGTAGCGCAGCCTGGTAGCGCACCTGCCTTGGGCGCAGGGGGTCGGAGGTTCAAATCCTCTCGCCCCGACCAATCTTCGTTCTTGGCGCGTTGGAACATGAGGTTGAAGGGCTCTCTGTATCTGGGCCTGAAGTTTACGCCATCTGTCGCGCAGTTCAAAAGCACCATCTTGAGCAGTTGGCCTCTTTCCGCGTGATTCCGCGTAAGGTATAGAAAGTGCGCCGTGTTTGCGAGTTCTAAAATCCTTTGAGCCGTAAGTACACGCTTCGGCTTCCGGCCAAGCCGAGTGCGGCCGCCTCGACCACTGCTTCATTGTCAAAAACCGCCGTATCTCGGACAGCTTCGTCATCCGCCGCGGCTACTTCCACCACCACCTCCGGCACAGGGGTGGAAAATCTCCTGGCGGCTGTTTACTCCACCACCGTCGCAGGCAGGAACTACTCGGGAAGTGTGGAGGAATCTGATGGCGAATACAACGCTTCTGTCCCCAACCTCCCGGGTGCGAGCGCGATTGGATCGAGCGTCCAGCCGGCGGAAAATAACCTCACGCTGGTCATCGATACGCTTGTCTGAATTCGCTCGGAGTGCACCATCCGCATCCAACATTTGGGCTCACCGTTGACCACGGCTTTAAGCTTGGACACTTTGTGATTGGGGAGAGCCCCTGCTTTTGCGAGTCAGATATCCTCCGATTGCGGATTAGAAATGGCAAGTCGGCTAGGCTGGAGGCGAAATCCTGGATCCTTGGGCTTTTCACGGTAGTAATCCGACTGAGCAATCGATAACTTCCGGTTTGCCCGTCACGCGTCAACGATTCAGCGCATATTGCCGAAGCGAGCATTCCATTTCCTACAAAGCGACAGCCAACTCGCAGCCAAGCGGCAAGAACATCGTAGTACGATTTACAATGTGCGGAGAGTCAAGGATGCGATCGACCACAAAGGGTTGCGAGATGCGCCTCTCGCAGCTTGCGGTTTTCGGAAAATCGATCGCACCTGACATCCGCAGGCCTTCCGGAATTTCACGGTGAGTGTTTCTACCCGAGCCATTGAGCGGCCGGTCGCGACCAGCCTGCTGACAGTTGCCCTGCTCCTGGCGGGCACGCTGGCATTCTTCAACTTACCCGTCTCGCCGCTTCCCGAAATCGATTTCCCGGTTATTTCGGTGGGCGCCTCGCTGCCGGGCGCCAGCCCGGAAACCATGGCCTCCGCGGTGGCAACGCCACTTGAGCGGCAATTCGGACGGATCGCCGGGGTCAACGAAATGACCTCGGTAAGCCAGCTCGGGACCACCAACATAATTTTGCAATTCGATCTGGATCGCGATATCAACGGTGCCGCTCGCGATGTGGAAGCTGCGATTAACGCCGCCCGCGCCTATCTGCCCTCCGACCTGCCGACCAATCCCTGGTACTGGAAAGTAAATCCGGCCGACTCGCCGATCCTGATTCTGGCTCTTACCTCGGACGCGCTCACCCAGGACCAGATCTACGATGCGGCCGATTCCGTCATCGACCAGAAGCTGTCGCAGATCCCCGGTGTCGGTCAGGTGATGATTGGAGGCTCGTCGCAGCCGGCGGTGCGCATCGAAGCCAATCCCACCCTTCTCGACGACATGGGCTTAGGCCTTGAGGCAATACGAACGGCTGTAGACGCCGAGAACGCCAACCAGGCAAAGGGCGAGTTGCAGAACCTCGGCCATCGCTGGATGATCACGGCCAACGATCAGCTCAAAAAAGCGAAAGACTACCGTCCGCTGATCATCGCCTATCGCAATGGCAGCCCGGTGCGGCTGGACCAGGTCGCCAAAGTTGAGGATTCTTACTCCGACCTGTACAACTACGGAAGCTTCAACGGCAAGCCCAGTGTGCTGGTGTTCATCTTTCGGCAGCCCGGGGCCAACATCATTGACACGGTGGATCGCGCCAAGGCCGCTCTGCCTTTTCTGAAGGCCTCGCTGCCGGCTGCCATCAATCTCCAGATCGAACACGACCGCACCCTGACCGTCCGCGCCTCGGTGTTCGATGTTGAAATCACGCTGTGCATCTCGGTTTTGCTGGTCATTCTGGTGGTATTTGCCTTCCTGCGCGAGGTGCGCGCCACGCTGATACCGGGTATCGCCGTGCCGCTCTCCATCGCCGGGACCTTCGCTATCCTTTACGTCGGCGGCTATTCGCTCGACAATCTGTCGCTCATGGCGCTTACCATCTCGACCGGTTTCGTGGTGGATGACGCCATCGTGGTTATTGAAAACGTCATGCGCCACGTGGAGGCGGGTATTCCACCGTATGAAGCCGCGGTCCTGGGTTCGCGCGAGATCGGTTTCACGGTTCTTTCCATGAGCGTCTCGCTGATGGCGGTCTTTATTCCTATCTGGCTGATGAATGGAATCGTGGGACGGTTGTTTCGTGAGTTTGCCGTCACTATCAGCGCAGCCATCGCGGTGTCGTTGATCGCTTCACTTACCACTACCCCAATGCTCTGTGCCAGATTTCTGAAGCCCCATGATCGTGAGGCGCACGGCGCATGGTACCGCGCCAGCGAACGGGGATTCGATTGGATGAACCGTGGCTATCGAATTTCCCTCGCCTGGGTGCTGCGCCACCAGAGATTCATCCTCGCGGTAACCCTCATCACTCTGGCCGTGAATGTGGCGCTGTTTATCTACATTCCCAAGGGATTTTTCCCGCAGCAAGATATTGGGCGCCTCACGGGAACAATCGTCGGAGATCAGGATGTCTCGTTTGAGGCGATGAAAACCAAAACCCAGGAGCTGGCGCGCATCGTGCAGGACGATCCGAATGTCGAAAAGGTCGCGGCTTATACTGGCGGCGGCGCGCAGAATACGGGGCGAATGTACATCGGGCTCAAGCCCTTGAGCCAGCGTCACGCGACCGCCGACCAGGTGATCAACCTCCTGCGGGGCAAACTCTCGCATGTTCCCGGCGTCACGCTCTATCTCACGGCGCAACAGGACCTGCGCATTGGAGCACGGCACTCGAACGCCCAATATCAATACACCCTGACCGGGCATGACTTGAAGCAGCTTTATAGCTGGGCACCACGCCTGCTGGAGGCGCTGCGCTCGGCGCCGCAACTCCGCGATGTCAACAGTGATCAGCAAATGCACGGCCTGGCGGCTGACCTGGTCATCGATCGCGAAACAGCGGCGCGCCTCGGCGTTACACCGGCGCAGATCGATGCTGCGCTCTACGACGCCTTCGGCCAGCGAGAGATTTCTACCATCTATGAAAAATTGAACCAGTATCACGTGGTGCTGGAAGTTGATCCGCGGTTCAAGACCAATCCCGATTCGCTGAATAGCGTCTATGTGATCACCGATGGCAACCAGGTTCCGCTTTCCGCATTCGCTCACTTCGGCGCCTCCAATACGGCGCTGGAGGTCAATCACCAGGGACAAACTCCGGCGGTTACGATCTCCTTCAATCTCGCGCCAGGAGTGGCATTGGGTGAGGCAACTCGCGCGATCGAGCAAACCGAGCAGCGTATGCGATTGCCGGCCTCGATTCATGGCAGCTTTGCCGGAACGGCCGCGGCCTTCAAGGACTCGTTGTCGAGCGAGCCTCTACTGGTCCTGGCAGCTCTGCTGGCGGTGTACATCGTTCTCGGCATTCTTTACGAAAGCTACATCCATCCCATCACGATACTTTCCACGCTGCCGTCGGCCGGTACCGGCGCTTTGCTGGCGCTGCTGCTGTTCCATATGGATCTGGATGTGATCTCGCTGATCGGCATCATTCTGCTGATTGGCATCGTGAAAAAGAATGCGATTATGATGATCGACTTCGCGCTGGAGCAGGAACGGCAGGGCAAAAGCTCCGAGGAGTCGATTCATGAGGCGGCGCTGCTGCGCTTCCGCCCGATCATGATGACGACCATGGCCGCATTGTTGGGCGCTGTGCCGCTGGCGTTCGGACGGGGTATGGGTGCGGAGCTTCGCCGGCCTTTGGGCGTCGCCATTGTGGGCGGGCTTATCGTAAGCCAAATGCTCACCCTTTACACAACCCCGGTGGTGTACCTCTATATGGATCGGCTGCAGGTCTGGCTGCTATCCCATCTGCGGCGTGATCGCCAGCGCAGCCGCAAAGAAACAAAAGTCCCCGTCTTTACCGATTAAGTTTGCGGTTGGTCGACAACTCGGAAGTAATCTCGTCGTCGGCTCAGCGAGATTAGTAGCGGGAAGTCTTAGTGCAAGTCGGGCAGTGGGAAGTTAAGGATACGCGCATCAAAAGCTGCTTTTGGGCAAGTCACCACTCACCTCTAGGGATTCGCAGGATCAGGCATTTGCAGCGGCTGAAGGGCAATAGAAATATCTCGGGTTGTGATCGGACCTGCCCTTTAACTGGAAAAACTCAGCGGGAAGCAGTGCTTTTTCTGAGCCTATTGAATATTCGTTGTCAATAACTTACAGAGTTGGCTAGGATCTGAAAGGTTGGATTCCGACCAGGTCCACCAAATTTCCCCACAACCGCTTTTCAGGATAAGTTATTTTCCTGCATCACCTTGGTGGTATGGGTGATCTTGGCCGCAGGGGCGATAATCGCAGCCTGGTAGGAGATGCGCGTATGCCCAAGCGGCTGGCAATCACTATGGCGGGAGCCGTTTCGCTAGGTAGTTACGAGGCCGGCGTCCTCTACGAAGTACTGGACGCGGTGAAGCAGCACAACAGTAATTCTGCGACAGCCGACGCTGATCGAATTGTGATCGATGTGATCACAGGAGCGTCCGCGGGCGGCATGACGGCGGTCATCCTCTCGCAAAAGCTCATGTACTGTGCGAGAGAATTCCAAGGTCCGTATGACAATCCGCTCTACAACGTCTGGGTAAAGCGAATCACGTTAGCAGGGTTGCAGGACACCGCAAACGACGAGCCGGCGCTGGATTCGCTCTTCTCTTCGGACTTGATTGAAGCTATCTCCAAGGAAGAACTGAGTGCGCGCTATGACACCACGCCGATCGCAGCGGCAGAACGATACTCCGGCGTGGGCGATGAACTGCGGGTGGGTGTGGCGCTGACGAATTTGAACGGCGTGGGTTATGGCTATCCCGTCGAGCCAAGCGGCAAATTCGTGTACATCGACTACGGCGATCAGATGACGCGGCACATCGTCGCATCGAGTTGCGACACGCTGGATTTTTGGGAGCCGCTGCGGCAGGCCGCGGTAGCCTGTGGAGCATTTCCGGTTGCCTTTCGCCCTCAGGACTTGCAGCGTTCCGCGCAGGGGGAGCCGGATGATTATCCGCCTGCGAACCTGGAACCGTGGGACCGCGATCCGGCCACGTTTACTTATTCGGACGGCGGCATTCTGCAGAATCAGCCGCTGGGAATAGCGAAGAACCTGGTGGACATGGTGGATGGGCACATGAACCAGGAAACGCGCTTTTATCTCTTCGTCTCGCCGCACGCCAAAGATCCGAGTGCGAACGACAGCTTTCATGCCGCGAGCGCGGATTACCTTCGCTTGTTCCAGCGCCTGATTGCCGTGGTGATGGGACAGTCGGGATTTCAGGATTGGATCACTGCCAAAGGTGTGAACCAGCGCATTGCGATCCTGGATACCAGAGCTGATGACCTGAAAACGGCGATTCAGGGGGGATCAATCAACGTAGCATCGTTGGCGATAACAGCCAGCTCAATTCTGGACCTCTTTTTCAAAGGCGGTCGGCATACGCCCCCGGGCGCAACCCAGCCGGAGACGTTAGCCGACGCGCAGAAACGAATTGCGGCGCAATATTCGGCGGAAATGACTAGCTTAGGGGGAACATCGGGCCAGGCTTTGGCTTTTCGCGATGCGGTGCTGGCGTTTGAAACTGCCGCTGGACTAGGCGCTCGCGATTACATGACGATTTACGGCGTGACTGCCGACGATTCCGAGTTGGCGGGAGCGGGATTACAGGCTTTCCTGGGATTCTTCGACCAGCGATTTCGGGACCACGATTACGATGTGGGCCGCACTCATGCACAAAAGGTCCTGACGGATCCCGGACTATCGCAGACGAACCCATCACAGCCTGTGCCGTTCGGGCCGCTTCATTACACTCCGACGCCGGTCAATCCCATTGACTCCCGACTCGATGGCTTAAAGCTACGAGACGTTCCCACCGCTGATTTGCAGGCTTTTAAGGCCGGATTGCGGAAGCGGTTGAACGAAATGTTGAAAGAGGTGTGGGGACCAGTGTTTTCCTTGCCAGCGATCCCCGGCTCGGACCTGATCCTGGATGCGCTGTTGAATTACATGATTGCGAAATCGTGATCAGCATTGGGAGCCAGCCTGGATTCGAGAAAGGCGGAAGTTCGATTCGCTGGAACTTTGAGTCCTGGACAGTGCGGACATGCACGGCAGCGAGTCTTGCTTTGGCCTTCAGTGAGTGCCACCAGCGTGGGTGACAAAGTAGAAGTCCAGGTGCTGCAGTTGGAAGCCGCCGAAGCGCACGACCTTACGGCCGGGCAGTAGGTATTCCAGCTCGCGTTGCGTGCCCTCGGCAGCAATTACGATGTGATCGCCAGCCGGAATTTCGTGATTCACGTAACTCTTGACGCGATGGTTGCGGTAGAACGCCAGGCCATATTCGACACTTGCCGGCACATCATACGCGGCGATGTCGGGAATGCGCCCGAGTTCGGTTTCGTCCAGCGTCGCCTGAACTGAACGCTCCGATTCGAGCAGGTTGATCATCGGCGCCGTCCCCCGCAAGGTGAGCGCAAACGCGATGACCACCGGAATCAGCGTTGCGAAGCGAAGCATCCGATAGCCGTGGCTTTGCAGCGTCGCCCAGAACATCAGGACCGCCATGAGCGCAAGCGTCGAAGCAACGATGATGACGGTCGTCGGCAGCGCGAGCTTCAGCAGTTTGAAGGGAACGATGAGCGCGGCCACGAGCATCGCTGCGCACAGCAACCCGTGCAGGAATGCCAGCCATAGCGCCGGCTTCGGATTCTCTCTTTCGCGCCGCAGGATGAAATCCGCCAGCAGAATAGTGCCCGCAGGAATCGCGGGGAGGATGTAGCCCGGCAACTTCGACTCAGAGAAGGAAAAAAAGAGGATCGGCACCAACAGCCAGAGCACGAGGTAGAGCCGAAAGTCTTCTTCACCTGCCGGCTGCTGCGCGGAAAAGCGCCAGTCGCGGATGGCGTCGACCACGGCGGCGATGGCGAATACGGTCCACGGCACCAGCGCAACCAGCGCCACCGGAAGGTAAAACCAGAATGGCTGCGGATGGTGATACAGATTGCTGGTGAAGCGCTCCACATTATTTTGCAGGAAGAAGACGCGGAGGAACTCGGGATTGGCGCGCTCGACGGCGATGAACCAGGGCGCCGCAACCGCGAGATAGACGGCAATTCCGAGCGGCCATAGCGTGCGCACCAGCAGCTTGCCATCGCGCCGCAGCGCGGCAAACACCACAAGGACGATCGCTACCAGGAAAACTGCGACCGGTCCCTTGGCAAGAGTTCCGAGTGCCAGGAAGAAAAAGAAGGCGAGCAACCAGCCGCGCCTTCGGCTGGAGTACCAGCCATACCATGACAGCATGGCTACCGTGAACATTACGGTGAGCGGCATGTCGGTGGAAGCAGCGCGCCCGAAGCCGATCATCATGGCTGCCGATGCGGTGATCAGCGCGGCATCGAGCTGCATACCTCGCCGAAAGCGTCGCGCCCAGACATAGATGAAAATCACCAGCAGGGAACAGAGAACGGCCGCCGGTAAACGTGCAGCGGTATCGCTGACCCCGCCTGTGGCCTGGTAGGCCAGCATCGTGCACCAGTAGTAGAGCGGCGGTTTTTCCAGCCAGGGCGCTCCGTAGAGCACGGGCGTGACCCAGTCGTGACGCGCCAGCATCTCGCGCGCGACCTGCGCGTATCGTGGCTCGTCCGCGCCCACCAATCCGACAAGCTGTAGACCTGCAAAAAAGAGAAAGCCGCAGAAAGCGATTAGGGCAAGCGTGTCGGTGGCGCGGCGCGTGCGATCAGAGAGGGTGGGAGGAGTGGGTCTCAAGGTTTATTGCACATGCGCGTCGTAGCCGTGCGCGCGCAGTTGGGCTGCTACTTGCTCGACCGCCGCGGCGAGCGGCCCGTCCGCCGCGCAACCGCTAGCACACTCGTGACCTCCTCCGCCGAACGCTTCAGCTACCGCGGCGACGTTCACCTTCCCCTTGCTGCGCAGGCTCACGCGGAAGCGCCCGTCGGGCTGCTCGCGGAAAAACAGCGCGACTTCAATGCCGTGGATGGCGAGCGCGTAATTTACCAGTCCTTCGCAGTCTTCATCGTGGGCATGGCAAATCTCCATCGCCGCACGGTCTACATGCATCCATGCCAGGGTGCCCTCGCGGTGAAGATTGCTCAGGGCCGCGCCCAAAAGCCGCATCTTCGAAATGTGGGTCGAGAAGTAGACATTGTGCGCGATGCGCACCGGATCGGCGCCGCAGCGCACCAGCTCCTGCGCCAGCGCAAACGTCTGCTCGCTGGTGCCGTGGAAGCAGAACGAACCGGTATCGGTCAGCACTGCCGTGTAAAGACAGGTCGCCACTTCGGGCGAAATCTTCACCCCTGCCTCGCGCGCCAGACGGAAGATCATTTCGGCGGTTGCGCAGGCATTGGGATCGATCCAATTCACATTCCCAAAAGGACGGGCGGTCGCGTGGTGATCGATGTTGATGAGATAGTGTTGCTCCAGCCCGGTGAGGCGCGTGCGCGCCACGCTGTCGCATTCCAGGATGATGGCCGCTTCCGCTCCCGGCGCTTCCGCCGTGTCTCGCAGCACAGAATCGGCGAAGGGCAGAGGCCCATAGACGGACGGCACGCCGTCGCTGAGCACCACGCAGGCTTGCTTGCCCATGCTGCGCAGGATCTGACAGCAGGCCAGGGCCGAACCGACGGCATCGCCGTCCGGTCGCGCGTGCGAGGTGAGAATGAACTTCTGCCTTCTTTCGATTTGATTTAGAACTTCGTTCAACATGGCCCTGTCGGAAGCACTTAGCAGTTGGCATTTAGCCAATGCCTTATGGGTTCAACCGACACTGGCTAAATGCCAAGTGCCAAAATGCTAAGTGCCCTTTCTCCTCTTCTCGATCCTTTGCAACAGCTCTTCAATCCGCCCGCCGTAATCTTCGGAGCGGTCCAGCACAAAGAAAATCTCCGGCGCTTGGCGCACCGCCAGCCTTCGCGTCAGCTCGTGACGAATGTAGCCACGCGCCGCATTCAACCCCTCGAGACTTTGCTCCGCCTCTTCATCATTGCCGTCGGCCGAGATGAACACGCGTGCCGTCTTGCCGTCGCTCGCCAGATGCACCTCGCTGACGCTGACCAGGCCAATGCGCGGGTCGCCTAACTCACCTTCCACCAGTGCGGCAATCTCTTCCCGTAGCGCCTCGCCCAACCGTTCGCGATGATGTTTCTGTGCCCGGTTTTCCATAGCTCTAGCCTACTGGCTCTTGGCCCGTGGCTGTTCGCTCTTAGTCCTTCTTTCCAGCGAGCACGTTGTACCGCGTTTGTCGAAAGCCAAGAGCCAAAGGCCAAAAAGCCACAAGGGGAACGTTAGAGCATACGCCTATCTATCTACGCGGCGGTGATAACTGCTACGGTTCCCCGGCGAAATTTTCACCAAATTCCGCTTCCGAGAGGAAATCCAGAAACGAATCCGTGACCTCGCCGCCCGCATTATTGGCCACCCGCATGGCATGGCGCTCCACGTTGCGCATCAGGCCCTCGAGATAATCCCGCGAAGCCGAGATGCTGACGACGCCGAGGGTCGCCCTTTGCCACGCATCGCTGGCGTTGATTTCTGCGACGGCAACGTTGAAGTGGTTGCGCAGCCCGTCTTTGACGCTGCGCACCACCTGCCGCTTGTCCTTGAGCGAGTGCGCGCCCTCGATGCGAATCTCCAGCGTGAGATACGCGATCATCTTCTGCCCTGTTGCACAACGTCCCGGATACCGGCTCCTCGTTGCAGGAGAATCAGTTCCGGGACGATGTGATTATCAATGCCTGGCGCCGCTCTGCGGCCAACAGCAGATCCCTCGTCGGACTAAAGTCCTCCTCGGGATCACAATGCAATGGGGAACCCGCAACCGGCGCAGCTAAAGCTGCGCCTCTTCAAGGTCGGAGAGCCGCCACGCGCTAGTCACTGCTTCTACACAAACGCTTCTGCCGCCACGCGCTCGGTCACAAACACCTCGATCACATCTCCTACCTTAATATCGCCGTAATTCGTAATCGAGATGCCGCATTCCATGCCGGTGCGCACTTCGTTAACGTCTTCCTTGAAGCGCCGCACCGAGCCGATCTTGCCCTTGAAGACCACGACATTGTCGCGCAGCAGCCGCACTTCGGCATCGCGCTTGACCACGCCGTCGCTGACATAGCAGCCAGCAATCGTGCCTACCTTCGGTACGCGGAAGGTATCACGAACTTCCGCCCGTCCGAGATAGGTTTCCTTGACAATCGGTTCGAGCAGGCCGGTCATGGCCTTCTTGATCTCGTCCTGCACCTCGTAAATGATCGAGTGCAAGCGGATGTCGACCTTTTCCTGCTCGGCCAGCTCCTGCGCCTTGCGCTCCGGCCGCACATTGAAGCCGATGATGATGGCATTCGACGCCGAAGCCAGCAGCACGTCGCTCTCGGTAATGGCGCCCACGCTGGCGCGCATGACATTGATCTTCACGCGTTCGTTCGAAAGCTTGGTCAGCACATCGCCGAGCACTTCGACCGAGCCCTGCACATCGCCCTTCAGGATGATGAACAGTTCCTTCTGGCCGGCCGTCTTGAGCTGCTCCGCCAGACCTTCGAGCGACACGCGCGAACTCTTGGCCAGTTGTGCCTCGCGTGCCTTGCCCTCGCGGTATTCGGAGATGTCGCGCGCCTTCTCGCGATCGGCGACCGCTACCAACTGATCGCCGGCCTGCGGCAGACCCTCCAGTCCGAGGACCTCAACCGGAGTCGCCGGCCCGGCCGTTTCCAGCGCGGCACCGCGATCGTTGAACATCGCGCGCACCTTGCCGAATACGTTGCCGACAACAAAGTTGTCGCCTGTGCGCAGCGTGCCGTTCTGCACCAGCACAGTCGCCACCGGACCACGCCCGCGATCGAGCTTGGCTTCCAGCACGGTGCCGCTCGCCAGGCGATCGGGCACAGCCTTCAGGTCCTGCAGATCGGCGACCAGGCAGATCATCTCCATCAGCAGATTGAGATTGGTCTTCTGCTTGGCCGAAACATCGACGAAGACGGTCGTGCCGCCCCAATCTTCTGGCATCAGGCCGCGATCGGCGAGCTGCTTTTTCACGCGCTCGGGCAGTGCATCGGGTTTATCGATCTTGTTCACCGCGACGATGATCGGTACGTTCGCGGCTTTCGCGTGATCGATAGCTTCCAGCGTCTGCGGCATGACGCCGTCGTCGGCGGCGACCACCAGCACAACAATGTCCGTGACCTTCGATCCGCGCGCACGCATGCGGGTGAACGCTTCGTGACCCGGCGTGTCGAGGAAGACGATCTCGCGTCCATAGGCCGGCGAGTTGGGATCGGTGATCGCAACCTTGTACGCGCCGATGTGCTGCGTGATTCCCCCGGCTTCGCCCTCGGCAACATTGGTCGACCGGATCGCATCGAGCAAGCTCGTCTTGCCGTGATCGACGTGGCCCATGATGGTCACGACCGGCGGACGCGGCACGGCTTGACCAGCACCATCTTCGCCGGCGCCTTCGGTCGGGACCGTGTCCTTCGCGAGCTGCTCTTCAAAGCTGATAACCGCGGTCTCTGCGCCGAAGTGGCGAGCCATGTCGGACGCCAGATCAGAGTCGAGTGTCTGGTTGACGGTGGCGAATACGCCGCGCGCCAGCAGACGGGCGATAAGATCTTTCGCGCGAATGCCCAGCTTCTCGGCCAGGTCTTTGACGCTGATGCCTTCGGGAATAGTGATGCTGCGCGTAATCGGCAACGGCTCGCTCGAAAGCGAAAGCCGCGGCGGCGGAACGAAGCCCTTCATCGGGCCTTCCTTCACGCCGCGGGGAACGTAGCGCTGACCGGGCCGCGCCGGGCGTCCCATAGGACGCTGTCCAGTCGGCGGAGGCGGCGACATGCCCGTACCGGAGACAAATCCCGGACGAGCTCCCGGCGGGCCGGAGCGCGTAGGGTGCGGGCCTCGGCGCTCGCCTGGCCGCATCGGAGAGCGCGGCGCCCCTCCGGCTGGAGGAACTCCTGGCCGCGGGCGCTGAAAGATCGGCTTGCCGCGCTCGGGCATAACCTGGCGCGAAGGCGTGCTGGCTGCCGGTCGCACGGGCGCGGTGTAAACCGGACGTGGTCCGGTCTGCGGAACAATCAGGCGCCGGGGCGGCGGCGCGGGGTGTGCCGGCTGCGCCGGACGAACTGAAGGAATGCCCGCGATCAGGGTACCTTCTTCGCCGGATGCCGGCGTCGGCGGAGAGATGGGTCGTGCCGGTGGCGGCAAATGTGTAATCGGAGCTGGAGGTGCTGCCGCTTCAATCGGTGCCGGCGACTCTATCTCGACCGGCTGCGGAATCTCAACCTCGGGTTGATCGAGTACCGCTGTTCTGGTTTCGGGAACAGCTTCAGACGTTTTCATGGCCTCCTGCACCGGACGCGTTTGCGCCTGCGGAGGGACAGGCGGCGCTGGGGGTTTTGGCGGCACGATCACCGGCGCCGGTGGCCGCGGGACCGACTGCGGCGTGATAAAGCGCGGCACGGGCTTGGCTTCAAGCGCAGTTGTGGGCGGAGTGCTGGCAGCAGGGGCAGCAGGCTTCGGCGGCACCGCCGACGGAGGCGCAACCGTAGGCCGCAGAGCCGGCGGCGTAACCGGACGCGGAAGCGCGGCGGGCTGAGCTGCCCGCTGCGTGATGGCCTTCAGCACATCGCCCGGCTTGGAGATGTGCGACAGGTCAATCTTGGGCTTGAACTCGTCCGGCGCGGCCGCAGAGGCGCGCGCGCGGCTGGAAGCGGGCGCCTGCTCCGCAATGTACTTCTTGACGCGCTCCGCCTCGTCTTCTTCGATCGAGCTGGAGTGCGTTTTCTTCTCGGTGATGCCGATTTTGGGAAGAACGTCGAGAATCTCCCTGCTCTTGACCTCGAGTTCTCTCGCCAGATCATTGATTCGAATCTTGTGCTGCTGCATTACGCCCCATCGCCTCCGATATGTTCCGTCTGGTTACGCCTTCATAGCATCCTCACGGTGGTGGTTTGTGTTCAGTCCACGAACACTCGCGGACCCTTCTTATGAGCGCTTCTCGCCCGGCTCTTCTTCGTCCGGAATGTTCTCGTTGTCCGTCTCCGGCCGGTCATGAATCGTCCGCTCCGCCTCGTCGGCGGCAGGCGCATTCTCTACGCCGTCGACCACCTCGGCCTCGAAGGCCTGGCCCTCATCGGCCAGCTCCTCGACGCTCTCCGCAGAGGCTTCCGGCACATCGGGCAGACCTTCTTCGTCGCCCGCCTGGCCACCTTCTTCACCCGCAGCTACGTCAGGTTCGGCAGCGGTCGCGATTTCCGATTCTTCAGCTTCTTCGTCGCGACCGGCGGCTTCGACCTCATCCGGCGATTCGCCGGCTTCGTCTTCGGCGGAAGCTGCTTCCTCCGCTGCCAGCTCACGCGCTTCTTCCTCTGCGGGAACATCTTCCCCCAGCTCTTCGCCCGCATCGGGCAGGGCCTCGGCCGCTTCCAGGCTGGAGAAGTAGTTGTTGACCGCGATGCTGATCTTCTCCACCGTCTTCGGACCGATGCCAGGCACTTCTTCCAACTGCTCGGGCGTCATGTCGGCAACCTGCTCGACCGTGGTGATGCCCGCGGCCACCAGCTTCTCGACGATACCCGGCTCTAAGTCCGGCACCGACTCCAGCGGCGTGGCCTGCGGCGTCATCATGCCGCGCATCTGTTCTTCCACTTCCTGCCGTTTTTCTTCCTCACTCTTGATGTCGATCTTCCAGCCCAGCAGCTTGGCGGCGAGGCGTACGTTCTGCCCCTTCTTTCCGATGGCCAATGACAACTGGCTGTCATCGACGATCACTTCCAGATGCTTCTCCTGACCTTCGAGCACAGTCACGCGGCTCACTTTAGCCGGCTGCAATGCTTTTTCGGCGAACACCACGGGGTCTTCGTGATACTCGATGATGTCAATCTTCTCGCCGCGCAGTTCGCGGATAATAGACTGCACGCGCATGCCCTTCATGCCGACGCAGGCACCCACGGGATCCACGTCCTTGTCCTTCGACATCACCGCGATCTTGGTGCGCTCGCCGGCCTCGCGCGCGATGGCACGGATCACGACCGTGTTGTCGTAAATCTCCGGTACTTCCGTCTGGAACAAATGCGTGACCAGCTCCGGTGCCGCGCGCGAAACCACCACCTGCGGACCTTTCGACGCTTTCTCCACGCGCACGATCACGACGCGCGCCCGCTCGCCGGGAGCGAACGACTCCAGCCGTGACTGCTCCTTGCGCGGCATGCGGCCCTCCGCCTTGCCGAGATCGACGATCACGTCCTGGCCTTCGGTGCGCTTGACGGTGGCGTTGATGATCTCGCCCACGCGTCCGATGTATTCGTTGTAAACCGTGTCGCGCTCAGCCTCGCGTACCTTCTGGAAGATCACCTGCTTGGCAAGCTGCGCGGCGATGCGCCCCAGAACGTCGGTCGGCTTGTAGGTGCGCAGTTCGCCGCCGATCTCGGCCGCGGGATCGATGCGCTTGGCGTCGTCCAGCGCGATCTGCGAGAGCGGATCTTCGATCTGTTCCGAGCTTTCGACAATAGAGCGCACGGCGTAGGCCCGGATCTGCCCGCTCTCCTTGTCGAGTTCGGCGCGCAGGTTCTCCTGCGTCTTGTAATACTTGCGCGTGGCCACGACAATGGCATCTTCCACCGCGCTGACCACAATCTGCGGATCGATGCCTTTCTCCCGGCTGAGAGCGTCGATTACGTTGTACAGTTCACTCGCCATAAAATCTGTTTGCTACATCGCGGCTACGTGTTCACGCACGCCGCTCCTATCTCCAAAGCTGTGTCATCCCGACCAAGGGCTTCAGCCCGCATGGAGGGACTGCTGTTAGCCGCGCCCTACTGCCCGAGCGTCGCGATAGAACGCGAGTAAGCGTAGAAGCAACCCTCGAACCCGCACAATCAAAATTCCGGAACCAGGTTCGCCTTCTCCACGTTGGCGACCTCGATCTCAACCTCGACGCCCGGTTCAACCGCTTCGTGCTTCTTCGACTTCTTGCGCGGCGTCAGCTCCAGGCTGAGCCAGCCATCGTGAAACGCCCTCAGCCGTCCTTTGAAATGCCGGTTCCCGTGCACCGGATCGCGCGTCATGACCTTCACCAGGCTTCCGGCAAAACGCTGAAAATCTTCCGGCTTGGACAGCTTGCGGTCCAGCCCGGGCGACGATACCTCCAGCATGTAGGGGCCGCCTGGCACCGCATCTTCTACGTCAAAGATCGTCCCGGCTTCGCGGCTGAAGCTGGCGCAATCCTCATGCGTTACCCCGCCCGGCTTATCGATGTAGATCCGCAGCATTCGCGCCTTGCCGCCGCCGTGCAACTCCAAATCCACCAGTTCCAGCCCGCTGGAGCGCGCCACGCGCTCGGCGATCTCGCGAATTTTGTCCAAGCCGGCTGCCATGTTCTCCGCCCGGCCAGTCAGCCCTGGCTGCCCTGGGACCCGAGTTGCGCGACTGCTCCCGGCCCCGACGCACAGAGCGCCCGTCAGGCCCTCGCAACCACCTGGACTCGCCGTACTACAGCGGATTAACGGGTGGAAATAAAAAGTGGGCGATCGCCCACCGGTGTGCTTCGCCGAATCTACCGGGCTCACTGCCTCACCGGAACCGGTGACAGGAACCACAAAACACAACAGTACTCCAACAAATATACGCCGGGATGAGGGGAAAACTCAAGGGCGGAAACTTCGCTAAATCCGGGTTGCTACAACGTATCACAAGGCGCTTTGTTTCACAGACTAAAGGTCGTGCCCTCAATACTACGTTGCTAAGAAAGCACCACCCACTCCACTGGTCGGCGAGGACTGGCATGCGCCGCTACCGTGGGATAACCCATATAAAAGACGAAGGTCGGCTGCCAGCTGGGATCGCCAGTGATCTCGTTAAGCAGGGCAACCCGAGAGGCCGGTCTGCCTAGCGCTCTCTCGTGATCCACCATTTCCACTGCCTCGTTGCATGGCCGCGCTGCGATCCCTCTGGCAGTGGCAAGCAGATGCGCACGCTGCCAGGTGCGGCCTGCCAACAGACATTGCTGCCGGTCATAACGGTCACGTACAGCGATAAATCCGATCAGGGGCGCGCTGAGCATGAGATTGGAATAGTCATTTTTCTCGCTGTGCGAGGCCGCCCATGCCAGCATTCCCGGCGTCATCATCTTGGCAATTGCGGTGCCGATGGGCGGCAGGCCGAAGGCGTCAATGGTCAGGCCATCGCGGAATTTCTGCACCTTACTCCCCTGCAGGCGGACCCAGCGATCGCTGCCCGCCAGGACTCGCGGATCGGAATACAGTTCTCGATTTGCCGAGGAGCTGATGTTGACGATGTGTTTGCGATCGGCGTCGCTCGTGAACAGGAACAGCCGGACGTTTGCCTCTTCGGGAGGCACGTGATTGAGCGCGCTCAGAAAGTCAGGCGGGACCTGCTTGTGCGGATCGTACGGTCCGCGATTGGTGTGACGATGCGGGATGGCGTTGTAGAGTTCGTTTTCTTCGCGCTGTCCGGACGTGAGCTCCACGCGGGCCAGGAGTTGCGGTTTGGGTTCTGCAGGAATTGGCCCAAGCTTCCCCGGCAGGAGGGTTGCGGCGGCGGCGTAGCCATTGGCTGGCCCAGCAAGCATTAGATTCTCGAGAGCGCAACCCATGCCGATGTGCTCTTCGCGGAGATAGGGATCGAGCGCGCCGACATTCCTGCGAGTGTCGATGTGCAGCTCGACGGCAGAGTCGCCGACCTTGAAGAGCCACGGCTGAGTGTTATGCGGACTGGCGGCGAGAATCGCGGCGCTGACCAGCGCAAGCGGACTGTCCTTGGCGCTGCGCCAATCCTTCCAGGGCTCGTAAGCTGGCCCTTCACCGGTGCTGAAAACGCTTTGGTCCCAAGCACGCCATACTCCGCCGCCCACTACCGCGACGGTCGCAATTCCCGCGCCTTTGAGAAAAGATCTGCGCCGCATGAAACCACCTCGCCCGGTAAACTATGCCCCCGGCGGGCTACTGCTGTCTCACTATACGTTGGGAGTTAACGTAGGGACTCATGGCTGCAGCCCGAAAGAGGCGTGAGTCGCATTTGCCGGTAGTGTCCTATTAGGACACTACCCGTTTGCCTAACCCGCACCGCAACTCTACAATGAGGGTTTATCCTTCCACGGAACACATATCATGATCCATTTTCCAGTCCCTGAGGCGCTGACCTTCGATGACGTGTTGTTGCTGCCCGCCAAGTCCGACGT
>Ga0335073_10002932_pt1 | contig 23569 bp, 28 predicted proteins | sample Lox_Sample_22_FD_207093 | JGI IMG/M metagenome (GOLD analysis project Ga0335073, IMG submission 207093) | Soil microbial communities from Loxahatchee National Wildlife Refuge, Florida, United States - Lox_Sample_2.2 | ecosystem: Environmental > Terrestrial > Soil > Wetlands | place: USA... | reverse complement strand
ATCTCTTGTTGAGCGCGAATCACTGCTCAAATTTCAGCACCAATTGATGGCCACTCTGCTGAATGTTGCTTCTGGCGATCCATTATTGTTCAACATGCCGTTTACGAAGGTAGCAAGTTCCAAGACCTATGTCATCTCGCTTCAAGAGTTACGGCAGAGAAGAGTGTCCATCATCTCTACGACACTTTCAAACATGCAGCGGATGTTCTACGATGCGATTGCCAACTCTCCAACAATGGTCAATGCAAGAAGGAGAGAGTATGCCGAGTACTTGAGGCAACTCATGTCTGCGATGAAACGCAGTTACCAGGAGCTTGGAGATGGTGATACAGTGCGAGGCTCGTACATCATCTTTGTGCAGGCTGTGGTAGAGGCATTGCAGCAGTACACTGCCGACATTTGCACAGTGGACAAATTCTTCACAGACTCTTCAGCGTTCCCGTTGCCAGCAACTGACCCAACGTACGTTGTTGGCAGATTGAAAGGCTATACTACGAAATTGTCGGAGCCGAAGACAGTAAAACAATTATCCATCTTCATACAGAATATATCCGAGCGCGCGGCCGCTGACAGACAGCAACCATACCTCGTAGATCAACTCGAGACTGCAATGGCTTCTCAGCGGGAGTTGGAGGATCAAGCGCGTCCGTCGCTGCGTACTGTACTCACTCAAGCGGTCTTTCCAGCGTATATCAGCCTGTCTCTTCGAACAACAGCAGGATGGATCATGGGCGAACCCATTCTCCTCGTATGTAGGGCCATGTTCGACAAAGTACTCATGCATTTCAGCATCAACCAAACTCAGGCCGTGCGGACAGTTGTGCGCTCCATCAATGCCGTTCTGGATGCACTCCGGCACAGTACGGAGCTTCTAGTTGATCATTCGGGGCTCATGGAGCAACCCCACATCATGCGTATGCTCGGACTTATATTCAATGTTGTCACGTCCACTCTCGACTGTCTCGACTACATTCTCCGAGCTACTGGACATGGGAAACGCAGTGCTGGTTACATTCAGTGGTTCAAATCATTCAGCGTTTTCACGCTTCAAATGATCTCCGACTGTGAGGATGTATACGCACCGGATCTTGGGCCTGACCTGAAAGAATCTAGCACGGTCTATTCAGAGATCAGAGAGTTCTGCGAAAGAGAGCTCAATCATGAGCTTGCTTCACGGTGGACAGTACAGAGTGATTCGTATTACTTGCTACGAGGTAATACGAGGAAACAGTTGATCGTCGAGCTTGGTTCTGTGGCAGAGGAACGCTCGAGGCTTGTTCTCGCTATAGAGCAGATGCATACAGCACTGCAGAGATATCCTTGCTTAGACATGCCGACATTTGGCGAGCAGGGAGAATAGGCTGTTTTTCAGGCAGCAAGGTCATCACGAAGGTCTTATAGAGAGTGGATAGCGATTAATTAAGCACTTCTCATCATTACCGAAGTGAGGTATTACAGTTGAGTCGTGGCTCGATTGGAATCTATGAAGTCCACTTTGCTTGGCTAGATATTTGTAAATTGTCCATAAGTAGGATCGATACATTGTGAGGTATCGTGAAGTCTAAGTTCGCGCTTGGACAATTCGATCCGCGACTCATTAATTTCAGTTGATCGCGTGTTACTTCTCACTTACCCCTCGGTGGCGGCCAACGCGCGCATGACGTTTACGAACGGTCGAGTCACAGTGGAACCACCCTTTTCATACGCGGTCGAAACTAAGCTTCTCCATCTAAACGACATATACCGCGTTAGAAACCAAATACCAACTGTTATTGCTGCAGCCGACGGTTCCGGGCCACAGCACTATGAAATCGGCACACGTCCACCTCCATCAGAGGTAGTCACTAGCCTGCCGTCTTAGACCCACCGCGCCCTCACCATGGACAAAGTTAGCCAGCAAGCCGTGCGAGAACTCACTCGCAAACTGCAGGATACCGTTCGAGCCGATTGGGAATATCCTGAGCCTTCCGTTCACACCGCCATCAGTCCCTGTGCCGGATTTCCTTCCACATACCGCGAGAGGTACTATGGCAGTACAGACAACTCTAGCGACGATGAGATTCAATGTGACCTCGAGAGCCACGAGGAATCGGAGAATGAGGAGCAGGATCCATATCAGTTTGACTCACCAGACAGCGTGGGACGAACAGTCGAGCGCAAGCTCCAAGTGCGCAAAACCAGGAAGCGAAAGGCACTCGAGGAAGAACTGCAATACAACAAAGGGCTCTGCTTCTTCCTCCAACGGCGAAATGCATGGACAGGCGCAGTTCCAAGTTCAAGTGTAGATAAAGACACACAGACTCAACAAAACAAAGAGCAGACCAGTCCTCTAAGGGCGCTCTCAACATCATCCGACTCATCTCACTCCTTACCCTCACCAGGATCCTCACCTGATGTATCGAACGCAGAGAGTAGCACTCCAACAGCACTCCCTGCAGTCATTGCCGCCTACCACATCGATCCATATCAGTGTCCAGAAGATCCAGAGACACTCACCGACGTACTCATCCCACAATGCACCCCGCTAATCCCACCTACCAACCCAGTCCGCTCCTCGATGATGTCCAAATCTCCCAGTGAGCTATACGAGAAAGTCGTGCGTGACAACCGCAGTCCCGCGATACCCATAAACCTTGCGCACATGACCCGGGTCATCGTGCAGGGCTGGAAAGACGAAGGAAATTGGCCTCCAAAGGTGACAGCGCCGGAAGCGCCGATCGCCGCACGAAGAGACGCTGGGCTTTTGGCTCGTCGCGGGAAGAAGGACAACGGAATGTTAAACAGGCAGAAGGACGGCACTGAAGATAGCGGCACTCCTTTCGCACATGGGATCCTGGAACGGCATAGACACCTTAAGCAAGGCGTAGACTCGGTCAAGAGGGTGCTGAGGCTTAGTGGTAGCTCCAGCAAATCGCCTTCTCGCTCAAAGGAACCAAGTAGTCCAAGGAGCCCATCGGGGAGGAAATCCGGAGAAGGCAGAAAGTCTGGAGAAGGGAGAAAGTCAGGCGATGGAAGGAAATCAGGCGATTTGCCAGCATCATGAGGTTGCACTCGATACGAAATTGGGTACGCAGATGTTGTGTTGAATGTGATAATGAATTGGTATGGAAATGGGCTCCTGGTGCATCGAAAGATATCCTGCTAGTGGATAGAAGCTAGCTTAGCATAATCTAGTGCTCTAAGTCTCTTCTTTACAAATGCTTTAGAAGTCTTTCAGTCTGCCATGCAGTCCATCTCAAGTTCGCGACAGTGGGTAGCGAAACCTTCGCATTGTCCGTGCATACCAAGCCCACTATTAACGCTTCGGCCCGCCTTCGGTTCCATTAAATAACATTTCGCAATAACCTCACCTCAACTCTACCTCACCAACAGGACTCCGTCACCAATGCGTATTTCGCTTAGCCAGATGACGCCATAAAAACCCATCACTAGCTCTAGAATTGAGCAGCTCAACCGCCATCCACACAAGTTCAATGGCACCGCCGCGGCGCATGCCGCACCGGAACGCCCTGTCGCGACGACGCACACTCTTCTCGCACCACCACCCAAGCCATCCCATCGCTCCTCCAGCACGGCGACACCTCAAAATCGCCTCCAGCGACGCGCAACGCCCACCCTCCGCCCCCTTGGCGCCGCACCGCCCGCCAATCGACGTCGCCGCACTCCTCTCGACGCCAACATGGTCGATCACGACGCTCCTCCCGCCCCCCCAAACACCACCAGACGGCGCCCTCACGCCCGGCCAGCTACGGCACCTGCTGCGGCTGTCGGCGCTGCCGGCGCCGGGCGACGCCGCCGCCGAGGCCGGAATGCTGCGCACGCTCGCCGCGCAGCTGCACTTCGTGCGGCAGATGCAGGCGGTGGATGCGCGGCGCGTGGAGCCGCTGCGGGCGGTGCGCGACGAGAGTGCGGATGCGCAGCGCGAGCGCGAGGTCACGCTGCGGAGGGTGGCGGGGGCGTTGGGCGCGGAGGAGGGCGTGGGGAGGCATGTCCGCAGGGTGAGGAGGGTGGGTGACGGGGAGGGGGCGGTGTGCGATGCGCCGGAGGGGTGGAGGCCGTTGGAGGCGGCGAAGAGGAGGGTTGGGCGGTATTTCGTTGTGGATACGGGGAAGGGCGACGGCGACGGCGTCGCGGGTTGAAGAGCTTGGAATCATGCACGTGTGGACGGTGAGCTTCTCGGACTGGATTCAATTTCTTGCATACCGCTGGATACCTTAAGGGCTTTGTGAGAATCCGAAAACCTCAACACCAAGAGCATATTGAACATCATGCGCCACAACGACCAACTCTGGCCAGCATTCAACTCTAATCAGCGCCGCAGACTCTCTGGCAAACTCTACGTCACCTTCCTATACATCATATCCTAGATGTGCAGTCGTACAAAATTTTCATCTCTCATTCGACCGAGAAGTGTGACTTTGAACACTTCCTCTACTTGGTATCACGTGACTCTTCCCAAAAAGGAAACTCTCGAAATCGAACCCTCGCAGCCGATCAACACCACGCCCGCGAGCTATCGTGAGATTTTCGGTTGACAAATGGCCTAACAATCCCACATCTGGATCATTGGCATGATTTACAATCGCAAAATCGACCTCCCTTGAGTGGTGGGAGATCGGGCGTCGGCAGTCTCGTGATCCTTGGCGTTGGCGGCGGCGACGGAAGATATCCATCATCATTTCGCTCCTGCATCGACTTATCTTGCTTCACAGAGTCACCAATTGGGCCCTCCATGAAAGATACCGGGCTCTGCGGCGGCGTCGTGATAGATTGTTGTCGGGCTTCGCGGCTCAATCTGGGCGACAGCGAGGCAAGGCGATGTTGGTCATGGACTTTCAGAACTGCGTGTTCGCTGGAGCTGTTGCCTGTTGCGGATGAATTTAGGGATGCGCGATGAGCAGTCCACTCTCTCAGCTGAGGATGCACGAGGTCCACCTGGCAACGACGAGGTGTTTCGACAATTCGAAGAAATTCGCCATCAACGAACACCTGCTGCCGATTCGAAGGCCCCTTGGGCCTTTCGGGAAGTTTGAACTGCTCTCTGTGTGCGAGCGACACTGAGGGTTGCGACGGCGACGACGACGACAACGATAGCGGCCTCTCACTCGAGTATTGAGCCATAGTTAATATTGGCTGCCGTTTCCACTGTCACAAAAGTCAGCAAGGACCGTTGCCGATGACCAGGGATGGACTTTACAGATAACGAAGTAATTGGGGAAAAGAGGAGGGTAGGAGGAAGAAGGAGGGAGCGGGAGGGCCGCCAACTTATATAGCTACAGTATCAGCACGGCTTGGCGTGTTCCGTTTTAGGAAATACGTCGGTTAGTAACTCCACGTCTCGCTCTGAGCTACACAGTGATTTTATATCTGTCCAACACAATGTTCGGGATAACTGAATGAAGGAATGATGTTCTCTGTTGGTGTATTCGGAGGTGGTGGTCTTCTTGGAGGCCGCCGGTCTATGGTTGTCACCCTAAATGTCATTTCATGATTGCGTACGGGTCACAATGTTGCTGACTAAAGTATTCGACTTCTAACTCTTCGTTCAAATGACTCATCTACTTTATTCTATTTCACAGTACTTCTACTCGTCGCGGGCAGTTCCCGTGGTGAACATCATTTTAGCAATGGACGGCTTAGTCAGCGCTTGATGGGTTGGGGCCTTCCAATCAGCCCTACGGAGTACAGCTGCCGGTCACTTTATATGTGCACCTGCGCTTGCTGCCTAGCTTCTTCCTGTTGAGAGAATTTATCTGGATGCCTTTCCAGATATCAATTTAGGACGCCCCATCATGACACCTCGTTGATCAAAGTACTAGGGCGTATTGCCATTGCTTAGGTTTTGTTGGCTCTCATTCACGTTTTAACGCTTTACGGTCTTCGGCTAAATTGATGCATCATGAATACAAAAATTCCAACGACATGCAATACTACTGCATTTGACTGAAAGCGCACGTAGCTTGTTGGTGTCAATCCCTATCACACGTGATATAGAATATAGGCAAGAGATTAAAAGTTTACCAATTGCTTCGCGCTGTAAACGTCTTGCAGATCTCCTCTTCGGTCCCTGTCACGCTAAAGAACTGCCATGTTTGCAAACTCACCTGATGAGCATCGTCGGTAAACATGGCTATGGCATCATTCACGGTGATAGCATGCCTGTTTTCCTCAATCACCACTCTCACTGTGGACTCTACGCAAAGAGCTGAGCGCGATGCTTGCCACCGAAACGGGGAACGACTCAAGTAGTCATGAAGAAATTTGTAGTTGGAGATGAAGTCAAGATAAGGGCCAATTGCCATGTTTTAATTTTAAATTATCTACAAGAATCGTAACTTTTTCCCATGTAGTTATTTGTCACCCGTTGTACTTCGCCCCGGGCGACTATTCGCAGTCGACCAACATCATCGACTTTCATCTCAACCTGTGACTTAGCTAGATTCCCATGCTTCCCAGGCGAATCATCAATATTGTCGTAGGCTCCACAGCAGCTCAGGTTGAGCGATCCGTGAGAGAATACTCTTGTATCCAATGTCATTCTTGTTTCATACTGCAGCAAACGCGATCCTAAAGCCATTGCCTTTGAAATTCGGACGACTGAAGCCCACGACGTCGTAGGTCGATGGGCATCTATCATCTTGACCAAGTGTATGTGGTTCCGGAAGCGACCGGTGTCGTTGGATGACGATCTGTGCGTGCTCATAAACGAATGTATCCTTCATCACCCATTTGTAGCGGGCAACTTGTTCATTTCCGTTCCACGTTGAAGCAGAAATAAGTCACGAGTGCTAATAACGCAAATCCAACAACTATGCCAATTACGATAGCAATCAGGACGACCCGTGGAAGCGCCAAGATGCCTGAGGTTGATTTCTGTGCTGTTGCTGAAGGTGTAGGCGAAGTCGAGCCTGTGACGAGTGGCTCTGTTGCACCGCTGGCCGACGTTTTCGCCGAGGTTTGAGTTCCAGACGATAACGACGAGGTTGCAGTTGGAGCGGATGAAACAACGGTGGACATGGTCGTCGCAGCGCTCTTCATGACGACACACAGTTGATTAACGCCATTGCCGGAGTTGAAGTAGCTCAAAAGGGAGGTACTTGAGATGGTATCGTCGGCACACGCTGATTGTACATTCAACTGTACGCTTTGGAGACTACTTTGACAACTGGCTGAGCATTGATTCGTTGTAATGAAATCAGACATCTGACATCCAGAGATGGTTTCGGTGTACGCAGCCTCGCATGGTGCCGATAGTCCTGTATCTTGTATCTCATCGAGCGTGGAAATGGAATAAACGGTTTGCGCTAGCGCGAAGGGTTGTCGACAAAGTATATTTAAAGACAGACAGAACAGAACGAAAGGGAGGGAATCCGCCGTTAAGGTGAACTTCATCGTGCCAGCACTGAGATAGAAGCGAAAGAGTGGCTCGCTGGAGCAGACCGTCACAAGATCAACACAAAAGGAGAGTCATAGCCAGGAAGGTATTACGAGCGCGAAGACCGTTCATATCATGAAGGAAATTATGGCCAGATTCGTTTCAACCCCTATCACGCTACTCGGGGGTTTGAAGCTGAAAATCCGATGTTCTTGGTGGATTCTGAGCTTTGGGTGTGGCCAGCTAGAGGCCTCGCTGTTGTTTCACCAGTGGGTCGGACGTAGCCCAATTGGTCCTGAATGCCAAAACGAAACCTGTCACCGAAGTTTTGGCCCACCTGCAATCAAGCTTGCAGTAATTACCTACGATAAGTGAAACCTGGCAGATCAACTCGGAGATGGTTCTGCGAAGAGAACGTGATGTTGAGGACGCACCGACCTTAGGTATAAGTCTTCCATTTTTTCCCAGCAGATGAAAATCTTCAATTCGCGCTCGGTAGGAATTCCGCTATATTTTCGGAGGTAGCCTACTTACTCTAGTAGACCCATCTTTGTCTGGGCCTTTGCCGCAACTACTCCGTACATTGCTTAGACAAATGAATGGAGCGCCAAAACAATGCAAACTCTACGTTTGGAAACACAGTGTCAACAGCGGCAATCTGTAACTCAGATAGGAGGACTTGCTCGCTATCATAGGGCCGCTCATGTGATGTTTCGAGAAATGTAAACTCTTTGAGCTCGTCCAAAATAAATTGAGTCCTTATCATAGTTGAAACAATGTACGAATCTCAAGCCAGAAAATTCTCCGGGAAAACTTTCGATTCACGGCAAATATTTGAAGACCGGGGCGAACCCGTAGATACAAATTTCTTCATGTTTATCGCTTCACGCGTTTTCACTGCCGTGAGTGCCTTTTATTTCTAGAGCAGCAAGGCTGTAAACAGTGACCGGAATCTCACAGGAAGTACGTCAGCAAAGTACGGAAGCTATCTCTTCCACCAATGCCTACGAGTATGTCCAGAAGTATGGGGAGATATCTCGTCCATACGCGTCATGCTTCGGTAAGGTATCTAGGATGCCGGCTGTCGATATGATCTTGATTTATTCTATGGATCCCACCGGACAGCTAAGGCTGATGTGGAGTGATTCTGAAATTGCGCGCTCTAGGATTACTCTTATAATCAAGCATAGACAGTTTCCAGGTGATTTTGTGAGGCCTTGATGTTCGTGGCACAAATATGTCAAGGTGTCGTCGCAGTGTGACCTTCTAACTCTGGATCAACGAGCGTTCCTAGGTCGATATCTTCCAGAAATGTTCTGCCTTCCAACTTTTCTGGGAGATAAGTCTGAACCACTTTTCCATCCTTGTAGTCAGGGTTGTATTTATATTCTTGCCCGTACCCAAGCTCCTTCATCAATCTTGTTGGGGCATTTCGCAAATGAAAAGGGATAGGCAAACCCGCAATGCCAGGTTCTGCAATTGCTGCAATCGCATTGTTTAGGGCTCGATACACTCGAGTGCTCTTTGGTGCAAGAGCTAGCGCGACAGCGCAATGCGCGAGGTTAATTTTACACTCTGGCATGCCAATTTTCTCGCACGCGCTGTAGGTGGCTGTTGCAAGAGATAGCATCGAGCTATCGGCAAGGCCCACGTCTTCTGACGCAACAACAATCATTCTGCGCGCAACGTACAGAGGGTCCTCACCAGATTGTAGCATTCGAGTTAAATAATAAAGAGTTGCGTCAGGATCAGACCCGCGGACGGCTTTGTGAAAGGCCGAGATGCTATCGTAATGCTGTCCAAGTTAGCTGAGATCCATCTGAGCTCGAGCATTGAGGTTTACCATGTCCCCATTCCTGTCATATACCAACGTCCTTGTAAGAGCTTTCTTGATGGCGTCAGTGGTGATCTCTGGACGCTTCACCAAATCCATAGCAAGTTCGAGTAAATTCAGCGCAGTCCTAGCATCTCCGTCGCTGAAGGCTGCCAAGTACAGCAGGAATTCGTCGTCTAACAATGTTGGACGAATTTCGTATTCCAAACTCAAAGCGCGCTGTAGGATAGTCACAATGTTGTTGTCCGTCAGCTTTGCCAGTGTGAAGACGCGGCATCTGGATAGCAAAGCGTTGTTGACCTTGAATGATGGATTCTCAGTAGTTGCTCCGATCAGTGTTATCTGTCCAGCTTCTACCGGGCCCAGGAAGACATCCTGCTGCGCTTTGTTGAATCGATGCAGCTCGTCACAGAATATGATGGTGGGTCGGCCAGTCAGCGCAAGTTCGCTGCGTGCTTCAGCGAAGAATTTCTTGCACTCTTGCACACCAGTGCTTGTAGAGTTGACCTCAATAAACCGGTAGCGCGCACTTTGGGCGATTAATCTTGCTATTGTAGTTTTCCCTGTTCCCGGGCCACCCCAGAGCACCATGCTAGGAATTCTTTGCTCTTCGATCAGACCCCGAATTAGTCCGTTCGATCCAACGAGCTCCTGGCCACAAACATCGTCGAGCGCTGTTGGTCGCATTCTCTCAGCCAGAGGAGCATTTTTTAGGAGTGGATTTGTCTTGGGTCTCTTGACGGGCCTCTCGATACCATTCGAAGCGGCATTAATGTCTGGACTCTCAGCCTCCAGCGGTCTCTTGACGCCATTACTCCCTTGTGATGAATGGCGGACTTCATCTGATGAAGACGACAAACCGTTTTGTATTCCTGGCTCTTTCGTCACTGATGGACCGGTGCGCCTGCTTGCCGCGGTATTGAAGAAGCTTGGAACATTGCCACTCGATTTCGCCCTATCAGCATCGACATCCACTACATGCAGCTGGCAGTTTGAGTCTATATGTTCATTGATTGAAGCGCTTTTCACCGACTTCCCACATATCGGGCACTCTACCATGGTGACAGAAACGCTTGTTAGTAAAGGTTGCAGACGCGACTAGACGCGCCCTACTCCGTACTCCAACGCCAACTCTGCTGACTGCTCCGATCATCGGCCGAAGCTATGCGAAGCACGCAATGTTGGCTTATTACTCACACTGCCTACATGTTGCGAACAAATCATGAAAATAATCTTGAGGAGTATTCTACGAATCCGTACGACTCCCACTGTTTCATCTAGCCTCTGGTCTTTCCAAAGACCCTCAATTGGGACGCCGACAAGCATTGTCGCGTGCTTCTCCACAACCAAAATGCGCCGTGATCCATTCAAGCCCGCTGCAAGAGTCGCAAATCAACCCCAAGATGTTTGGTGAGAAGCGAGCAGTAGTGCGACTATATACAATGTATACTGACTGCATCAATAGGAGCATTATCAATGAAGCGGCCGCTGCATCTCCAATCCAACCCCTCGTGAATATGGGCCAAGGCTTCTTCGGATATAACCCTCCGCAGTTCGTGCTCGACGCCGCAAAGTCAGTACTCGATCGTGTCGATTGCAACCAATACTCTCCTACCAAAGGTCGACCGCGGTTGAAGAAAGCTATAGCGGATGCATATTCGCCTTTCTGGGGTAGAAAGCTAGACCCAGACAAGGAAGTGACAATCACAACTGGCGCAAACGAAGGAATGCTCAGTGCTTTCATGGGGTTCCTCGAAAGTGGCGACGAGGTGATTGTATTTGAGCCGTTCTTCGACCAGTACATAAGCAACATTGAGATGCCTGGAGGAAAGGTGGTATACGTGCCGATGCACCCACCGAAGAGAGGAGCAACAGAGACTACTTCGGCTGCCGAGTGGGTAGTAGACATGAAAGAGCTGGAAGCTGCCATCACTCCGAAGACTCGTATGATAGTTCTCAACTCTCCACACAACCCGATTGGTAAAGTTTTCTCCAAGGAGGAACTGCTAGCAATTGGTGATCTTTGTGTCAAACACAACATAATCATTCTCAGCGACGAAGTGTATGATCGGTTGTACTACGTACCATTTACGAGGGTCGCAACCTTATCACCTGAAATAGAGAAGCTAACTCTCACCGTTGGCTCCGGCGGCAAGCAATTTTATGCGACGGGCTGGCGTGTTGGCTGGTTAATCGGTCAAGAACACCTGATCAAGTACGTCAGTGCTGCCCACACACGGATATGCTATAGCAGTGTGAGCCCGCTGCAAGAAGCGACTGCAATTGGCTTTGAAGAAGCTGACAAGCATGATTTCTGGGAAACATCAAAAAAGGAGATGAAAGGCAAAGTTGACAAGTTCAACAAGATCTGGGACGAGCTAGGATTGCCGGTAAGTTCGAAGAAGATGGCTAAAGCGTGCAGGCTGTCATGTTGATGTGGACACAGTACTCCGAACCCGAGGGAGGCTACTTCGTGTTGGTCAATATGGCCAAGGTTAAATTACCAGACGACTATAAATTCCCGCCACACGTTGCTAGCAGACCGCGAGACTTCAAACTTGCATGGTTTTTGATCATGGAGATTGGTGTTGCCGCAATACCTCCAACTGAGTTCTTCACGCCTCAGAACGCATATCTTGTCGAAGACTGGCTGAGGTTCGCTGTCTGCAAAGAGGACCAAATTTTAGAAGATGCCCAAGAGCGGCTACGCGGGCTGAAGAAATATATCCAATCGTAGAACACGGCTGCAGGAGGGCTCATTCAACAGGTATTAGCAGAATGGGCCACGTCTCATCTTGAATTGTGAAGGCAAGACCAGAAAAAGATCTTCAAAGTCTAGACATGGGACAACTAGATATCTAGATAATCTGAGTGACTTGACCGACATGGAATCCCGCTTTGAAGATTTACATTAGATATAGAAATCTGAAGAAGCAAAAGAAAAGCTTTGTAGCTCATGAAGACACTCAACTTTTCGAATGTACTCGCGACTAACTCGCAGAAACTTCTACAACAGCCCTTCCTGGAAGCTTTCCTTGTTTCATCTGGTCTATGAACTGGTTCAGGTCTTCTAACTTGCCCTTAGTCAAGATTGGATGAACCAGACCTCTTGCGGTGAAGTCCAGCGCCTCATCAACGTCTTTCTTTGTACCTACGACGCTACCAACAATCTCCATTGACTTCATGCACATCATGAGGGGAGGCAAACCAGCGACGATCGTATGATCTTGAGGCAATCCGACGCAGACCATTCTCCCGCGTACTCTTAGCACATGCGGAGCAAGCTCATATGCTGCTCTTGTAGCTGCTGTTACAACCACACCGTGAGCCCCGAGCTTGGTAATCCTCATCACCTCAGCGGGGATATCTTTAACCTGCCAGCCTTCAGTTTCGAATTAACGTCAGCATCGTCAGCTCGACATACCTGTGTGAAGTCAATGAACTCCTCGGCGCCGAGATCTTTGCAGAGCTTCCTCTTCTCCTCGCCGCCGTCTATCGCAATCACGCGCATGCCCATGGCCTTCGCATACTGGACGGCGAAGTGCCCCAGACCGCCTCCAGCACCGGGCAGCACAACCCACTGGCCGGGCCTCACCTCGCTCCGCTTGAGCGCAGTGTACGCGGTAACACCACCGCACATGATAGGGCCGGCCTCCTCGTCCTTCACGCCTTCGGGAATCCGCGTCGCATACCTGTACAAGCTCAGTTACGCGCTACCACGGCTGGAGCTTCGCATCGCCTACCTCGCATCCGTCGCCACGTACTCCTGGAAGGTGCCGGGCACCGTGAATCCAGAATTTAGCTGGCGGGGGCAGTGGCACTCGTCGCGGCCATTAGCACACATGTCGCAATCGGGCGCACCACACGTGGAGGCGATCCACTTGACGCCGGCGCGGTCGCCGACGCGCCAGCCGGAGGGGCCATCGGCGTCGCGCAGCGCGACCACCACGCCGGCGCCCTCGTGGCCCGCCACGCCGCACGCTGACGGCTGCATCAGCAGCTGCGCGGCGCCGCCGCTCCACTCGTCGTGGATCAGCGACTTGTCCGACGCGCACAGCCCGCTCCAGTGCAGCTTCACCAGCATTTGGCCGGGCTGCAGCTCGGGGACTGGGATCTCTTGGATTTCGACGCGCGCGGTCGCGCCGCTGCCGACGCGGACGGCGGCCCGCTGCGTTTTGGGGATGGTCATGGTGAGCGGTGGTTTTGGCGGTGGTTGGGCGTTTGGACCTTTCAATTAGGCGTCGGTAAGAAGGTGAATGGTTCGAGATTGGAAAATAAGGTGAGATTGCACTGTGGAGGCGAGGCCGAACCGAAGTAATATTTGTACTCCATGACAGCTTTCGGAACAGCGGCGAAGAGCCTCGGATTCTCGAAATGGACGCAGTCGCTTCGATGGCGGGGTATAAGCCGCGTGAACTGTGGAGCCTCTCCAGATATGATCCGATTGTCTAGACGGATAGCTGCCTTCCCGAAGCTGGTGGAGAATGACTGCCGGAGACTTCGTATTGGAAAGTGCATGACTTTCCCGGCGCAAATAGTAAAGCTACCCCGCACTATGGATTCGATCTTGTCGAGTCAATTCGAGGACATTCAGGTCATTCGAGATCTAAGAAATAGTAAGAGGATTGATAGAATGCAAGGAAATTTTGAAAATGTTGCTAGTTTTGCTTGGAATCCTTCTTCAAGCCACAGTGTTCATAACTGTGATGTCATAAAAGCTTATCCTTCGCATTCCGTCAGCCTCGCGGACAGCAACTCGCAAATGCTGTGTTTCAAGAAGGAACATGGAAACCATTTGGACGGTCTTAAGAAAACTAAGGTGACTTCATCTTCGTAGAAAATAGTATACAAACAACTTCCATAGCATGAATACGTACAACAGCTGACTCCAATGCTGAATGCATGTATGTACGGAGTTGAAAGTCATGTCAACACGTAAACAAACGCGATACCATGCTCAATCATGGCCCTGGGTATCCTATGATGTTTCTGTTGTCGTCAATCAACCGACCATATCTGTAGGTTGGTTAGCAAAACTGGTCAAAGAAGAACAGAACCATAGCACGTACTCAAGCAGTAACCTAAAGAACCAAACTTCCAGATCCTCATTTCGTAAAGCTTTGTTCGCCCAGTCTTGGCTAATTGCTGCCAGTCTTGGAGCATCTCTCTTGCCCTCTTCTTCGCCAGCAAAGTAGCGCACAGTCTCCAACCAGTCATCTCCTCTCAGGCTTAACGGGATGTAGTGAAGCCACGGTTTGACCCAGTCCTTGTGCCACTCTTGGAACATGTTCATCTTGAAGATGAGACTGTTGCTCTTCAAGAAAGCGTAGAACCGTCCGCTGAAAGCATTTCCATCCATGTCGAGTAGATACTTATATCCCCAAGCGTCTTGCTGGTCGACGCGGTCCACGACATGGAAATATTCTTTTTGCGCATCGCAGTCGCCAGGATCGCATTGGCCAACGTGAGAGAACTTGACGTCCACAATCTCCTCGTAATCTTTGCGTCGGACATCCAGAGGCTGCCAATTAGGGGACTCTGGACTGCCTTTGTTCGCCATGATTTTTGCGTTATCGGGTTCGTTGATCTTTCTGACGATCCGTTGTCGATGTTGCCGTCGCCAGCCTCCATCTCTACTAAAACCACCGGTCGTTGAGCCGCGCCAGTAGAGTTTTGGTTCCTTCTTTTGCCATTCCATATCTCTCTTTTCTACGTAGTCGACCTTCCCTGCCCAGTACCACGGGCTGGGATAAAGAATGTCTTGATAGCTGCTAATCTTGCTTTGAGAGAAAACTGGGAACAAATCTTGGACGAGGTTGAATGCGTTAGGTCTATCAAAGAAGCCGAAGTTGTCTTTCAATGATGGTGAAAGGCAAATATCATTGAAGGCAGAATGATTATAAACGAAACCGAGGTCACTTAAAGCGTAGGGTGTAATATTATCGTTTGTCTGCTCATTGAAGCTTCGCGCTGGAGAATCTGGAGAACATGACATTCTAGAGTGTGTCCACGTATGCTGATGAGCGAATCTGTTGAACCGAGTTGTCAGAGCTTCTCGGATGCGCTTGCCGTCATTCAAATCTGAAGGGCGAGGGGAGAAGTTGTTTCTGGGTTCTCTAGTGGCAAAGGCAGCCGGCATACTTTGGCTGAGAGCAACATCAACCAGGCGAGAAAGAATATCGTGCGGCAGGATGACTCGTGGCTCATCGTGAATATTGAATGCCAGGTTCATGTCCGGCAAATACCGGATGAAATCGGCCATCATGCCTGTAATTGCCTTCTGTTCCCACTCTTCGCCGGCTTCCATCGCGGCAATCTGGCCTTCGCGAATGGTCACGGCCATGAGAAAATTGCCTTCGAAGCCTATAGACTCATCGACTCTGCTGCGAATGACACTAGGCTCCAATGCCCAGAAAGGAAGCAAAGAGTGATAGATGGTGTCATACTCGTCGATTAATTGAACATTTTTCCGCTTTGCGTATGCGAACCATATGTCGAAGTTTGGTGGTGGTGGAATGCGGTAACGTCGTTTGTACTCTGCAACTGCTGCATCAAGCGTCTGCGATTGGCGAGCCAAAAGCCGATTGAACTCATCTTCCGACTTCTTGATGAGTTGATCGATGGGATGCAGGCTCGTGTCGGTGGGTTGCAAAGGCCCCAACAGTTCGATGGGCTGCTCTGGTGGAAAGGTAAATTCCACAGTGATGTGATTGCGGGGGTAGTGCGGTCGTCGAAAGAGCGAAAACGTCATAAACACAAGAGTTACAGCAGCCAACAAAGTAATCAGCTGTCTCGCCCTCATCCTCCTCCACGCAGTGGATAAGAGAGGGCCAAGCTTTGACGCATCCTCAAAAATTAAATGCGATGATGCGCCGTACAGCGCAGTCATCCAGACAGCTGGCCAGGAGGAGCCTGAAGACAACTGCTTTGCGACAAGAGTTGCAGCGACGCAGATGAACGACGCATAGAGCGTGCCGTAGTCGCAAGTCTTTTCAAACGGTTAGAAAGCGTTAGAGCACAATGCGAAACGCGAAAGTAGAGATGCAAATGGAAATTGAAGGTGTGAAGATCGTGTTCAGGAGATGGGCTAAGGCAAAGACCAGGGCAAGGTATAATAAGTGGGTCCGTAACCCGCTTGCCACATGCCTAGTAGTTCGCTAAGGACCCAGTGCAAACAGGAGGAAATCTGAAGAGCGAAAGTGACTTCGAAGGCACAGTACAATACATGACTTGCATCTGAGTAATGATCTTGGAATGGTGATGAAACTTGGCAGCTTACCGTATAGAGAAGCGCTATAGCCTTTCCTGTCTCAAGAACAATGCCTGATATATCTTGTCCAAAGCTGTATGGAAGCTGCGTAGCTTTCCATAGCGGTCGCAAGTCTTCTCGCGCAGGCGGTACGAGTTGATGTGTCAATTCACCGGATCTGAAACTTTCCAGCGCGATTGAAGCAATAACACTAAAACCTGCCACCGCTAGTGCCATATCTCTGCTTGCGACAGACCGCTGGGCATTATCCCTGGCTGAAGTTGACGGTCGTTGAAGAAGTCCATCAACTGAATTGACAGTCCCCTCATGCTTCTGTGCACGAAGTATATCCTCGAGGAGCAACAACGTGCATGAAGTCGCGATGCTTGCGCATACTCCTAGCATCATACTTGGTGGTGACAACCAAACGCTGGCGAGCACTGCTGTTGCCAATCCTGTAGCCAGTATAGTAAGTCGTCCACTGCCCGGTGAAGTTGTCGTATTGTCTGTTGCGGTGTCATCTGCGTGTACGTTCCAGCCATTGTCGCTATCGATCATGCCGCTTCGAAGGATGCAATAGGTACAAAGAGGTAGTAGCGCCTTTCCCAACGTTAGTTATTGTAAAACATCGATCGCGCGATATGAGAGCTACCTTCGTCCACCAGAAATTTTCCTTATCCAAGGTAACTCGCTGGCATATTTGCGCTAGGGCGTAGAGAAATCCTGAAATGACACAGAGCTTGCGCGTTCGCGCCGTTGCTTGGTGGCTAGCGAAGCCAGCTCGCGAGCCGAAGAAGAGAGCAGCCAAAAGCCATGCGATCGAAGTGATGAATAGTGAGTGGCGAGAAGGCGTGAAAAGTGACGATGTTGTGCTGAAAAAGAGGAGTGCTATGGGTAGGGCCGCCGGTAAGAGTGGAAGCACATGGCGGGCCACCGCATCGAAGGCTCGTCGCATGAGGGAGAAAGAGTGCCAGATGATGAAGGTACTGTGATCATTGCCCAAGGAATAAACAATTTGTGATCCCTCAAGATCATTATTTGGTGGATATGAGGGAAAGACTGGAGGGAGTTTTGTCGGTTGAGCTCGTGCGCGTATAAGCAGCCAAAAGACTTGGCAATGATATGATTATTTGTTATTTTAGCGGACGTGACAGCTGGGGAATATATAAAGGGACCAATTCCAAACGTGTGGAAACGCGGGGTATCGCGTGTAAGCCGTCGAGTTCCTGCATGCGTGCGAACTTGTTCATCTTCAAACTCATTTAGTCCTCTTTGGTGCCATTCTAGAAACAACAAACGACGAAAATCAACTTCATTGTAGTGGTTGCAACTGGAATTCATCCACTCAAATCAATTAATCCGACAAATCAAGCATAGCTTGCCAGCAAGACTGAAGGCACTGCTAATCGTATTTCCGAATTGTCGTGCGTTTCTTGCCAGTTTAAATTACCTCAAATCCCTTTCGCCGAGGTTAAATAGACTGACTGCTTACAATCCAAGGTATTCAATTTACGCCCTGATCCGTCGCTACTTTCTCTCCGCTAAAACCAGCTGAAGTTGAGATTATACCGAACCCGCAGCATCGGCTCCACGCTGTCCCTCAATTCGATTCAGAGCTGTGCCTATATCTTTGTGCCCAAGAACGAATAGAAGTTACAAGAATTGACACTGCTAGACTTGCCCGTCAGCTCGTCAAAGATGTGACAGGATCCGTATGGTGGAGTGTATACTGTGACTGTCAGCGGGCGGAACCTGCGTTACGAATTTGACTCTCGGAGACCTACAATGAAGAGATACAGCCACGTCATTTGAATGCGGATTGGAGATCCTGTGCAGCCCTATTTGGTCTGAACAGTTGTCAACGCTTCCGATTCTCTTGTCAAAGAGCAACATTCCGTAAGAGAGTGGAAAAGTAAGGAATGGTAGTATGACTAAGAACCACGATATCCAACGTCGTTGGGTAAGAATATGACGTCTACCATTGATAAGTTGGAATTCACTTACCTGAGATATAGGTAACCTCATTCTCTCCATAGACAGTCTCCTTTTGAACACTAAGAGGGGATGATTCGCCATGCTCAACAAGATTTTGATCAGGCCAGTGATACAGCGTCTCTTGGAGCGAGCCTTTCAACACTTTCATGATGCAATGAGCATTGCTATGATCGTGTACTAGGCTTCCACGACCCGGATTCCAAACGAGGAGCAGTATGTTAGCCTTGCCGTTGCCCCTGTCTATCAGATTCCGAACGTAACTTCGACTACAATCGTTCAAGGCGAACTTTCCCCACTCATCCTCATTGCTTGTATAGCGCCTCATCAGCGATTGTAGTTTCAAAGGATCTACATCTGCTGAATTGATTCCAGAAGACGGCCCAAGAATCCGAATTATATCGGTTACGAGTCCTTGAAACCCATTGGTGTTGCCATTTGGGAGGGATTGCTCAATGTAAGCCATGGCTATCGACTATGAACGATAAAGAGTTCGGAAAGGGTACGAAGATTATTGTTCCGTGAAAGAAGAGGTTTGAAAATTCGATCAAGAGGATGGCCAACGTAGGTGTCTACGAAAGGACAGTTGTCAATCTGAATGAAAAGTGCGGCACCGTGCAGATGATTTGGTTTAATCTGCTCCTAGCCTACGCGGACGTCGAGAGGTATTCCGATTGGAACTACTAGAAGAAATATTAAGTAATGCAAAGTGTGACCTCACCAATTCGCGGCGGGTCGTTCCGAACATGGCTGTTTTGTGAGAAATCGGTCAAGTGGCCGCATACAAACAGTCTTGTCTTATGCTGCACCAGACGGTACACTTGTCGCCGTTCCATACAGCATACGGCTAGTTGCGGAGTATGATAGTGTCACGCCACCCAGCGAGCAAGCAACCTACCTTACGGTCGTTAGTAAAGAACCAGCTTTGGCGGTAGTGCAAAGATGACAGCGTGAGTGGAGTGGTGCGGTTTTGATCAAGACCCTGGTGGAAAATCGGGTAGAGGTGGCACTTGCCCCACGGCAAACATCGTCATCGCTGGATTTGCCAAAATTTCAACCTTTTTATCTCGCTCTACCACTTACTTCCTGGGAATACATCGTCTTTTAGACTTGGGATTTGCTTTGCGCTTTCATTTTGGCATCATGGCGACTACTGTAGATAAGGTATGGAGCCTTGGACGATCATCGAGACCATGTGCTAACATCATTGCCAGATCAAAGAAATCGAGGCCGAAGTACGTGAATCCCTAGCCATGACGTTGAACTTGTCAAATACAAGGACAAGTTTCGTCAGCATATGTTGTAATTGCGGAATACTCTTGGAATCGAGCCTCTAGCAGCATTTGCGAATGCGGTTTCTTGCAGATCCCAAGGGTAGAAGTTGGGCAGAGTTCGATGGCTTACACTTCTTAGATGGCCAGGACGCAGAAAAACAAAGCTACTTCATTTCATCTTGGTATGCTTATGTGGTATCACAGGAAAGAATCGAGTGATTAACTCGGCCCAGGACAGTTGAAAGCTAAGCTCGCGAAGCTGAAGAAAGAGTTGTTGACTCCGTCGTCTGGTGGAGGTGGCGCCGGTGGTAAGGTCTCTTTTAACATTGAAACCGGCACTTCACTCACATTCATGATTCAGTCGGTTTCGATGTCGCGAGAACAGGTGTCGCCAGTGTTGGCTTCATTGGATTTCCTTCCGTTGGCAAGAGCACGTTGATGAGCAAGCTCACAGGACAGCACTCGGAAGCAGCTGCTTATGAATTCACTACACTGACAACAGTGCCGGGCCAAGTCATGTATAATGGCGCAAAGATTCAGATGCTTGATCTACCGGGTATTATTCAGGGAGCGAAGGATGGAAAGGGTCGTGGTCGTCAGGTCATTGCCGTTGCGAAGACGTGTCACCTCATCTTTATAGTGCTTGACGTGAACAAGCCTTTGACGGACAAGCGTATCATCGAGCAGGAATTGGAGGGCTTTGGTATCCGAATCAACAAAAGTCCACCAAATATTGTCTTTCGCAAGAAGGACAAGGGAGGATTGAACGTTACGAATACTGTTCCATTGACACACATTGACCCGGATGTATGTCTGAGCGTTGAGGTGTTCTAGGAATTCTTCAGTGGATGACGGCTAAACAAGTGACAGGAGATCAAAGCAGTCATGTCAGAATACCGAATCAATTCAGCGGACATCGCGATCCGATGCGATGCAACCATCGACGATCTCATTGATGTTCTGGAGGCCAAGAGTAGAGCGTATATCCCGGTGATTTACGCGTTGAACAAGATCGACGCCATCAGCATCGAAGAGCTAGATCTGCTCTATCGCATTCCAAATGCCGTTCCCATCAGTTCGGAACACGGCTGGAACGTCGACGAGCTACTCGAGTTGATGTGGGTGAAACTGAACCTGGTTCGAGTGTACACTCGGCCGAAGGGTAAGATGCCGGACTATTCAGCGCCCGTGGTGCTCCGTTCGGGCGCGTGCACCGTCGAAGACTTTGTAAGTGAAAACAATGACAAATTGTCGAGACGTGCCGACTTACGTAGGATTCACAGTGCAACGCCATTCACAAATCAATTGTCGAGCAATTCAGACAGGCGATTGTGTATGGCAAGTCAGTCAAGCACCAACCCCAACGCGTAGGGCTTTCTCACGAGCTCGCCGACGAAGACATCAGTATGTGATTTGCGGCACAGGGCGGTTACTCCGGTGCCTCAAAATTGAATCCGCTGGGCTATTACGGGTGCTGACAATTTCAAAATCAGTTACCATCATCAAACGATGAAGATCAGGATCAACGACCGAGCAACGCGCAGTTTCCTTGGTCGAGAGTGTCGACGCCAGGCCGCAATCCTACGGCGAGGGTATGGTCACGAGGCGCGAGTAGAGTTTATGATGCTCCAGAACCCACCAAATAAGAAGTACCATCACGCGAGAGAGCTGATGAGTCCACAACGAATACTTTGATGGATTGGGATTGTCTTGCGTAGCTCAGCCATTGGGTCTAGTAAACGTTTTGCAAAACCCAATAGGTGGCAACAGCAGGAGTATTTTGGTACTTTGGATGTCTCATTCTTGGGGGGTTTAGTCAAAGGGACGGATAACCAGGCAGGATTGGAGGACCGACTTGCCGACGAAGGGCTAATAGGTAGGGCTAGTCGAATCAGCACACGGCCTTTTTTTTTTTCCCAGGGCCTTGCTTACGGTGAAGCAGAAGGGATTGAAAGGAAGCATTGTATGCTATGGGATGGAGCGTGCGTGTGGACGAATCTGGCTGGCAGGGGCTTATCTTTTTGCTTTCTCGCTCACGCGCGTTGAGGTTTCATCAAATTACGCCTCTCTCGAATGGAGCGGTGCCGTCTCACTTTGCTGGAATGCTATTTGTCGGACAATTGCCGCCGGCTTCCAATCACAAGGCAGAGAAAGCTGGGATACTTCGGAGAATTGCGCCTTTACAGGGTTGATGTACGCGAATGCCCTGCTAGCACCCAACGGGAGCGCTTCTGCGAAAAGGCCGACGGGGCGAAAAGATGGGTGAGTGAGCGCGGAGAGTTCTGGACGGTTCGGAAGGGAAAAGAGTACGCGGTGCACACGTACAATTATTAGTGAGCAAGCGTCTACTATCGTGCATCCAGAATGCCCATGATTACATGTACTCGGACAACGGAAACGAGACGGCTCGTTCCTGTTTGGATGCGGCCCCTCATATCAGTTTATTGAGTCGATGTCTCGGTGGAATGTGACTGTGCATCTCCTCTGACACTCTGAATACTCAAAGCCGGGATTCGCAAGGCCCGTTTCACTGGTCGATTCGATGCTTGTCGTTGGGAAGGTCGTAGAGAAATCGCTCCACAAGCTCAGCCAAGCGCAGCCCCCTCATGCTTCAATTTTCTTCCCTTGGCCTCGTCCGGACTGCTGGGTCGTCGACGGTGGCCGTTGAGGATGCGATATTGACGACTCGACCGCGTTGCTTTCCCGGCCGTACCTGGGATGTGTTTTGCTCCTCGTTTTTGCGTCTACGAGCTCCAGCCAGCCGAAGTTGGCGGGCGGATGGCTTCGATTCGACGTGCTTGATCCATCAATGCATTGCCGTCTCACGAATCCTCTCTTCACGTCGGAGTGCTGATAGGTAAGTGGGCACGTCGCTCTCGTTACACAATCCGTAGGTCGATTTATTTCGTCATGAGCACTCAGGCACATGATTAAAACGGCATGTACGGTAGTGGAGTCTGGCGCATCCGTGCGAGATCTTTGGTCAAGCTATCGATGAGACGATCATGGCCTGTCCGTTTCTGCAAGGTCCTCGAGAGGGCAGGCTGTGGCCATTCTCCGTAATGGCTACTGCGTAAGAAAAGCCAGCCGCCAAAGACACCCCACTGCCAGCTTCGCTCGCTCACTCACACACACACACGCGCGCACACGCAGTCACTCACACGCAAAGGCACGCGCACACACCCTGGATCGCAGGTTGTTGCATTGGTTCTCCGTAGAGGTATGGCTTGGTGGTTGAGCGAAGTCGGGCATGGAAGCGCATGGTGTGTGGAGTGGGAAAATGGACATGCCAGACCCAGGCCATGCCCCGTACCACGCCCATCCCAGCTCCTCCTCAATCATGTTTTAGGCGCTCGAGCCCATTTTCCGCGAGCTGATCCCATTGGGTCTCCGCCGGCTCATGCTATTCCCTCTTGACTCCCGCGCCTCTTTTTTCGATACCGTTTAACTCTCTAATTATCATTTTTCCCCATTTTCCAATTCTTTTTGGGCCGCTGGAACCGTTGGGCCCATGATGATGCCTGTGGCCCCTCGCTGCCCGCCCGTCCGTTCTCCCTCGCCATCGCCTCTCGCCATCTCCCGCACGCCGCCGGTGCCTTCGAGCTCCGTAGCCCGTCCGCTTCTCTCGTCTTGACCGTCCTTGGCATGGGTCCTGGGGTGAAGCTCCAGCCTCGACACGAAAAAGCAGGGGTCGCCCGCACTATAGGCTGCCTCTTTCTGTATTTGCTGTCTGGCTCCTGCGCTTCTCCCGCTCTGCATCCGCCGAAGGCTTGAGCTTCACTCCCGCAACCCGTGCTCTGCATTTCCTTCAACCTAAAGTCCTGCATTTGCATCTACCCTACCTT
>Ga0335073_10002931_pt1 | contig 23572 bp, 20 predicted proteins | sample Lox_Sample_22_FD_207093 | JGI IMG/M metagenome (GOLD analysis project Ga0335073, IMG submission 207093) | Soil microbial communities from Loxahatchee National Wildlife Refuge, Florida, United States - Lox_Sample_2.2 | ecosystem: Environmental > Terrestrial > Soil > Wetlands | place: USA... | reverse complement strand
CGCGCCGAACGGGGGCATGCCCGCCCGGACCGCGGCGCGGCGGACGATCGAGCCGGCGTTCTCGCGGGTGAGCGGACCGGTCGGCGCGATCACCGTGGTGAACACCTCGCGGAACCCGGCGGCCGGGCGCCCGTCGGCCAGCCACGCCGCGATCGCGGCGCCGACGTCGGCCGGGAGCGGCAGGACGTCGTAGCGGCCGCCCTTGCCGCGGATCCCGACCTCGCCGGCCCGCCAGCTGATGTCGTCCAGGCGGAGCCGGGCTGCTTCCCCGGCCCGCAGCCCGAGCCGGGCCAGCAGCAGGATGACCGCGTAGTCCCGCTTGCCGGACGGCTCGTCCCGGTCGCAGGAGGCCAGCAGCGCCTCGACCGTGCCAGGCTCCAGCCCCCGGGGCAGCATCGTGGCCCGGCGGCCGGTCACGCCCAGGGCCGCGGCGGACACGTCCGCGTCAACCAGTCCCCGCACGTGGCAGTACCGCAGGAACGCGCGCAGCGAGCAGGCGAAGTACTGGCCGGCGCTGGCCGACAGGCCGGACGCCTCCGCGACGACCGCCGCCGAGACATCGCCCGGCGTGATTACGGCGGGATCCCCGTCCGGGGCGTAGCGGGCCAGGAACCGGGCCGCCTTCGATGAGTACGCCGCGACGGTCATCGGCGCCAGGCCCCGCTCGGAGCGCAGGTACTCCGTGAATTCCGCGATCAGGACGCTTGCCGCGTCCCGTGGCGGGTCCGGCGGGTCCGGCGGGAGGACCCCGAGCCCGCCGAGGTAGTCCAGCAGCGGGCGCAGGCCCGCCAGCGACTTCGGCCAGCGGGTCCCGGCAGCGTGACGCGCGGCCAGGAACCGGCCCGCCTCCTGCTCCGTCAGCCCGGCGGCCGTCAGCCCTTCCCGCTCCAGCCACCTGCTGACGTGCGCCATCAGCTGCAGCTTCGGCACCGTCCCCAGCGGCGTATACCCCTTATCCAGCAGCCAGGACCGGAACCCGGGAGCGTACAGCTCCAGCGGACCCGGCACGAACGCGTTCACGACCTTGCTCTTCGGCTTGCCCATGATGATGACCCCGTTCGCTTAGGGAACTCGCCCGCGGCGGAGCGGGGGTGCCCCGCCGTCCCGGGAGAACCCGGCACTCACGATGGTCACAAGACGGAGCCGGTAAGTCGCTATCCGGAACAGCCAGAAATTATGCCGACATCCTTGCCTGGAAAACCGGGCGGTGAACGGGTTCTAGTGATCCGGTCGGCATAACCTGCAGGTCGGCATAATCCACGTTATGAGGATGTCCTCATAAGATCGATCATGGGATATTCCGGGTAGCCCTGGCTACGTTTACTATCCCCGATCTTTTGATCTTGCCCTAGCAGGCCCGTCAGCGGGGCACCAGTGACAGCCGTGCCCGGTGATGTTCGCGGACGCGGATCGAGACCGCCATCACTAGCGGAGCCAGCCCGGGACCAGTCCGAATTGACAAACCGACGAGTCCTGGCGGGCACAAAGCCGTTCCCTGACTAATGGCCTTGCTTGGGCCGCGTGCTGAATGCCGTGTTGGGGGTACTGCCGTTACCTGGAACAGCAGAACCTGCCATACGAGCGCCGCGGGGGGTTGACTGGTTCGGGCGACCAGGCGGGGACCCGCACTGATGTGGACGTGAAGGACGTGGAGGAACGGACATGGAATACACGCGGCTGGGCAGCTCGGGACTCAGGGTCAGCCGGATCACGCTGGGCTGCATGAGCTTCGGCGACACGTCGCGCGGCTTCAACCAGTGGGCGCTGAACGACGAGCAGGCGGAGCCGATCTTCCGGCAGGCCGTCGAACTGGGGATCAACTTCTGGGACACCGCGAACGCCTACGGCTTCGGCACCTCCGAGGAGATCGTCGGCCGGGCGATGCGGAAGTTCACCAGCCGCGAGGACATCGTGCTGGCGACCAAGGTGTACTTCAAGATGGGCGAGGGCCCTGGCGGGTCCGGCCTGTCCCGGCGGGCGATCATGGAGCAGGTCGACGCGTCCCTGGCGCGCCTGGGCACGGACTACATCGACCTCTATCAGATCCACCGCTTCGACCCGGACGTAGCGCCCGAGGAGACCATGGAAGCGCTGCACGACGTGGTCAAGGCGGGGAAGGCCCGCTACGTCGGCGCCTCCTCGATGTGGGCGTGGCAGTTCTCGAAACTGCAGTACATCGCGCAGCTGCACGGGTGGACGAAGTTCGTGTCGATGCAGAACCAGTACAGCCTCATGCAGCGCGAGGACGAGCGGGAGATGTTCGGCCTGCTCGCCGACCAGGGCGTCGGCAGCATCCCGTGGAGCCCGCTGGCCAAGGGCCGCCTGGCCAGGCCATGGGGCGAGCAGACCGCCCGCAGCGAGACGGACAACGTGGCCCGCTGGGTGCTCCCGCACGATGACAAGCCGATCGCGGACGCGGTGCAGGCCGTCGCGGCGGACCGCGGCGTCTCGATGGCGCAGGTCGCCCTCGCGTGGGTGCTGAAGAACCCCGTGGTGTCCGCGCCCATCGTCGGCCCCACCAAGCCGGAGCACCTCGCCGACGCGGCCGCCGCGCTCGACATCCGGCTGACCGACGAGGAAGTCGCGCGGCTCGAGGCACCGTACACGCCCCGGACGCCGACCGGCTTCCAGTGACGCCGGACGGTTGCGCGGGTCGCCTCGAGGTCAGGGCCGCCGGTCAGGCGGATGGGCTAGGCGGACGCTCGCCTGGGCGCCGAGTTCGCGGAAGCCGAGGGTGAGGGCGACGCGCCGTGAGGCCACGGGCCGGGCTCGCCACTGTGGCAGCTTGCCTTCCCGCATGGCATGAGCGACGGCCGCCGAGGCAACCGCCCGGGCCAGGCCGCGGCGACGTGCGGCGGCGGCGGTCAGCACGGACAGGTGCGCCGTCCGGCACGGCCAGTCCCGGTAGCCCGCGGCGGCGACGACATGGTCGTGCTCGGCGACCGCGAAGGCCGGCGAGGTGATCTCGTCCATGCCGCTTTCTTCGAGGTCGTCGGCGTCGGCGTCGAGCAGGAACTGCCTGAGGCCCGGGTCGTCTGCTTCCAGTGGCCGGGCATCCACGTCACCAGGCCGCGGACGGAAGTCCGCGGGGTCCAGGTAGGCAAGGGTCGCCGGGCCGCGTATCTGCGCGACGCGCAGCCAGCGGGTGAGGACGCCGGCGTCGGTGAGCGAGTCGGCGGGCAGGCCATCCAGGGCCCGCGCAACGTGGCGCGCGGTCGCCTGGTCTGGTGCCGTGGCGAGGACGGCGTTGCCGATGACCACGATGCCGACCCAGCCTGGCGGGCAGATGCGCGAGCGCGGCGACACCGCGACGCTGATGGCGGGAGCGAACTCGGCACCGGCTCCGGCGAGGTGCTCCCACAGTTGCGTGGTCTTGGCGAGCAGCGCGGCCGGGGGCATGACTCCATTGTCGCCGGGTGGTTCACAGCGATGTGGCGAGCTCGGCGGCGCGCCGTCAAACGTGCCGCGCCAACAGCGACAACTCGCCAAGATTAAGACCGTGACTTCCGATCCCCCCGCGAACACGGCCCAATCCAGCGACACGCCCGCGACCTGGGTGGAATCGACTCGCGCCATACGGTGGGCGCTCGCCCTGCTGCTTGTGCTCGGCGCGCTGGCGGTGTTCGCCTACTGGCTGTTCGCTGGCAAGGACCTGGCCTGCCAGGTCGTGACCGTGACCACGGCGGGCTCGCCGGCGAGGACCACGACCACCCAGACGTGCGGCCTGCCCGACGTGACCGATCTCTTCTACGTGCTCGCCGCGGCCGTGATCCTGCTGATTCCCGACGCCCAGCGGCTGCGGATCGGCGGCTTCGAGTTCGAGCGCCTGTCCACCAAGATCGACGAGCAGACCCGCGAGATCAACCAGCTCCGCCAGACGGTCAGCACCACGGTCAACGTCGGCTCCGACCTGATCATCCAGGCCCGCAACGGTTTCCGCGAGACCAAGGACATCCTCGACCGGGTCCGCGGCTTCCTCCCCCAGACCCCGGAGATCCTGGACCAGCTCGCCGCCGTCGACCAGCTCGAACGGCGCGCCGCCAACGAGTCGTGGCCGGACCTGTTCGCCGGCATCATGGCGATGCACACCCTGATCGACGCCGCCGCCAACGCGTCGGCCGAAGCGCTGCTGCGCATCAGCGAGGCCGCCGACACCGTCGAGGAGGAAGCGGCGGCGGAAGAGGCGGACGCGGTCATTTCCGACTACCTGTGATTCATCGCGACCGGACAGGGAAGGCGACCCATGACTTACCAGGGCACCCAGGCATACGCTGAGGGGGTGACCGCGACAGTGCCCGCAGAAAACGGGCAGTCGAACGTGCGCATGACCCCGGCCGCGATCGACGCCCTGCACGACCTGGCCCGCCCCCAGGCCGAGGCGGTCGCGCGCGCCATCGCCGCCATCGGCCAGGTCGAGGGCAGGCCGGTCACGGCCCCCGATGAGGGCAACGGCAACGGCCGCCAGTACCTGGCCATGGTCCCGGACGACCACGAGGCGCCGGTGGTCATGTACCGCGAGTCCGACGACGGCGGATACCTGGTGACGGCGCTCGTCGACCGCGCGACCTACCAGACGTACGAGATCGCCGAGCAGCGCCCGCGGTTCCTGCAGTCCAGCGCGTTCAAGGCCACCGTCGGCGCCGTCGCCGCCGCCGCGATCGGCATCATCCTGGGCTCGCGCGCCGCCGGAAGGCCGTCGTAGGATCCAAGGTTCCGCCAGCACGACTTAGCGTACTTTTCGCATGGACATTTCCGGCATTTCGGGCAAGAAAACGTCACAAAGTACGCCAAGTAGACGTCGGTAGCCTCTTGTGACAGGAGGTGCCGACGTAGGCGGGGGCTGCAGTGGACGCGGGTGGCCTCGCGCGGCTGGAGTGTTAACCGGGGGGCCTGGGGTCGGGTCGGGGAAGCGGATGCCCGGGCAGGCGGACGCATCGGGGAAGCGGATGCCTGGGCGGGTGGGTGCGTCATGATGGGGCTGTGGACTTCGAGGCCTACCGGGGGGAGCTGGTGGCGCACTGCTACCGGATGACGGGCTCGTTCAGTGAGGCCGAAGACCTGGTGCAGGAGACCATGCTGCGGGCGTGGCGGGCTCGGGACCAGTACGACGGCACGCGGGCATCCGTGCGGACCTGGCTCTACCGGATCGCGACCAACGCCTGCCTGACCGCGCTTGAGGGGGCCGCGCGGCGGCCGCTGCCGTCCGGGCTTGGCGCGCCGAGCGACGATCCGGGCGCGCCGCTGACGCCGGCGTTCGACATTCCCTGGCTGCAGCCGTTTCCCGACGCGCGGTTCGACACCGAAATCCGGGCGGACATGCGGCTGGCGCTTGTGGCCGCGATGCAGGCGCTGCCGCCGCGGCAGCGGGCCGTGCTGCTGCTGCGCGAGGTGCTTGACTTCAGCGCCGCTGAGGTCGCCGTCCAGCTCGGGACCTCGGTCGCGGCCGTCAACAGCGCCCTGCAGCGGGCCCGCGCCGCCCTGGCCGAGGTGGGCGACACCCGGGAAATAACAGAACCCGGCGATCCGCGAACCCGCGCGGTCATCGACCAGTACGTGCGCGCCTTCGAGGCGGCCGACGTCCCCGCGCTTGTAAAGCTCGTCACCGACGACGCCGTCATGGAAATGCCGCCAGTGCCGCTGTGGTACCGCGGCCGCCGCGACTACGGCCTGTTCATGCACCGGGTGTTCGAGATGCGCGGGCCGGGCTGGCGTGTCCGGCAGCTCACCGCCAACGGGCAGCCCGCGCTTGCCGCGTACGCGCCCGAACCCGGGCCCGAACCCGGGCCCGAACCCCGGCGCGAGCCTGGCAGCCTCTACAGAGCGCACTCGCTGCAGGTCATCGCGGTCACACGCGGCCTAGTCGCCCGCAACGTCGTGTTCGCCGATCCGCGCGTGTTCGAGGCGTTCGGCCTGCCCGCGCAGAATTCCGACGGCGAGATCACCAGCGCGCGATGAGCCGGACCGGTGCCGCCGGTATGTACCGGTGAGCACCGACCGAAGGGAAACTCATGAGCGTCATCGTCATCGAATTCATCACGCTGGACGGGATCGTGTCCGACCCGGACGGGTCCGGTGGCACACCGGCCGGGGGCTGGGCGTTCCGGCACGGCCCGGCAGCGGTGGCCGGGGACAAGTTCCGCCTCGGCAGCGTCCTGGACGACGGGGTACTGCTGCTGGGGCGCAAGACCTGGCAGCTGTTCTCCCGCATCTGGCCCGGACGCGACGACCCGTTCTCCGCCCGGATGAACGCCGCGCGAAAGCTGGTCGCCTCCAACACGCTGGCCGACGCGTCCGCGTGGGCAAACTCACGCGTCATCGACGGCGACTTCGTCGACGCCGTCAAGCGCGAGGAGCGCGATGTGATCATCATGGGCAGCCTCAGCGTGGTGCACGCGCTGACGGCCGAGGACCTGGTCGACGAGTACCGGCTGCTCACCTTCCCCACCATCCTCGGCACCGGCGAGCACCTCTTCCTCCCCGGCGCCACCCCCGCGTACCTGCGGTGCCTGTCGGCCGAGCAGGACGGCGCCGCGGTCCTCGCCCGGTACCGCAGGGCTGACTAGGCTGGAAGCCGGATGTGGGGGTGCGTATGCATGTCACAGACGGCACTAGTCACGGCTGAGTCTCCGGCAGCCCTCATCAACCGGGAGCTGAGCTGGCTCAGCTTCGCCCGCCGGGTCCTCGCGCTAGCGCAGGACCCGGAGCAGCCGCTGCTTGAGCGGGTCAAGTTCGCCGGGATCATGGGCATGATCTACGACGAGTTCGCGATGAAGCGGATCGGCGGCCTGTTCCGCAAGGCCCAGAAGGCCGATGGGAAACGCGGCGCTGAAGACCTGACCCCGGCCGAGGAGCTCGACGCCTGCCGCGCGGAGTTGCGCTCCCAGCAGGAGCTGGCGGCCAGGCTTGTCGAGGAGCAGTTGCGCCCCGCGCTGCGCGACCTGGGGACGCCGATCCTCGATGTCGCGGAACTCGGGGAGTCCCAGCGCGACTTCCTCGCCCGGTACTTCGCCGACTCCGTGGAGCCGATCCTCATCCCGCTCGCAGCGGACGCCGCACACCCGTTCCCGTTCATCAGCAACCTCGGCCTCAGCCTGGCGGTGCTGGTCACAGAACCGGGTCGCCGGACACCCCGTTTCGTGCGGATCAAGGTGCCGGCCAACCGGCCCCGCTGGGTGCCGCTGCCGGACAGCGCGGGCTGGGTGCCGCTCGAGCAGGTGATCGCGGACAACCTGGGCGCGCTTTTCCCGGGGGCGGCGGAGCTGGCCTGTCACTTCTTCCGGGTCACCAGGGGGGCCAAGGACGATCCGTGGGCCGACCAGGTCGCGGACGAGGACGCGGAGCTCTCCCCCGGCGCGATCATCGGGATGGTCACGGCCGAGCTGACTGCCCGCAGGTACGCGGGCGTGGTCCGCCTGGAGGTAAGCGCCGGCATGCCCGCGGCCCTCAGGCACTGGCTGGCGACCCAGTTCGGCGTGGGGCAGGCCGACGTCATCGCGACTCCCGGGCTGCTGAGCCTCGGGGACCTGATGGACCTGCCAGTGCAGGGCCATGCCGAGCAGCGGTACCCGCCGCACGAGCCGGTGACCCACCCGCGGCTGCGGCACCTGGACCGGACCGATCCGGCCGCGGTGTTCGAAGAGATCCGCCGCGGCGACATCCTGGTGCACCTGCCGTATCACAGCTTCGACACCTCGATCCTGCAGTTCATCCGCAGTGCCGCCGCTGATCCCGCGGTGCTGGCGATCAAGCTCACGATCTACCGCACGGGCCGCCGCTCCCCGATCATCCAGGCGCTGAAAGAGGCGGCCCGCCGCGGCAAGCAGGTGGCGGTCCTTGTCGAGATCACCGCTCGTTTCGACGAGGAGCCCAACATCGGCTGGGCCAAGGAGCTCCAGCAGGCCGGAGCGCACGTCGCCTACGGCGTCGAGCGGGTCAAGACGCACGTCAAGCTGGCCCTCGTGGTGCGCGATGAGCCGAACGGCATCCGCCGCTACGTGCACGTCGGCACGGGCAACTATCACGAGGGCACGGCCCGGCTGTACGAGGACCTCGGGCTGCTCAGCGCGGATCCCGAGCTCGCCGCGCACGCCGCGCAGGTCTTCAACGAGCTGACCGCCGGCATCCCGGCCGCGACCCCTGGCAGGCTGCTGGTGGCGCCGCACGACCTGCGCGAGCGGTTCACCGCGCTGATCCGGCGCGAGGCCGAGCACGCCCGCGCCGGCCGCCCGAGCGGCATCCGCGCCAAGATGAACCAGCTGCAAGACCCGCAGATGATCCGCGAGCTCTACGCGGCCAGCCTGGCCGGCGTCCCCATCGTGCTCAACATCCGCGGCCTGTGCTGCCTGCGGGCGGGAGTCCCCGAGCTGTCACCGACGATCCGGGTCTACAGCACGCTCGGCAGGTTCCTCGAGCACAGCCGGATCTACCGCTTCGAGAACGGCGGCGCGCCCGAGCTCTTCATCGGCTCGGCCGACTTGATGACACGCAACATCTCCCGACGCATGGAGGTCGTCACGCCCGTCCGCGATCCGGTCATCAAGGCCGAACTCGACGACATCCTGCGCACCTACGAGGACGACAACTGCTCGGCGTGGGACATGCGGCCCGACGGCGAGTACCTGCGCCGGCACCCGGCCGCGGGCGAGGCCCGCCGGGCCGCCCAGCAGGAGTTCATCGAGCGAGCCGCGTCGTAGCCGGCACAGGTCCGCTCTCCAGGCGCGGGCCGTGCGCCCGCCGCTCCTCATATCTCGCCCGAACGAACCGTGGCGCCTCCCCGAGCTCCCGGCAGACGTTGGTGCCGGGGAGACGGCTGGGATCGTTCTGCGGAAAATGTTTGATTCTTCTCGATTGTGAAGTGAGTAGTGGTGAAGAAGTAACAGAAGGTGTCGATTGAGGTTATAGTCGTATGTCGCAGGATTGCTGTGGCTCCTGCTGGTCGGTAGGTCCGGCTGGCCGTGAATGGGGTGGCGTTCATGACCACGAGCGACCGCGGGCAGTTCGATGCCGCGCTGGTCCGGCGGTTCAGGCAGGCTGTCGCCAAACGGGACCGCGCGGCGATGTTCGACCGGGTGGTCCGCGAGCATCGCGACGCGGTGCTCGGCGCGTGCACGACGCGGCTGTGGCCCGATGCCGACGCCGCGATCGCCGCGGCCAGGGACGTTTTCATCGTGGCCTACCTGGCGCTGGGCGATCCCGCGAAACTGCAGCGTCCGGATCGCCTGCGGGACTGGCTGCTTGGCATCACGGGCGAGCTCGCGTCAGGAGTCCCTGCCGGAATCGGGGCCGTCAACTGGGTAGCGCTGCAGGCCGACGTCGGCGCTGACGCGCCGGACGGGCCGGACGGGCAGGAGGCGCCGGAGGCGCCGGAGGTCCAGGGGTCGGCGGCGCGGCGGGCGTCCTTGCGGCTGTGGCTGGAGCAGATCCTGATCACGCTGCCCGAACCCCGGCAGCGGATGTACGACCTGTTCGTGCGGCGGGCGCTTGACAGCCGGAAGGCGGCGACGGAGCTCGGCAGCGACGTCGACGTGGCCCGGCGGCTGCGCCGCGAGAACCGCGACGCGATACTGCGGGCCTTCGAGGTCACCGCGCTCGCGGCCTCGGACGCCGCCCTCGACCCGCTGGGCGGCGAGCTCGCCGGGTGCGGGGAACTGCGGCAGCTGCTGACCGACGGCCTGCGTGACCGCCCGGCCGGCGGCGTCCGCCGGGACACCGTGGTGTTGCCCGCTGACCTGCGGCTGGCCGTGACGCGCCACGTGACCCAGTGCGACGCCTGCCACGACCGGCGAGCGGATTGCATGGCGCGGTGGGCACCGGAGCTTTTGCCGATTGTCGCGGGCGCCGAACTGAACGAGCAGGTCATCGAGGACCTGCGCACGATCCCTGAATCCGCGCGATCCCACGACGAGACGCTCGCTTTCGGCGAGGTCCGGGTGTTTCGCGGTGCCCGCCTGGGCGCCGGTCCCGCTGAGGGGCGCAAGGCGGCCATCGCCGCCCTGGCGGCGGGCGTCGCGTTGCTCGTGGTGCTGCTGACCGGGTTCGTCATGCCGGGGTTCCTGCTTAGCTCTTCTCCCGGAGTGCCAGGCGCCGCTGCCTCGTCGCAGAGTCCGGGGACGCTGAGCACGGGCGCCTCACAGACGACCGGCACCTCGGCCCAGGTCTCCAGGCGGCCGGCTCCTGGCACGGTCAAAGGCTCCCCGGCTGGCGGCGAGAGCTCGCCACCGCCAACGCTGTGGTCCGCCACGCCGTCGCAGCCGGTGCTGAGCCCGGTCTCGCCGTCGGCGTCGCCCACGACGCCGACGGCCCAGCCGAGTTCTGGGCCGCCGCCGAGCTCGGTGCCCACCCCGGCGCCGTACCCGTCGCCGTCACCAACGTCGTCGTCGCCTGAGCCGACACCTTCGCCGACAAGCTCGGCTCCCTCGACGCCGCCGCCGACAACCTCGGCACCGCCCACACCGACACCGACGCCCACGCCTACGCCTACGTCGCCGGCCCCGACGACGCCGGCCCCCACGCCGACCCCGACAAGCCCGGACCCTAGCTCGCCGACGCCGAGCCCGGACCCCTCGACGTCGGCACCCGCAACGCCTGTCCCGTCCACGCCAGACCCGTCGCCATCAACCCCGGCACCGTCAAGCTCGGCGTCGTCAAGCGCGGTGCCGTCAGCCCCGGACCCTAGCTCGCCGGCGCCGAGCCCGGACCCCTCGACGCCGGCACCCGCAACGCCTGACCCGTCCACGCCCGCGCCGTAGACTCCGGCGTCGACGCCGGCACCGTCGACGTCAACACCATCGAGCGTGGACCCGGCCGCGCCGGCGCCGTCAAGTCCGGTGCCATCCACGCCGGCGCCCTCGAGCCTGGACGCGTCCACGCCGGCCCCATCAGCCACGGACCCGGCTACGCCGGCGCCCGCAAGTCCGGCGCCGTCCACGGCGGCCGCGAGTTAGTCGCGACCACGGTCATTACCCCCGTCTTGCTGGGCTGTGAGCCGACCTGGAGATGTGCGTGGCGAGCGTGGAGTCGCGCGTTCCGCGCCTCCCCCGTCCCGTGCGCCTCATCTACCTCGACCGCGCCGTAGTTCCCGTAGCGCCTCACATCAAGCTCCCCCAGCGTCGCACACGTCACAGGCCTCGGGAAATGTTTGAATTAACTGTCGTCCTGACGACAGTTAATTCAAACATTTCAGCTAAGCGATCTTGAAGTCGATCGCTTAAGCGAAGTAGTGGCCCTTGTCCATGTCCTCGATGAGGCCGGGGTGGACGGGGCGCCACGGGAGCAGCTCGCGGGTCAGGGCCGCGGACGCCGGCTGGTCGATCGAGAGGATCTGGCCTAGGAAGCCGAAGTCCGCGGCCGCGACGGACGCTGCCGGCACGTTCAGGTGACGGCCGATCACTTCGGCGATGTCCCTGATCGGCACGCCCTCGTCGCCCACCGCGTGCAGCTTGGATCCCGCCGGTGCCTGCTCCACAGCCAGGCGGAACAGGTGCGCGGCGTCAAGCACGTGTACCGCTGGCCATCGGTTGGACCCGTCGCCGACGTAGCCGGAGACGCCCGAAGCGCGGGCGACCCCGACCATGCGGGCGATGAAGCCGTGCCGGTCGCCGTCGCCGTGCACCGTCCGGGGCAGCCCGACGACGGACGACCGGACGCCGCGTGCCGCCATGTCAAGAGCCGCCGTGGCGTTCGCGATCCGGCCCGCCACGGGTGAGCCGGGAGCGGACTCGTCGCGCTCGGTCGCCACGCGCCCCGGCATGGCGGCCGTCCCTGAGGCGATGACCAGGGGCTTGCCCGAGCCCTCGAGCGCGGCGCCCATCGTCTCGATGGCTCGCCGGTCGGCGGTGACCGACGCCGCGAAGTCGGAGAAGTCGTGGATGAAGGCGAGATGGATGACCCCGTCGGAGCCGGCGGCCCCGGCGCGGAGGGCGTCCAGGTCGTCCAGGTCACCGCGCAGGACCTCGGCTCCGGCGGCGGCGATGGCCGCGGCCGAGGAGTCCGACCTGGCGAGCCCGAGGACCTGATGACCCGCGCCGAGGAGTTCGGGGACGACGGCCGAGCCGATCCAGCCGGACGCACCTGTGACGAATACCCGCATGAGAAACCTCCTGATGTCAGTGACTGTCATCAGCATAGCACGGCGATGACAGTCACTGTCATCGCGTACCATCATGTCATGGGTCGATGGGAGCCGAACGCGCGCGGCCGGCTGGCGAAGGCAGCCATGGAGCTCTATGCCCAGCAAGGGTTCGAGCAGACCACGGTCGCGGAGATCGCGGCGCGGGCCGGATTGACCGAGCGCACTTTCTTCCGGCATTTCACCGACAAGCGCGAGGTCCTGTTCTACGGCATGGAGATGATGCGGGACCTCCTCGCCCGCGCCGTCGCCGACGCGCCGGCCTCGGCGACCGCGATGGACGCGGCAGCCGCGGCCTTCGAGGCCGCCGGCGCCCTCCTCCAGGAGAATCCGGAACGGGTCAGGCTGCGCGACGCCATCGTCTCGGCGAACGCCGAACTGCGGGAACGCGAGCTGATCAAGCTCGCGGCGCTCGCCGCCGCAGTGGCCGGCGCGCTGCGCGACCGTGGCATCCCGGAGCCGGCCGCGAGCCTGGCAGCCGAGACAGGGGTCGCCGTCTTCAAGATCGCCTTCGCGCGCTGGGTCAGTGAGCCAGGAGAGCCTGACCTGCCGGGCATCATCCGCGAGTCGATGGCGGAACTGAAGGGTGTACTGGCGGACCGCGCTCCGGCGTGACCGCGGCCGTACAGTAGGTGTTGGCGGCGAGCGGATCGCCATTTATGCCCTGGCCGAGGAGAAACCACGAAAAGGCGGCGATTGACCGGGCCCGGTACTTCCCCGGCCTACACGCTTTACGACGTGGCACGCGAGGCCGGGGTGTCCACGGCTACCGTCTCGCGCGTGGTGCACGGCCAGGATCCTGTCCGGCCGTCGACACGGCAGCGGGTGCTCGAGGTCATTGAGGCGCTGGGATATGTCCCCGATAGCGCGGCGCAGAGCATGGTCAGCAAGCGCAAGGAAGTCATCGGGCTCGTTTCTATCGAAAGCCGCAGCCCGGACACCGAAATCGAGCATGAGGGCTTGCTGTTCATCGACGAGGTATTGCGCGGAGTTGAGTCTTCGCTGAGCCCGGTGGGCTGGTCGGTGCTTATCTCGGTCCGCCCGGCCACCGACGATGCCGGCGTTTATCAGTGGCTGCAGAAGATTTCGGCGAAGGTCGACGGGTTGCTGATCTCCGAGGGCATCGATCCGCCTGAGGACCTTGCCCGGCTGGCCTCAAGAGTCCCGGTCGTGCTGATCTCCGGGTCCCCGGACGAGCCGCATGCCGACGTCGTCGCCGCCGACAATCGCACGGGCACCAGAGCACTGGTGAGCCACCTGATCGAACGGCACGGCAGGACCAGGCTGTTCTACGTCACCGGGCCGCGGGAGGCACCGGACGCCCGGGAACGGCGCGGCGTCCTGGAAGAAATGCTCGCCGAGTATCAGGGCGTGCGGCTGACAGGATCATTCGAGGGCGCGTTCGCGACGATCAGCGGCCAGCTCGCGGTACGCGAGATGCTCGCCGCGCCGGGCCGCGAGCTGCCCGACGCCATCGTCTGCGCCAATGACCAGATGGCGATCGGGGCCATGCGGGAATTGCAGGCGGCCGGGATACGCGTGCCCGCCGATATCTCCGTGACCGGGTTCGATGACATCTACCTCGGCGCTATGTTCACCCCGCCGCTGACCACGGTCCACCAGCCGATGCGGCTCCTCGGCGAGCGCGCCTGCGCGCTGCTGCTCGAACGGATCGCCGAGCCAGACCTGCCACGTCGGGTGGAACGCCTGCCCACCAAGCTCGTCGTCAGGCAAAGCTGCGGCTGCACCTGACAGGAGTGGGTCCCGCATCAGGGCGGCGGTTACGATGATTGGTGGCGCAGGGAGGGCGCCGCCGGGTCCGCGGGAAGGACTGGGTCCACCTCCGAGCATCAAAATCCGCAGGACTGTGGTTTCTTCCTCGGCCTGAGCAGCGGACCGCAGGCGGTGTGGAGGGAGATGCCATGTCCGATCCGATTCCAGAGCGCCTCGACCGCGGCCGGCTGCGCCGACAGGCCAAAGAGCTCCGCGATGACGCACGGCGCGGGGACACGGCTGCCGCGGAACGTATCGCGCGCCAGTACAAGGGCACACTTCAGGGCGCTGTCACCCTGGCCGTCGCCCAGCTGGTCATCGCCCGCGAGCAGGGATTCCCCAGCTGGCCGAAGCTCAAGGCCGCCATCGACGGCGCCGTGAGTGCGGACCGGGAGATCGACGACTTCCTGACCGCCTCTGTCGAGGGGCTGATGCGGCAGGCCGCCAGCATCTTGCGTGTCAATCCGGGCATCGCTGGCCTGAGCCTTCGGGCCGCTGCCGCGCTCGGCGATGCCGTCGCGGCGCGGGAGTTGCTAGCGGCCGATCCGGCGGCCGCGGCGTCCATCGACGGCCGCGGCTGGCCGCCACTGTTCTACGCCTGCTACTCCCGGTGGCATCAGGCCGACCCCAGCCGCGCTCCCGCGATCGCCGAGGTGGCCCGTTTGCTGCTCGACGCCGGCGCCAGCCCGAACACCAACAACGGCGCCCGAACCGGGTACCGCTCCGCCTTGACCGGATCCGTCGAGGTCAACAACCCCGAGGTCACCAAGGTGCTACTCGAAGCCGGAGCGAACCCCGATGACCGCGAGACCATCGGCTGGGCGGCTTTCGCTGGCTACCACCGGTGTCTGGAGTTGCTCCTCTCACACGGCGCCAGGGTCGCCGGGACCTGGGCGATCGACGGCGCCGTCGGTGCCGGCGACGCCCGGGTCGTCTCGCTTCTCCTAGGCGAGCTGCAGGCGAGCACCGGGCAAGCGGCGAGGAAGGCAACCGAGTTGCTGCCCGAGGCCGCAGCCGATGCATCCCTGCAGGTGGTCGACGTGCTCCTTGCCGCGGGAGCGAACCCGAGCGGCAGCGATGACGACGGCGTATCCGCCTTGCGGCGCGCGGTCCGGGCTGGCAAGGACGACACGGCCGCACGGCTAAGAGGCCTCGGCGTCCCCGATGACGCCACCGACGTCGACCACTTCATCGGCGCGTGCCTGAACGCGGACCGCGAGCGGGCGCAGCGGCTCCTCCTCGACCATCCCGGATTGCGCGACCTGTTCGATGACCAGGACCGCGCCGTGATCGTACAAGCCGCGGGCTCCCGCCCGGCCGAGACGATCGCGCTCATGTGTGATCTCGGTTTCTCTCCCAGCGCCCGCAACAGCCAGGGCTTCGGCTGGGGCGAGCAGCCTTTGCACAGCGCCGCCTACACCGGGAACGTGGAGGTGGTTCGGTTGCTCCTCGACGCCGGAGCCGAAGTCGACGCCCGTGACGCGAGATTCGACGCCACCCCGCTGTGCTACGCCACTGTTGGCAGCCGGGAGCAGGCCGGCAAGCCCGGCGACTGGATCCAGACGGTGCGCCTGCTTATCGGTGCCGGTGCTTCCCGAGAGGGCGTGTGGATCTCGGGGAAGCCGCCAAGCGAGGAGGTCATGGACGTCCTGCGCGGTTACGGCATCACGCCCGACGAATCGCCTGAGCGGGAGCGTGAAGACGAGGATGACGTGCCCGGCCCGATCGGAACCGGCGTCATGGCCGACATCGCCAGGCACCTCGAAACAGCCTGCGGAGATCTCGACCTAGAACTGTTCGCGTCACTCCTGCACCCACGGGTGCACTGGGCACAGTGCAGCACTCGCGATGAGGTCCTCGACTGGTACCGCCGGCTTGTCGCGGCCGGAACCACGGCGACCGTGCACAGCGTCGAGCTCGATGGTGATTCGGTCGTACTCGGGATCGACGTTGCCTCGGCCGCCGAGGGGGCGCGACCAGGGCCGCCAGAGCGCGTCTACCAAGTTTTCACCGTGGCGGACGCGGAGATCGTCCAGATCCGCGGCTACCCGGATCGCTCCAGCGCTCTCGCGCGCGCTTGACGAACCCGGCGGCGGGCTGCCCGGGCGCTGAGATCACTATCAAAGTCAGTCATGTCCAAAGAAAGCGCGCGGAAATATCCAAAGGTGTGGATTTCCGCTTATAGTCACATGCCGCAGACCCGCTATGGCATCCTGCTCGTCGGTAGGTCCTACTGGCCGTGAATGGAGTGGCGAAAATAACCACGATCGACCTGGGACAGACCGATGCCGCGCTGGTCAGGCGGTTCAGGCAGGCTGTCACGAAACGGGCCCGCGCGGCTGCTTTTGACCGCGTGGTCCGCACACATCGTGACGCGGTGCTGGGCCGGTGCGCGGAGCGGTTGTGGCCCGATGCCGACGCCGCAGTCGCTGCGGCCCATGACGTTTTCATCATCGCCTACCAGGCGATGGCAGATCCCGCCAAGCTGGGACACCCGGACCGGCTGCGGGACTGGCTCCTTGCCATCGAAGCCCACGGCGAGCTCACGTCCCGGCTTCCCGCCGGAATCGACGCCATCAACTGGGTAGCGCTGCAAGCCAGCATCACCGCCAGCGGGCCCGAGACGCCGGGCTCAGCGGAGCGGCGGGCATGGTTGCGCAACTGGCTCGAGCAGATCGTGGCTACCTTGCCAGAAACCCGGCAGCACATGTACGACCTCTTCGTGCTACGGGCGCTGGACAGCCGGAACGTCGCGATGGAACTGGGCACCGGCATCCCCGAGGCCCGGCGGGCGCGCCGCGAGAACCGCGAGGCGATCCTGCGCGCCTTCGAGGTCACCGCGCTCGCGGCCGCGGAAGCCGCCCTCGACCCGCGATACGACGACACTGCCGGGTGCGCGCAACTGCGGCAGATACTGACTGACGGCCTGCGCGACGGCGACACCTACGAGGGCCTGCGGCGAGACAGCCTGGTGTTGCTTGCCGACCTGCGGTTGAGCGTGACCCGCCACGTGAACGACTGCGACACCTGCTACTACCGGCGCGACGATTGCATCGCGCAGTGGGCACCGGAGCTTCTGGCGCTGCTGGCGGGCGCCGAACTGAACGAGCAGGTCATCGAGGATTTGCGGACGATGCCGGAGTCCGGGCGGTCCCATGCCGGGGCGTTTTCTGGCGGCCACTACCGGGGCGGTCGCGATCCGGAGCGAGGCCTTGCCAGCGCTGGCGCGGGCAAGGCGATCAGAACCAGGCGTGCTGCCGTGGCGGGAGTCGGGCTGCTCGCGGCCCTGCTGTTGCTTGGCTTCGTGGAGCCAGGGTTTCTCCTCAGCGCGACGAATTCCGTGCCCAGAGGCTCCTCCTCATCGTCGGCGGGCCCTGGCAGCGCGGGCAGCAGCGTCGGACCGGCGCAGCGCGGTACATCCGCCGGGGCCTCCGGACGCCCCGTTCCTAGTACGAGCGGAGGCTCCTCGCCTGGGCAGCCCGCCAATGGTGGTGGCGGGAGCACCGTAGCGCCAACGTCGTCGTCCGGCACGCCGACGCAGCGGGGCACGGGGCAGCCGTCGTCGTCGACTACGTTGCCGCCCTCAGGCCGGCCCATTCCCACGCCCAATCCAGTGCGGTCCTCCACGCCGGAGCCGACCCCGGAGCCGACCACGGCGCCGCCAACGACCCCGGCTCCCACGACGCCGGCACCGACAACCCAGGCGCCGACCACGCCGCCTGGGAGCCCGGACGCGTGACGGGCCGACGCTAGCTGGCGGTGCCGGGAGCGCGGTATGCCACGTCTCCCATGCCGCCCACGGCCTGCAGCATCTCCTCAACGGAGAGGAGTTTCGTGGCGGATATCGACGTGAACGCCCCGGACGCCTTCACCATGGCATACGAGCGCGCCGCCGCGATGTCGTCGGGTAGCTCGGCGAGAACGTAGCCGTCGCCGTCCCCCGAGGCCACGTACCAGAAGCCGTGCAGCTTGCCGCCAAGGGACGTGAAGAGCGGCGCCAGCGCCTCGCGGCGGTCTTCCGGCTTCTCGAGCATCCTCGCCCAAGTCGCCGGGGTGGAGGTGAACTGGACCAGATACATGCCCATGGCCACTCCCTGCAGTTGGTAGGTGGGCCGATCGTATCCCCGGCCTGACTACTACATCGCAGCCGCCGCTCCTCCTTAAGACCAAGGGACTCTACATGTGGCTGAGGATCTTGGTGGCTAGGGCGGTCGCGGCCTGCTGGCGGGCGGTGGCCAGGTCGGGGTAGATGTTCAGGTTGAGTGGCACATCGTCGACGACCTGGAAGACGTTCTGGCCTACCAGGACCACGACGGTGTCCGACCCTGGGTCCCAGTAGGCGCCATCGGCCAGGCCATGGATCACGGGGCCGTCGGGGCTGTAATCGCCGATGTTGTCCCCGTCGGCGATGACGGTCAGCTGAGCCCACTGGTCGCCGGACAGTGTCGTGATCATCCCGTCGACAGAGCTGAACACGCCCTTCTGGTTGAAGCCGCACTCGTTGAGCGGCGGCTGACTGACCTGGTGGTGGCCGTCGATGCTGATCGCGGAGCCGCGGAATGTCCCGGCAACGGCGAGGACGTCAGCCGGCCGCAGCAGTGAGCATGCCGATGGTGCGGCGGATGCGGGGCCGGTCGCGACGGCCGTCACCGGTCCGCCGGCCAGGACGGGGGTGGGACCAGTGCTGGGGGCGCTGGGCACGCCGGGCGAACTGGCGCAGCCGGCCAGTATGGTCACCAGCAGGCCTGCCGCGACTGCCGCCATGGCGGTGCCCCGGCGGCGCACGGTGATGGATCTCATGCGAACTCCCTGACGCGCTACGTCCACAGGCTGCGGGGCCTACACCTGTGATCACGCGAGCGCGCGCCAGCGGGTTCGACTCTCGCTGGCCAATGGCTCGGGAGTCCTTCGCCAGATGGCTTCGGGCCAGGTCAACGTGTCCGGCCGTGCGTCAGCTCTGGTATCTAACTCGGTGAGGACCTGGCTGATCGTGTACCTTCCGATCTCGCCGAGCACCGGATCGTCGGCGGCGTAGGCGGCGCATCGTATGCCGAGGTCAAGCGCCCAGCCGCGACCGCGCTCCCACGTGGCCTCATCGGCCGGCAGGGCCGCACGGAAGGCATGCCTGGCGGGGGCGGACAGGAACGTCCACGCCGCCATCAGATCGACCGCGGGATCCCCGACGGCAAGCAGGCCGAAATCGATCACGCCGGTCAGCTGGCCGTCGGTGATGAGCAGGTTCGCCGGGTGCAGGTCGCCGTGCATCCACACGGGCTGGCCGTCCCACGCCGGAGCGTCGCGCGCACGATGCCAGGCCCGGATGGCCGCCGCACGGTGCGGCACGTCTCCTAGCGCGTCAAAGGCGTCGGAAACGATGCGGTCGCGGCTGGCCAGATCGTGCCGGGACTCGTTGGCCGGCCCGCCCGCAGGATCGACTGCCCGCAGGGCGGCGATGAAGCCGGCCAGCCTGACTGCCGCCGTCACCAGGTCAAGACCGTGGCAGACGTCGGCCGTCTCGCCGGGCAGCCATGACGTGATGGTCCACTGCCAGGGATACCCCGCACCGGGCACGCCCCAGCCCGCCACGACCGGGATGGCAAGCGGCAGTCGCCCGGCCAGCGCAGGAAGCCATCGGTGCTCTCTGGCCACATGCGCAGCGCCGTAGCTGCGCCGGGGCAGCCTGACCGCCAGGTCCGCACCGAGCCGGTAGATCACATTGTCCCAGCCAGCACTGGGTACCGCTGCTAAGGGCAGGTCAGCCCATTGCGGGAACTGGGCCGCCAGCAGGCGCCGCACCAGGCCCGCATCGATTTCCACCTCGGCAGGCGGCCCCACACGTCCTGACACCATCGCCTGCCCGTGCTCAGCTGTACCTTGGATACGGAAATTGGGTGTAATCGACGTACCACGTGCCATTGACCTTCATAAGCGGGATTAGCTTGATCTCGTTGTCGGTGCCAGATGTAGCCTCCGCCCAAAGCGCGGTGAAAGACTTCCCGCTGTCGAGGAGCGCCGCGGGGTCGTTGTTGTCGGGCAGGAAGTTCTGGTTAATGACGACCTGCAGGCAAAGCTCCGCATAGTCCAATACGACCAGTGCCTCGCTGCCGTCGATGGCCGCGTACCCAGTGTCTATTGACTGATAGCTGACTTCGACGAACTTCCCATTCTGGGAGGAGCTGTTCAGCACGCTTTCGCAGGCGGAGCGGGAACTCGGGACAACGTACTGGCAGGACGCTGGCGCATCCTGCGGGTGGAGATTGGTGATGTACCCGTAGATGGCGTCAGTGCCCACGCCCGCCGAAGGCGGCTCAACGACGACGCCGGCACCGAGGCTCCCCGTCCACGCGGGCGACGTACTCCCGGGAACTGGCGACGCGCCCGCCGGGCTAGCCTGCGGGCTGGCGGACGCGGACGTGGGCCAGCATTCCCCGTGAACAAGCGGGAACGACTTAAGCGCTAGATACAGGTCCGACGAAGACTCGTACGGGTTGACGAACTGCAGCTTCTTCAGCGTGTTCGGGAACTCGACGATGTACTTGGCATCTCCGACAACGGGGATGACGCTGACCAGACAGTCTCCCCAGTCAACTGTGTACGGCACTTCGCCGCGCAGGTGCTCCTTGACGGTCGGCTGCTCAGCAACATGAAGCTTCGGCGTGCTGCCCGCGGTCCCGCACGACGACAGGGCCAGCATCACTGGTACGAGAACGGCCAGCGCGGCAGCCCCATGCTTGCGCAAGCTCATGCTTCCCCCAGCTCGGTCACCGCGGATACAGAGGCGTTCCAGGAAGTCATCGATTATTGAAGCGATTGTCCCACTTGCCGCCGGGGGTAATCATTGACAAAACGTGGACATTCGGTCCGGGGGAAGGCGGGGCGGAGCGGTGGGAACGCTGGGGGAGGAACTGAGTCAACTACGCCACGGACGCGGGATCATGGCGGGAGACCTGGGCGAGCGAGTGGGGCCGACGCTGCGGGCCATAGCCGGGATCGACCCGGATGGCCGGCCGGATGACACCAGGCAGCGCCTGACCATTTTCCTCCAAGAGCAGGCCATTGGCCTCCCGGAGGACCTGCGGACGGCATTCGCGGCAGCCCTGGCCCTGCGCGAGGATGTCCGGCACCGGTTTCTCGAGGAACGGATGCGGTGGCTGGCCGGCACGCTGCAACGGGACGTGCGGACCGCGCGGCGGCGTGCCGACGAGGCGATCAGGCTGGTCGCGGCGTCAGCGGCCCCGCGGACCAGCGAGACCAGCGAGACCAGCGAGACCAGCGAGACCAGCAGCGACGACGACGGCTCGCTCGGTGACTGGCACCTGGCGCGGCTGGGCACCGTCCTCTTGCTCGACGGCGCCCAGCCGACGGCCATCGAAGAACGGCTCGTTGTCGCGGCCCGCGATGACCTCAAGGAGATCGTCATATCGACCAGCATTCCGTTCCCCGCCGGCGCGGTCACCGGTGCGCGCAGAGCGGAGCTGACGGTGCTGCAGGGCGGCGCGCTGATCAGCAGTGAGTGGCCCACATCCAGCTACTTCCGTAACTCCATCACGCTGCCACGTGCCCTGCGGTCGGGTGAGTCGCACAAGGTAGGCGTCCGCGTGGTCATCCCGGAGGGGCAGCCGTTCGCCCAGCGCTACGCCTTCCAGCCTCTTCGCCGGTGCGATGAATTCGGCCTGCGCATACGGTTTGGCGCGTCGGGACACGCGAAACGTGCCTGGAAGCTGCCCGGGCTGCCACGCGGAATGGTCGATGACTACGCCGCCCCGGAGGCGCTGATATGCCCGGATGCCGACGGCGGTATCGAATTGCGGTATGAGCACCTGCGCGTCGGTTTCACTTATGGCGCGAGGTGGTCCGATTAAGGGAAGGCTAGCGATTTAGCTGTCTGGATCCATCCCCCTGGTCCTTCCATGCCGCGCGCACTCATCGACAGACCCAAGCGTCGTACGGCGCGGCAGCGCCGTCATGACCGCTGCGCAGTGGTCACAGGACCCGCCGCGCCCCGCGATTGAGCACGAAGGCTTGCCGCCCCCCGACGAGGGAAGTGTGAAACCGTGAGCGGCCAGCGCGCACCAGAGTGCCTGACGCGACTGGACAGGCCCTGGCGGCGGCCGGGGGCGGTGGGGTACGCGCGGCGGCGGCGGCCAGGGTTGCTGCGGCCGCCCGTCCAGGTGCATGAGCCGGACAAGGACTCGGTGACCGTCCTAGGGCCTGCACCTGGGATCAGGTCCGCGTCGGCTGCTCTCCTTCACTGGTCCGAACGAGACGTGGCTTGTGCCAGACGGTGCCGTTAGACGGGGAACGCGGTCACCTTGCCGCGGGATCCACCTCGTGACCAAAGGCGCGTAAACGAGGTCACAGGGCCTAGCCCGCGGCCGACGTCGCGCACGTCTAAGGGGTAGTTCTCAGGCGAGGTGAGTCCGTTGTCCACGCTTACGCTCATGCGATATGCGAGGCTCGCGGCCGCGGCGGGTTTGATTGGCCTGGCCGGATGCGCTACCACATCGGTGCACTCGCCGGGCGGCACGCAGTCACCCGCCACGTCGGCCACCGCCTCCTCGGCTGCGAGCCCAGCGCCCTCCACTGCCGCGCCCGCACCGACGGTCACGCCGACGGTCACGCCGACCGGCACGCCGAGCGCCTCGCCGGGGGGTCCGGCGCAGGTCTGCCTCCAGGCTGGCACCTATCTGACGGCGGTCAGGACAGCCGAGCACATCGGCTATGACAGGGTCGCCTTCCAGTTCTCCGGGAACCTGCCCAGCTTTACCGTCGAGCAGGTCCGGGCCGTGTACAGCGATCCCAGGGGCACCCCGGTCGCGCTGGCCGGCCAGTCCTACCTGCGGGTGGTCTTCCACGGCGCGAGCGCGGTCTGCCCGCAGCCGCTGCACCAGACCTACACCGGCCCCGCGGCGCTCACGCCGTACTACCCCGAACTGCAGACCGTCAGCGCGGCCGGTGACTTCGAGGCAGTGCTGTCCTTTGGCGTGGGCCTGGCCGGCCAGGGCGGCTACCGCGCGTTCACGCTCGCCAACCCGAACCGGGTGGTGATCGACGTCACCCACGTCGCGCTCGGCGAGTTCCCCGGCGTATGGGACATCACCAGCTGGGCGCAGTACTGGGCCACGCAGTACGCATGGCTCAACGGCCACCAGCCATGGCTGTCTGTCCCGTCGCTCGTCGTCCAGGCGTGGGCGGCCGGCTACGGCTCAGGCGCGGTGGTGCGGCAGGTGAGCGCGAACACGTTCCAGGTCTCCTTGCCTGACGGCAAGACCCGCATGGTCACCGGCGTCCGCCCGGTCAGCGTTCCCGGCCCGTGGGTCATCACCGAGATCACATAGGCTGTCGGGCCCCGCGGACTCTGCCGAGCCGCACCCACCCCGGCTGAGGTCACGTGACCGCCGCGGGCCGCACGCCGGTTGCTCTCCTTCATGTGTCCGAACGAACCGTGGCGTCTCACCAGCCGCACCCGACTCAGCACCGCCGATGAAATCGAATGTATGATCATGTATCATCGTTTGAATTTCGACTTATGGGCTGTTATAATCGATTCATATCGAAGTATCGTTCAGGGCTCCCGGCAGGAGGTGATCCAGGTGCGGGAAGCAGGATTCGGCAGTGCCGCGGAGGCGGCCGGGATGCTGGACGTGTCGCTGGATTACCTGGTCGCCACCG
>Ga0335073_10002930_pt1 | contig 23577 bp, 21 predicted proteins | sample Lox_Sample_22_FD_207093 | JGI IMG/M metagenome (GOLD analysis project Ga0335073, IMG submission 207093) | Soil microbial communities from Loxahatchee National Wildlife Refuge, Florida, United States - Lox_Sample_2.2 | ecosystem: Environmental > Terrestrial > Soil > Wetlands | place: USA... | reverse complement strand
TCTGTCTGGAACCTAGAACCTGTTATCTGCAAGGCGTTTACGACTACTCCACCTGCCAGTATACCATGGTCCCGAATAACCCTGAGCAACTTAACTTCTCTGATCCATTACGTGAGCAGTGCGTACGGCTGGATTAGATACCGTGCTTACGATCACTCTAGGACTTTGCTCTGCCTAGTGGGCTGTTCTGATGGTCCTGCCATTCTGGGACGGCATCTTCACATTAAGACACAACACATAGCCCTAAGATCTGAATGCCAAGCGTTATCGTTCATATTTCATTCGGTTCCATTATGAATCCAATGGAGTTATTAATACAAGCCATATGTTACAGTCATCTATCCAAGAGCTACGACCAGAACGCCTATCTAGTGTGAAGCAATTCTTCTTCATCGTCTACTCATTGCAAAACGTAGTTTTACTACCCACCTGGCGAAGACGGTGTAGTATCGTGATAATTGGAGAAACAAAAACCAAATCGCTCAGTAGCCCTTTCGACCTCTCTCATCCTGCATACCTATCACAGGTTTTGGCGCCTCAGGATGGTCTGTCTTGGCCCTTTTGGAAGAGGCCATATCATCGACCTGACTTGTAGCTGTGTCTACACCGCCTTTAGCTTTACCTCTATGGAGTGTATATGTTATTCGCACGATTTCTTCTGGAAGGCACAGAGTAGTGCCCGAAACAAAAAGAGTTGACTTACTCTTTGCCCGACTGTGAGGCATCGCTTTGAACGTCTAATCGGTTTCGTTTGTTGGTTACATGCTCCGCATTTTGGAAGGTAGATACTGAAGCTTGAGACGATTGGTTGAGAGAGTATGGACTTGTACTCAGACGGCGTGAAGACATTGCTGCAGTGGAGACGAAGGGATGTCTTGATGCTAGGGAGATTGTAGAGGGCCGTAACGACGTGCGGACCGTAATGTGCCTCATGAAAGTAAGGAATTCCGATGGTGAGGGAGATGTCATTGTGTTGTTCTGAGAGTTGATCAGAGGCTTAGTGTATTTGTAGGTTGAAGGCAGCGGATATATTTGATGCTGAGTTTCAGGTTCAAGCAGTGTGCCGTAGAGGATTGCTACTCGCGACTGTTTACCGATTCAAGAGGCAAGGGGATGACACCTGTCGATCAGTTTATATCAATTGATTTGAACCCTTGTGCGATTTTGAAAGTACGATGACGGTAGATATGCTTTCCTAGATTTGAAAAAGGGTGATCCCAATTCTTCGTCATTCCACCGACCGTCGCTCCACCGAGACTGCGGGTTGATGTCATTGCTTTTGTCGATCACGGCGTGGGGCTTGCGGGGTGATTGGAGAAAATGAAGGGCCATCCATGCGTCTGTCAGCTGTCAGGGTTGGGGCGCACATCGGTGAGGATAAGCGACGGTGAGGCTGTTGCAATGCATCAAGCTACAACTCGGTGACGGAGCAACAGCGACTCAAGATGGCTGCGGATAATGGATGGGGCAAAGAAGAGTTCCCTTGCATACTGTGAGTTGTTCTTCCGGTGATGGAGAGGCTCTCGGTCTCGTAGAATGCAATATTTTTTCAGCCCTCATCTGACCACCTACAGTGATATACGAATTCCATTTCCAACAGCGCGCCTTGCCAGTATAGCAATCAGGTCTCTGTCTGTAGATCCTGAGCTATCACCTTTGGTCAGAAGATCCTTGGAAATCGTCAAAACGTCCATCGCAACTCAGAACGGAACGCAAACGAATGGAACCTCGAATGGCCAGGTTCCTGGAGATGACGATGACAAAACGATCTTGAAAGTTACCTACGCAGCGACAACTAATAGAATGTTAAGGGTTGCCGTCAATGGGTTTTTCGAGAGTCTTGGGCTTGTGGTGCAAGTCATGGAGGATCTGGACGAGGACGTCGTCATGAAGCCCAGCACGCAAGGGTTAGAGGGTGTTCAGGGATTACAAGAAAGTCGTGCACTTGATTAAAGTCTTATGTTGGTCTCAGCTTACGGACTACGCACTGGACGACCAAAGCAAAAAATGTTTTTCAGAGTGGTAAGAAGCAAAGTCGACTCAATCTGACGGGATTATCTCTTAACTATTATTTCAGCTTCTATCTATGCCGCAACCTCGACCTGAACAGGATCCGCCAATTTTCTCATGCGGCTACACTTAGATGATGCATCAGGTTTCACTACGGAGTGACTTCCTGATCCTATAATCTATCTGCGAATGTAGGAACGCCGAGGCAAATGCTGAAGAAGCCCTATCAAACTCCCTACCATAAGCGCACATAGCTGTCTGTAGGTCAGCTACTGTGCCACCGAATGTCTGTATCTGATGAGCGGTCCCATCTAGAGCAATAGAGTATTCAACAATCAAAGGAAACTCTCCATTTCCTTAAGACCAGGAGATCGCAAACATGATACCGGCGCCAGTTGCGATTGCCAAGAACTGCGTTAGAGTCTTCCGAAGCTCCAGGCCTTTATTGGGACCAGTTTCTAGCATTTCAGGAATAACAGCGACGGTGCCAACATAGAGAAATGTGCCAGCAGTAAAAGGAAGCAGTAAGTCTCCCCATTGTAGACTTGTCCCGAGAATGCCAGGGCCAAATGAATCACCCGAATTGGAATTGCCACCATACTCTTGAATAAGGATTCCAATTACGGTTCCCAGGAGCGCACCAAGTGCTGTGATGAACTGAGCGCCCATTGCTGCTCGTTTGGAGAAGCCAGACTGAATCAGGAGAGCAAAGTCACCAACCTCATGTGGAATTTCATGGAAGAAAACGGCCATGGTCGTGGTGGCACCAAGAGTTGGAGAAGCATAAAAAGAGGATGCCATGGCGAGACCATCGGTAATGTTATGCGTGAAATCCGCGATAAGGTTCAAGTATCCACTGAGTCTAATGCTTGGATTGTCCGATGGCTTTGTCGCAGAAGGCATGGGTGCAGCTGGAGGAGTCGTGATTCCGTTGGCATGGGATGCTTCAGGATGTCTCTTTCGCAGCGCTTCAGAAGTAGCCGCTCCTGCATCAGCACCTGATGCTGTTGCACTCGCGATCTTTTCTATGGGGCTGTGAGAATGACCATGTACATGGTCGTGGCCGCTGTCACCTCCCGTAGCAATTCTCAAACTTTTGTCCATGGCAACAAATGTCATGAAGCCCACCATGGTCGCAACGCCCAGTAACAGGTTCCTGTTGGGTTCTAGCATAATGAACTTCACTTTGTCCGGCTCGGACTCTCCCAAGAAGATTTCGGGTAACAGATGGAAGAGAGTATCGCCCATCAGACCACCAACTGCGAATGCAACCATCACACTGAGGGAGGAGGGATCGATATTTGGTGGACAGAGCGCTAGGAGGAAATTAGGTGGTCCGGAGATGTAGAGAGTACCAAGAAGGGCGTTTATGGCTGGAGAGCCCGGGAAGAGGATGGCAAGGAGTCGAGAAACGGTGGTCGATGTGGATGAACCTGCGAGGCGCTTTTGCTCGTTGAGAGACTCGATTATTGGACATTGCTACTTGCAATTAGCTGAAGAAAGCAGTATAAACGTATTTAAGATTGCACACCTGGAGCTTCTCTTCAATCTCTGAGGGGGACAGGTCTAAGATAGACGAGACATCGTGCTGCTTCTCGGCAATGGCGACGCAGAAATGCAAAGCAAATAAAGAAACAAACGCTATTGAAAACAAGGCGCGTCGAGACCACATCATTCATGGGTGAATGGATATTCGTGAAGTTCGCTTTCGTGTAAAGTTCGACAGCTTTCACGCGCTCAATCTGTCGCGATGCAGTTTGCCTGAAAGCCTCGACCACAGACCTTGACCAGTGTGGCTTTTTTTCGTAGGGCTGATTAAGAAAGTTCAATCTGCGACTTCGAATTCCTTCAAATTGCAATCAGCTTCACAGCACAACCGTCACAATTCCACTGAGACAATCTGTACGCAATGGGTCGGGAACTCCAGAAAAAGAAGCGCCGCTCAAGTATTCCCAAAGTCAGTCGGAAGCCAAAGTCGAAGAAGAGCCAAGTCTTAAAAAATCCCATCATCGCCGCGAACTGGTACGGAAACCCTACGTTCTGTACGTATGGAGTTGCTAACTTCTGGAAAAAGGGACAAGAAGCAAACTCTCAGCCAGAATTACAAGCGTTTGGGTCTAACAGCGAGAATGAATCACATATCTGGAGGAACTGAAAAAACTGCAGCGACCCTGAAAGCCGCCACAACTGCTGGTATGAGGAAGGATAGATTTGTGGTATCTAATTCGAACGCCACTATTGAAGAGATTGCAGTTGAAAGAGATCCAAAAACTGGTGCAGTCCTTCGCGTTGTCGACAGCGAGCCGAGTCGCCGTTCCAATCCTCTAAACGATCCCTTGAGTGACCTCGAAGAATCTGACGTCGAAGAATGGGAAGGTTTTGACAATATCCCTACCTCGAGAACCGGTGCCGAAACAGATGTAACTGACCAGCTGGAGGATCTTGCTTCAAGAGGCGTACGTAAAGCACCAAGGAAGCAAAGTGAGAGAGAACAAGAATGGGTTCAGGGGCTGGTAGAGAAGTATGGCGATGACTATGCGAAGATGTTTAGAGATACAAAATTGAACCCAATGCAACAAAGTGAGGGCGATATCAAGAGAAGAATTTTGAAGTGGAAGAAGACAAAAGGATTTGAGTGATTCTCTGACCAAAACGTGCTCATCAGATACTTCTCTGTTAAACAGGAACATCTGATAGCCTGTAACTTGTGTTGAGAAATGGATATACAGAGAAGTAACTTCATGTGCCTCTGAATCTGGTCGCCGGTCACGGAATCGCAGCATCTAGATACTCGAAGTATGGAGCGTGTTTTTTCGGTCGAGAGCAAATCACTTACGCGTCCGCTAGGGCTGAAAGCATGTCTTTGTTATTATGACGACTAGAAATTCGGAATCTGCAGCTATCCGTCTGATAAATCGTCACATTGGTTTTGACGGAATGCACCACTTGTCAAAGACAAGGTGCAACCTTCCAGGGTTACGATATAAATTCTCTGCATTAAGAACTATCAATCCCACCGTTCGGCTTATTGCAGTTGTTACCTAAGGTAGCTATCTGTATGGTAAACGGCATTGAACGGCAGACGCGCTATATTTATCAGGTGCACCTTCCTGTACAGCATATCCGCAAACACTTGTGTTCTCAGGACCCAACATTCGTGCCACAATGACTTTTCTGGCAGACTTGAGTTTTCCAACATCACCAACTCGAACTACAGACTATTGATTTGCTCCACTAAACCCCACTCCGAGTCAATCTTCAAAGCCAAGTCCGCCATTCAAGTCGAAATAACGGTTGTTTCGCGGGCAGACCACTTCGGAATCAAGCGACGATCCGTTGGATACGAATGTTCGGGCCGTATCTCATAGCATACCTCAACCGAAGATGTCGAATTCGAATTTTCGAGGAACACCAAGCCGTCAAGCAAGACCATTGATGACTGATTTCGACCATCAGCTCCATCAAGTTTTATCTCGCAGCACCCTACGGAACCCTCATAGCGCTCGTGATAAAGATCGTACGGCCGATAATGATAGTGGTGGGCTCGATCGCATTCCTGGCAGTGAATCGTCTCCACGGGCTTCCTCTGCTCAAGCGTTAGTAGCACATCATCCAAAACGCATAAGTCTCTTTAGAGGTAAGGACATTACTTACAGCCACAGTTCTATTAAGGTTGTTGTTGGTGAGCAAACCCTTGACAGGAGAGAGTTCGACGTCGATGAAACCCTCATACGTTCCAACTCAGGGTACTTCGATCAGGGGTTTGAACGTCGTGAATTTCTGAACGATGAAAAGCCGCAGACTATTAGGCTCCCAAAGACGAGTGCAAGAGTTTTCCAAGTATGATTCTCGGGTACTTGATCCGTCAAACATTCGCTGATACATTGCAGATTTATCTCGTTTGGATCAACACCCGTCAAGTCTCCCTTGGCCAACCTCTTCGCTTTAGTCAAATGCAGATGGATCAGATATCCGAAGCATTCGACCTTTTGATCGACTGCTACGAAGCTGGAAAGAAGTTGCTGGACAACGATTTCAAGGACGCCATAATTGACACCATCATTCAGCTCGCTACAATTACACGCGTCTTCCCTATCAACTTCATCAAGAGGATTTACAACTTGACTCATGCCGGATCATCATTTAGAAGGCTAATTGTTGACATGGCTGTTCATGCCAACGTAGTCGATTGGTGGCAGGACAACAAGAATCGGTCATGTTGCACGGAAGAAGCACTTTGGGATGTCGTCGCTGCGATGAAGAGGTATGAGCAGAGCATTGACCCTCCGGAGGTACCTTTTGAAAATGATATGTGCGCATATCACCATCATCGGTTTTTCAAGCGACCTTGCTATAGAGAGAAGATGGCGACTTCCGGCGTACATCCGCATCATCTAGGACCAACACAATGATGGATGTAAAAGCAGACAATCATACCTATTCGACATGGAAGATGAGCTGAACGTAGTGGAGGTTCGGACGATTCTATTTTGTCAGATAAATCTGCTTCGTCGACTACGTAGCCTACCATCTTGGCGGCGTAATGATATGTCCAGATCTTTGACGATAATAGCAATACATATGATTCGTAAACTTCCAAACTTTCCACGCTGAGTAAATTTGATTTGAATACCTGGGAATTATTGACATTGAACTGCTATTTTGTGCGAAACATGTTGCTCTGAAGATGCGCCGCATCATTGGTGAGATTCTTCAGCGTATATCCGCTTGTGGTCACCCATCAAGCAATCCAGACGCTTGGACCACTATCTTCGCACATTTCACTCCCACCATTCTAAAATTTCACAACTCTACATTGGTGGCAGTCCAGAGACTCTGACTGAACGAACAGAGTCAAAATGCCTTTCAGTAAGTAATAAGCTAACCTTGTACTCTCTGGACATCACGATCGCACTACGGTTTCGGATCTCTGGCTCGCCTTCGAAGCCATGGAAAACCTTCTACTTCGAAATTATGGATGAGCTAGGGAATCAGTCACCGCGCGTTGCTTCGATGATGCTAGAACACTGTTGAAGCGTTAAGTGCTGACTGTCATTTCTCCAAAGCCAAGCTAGTCAAGAACAATGGTGAGTTTGATCTCTGAATCACTCGAATAAGTTGCAAGGCTGACTGTCTCTCAGCGTACTTCAGCCGATACCAAGTGAAATACAAGCGCCGTCGACAAGGCAAGACAGTAAGTTCGTTCTAAGTTGAATTCATGAGACTGCTACTAACGTCATTCCAGGACTACTTTGCCCGCAAGCGTATGAATCCCTCACTTCCACCCAACATTGCACATTGGCTAAGATGAACTTAGGACTGATCACGCAGGCTAAGAACAAGTACAATGCGCCAAAGAATCGTCTTGTAGTCCGGTCAGTGCATTAAGCGTGTGGTCTTGGGCAGATGCGCTGACATTCTCAAGCTTCACCAACCGCGACATCATCTGCCAGCTCGTTCAATCCGAAATTGGTGGCGACAAAGTGTTTATGGCGGCTTATGCACACGAACTTCCGCGCTACGGAATCAAACATGGCCTCACTAACTGGGCTGCCGCCTATGCCACTGGTCTCCTTCTCGCTCGCCGCGTCCTGAAGAAGCTGGAACTGGACGAGGAGTTCGCTGGTGTGGAAGAGGCCGATGGAGAGTACAACATCACAGAAGCGTCTGAGGAGGGTCGTCGACCGTTCAAGTGCTTCCTCGACGTCGGTCTCGTCCGCACATCGACTGGCGCTCGCGTCTTCGGTGCCATGAAGGGCGCTTCTGATGGTGGTCTTTATGTCCCTCACTCGGAGAATCGCTTCCCCGGCTACGACCAGGAAACCAAAGAGCTGGAGGCCGATACCCTGCGCAAGTATATCTTTGGCGGTCACGTCGCTGAGTACATGGAACTTCTCGCGGATGATGACGAGGAGCGCTACAAGACTCTTTTCGCAGGCTACATTGACGATGACATCGAGGCGGATAGCTTGGAAGAAATCTACACCGAAGCGCACAAGGCCATTCGCGAGGACCCGTTCAAGAAGGATGAGGAAGAGGGCGAGAAGAAGTCGAAGGATTACTGGAAGGAGGAAAGCCAGAAGTACCGTCAGAAGAAGTTGACCAAGGAAGAGCGTGAGGCACGTGTGCAAGAGAAGATCGAGGCTCTCAGGGATTAAGATTTGAATTCCTACCTGACCTTGTTTCACTGTCGTGTACGTTGTAAGCCAGCAAACAAACTAGGTGGCGTTGAAACCGGCGTTTACAAATGGATTTCTCCGAAACTCCGTTGACTGACCACAAAAATTGCTTCTATAGAATTCCAAGACCGGATTCTTCAAACTGTGCAAAAGAGCATTTCCTCGTTCAGTATTCGCGTCGACATCTAATTGTGGAGTGTGCCATGCAACATAAGCAACGTTTTCAGCCCCGTGGCTTCCATAAGCAGAAATCATGAGACAGAAGGTCCTACAGTGGGCCGTCAGCCTAATTAATGGCTGGTTTGGAACGAATGCAACGTTATAAGTACCTACTACAATGTCTAACTACGCGTGAACAGATTAGCATGGATTATGTAGATGTACAGGTTTGTTTGCCCGAAGTGAAGGGAGTAAAGGGAGTACAGAGGCATTGGAGGTGGGATTTCCACGGAGTACCATTTTGGCTTTCGAAGGTAAAAAATTGATCAGCAGCTGAGAGCATTGCCAGGGTTCTAGTGGGAGGAATTAGTGGCAGACCCCTCGACCCTCATACACGGCTCCAGGTGGGATGTCCGACTTTCACCGGCCCGCTTTCACTTGCTCCAACCGATCAATAACAATTACGAGCAGTTGTTAAGCGGTACCTGGTCTTCTCTGCAGTTCTACGGCCAACCTTAAGACGAACAATCCCGCCCGATCCACTCCGCAATCGCCCTGTGGCATATTCTTAGCCGCTTGGGGTTCGCTCAACGTTGCGCGCCGATTCGGCTTCCTCTCGCTTTTCTTCCAGCACTTGCCAGCCCGCCGCAGAAGACTAATTATTTCAGCTGCTTACATCACGGCGTCGTTTGACGTGGTTTTTACGCTTCGCTCGTATGCTTACACCCGGAGGCGAAGTAGTAATTAGAGTACATCAGACAGCGGACGGCGAATGATCCTCTGAACACCCACCTAGCTAACTCACCACCCCTCCTTCCGCCAGTGCGACGATCGATCTAGACACTCCTCCGCTGCGTCACTTAGGCCTTCATATTTTCTTCTTTCACCCCTCTGCCATTGCCCTCCTTCCATCTGATTTTCTCTAATGGATCTGTTGTGATATCGCCCGCCATGACAGACTCCGCAGCTATGGAGGACATCCACGGTGTGGATGTAAGCTGGTTGCACCATTCGAAGAAAGGTATTTCGCACTCCTCTCCTTGCGACCAACGCCCTAAGCAAGACAAAACTGACTGAATGCAAGATCGCCAACTTCGTCTTCATCCAACTAGCTCACCAGGATTGGCCAACGATCCGCCACCTCGACACTCACACCATAATGACTCGCATCCGGACCACCATGGCGAAGTAAAACCTTCAACACCTCAACCGCAAAACCCACTTCCAGTTGAGCTTACCAAACCCCCCGCGGCTCAACCTCAGCCTTCCGATTCCACACCTCTCACAAACAAGGCATTACCGAAGCGACCGGGTCTGAATAGCCGAGGAAGTTCGGATAGAGTACCACAGCCTGGTGAACAACCCAAGACACCATCTAGGCGGAACTCTTGGATGTCAAATATCACCTCGAAGTTTTCTGGGTCGCCACAAGCACAACAAGTTCCTGGTAGCCCGAAGCCACTTACTAATGGCCTGCCCGCCATCCCACAAGGGAAATCTGCCGAACCGACAATCAGCGAGTCACCTCAACCAAACTTGACGCATAGAGGTTCGAAGGAGGAAATGGAACCGTATGTTCCTCAAACGCCAAAGTCTGGCTCCTCTTCATTCTTCTCGAACGCGCTGAGAAGACTGTCTACAAGCTCCGCGACAAGTACCGGCGGAAAGGTGCAGCCCACGTGTGCCCTTTGCCCGAGGAAGGTCATGAATGTTGATCCGAATCGGCCCAGAGTCATGATTCCTGAGCTCGACCAGAATAAGCTACGTCGTGTTGCATTCTCTGTGGACGTCGAGATTGCCGGTGGTCCGAAATACAAAGACGACGCAAGCGAAGCAGAGCGGAAGAAGAAGTTCAGAGAGCAGAAGTTGAAAGAAAAAGGAGAAGGTGCGGCTCTTAAGAATCCTCAAGCGGTTGCCGACGAGAAAGAAAAAGACGGCATCATCAAGGAAAGTTCTGAAAGAGTTGGTACGGAAGACGCTCCGAATCCTGAAGGGTCGATCGTAGACGACGATAAAGAAAAGTCGGACAAGAAAAAGGATAAGAAAAAGAAGTCTGAAGAGGAACGCAAAGCACGCAAAGAAGAAAAACGACGAAAGGCAGAAGACAGTGGCACGGTGCCGATGCAGATCAACCGTGAAGCCTCGAAAGAGGATGACGCGAGTTCAATTGTAACACCCGCATCCGGCACACCCGTACCGGGAACACCGGTTTCTAGTACGGCGAAACGTAATGACAGACCTACTACGGATCCACTCCGAATGTATAGACGTTGCTGTCAACTCCGCGAGACGCCGATTCTCAAGCGAATTACGGAGCAATTGGCAAAACCCGAAGTATGTCCGCAAGCAACGCCTGGTGTTGTTACAATACTCGATCTGACCGGATCACGTCTCACTCTTGCCGATGTTATCACTCTTAGCGACTGGTTGGCCATCGTACCCGTCAAAAAACTGCTCATGGAAGATGCCGATCTCGGCGATGAAGGCGTCCGCGTTGTTCTCGCAGGACTACTGGCTGCCGTGATGCCAGATGAGCCTCGGCATCGCATACATAGCAACAGCGTCAATCACATACGCTACGAGGAGAGAAGCGGCGTCATTGAGAAACTCAGTTTGAAAAACAATCCCAAGATCACAAAGGAAGGATGGAAGCATATCAGCCTCTTCATATACATGTGCAAGTCCATCAAAGCTCTCGATCTGAGCATGATCTTCTTTCCGGCCAGTCCACCTCCTCAAATCAATGATCATCATGGTGCGGACGGAGATGATTTGGCCGCTCACAATTCGAATGACTCACAAATTTCAAACTCCTCATCATCAAATCGCTCTGAAGATTTGGCGGAAATCTTTTCGAAGGCATTATCAGAACGAAGAGGTGGACGACACCTTGAAGAGCTCATTCTTGCTGAATGTGCGCTGACTTCTTACCACCTTCATAAGATCATCGACGGCGTAACGATTTCTGGAGTGAGTAGGCTTGTGGTTGCCAACAACAATATCGATGACGATGGCTTCGATAGTATCCTCCGCTACATCAAGTCTGGCGTGTGTCAAGGTATCGACCTCGGTGGCAACAATCTTCGTGATAAGCTTGCAAAACTTGCCAAGGTTTTCACACTTGAGACGCAAATGTGGGCTCTATCGCTTGCGGATTGTAATCTGGAGCCTGCATCACTCAAATACCTCTGGCCGGGACTCGCTCAGCTTCCGAATCTCCGTTTCATCGATTTCTCTCATAACCCTGAGCTCTTCGGTCAAGAACCGTCTGCTTTGGCAGGCTTCCGCAAATATTTACCGCACTTGAAACTGCTGAAGAGGATCCATTTGATTGATGTTAACATGAGTCCTGCGCAAGCAATTAACCTGGCTGAGATCATACCGGAATGTCCTCAGCTATGTCATATCAATCTCTTGCAGAATCCTCAAATCTCGGCATTGGCATCGGCTACCGAGGAAGAGCAACAGGAAGAAGCATGTGCGCTCTATGCTTCACTTATGGTGGCCGCACGGGTATCCTCAACCCTCATTGCCGTCGACATTGACGTTCCATCCGGTGACAACTCCGATGTGGTCAAAGCCCTCGCGAAGCAAATCATTGCTTACTGTCTGCGAAATATGGACAATTTCACGTCCCAGATTCCAGATGTTAACGGCAATGTTGGGTCTCCTAATGGAGTTGATGGAAAGGAAGCGAAAGAGGTCAAAATTCCCGACGTTCTATTGCATCTCGTAGGGCAGAGCGAAGGACAAGTTGACCCGAATGCTGATGATGCTCCCGACAATGATTACATTGTATCGGGTAACGGCCTCATTAAAGCGCTCTCGTACTGTCTGAGCGAAAGGGCAAGCGATAGCCGACGAAAGAGTTTGCCTGTAAGCGGTACGACAACACCAACCGCGAACCAACGGATGGCAAGTATCACAAACAATACACTTTCTGCAGGAGGTGCAAAGAATGTTTCAAAGAACCTTCTGGATTCGGCACGCAAGATCAGAACTCGTCTACAGCCAGCACTCGTCCGTGAAGCCAAGGCAGGTGACGACATGGCATATCGTAAGTTCGCCTCTTATTATTTCTTTGGTTATAGTGACACTAACGCTCCATGTTTAGGTCGTCTACTCTTCCTAGATAACACCCTTCGCGGCGTTATCCAGCGCTTCGAAGACGAGTACCCAGAAACACGACTCACGCCACCAGGTGCTAAGTCTGATGCAATCTCCGAAACATCCGTGTCACCACCAACCAGTGTTCTATCATCTAGCAACAGCAAGGAACTCGGCACGAGCGCAGGAACGTCGATCGTGGACGGGAAATCGCTAGCAGCGGAGTCAGACGAGGAGGCCGAAGGCGACGACGAAGAGCGGCCGACGCTGCGCAGCCGGCACAACAGCGACGTGTCGCTGGCAGCGCGCGCGCTCTCGATCGAAGAAGGGCAAGCGCACCGGCTGGGCGCGGCGCTCAAGCGCACCATCCTGCGGCCGCAGAGCGAAGACCACCTGCACCAGACGACGGGCAGCGCCGAGGAGATTGCGGCGGAGCCGCCGCACCTGCGCGCGCTGCGCGCGAAGCTGGAGAGCATCTCTGGCGACGAGTGGAGGCGCATCGTCGAGCAGCATGGCGGCTTTGAGGCTGCCCTCAAGGACGTCACTGCCAAGGCTGAGGAGCTGAAGCGCTTGCGCGAGGAGGATCCCGACGAGTTTAAGAGGGTCGAGGAGGTCATTCGTGAGAGGTGGGAGAGAGCGCAGGGCTTCGACAAGCTCGAAAAGACGGACGACGTCGTTGTTGAGGATTGATTGACTTGTGTCCGATTTTGTTTGAGAGACCGGCTGTCTTTTTGTGCTTTGTCTTTTCCCGAAAGAGATGTTGAAACGAGTGGACCACGACCATTACGGGCAACGTTTCGATCTAAATATTTGATATGAGCGTTTCGAGTTTGTTTGCACCAGTACACAGCCTCAGCTCACGAGCAGGCACGCAATTTGGGATTTCTCTATGGGCCGCTTCAAATACGGCTAATCTGTCACTGCTAACTTGTTCAAGCTCTCTCCAAGCCGGCTCTACGCCGAGTGTTTCGTTTAGTCTGAAGATAATATTGATCATTCTCTGAATATTGCAAAAGAGATATGGGAAGCACAAAGCATTTCCTAGGCATTCCAACGCGATGTTCAATCAAAAGAACTTGGGATCAGAATATCTACATCCCGCTGTTAGCTAATGCTGCGTTGTACATAGCAATACAAATGGGAGAGGTTCTCAATGAATATCTTCTGAACATATAGTTAGGTTGCTCCGTCATACAGTTCATTCAAGTAAAGATTCAGCGTGTCTCACTTCCAGTGTCAATATCAGCTGCAGGTCCATAGAAAGGATAACTTAAGGTACTTTATTGCCGCTATCTGCAGTCGGCGCAGATCTATGGTATCGCGAAACTCAAAGGTACGAAATAGGCCGTGACAATGCTCGCGTCTGTATCGATCCAGAAAACGCCATGCTAGACAAATTGTACTCTGAATTCGCACGCATCTCAACCCACTCAGAGAAGACTCCGAGCAGACCAGACCACAAGCCGCAACACCCGCAAATGCACACGATGCGTTCCACCTCACCCACCCACGTCTCCTCCCTCGCCCGTCCACCAATCGCTCTCGTCGAAGCCAAAAGCAGCCCTGATATCGCGGACCTCCGGCACCCAAACGTAGCGCACAAAGACCTCCCGCCACTCCCACTCCAGCGCAGCGAAGTCCAGCACGCCCTTATCCATCAAGCTGCGCATGAAGAGCACCAGCAGCGCAACAAGGCGCGCGACCTCCGCACGGTCGGCGGCAGGCGCACCCTCACCACCATCAGCGAGCAGGGCCGCGCCGGCAGCACCAGCGCGCCGCTGCTCGTCCGCGCCGGCCGTCAGGCCCTCCAGGTGGCGCAGACACGCCTGCGCGTAGTCGCGGGCGAAGCGCGCCGCGTCGACGCCGTGGGCGCGCGCGAGGCCCGACGTCACGAACTGCGTCACGGCTTCGAGGCTCGGCAGCGACGGCGGCAGGTGTGCGAGGTGGTCGAGCGTTGCCGGCGCGTCGGCCGCCAGCGCGGCGCGCAGCGCCGAGAGCGGTGTTGGTGGGCGCGCGGGTGCGCTGCTGGCCATGGCGGAGGGAGCGCTGCTGGTTGTGGTGCCATTGCGCATGGCTGCGGCGGCGTAGGTCGTGCTGGGCTTTGAGGAGCCGGAGTCGAGGTCGTCGTTGGGGTCGGCGGCGACAAGCGGGATATGCGTGGTGGTGGTGGTGGTCGGCGGCGGGCGGTCCCACACGCCCGTCTCGTACAGCCACTCCGTTGCCTGTGCCAGCTCGACCGGCTTGCCCTTCATGGCGCGCTCCAGCAGCGACTGCGGCGTCTCGCCGCGCAGGGAGTCGCCTTGGTCGCTCAGCAGCGCGCGGATCACCTCTAGCCGCGTCTTCATGGCCATGGCCCACGCGAAGTGCGCCTCCTTGTCTGCGCCGGTGTGTACGCTCGCCGAGCCTAAACGCTCTTGCAGCCGCGCTACCGTGTCTACCCAATGACTCAAGAACGGGTGCAGGCTGATTTCGACGTCGTTTAGCCGCCACAGCAGGAACTCAACGTGGGTGACGATGCTCGTGAGACTCTTTCGTTCGGTAACCTGAGACGAGTCTTCATTTTCCTGGAGCAGCGGGTACAGCGTCTGCAGCGAGAAGTGGAAGTGGTCCATCTGAACATCGGAAGTGCTCGAGATGACGTCGGAGACGGACTGGAAGGTGGAGTTGTACGAGAGCGGAAGGACAGACTGTAACGCCGTGTCAGGCGAAGGTTCAGAGGCCATGGCGAGCGGTAGCGAGGTTTTCGCGATATGGTGTACGACGGATCGGCGAAATGTGCAGGTTATGAATCCGGCGGTGGCATTGTCCCGGAGTTGGGCTCCGAAGAGTATATTAGCCGGCAAGTATCAAAGTCAAAGCCGTGTGAGGATTCGAGGCATAATTACGGCCGGTTGAAGGTGTAGTTAGTTCATGGGCAAAGTAGGTTTGCTAGAGAGAGAATATGCGGTGTGATAATCCGGCGGATTGAGGTATAAGGTGCGATCACATCAACGGAGCAGTCGAGCAGTCAAACAGTCAAAGGCCGTGGAAGTTTCCGAGTCCAGAGCAGGCGAACCGCATTGCCAAGACGTGGCTTCCTGCAGTTCATGCGAAGTTGCCGACCTTCAATTTCAATGCTCACTCACGCAATTTGAAGGGAAACGGCTCCAAATCATAATAAAGACATTCTAAATTCAACTATCAACCGTGTTTCCCCCTTGCCTCAGGTGGTCTGGATCGTAATCCTCAGCCATACTCACACTAACCACTGGCCCACGTCCAATCAGCGAATTTTGGAATGCAAACCCGTTCTAACGCCCAAGATGCCTCCAAACACAAATAAGAAGCGGCTTAAAGAGGCAATTCCGATTAAACAGGCATGATAGTGAGGAAGTCAAGCCGACAAGCACGGATGTTTTGTCGGATGACGACGGGTATCTCGAACGACGGCGATGTCGGCAGGACTAATACTTGAGAATGATGTACAGGGCGTGGATGATGCCCGGAATGTAACCAAGAATGGTCAGGAGGATGTTGATGAGGAAGTCTACGAGAAAGTCAGTTCCTGGCTTTGAAAAAGGGCTGGTGGGGTTTACTAACCAGCATTGCAGCCGCGTTCCAAGAAGACACCAAGCGGTGGTAGGATGATGGCGAAGATGATCTTGATGATATCGCTAGAGTAGTATCAGCTTCGATTCTTTGCCGCCAGAGAGCTGTGGAGCTCAATTACCTTCCGGTGAAAGGCATAGTGAATGTAGTTGTTTTTGAGACTGGCCCTTTGTAACGTGTTGGTTCTCGTTGCTGAATTGTGGTCTTGGAGACAGACTTCAGTCAGGCTTCGGGAGATGGTTGTTTTGAAGGTGAAAGGAGAAAACGGGAAACGTGAGCTCAGCGGGCTTTTAATAAGGTATTTGCAGGCCAGGTCTGCTTTCCTTCATCCACATCAATTCCGCGAGCATCCACGACTCCTACTACGTCATGCGCCCGGCCCAAGCGCGTACTTGGCGGCGCAAAACCAAGGAGTCTGGCGGGCCAAGAACCGGTAAATACGGCATATGGCATGCTTTCAACATGGCAATCTCTCTGCCGCTAGCCGTACTTGATCGAATCACTGGCGCCGAGCGTAAGGCATTCGTAATGGTGGAGTTGCACATCAACGCCACCATCTATCCAATCATGGATCTTAACATCATCAGATGTGGCGTGTCAGATGTGGCGTTCTTGCTTGGCGATATGTGGCGGTGCATCAAAGGGTGCTGTTCAATGATGACAGTGACGCCAGTGACGACAGTGACGCCCGTTTCGCACGCCTCAGTTAGCAATAGAAGGCAAATGGCTTGGTTACTTGATAGGTACAAAGTGTATTGTAATTGAATACATTCGCCTCATCGACATCTCTTCGTATTCGATGACAAAAGGTACAAACCATAAATATATAAGGTAAGTACGTGCATTCCGATCATAGCGGTCATGCTTTTTCAATTCCGAACCGCCTTGCCGGTAGCGTCATTCACGCTTATAGCCGCAGAGTAAAACGCCTAAGTCATGCAAATTCCTTCTACTGGGAAGAAGCCGCACCATCTTCAGCTACCATCTTGCCGTGCTTCTTCTCGTAAGGCATACTGATCCCTAATACAAGTGCCATCACCAAAAAACCATGTAATAAACACAATGTCCAGCTTCTGTAGTGCCGGCGAAGAATAAAGTCTAGCTCACTCAACTGACTCATACTTCGTCGCTCAGTCCTGCATGATAGTAGTAGCAAAGGGACGTAATCAACCCGGCACATCAGCCGCAAAGGTCCTGGCGGTCCACTCGGCGCCCAACTCGCCAGCAGCACGTCCAAAGTTCTTGGCTTCAGGCTCCTGCAGCACATCAGCGACGGCGGTAGTGTCTGGCTCCAGCGGCGACATGGTCTCGACGACGTCGTGGCCACGGTGAACGGCGCACCCGTCGCACTGGCAGCCGTCGCCGCAGCGGCATGCGCCATCGTTGCAGCCGTCGAGCGTGACCGTTAGTTGCAGGAATGACGACGGTGACAGAGTCGATATCGACTCATCGTCGTCCGCCGACTCTGCTTCCAGTGTCACGCATCGCGCTTCCGGTGTTGCAAAGGACGTAGGTGTGGAAGAGTCTTGTTGGAGAGGCTCTTGCTTCGTGTCCGCATGTAGAAGGGCTTGCGAGGTGGACGAGTGTGTTCCGTTGGGAAGCTGGGTGGTGAGCGTGTTGTTGTGGTGGTCCGAGTATGACATATTATCCACTCTTCTCGTCGGCTGGAACTCCTCGAGTTCGCCTAGTGATGTTTGGTGCAGATTGGCTGCTGGGTTTATCAAGGCCCACGGTGCACTTCCGCTGTACGGAAGCGCGAAGTTCGGCCCCGGTGTATGCATGTGCATGACTTGGCCGTATAATTGGTTCTGCTGCATGCCATTGGGTAGTGATAAGTCGCTTGTATATCCCATCGCCTGTTGATACTGGTTGTTCAAGTGTATCGGTGGTTGCTGCATTCGCATCGCTAGTTCATTGTGGTAGCGGACATACTGTAAAGTACTGTTGTTCTGTGGATGAGTTGCGCATCCGATGCAAGCACAAGTATCTCCACAGTGGCAATTATGATCAAAACCTCTGCTAAGGTGTTCATTTACAGGCAACGGAGTTACAAAAGGCGTATTGGACTGATGACCGAAGCCAGATATTGAGTCGGAGAACAAGAATTGATCAATCGGTAGATGCGGAGTAACGAATGGGTTGGCAATGTCCATGCTCACGTCGAAAGGCATGTCAAGCTGTGAGTTGTTGCAACACGATCCTTGGTTGGTTAGTGGTGGCATTGAAGTCTGAGAAGGTTTTTCTTTTGAGCAGCAAGAGGATGGCTTCGGCTGACAGCAAGAAGATTGTGATTGCGACGACTGTTGCAGCTGAGTTGGAGATGATTGTTGTTGACTGCCGTAGAAGTCTGGCCACTCACCCGTCCAGCCGATATTGTCAGGGGAAGCACCATGACCGCCAATACCCATCGTTCCTAGTTGCAGGCGCTTTGAGTCTGGACGATGGTTATTATTCAGCGAATATATCGACGGAGGTGTGTCGGTCGAGGAAGTATTGAGAGGTTCGACAGCATCAGTCTTTGGGGTTGAGCTGGTACTTGAAGTGATTGAAGGTTCATTGCTGGAAGTATCGGAGAGAGGCGGAGGAGCGGGTTGAATATTGGTATGAGTGAGCGTGGAAGGGTCGCTGTCAATTGCCTTTTGTAAATTTGATGGAGTGATGCTCGCTTTGCGTGCTCGTAGTTTTTGCACTTTAGCGGGCGCAATAGCAGGCGATGATGAGCCTGGTGGAGGACATGGGCAGTCCGAGGCTATTATTGCTATCAGATCTCCATGCTAGTATCTCGCTCTAAGGATGCTTACTTTTGGGAATGGTATAGTTGATAACGATTCTCTCACAGCTACATGATCCAGCTGGATGCGGGCAGGCGCTTAGTGGCCGACCTGGCTTTCGCACCTCTATTAGAACGCGATCCTTGTGCGTACATTTTGAGGATCTATGTCCACGTATGCAAGGCCCGCTATCGAGTTTGTTAGTCTATGGTGGTTGATTACGACATCTGTGGTTTCCCTGGTCGTGCTTGACAAGAGATAAAGAGAGACAAAGTGGAAAACGTACCAGGCGACCTTCTTCTTGTCGCCGTTGATAAGAACTTCAGGCATATCGAACGACTTCGGTAAGCAATTCCGAGTTAGCGGCTGGCAGACTGAGATTTGGCGCGCCAATTCCTGTCATCTCGTGAGCAAATGTCATCTGACGGATCACCACGTTGGAGTCTGCAGATGGGAAAGAACACCCATGTGGCTTCAGGGTCAAGGGCCGAAAAGCAATCAAATCCAACGAGCAGCACACCGGTTCCAGCGTAAAAAATGGCTCTGGAGCGGATGGTTACCACGATCGTCACTACGTACAGGTTGAAGATTGATCCGTACTGGACGGCAGTGTCCGAGTGGACGGATATTGCGGGCAGAACGTGCTCTGAAGGCGCAAGACTGGCAAAATTGGAAACGATGCGCCACAGGTTGAGCAGGATAGAGCAGATTTAATGTGAAGGATGGTCGTTTAGAGGAGCCAAGAAGATTGTCTTAGGGGTTTGCAGCATACCTTATGAGTGCATTAGCATGCCGTTGTCGACATCCACGGTCTTTCCAAAGTTGGTTGCTCGGTTCCTGGGACCCGGGTTCGTGAAGATTCTGCTGCTTCACGGAAAGCGGGGTTGTCGCCCGGTGCAGGTGTTTTGTATAGGCGGTGATTAAGAAGATGTCTGAATATCGGTGCAGAAGGCTCAACACGTGTTCAGGTGGGGATTCGATATGCAGCTGTCTCTTCTTTAGATTTGTGGTCGCAAACAGGAAGCCAGTTGAATTGAAGGGCTTGAGAAAGAATTTCTTCTGATTGCGATCGATGTAGCTGTTTGGGGGTCGCTATCCGTGGCCCAGGTTTAGGTGTCTAGAGGTTGAGCAAGTTCTTATGTAAGGCGCCCCCAGCGCTTCGGTTGGTAATGGGATGAGCTGATCCCTGCTGTCGTTTCTTCGCACGGCTGTGTTGACTGCGTTGAAAGACGGCGGCATGCGCTCGAGCGCTTGAGCCCGGGCACGATAAAACAGAGATCGGTTGGGGTTGAGATGGTGGTGGAGATGAGAAGTTGCTGTGCCGTAGTTCATTGTTCGGATGACAAGAACATCATCGATCTCTTCGTATCGTACGATACCGCCTTTATTTAAACCGTAAGGGACAGCCCAGTCCCCACCTCACGCAATCCCATAGCCACAAAACGGCCTCCCTTACACCCCTACATGTACCGATGCCACGGTTTCCCGCCCTCGGCCGCCAGCTGCGCTTCGGCGGCTCGGTGTTTCGTGTCTGACCGTGCGATTTTAGATGCGACGTGACGACTGCCGAGTGTATCAACATACCGGCACTATGAATCGCTTATTATCTCAGTAGCGAATGAGCAACAGGTTCTCTTGTTATGAATGCTTCCGGAATTGTTTTCACCATGGCTCACACTCAACTACATTCGGTCGGACCCAGACGGAGATCAACCGGGTGTTGACTGGGCCGCGTTAGCCTTTCCTCTTCACACTTTCGTTGTTCGAGGTGCCAACACACGAAACGCAACCACGCAACCATCGCCTTACTCTTGGTTTCCAAAACTTGGCAAAACATAGCACATAACCCTTATGTGCAGAACCACTAACTATCCCACGTGAATCTATCAGATTTCGGGAGATTGACTTCAGTATCCTTACATCGCCGTCATCGACATTTCAACGTCGGTCGACGACTGCAGTGGAAAACGGTGTTATGTGCGAATCAGACGAAGACGCAGTTGATTTATTTCAGGAACCAGATGATTGGAAACCTGCTGAAAAGACACCAACATTTACCGAGTACGTTCTACAATCCGGCGAAAAGCTGAATCTCCGCCTCGTGGGCCATAATCCTCTATGGGTAAGCTCTCCATCTCGTTTCGTGGCAATGTTTGCTTCATTTGGACATAAAGTTGCCATATGGGGACTAGGATGTCTAAGGGGAGTCTTCCGAGCACGATTTCATAGCTTCCACTAGATTCCCGTCTCGGCGTCTCCGAAGTTACCAACAAAATACCTAACAAACATGTGAGTAGGGCCACCTTCTTTGGAATGCAGGCCGGACCTTGGCCGAGTATCTGGAGAGTAACCGTCATGAGCTTGTCGGTGGTAAGAATATCCTCGAGCTCGGTGCTGGTGCTGGATTGCCCAGTCTTGTATGTGCTCTGAAAGGAGCCTCAACTGTAGTCGTGACTGATTATCCTGATCCGGATCTTGTAGAAAATTTGGAGTATAACATCAGTCAATGCAAAGAGCTTAGAGGAAAGAGCATAATTTTCGCGGAGGTATTACAACGTTCATGACTTTGTACAGAATCATCAACTTATCGTCGTAGGGCTACGTGTGGGGGGCATCAGTAGAGAAGTTGACCGCTCATCTACCTGAAGATCGAAGACAATGCGGATTCGATATTCTTATCCTCGCTGATCTCGTATTCAATCACTCAGAACATGACAAGCTTGTCAAGACTCTACAGCAGACACTGAGTCACACAAATTCGTGCGCACTTGTCTTCTTCACACCGTATCGGCCATGGCTCCTGAAGAAGGATCTGTCATTTTTCGAGAAGGCCGAAGAGGGTGGATTTCAAATAGAAAAAATCGTGGAGAAAGTTATGGATAAAGTCCTCTTCGAAAACGATCCTGGAGTATGTTTCCCTAGCGAAACTTATCATTCAAGCTAACGAGAACAGGACGAGTTATTGCGACGAACCGTGTATGGCTATCGGTTGACGTGGAAGCAATAGAAGCAGCAAGAAAGTGCTCGACAGAATGTGTCAAATCGCCATAGGTTCATTTGCTCTAAGTGGAGTTGGGCTTACCGTTCCACATTCACGATTCAGAATGTAGACGGGAGTGTCGAACGATATAGCAAAAAGAGAAAGCATTGAATATCCATGCATGAAGGAGAGAAAATCAAGTTAACCTTCATTGCACCGTGGTTGGGAAGACGATGGAAATTGTCTAGGTTGGCTGATTGCTTGAAGCTGTGTGGGATCTTCATCGGGCAATGGAGGTATGACAGAGCTAAGAAGATATTGCGAAGTCGAATTGACTTTTTGGCATATAATTTGCATGTTGTTAAACTAGCAAGAAGATACAATCGGTCACCAAGCCACAGGCGTCAACGGCAATGGTGATCTTCGTCCGCCCTTTGGGTATGAGTTTGGATGACAATGACGTGGTAAAGCTCTCAGCTTCTGAAACTTTCCGGTGAATTTTCACAGCTTGCAATTTCAAGGCAGCATCTTAATTGATGATAGTCTGATGGTGTTGTTGATTGGCAGTGAAGCTCAGACCAAAAAGCCAAACCGCCCCAGCCATACCGTACTCTACCAGCCAATACGTCTATCGTCGCCAAGCGTAGACATACCCTTCCACATTTCTCTTCGGCCAGCATTTTCACATTCAAATGAGTGCAGCTCGGCCTGCTCCTCGTGGTCGACATGTCCCGAGCAGCAGAGCGAGACGATCAAGTCGTTCATGAAAATATTAACAAACCCCACGAAAGCAACGCCGGTATTGATCCCGCCCAAACGCCAACGCTGGGTGCTTTCCACCCCACGTCGTTTGTCCGTCACATCGCGCCGTCAGCAGGCGGTGTAGGCAGAGCAGTTCCTGAAGAACATGGTCACGAGGGCAAAGCCGATTCAACCACGGCAGCTCCACCAGCCCTCAGCCAACACCAACAATCTGAGCCCGTTGGTTTTGTGCGGCCGAGCGACCTTTTGCGCAGGCCCAGGGGCCAATCGCGACCGATGCCTCCGCTGAGCGCGGTGGATCGGGAGCAACTTGAAGGATTGGTGAGTACACTTCAAAATGCCTTTCGCATTCGAGAATGTGAGCGAAGACGGAACTCTTGGAGCTGACACGCGATCACCCAGCGAGCTATACGAGCCTTCCTCAAAGTGCGAAGAAGCTACGATGTCCTACCTCTTAGCTTTCGTTTGATCATTTTCGACACAAGTTTGCTCCTCAAGAAGAGCCTGGACGTTCTCATCAACAATGGTATTGTCTCGGCACCCTTGTGGGATTCTAAGACGTCAACCTTTGCCGGTCTCCTCACCGCAAACGACTACATCAACGTTATCCAGTATTACTGGCAAAATCCCGATGCCTTGGCCGAAGTGGACAAATTTCGGCTGAACAGTCTGCGAGAAATTGAGAAGGCGATTGGAGCGCCACAGATTGAAACAGTATCCATACACCCAGAAAGACCGCTATACGAGGCTTGCGTGAAGATGTTCAAGTCAAGAGCCAGGAGAATCCCACTCGTAGACATTGACGACGAGACACAACGAGCCATGGTAGTCAGCGTTATCACGCAGTACAGAATCCTCAAGTTCATTGCCGTCAACGTTGACGAGACGGCAAAGTTACGGAAACCACTGCGAGATATGACTGTCGGCACGTTCAGCAACCTGGCGACGGCGTCTATGGATACACCCGTCATTGATGTGATTCACATGCTTGTGAAGAAGAACATATCTAGCGTTCCCATCC
>Ga0335073_10002928_pt1 | contig 23585 bp, 19 predicted proteins | sample Lox_Sample_22_FD_207093 | JGI IMG/M metagenome (GOLD analysis project Ga0335073, IMG submission 207093) | Soil microbial communities from Loxahatchee National Wildlife Refuge, Florida, United States - Lox_Sample_2.2 | ecosystem: Environmental > Terrestrial > Soil > Wetlands | place: USA... | reverse complement strand
TGCTCGGCGACGGTAAGCTCAGACGCCATCGCGTGGTCCTTCCCCTGCTACCTAGTACCTACTAAGTTATAGGTAACGATACAAGAGGCCGCCGGCAAAGGAAATGACCGGATGACGACACCAACTGCCAGGCCCCGCCGGCGTGACCGCACGCGGCTGCCGGCCCAGGAGCGCCGCCAGCAGATTCTCGACGCCACGACGCGCCTGATCGGCGAGCGCGGTTTCTGGGGGCTGTCGATGCAGGATGTCGCGGACGCCTGCGGGCTCACCGTGCCGGGCCTGCTGCACCACGTCGGCTCCAAGGACGGGCTGCTCCTGGCGGTCCTGGACCATCGCGACAACGAGGACGCGCGGTTCCTGGCCGAGCAACTCGGCCTTGACCCCGACAACGGCTGGGGCCAATGGCCCAGCCGGATCACACTGCCGCAGGCCTGCGAGGCCCTCGTGCGCCGCAACGCGACCCAGCCGGAGATCGTCCGGCTGTTCTCGGTGCTATCCGCCGAGTCCCTGGCACCCGACCACCCCGCCCGGGACTATTTCGCCGCGCGCCAGCAGCGGGCCTTGCTCGGCTTCGCGGCGCTAGCCGGGGACCGCGTGCCGGACCCGCAGTCACTCGCCAGTGAGGTGGTCGCGATGATGGACGGCCTGCAGATCCTCTGGCTCCGCGCACCCGAGACAACAGACCTGGTAGCCGAATGGCAAGCCGCGGCTGCGAAACTATTCGCCGACCTGCGCGCGGACTAGCGGCCGTTGTTAACGCTGGAGATCTGACCGGCTCTGACCGGCTAAATCTTCAGCGTTGTCGCGACGCATCCCTTTCCGCAGCGGCCGAGGCTGCCTGGCCATCCGCATGTGCGGAGCAGGTCCGCGACCTCGAGCGCGACAGCGCACGCGTGGTAGGCGACACGAGCCCAGCTGTAACGCAGCGTCCGCAGGCCATCGAGCGTGTTCGCGTTGTCACGCCGCTCCTCGCCCAGCCGTGACTCGGCGGGGTGCGCCGTAACGCCGTCAAGCTCGACACAGACCCCGTACCGCGTGTACCGCACGTCGTGGTACTGCCGCGTGCCGCCCCTGATCGTCAGCACCTGTCGTTCGCCGCGCGGGAGCCCGTGCCTGCGCTCGACATCGCGAAGGTAGCGCAGCTCAAGGGGAGAGTGGACGCCGGCCTTGACCTCTGTGATGGCGTCGGCGAGATCGCGGCGCCAGCGCGCCCGATTGCGGTCCGCCAGCGAGCTTGTGAGCCGCTCCGGCGTCGTAAGCCGGCGCTGGCAGGCCTTGATAGCCCAGGCGACGGCGTCTTCCGCGGTGCTTGCGCTATCCGCGAGGTCGAGAACTGTCTCCTCGAGCGTGGTCTGCGGCGGCAGGCGCGCCAGGTGCCGCGCGGCGGGCAGCCGCGAGGAGTAATGCAGCACCAGTCCAGGGATGGTCAAGGATCCGGACTGCTTGGGAACGCTGACGTGGAGCATGGACGATTGCTGGTCGATGAGTTTCCAGGTCTCCGCCGCGGTCTGATAGCTGAGCACGGCGTCGTCGCCGGCTCGCAGCACAGCCCCCCAGAGCTGGGCCGAACGCGGAACCGGGCCGCTGAAGGCGGCGAATACGCCCCAGTGCAGCCGCTGCCAGCGCCCGCAGTCGAGTCTGGCGGCGATCGCGTGCCGCGACAAGCCCGCGGTCAGGGCTTGCTCACGGGAGAGCACGCCCACTTGCCGGTCCAGGACATCACTCAAAGATAGCTCTGTGTACTCATACATACACTAATTGTGACGGATATAAGCCGCGAATACGACTTTCAGCACAACGCTGGAGATTTGACCGGCTATGACCGGCTAAATCTTCAGCGTTAACCGGTTTGTGGCTGATGGGGCGCGCGGGATGGGGACAACGCGGCAGTAGGTGGCTTCTGGGGTGCGTGGGGTTCGGGCGCGTGGTGCGGGGGCGTGGAGCGGGACTACAGCGGCTTCTAGCCGCGGCCGTACAAGGACTCGGCCTGCCAGAAGAAGATGATTCCTAGGACGAAGAAGCCGACGCCCCAGCCGAGCCCGGCCAGCCACAGGTCGTTGTTCGTGACCACGGCGTGGCAGTAGGCCTGCAGCGGCGCGTTCGGGAACACCGGCACGTGGCCGGGCACCGTGAAGCCGTGCACGATCTGGTCGCCGCTCGGCACCGGCAGGTTCTTCCCGCCGACCACGATGTGGTAGCCGCCCGGGTCGTCCGTGAAGATGCCGCAATTGCGGGCGTTGTACGGCTGGTTGCCCGGCGCGTCCTCACGGTAGGTCGTCATCAGCGCCACGCGGGCCAGCGAGATGAACACCGCGGGCGGGTTCAGCGACAGCAGCTTGACGCCCCACTCGGGCACCTTCGCCGGCAGCGTCGTGACCATGTACATGACGCCGCAGAAGTACCGGGAGATCCGCAGGAAGAACGGGATCAGCTCGCTGACGTCCTGCATGGCGCCGCCGAGCCGCGCCACGATGAGCGCCGCCCCGGTGTTGAAGAGCAACTGCAGAGCGACGGCGGGTATGAGCAGGAACCAGTACCTGGTCGGCCACTCGTGACTGAGCAGCATGATGGGGACGAGGACCACCACGCCGAGCAGCATCTGCTGCAGTTCCACGATCACGTAGGCCAGCGGCAGCGACGCGCGCGGGAAGTACAGCGCGCGGATCAGCTGCAGGTTGGCCCGCATGACGTTCGAGCCTGTGACGATCGACCGCTCGGTGAACGCGAACACGAACACGCCGGTGACCAGGAACGCGGGATAGTGCTGCACGCCGCGGTCCGCCTGGAACAGCTTGCCGAAGATCAGGAAGTACACGCCCGCGTTCAGCAGCGGCGTCAGCACCTGCCAGAGCTGGCCGAGCTTGGCCTCCGTGTACATCGACACGTTGCGCGCTGTGGCGTAGCCGACGATGAAGTGCCGCCGCTGCCACAGCGTCACCAGGTACCGGAGCAGCGGCGGGCGGGCGCCGCTGAGCTTGAGGCCGTGCTGGGCGGCGAGCTCCGCCAGCGGCTGGTCAGGAACGCGGGGCGGTTCGGGCACGACGGAAATGCCCGCCTCCAGGCGACCCGGTGCGCTCAGCTGGCCGCGCTGGCCACGTTCATCCACGGCCCAGGAGTCTATTCGAACTTGTGGATACGGCGGCCCGGGAGAGACGGCTGGGACCGTTCGGATGAATGATTGTGATCTTTTACAGGCCCGAGTCGGCGGTCCTGACGAGGATCCGTCGGCACTCCTCGCAGCGCACCACCTCGTCGGGTGCGGCAGCGCGGACCGCGTTGAGGTCGACGGTGCTCAGGGATACGTGGCAGCCTTCGCAGCGGCCGCGCCGGAGCATCGCGGCGCCGACCCCGCCGTGCTGCACGCGCAGCTTGTCGTAGAGCGCGAGCAGGTCGTCAGGGACCCCGGCGGCCACCGACGCGCGTGTCGACTCCGCCTTGGCTGCCTGCTCGCCGATCTCACCGAGCGCGGCGTCACGGCGCGCCGACACCGCCGCCGACTCCCGCGCGACGTCTTCCTGGTCGGTTCCCGCCGTGTCCCGCGCCGACTGCGCCGCCTCGCGCCGTTCCATCAGCTCGAGCACGACCTCCTCGAGGTCGCCCTGGCGGCGTTTGAGAGACACCACCTCGGACTGCAGCGACTCGAGTTCGCGCGCCGACGACACCTTGCCGCCGTCGAGGCGGTCCTGGTCCTTGTCGATCCGCACCCGGACCTGGTCCACGTCACGCTCGGCCCTGGCCTGCTCACGGTCCAGGTCGGACAGCTGCGTGTCCGCCTGCGTGATCGCGTCCCTGATCTGGGCGCTGCGGGCGGTAAGCCGCTCGAGTTCGGCTGTTTCTGGCAGGGTCCGCCGCCTGTGGTCCAAACGGCCAAGTTCGGTGTCCAGGTCGGCCAGCTCAAGCAGCCGCTGCTGCGCCTCGGGTGATGCCTTCACAAAGCGCAACGTTAGTCGCCCCGGCGAGCGTTGTCGCATGGTAGACAGAGCGCCATGGGGATCCCTCGGGTCAGCAGGCCCTATATGCCCGGATATGGCATCGCCGGGCCAGAACAAGGGAGCGGGCTCCTGCACTGGTCCTGGGCGGCGGAACGGCTCACCGCGGCCCGGAACTACTGGGTGGTCAGCGTCTGGCCGGACGGCCGGCCGCACACCATGCCGGTCTGGGGCATGTGGGACGACAGCACGCTGTGGTTCACGTCCGCCGCGGAGTCGAGGAAGGTGCGGAACCTGCGCGCCGACCCGCGGTGCTGCGTGTCCACCGAGGACGCGTCCGACCCCGTGATCATGGAAGGCGTGGCGCGCTTCGTCACCGACCCGGCTATTTTGCAGCGCGTCATCGACTTGATGAACGCCAAGTACCGCACCGGGCTCCGTGTGGACTTCCTCGATCCGGCGAAGAACGCGACGATTGGAGTCCGTCCTCAGCGAGTGTTCAGCATGTTGCACAGCGACTTCACAGGTTCGCCGACCCGATGGGTATTCGATGACGAACGGTAATAACAGTGCAACTTTTCCCGAACGATCCCCGGCGCGCGCCCCAGGTAGCGTGATCGTGTAACGACGGGCGAGCGCATACGGACCATACTGCATGACGAGTCGAATGATGGGCGCGCTCCCGGGGCGGGCGACGGGTGCGCTTTGCGGTGTGCTTGCCGCCGCGGCGGCCATGGGTGTCGCGCAGCTGCTCGCGGGGATTTCGATTCCCCAGTCGTCACCCGTGCTCGCGGTCGGGTCGGTGGTGATCGGCAACACCCCGCTGTCCGTGCACAACTGGGCGATCGCGACGTTCGGCAACAACGACAAGAACGCGCTGCTGACCGGGGTGCTTGTCATCATCTTCATTTACGCGGCCGTGATCGGCGTGCTCGCGCTGCGGCGGCTCTGGGTGGGGATGGCAGGCATCGGCCTGTTCGCCGTGATCGGGCTGGCGGCGGCGCTGACGCGCCCGAACGCGTCGCCGGCCTACGTGCTGCCGACGCTGGGCGGCGCTGTTGTGGGCGCGTACGCGCTGTACCGGCTGGTGGTGACGGCGCGGGCTGCCGCGGCGTCTCGGGTGCCAGCGGCGCTGCCGCCGATCGTTTTCGGCTCGGGTCGTGCTGGCGGTGTGGCTGAGGGTTCTGATAGCGAGCTGCGTGCGCCTGACCTGCCTGTTGCCTCGAGCGGGGCCGAGTTGCCCGGTGAGGTGCGTCCCCCTGACCTGCCCGGGGGCAACGTACCGCCGCTGCGTGATTTCCCGCGCCAGCCTGCCGACCGGCGCGCCTTCCTCACGACGGCGGGCGTCGTGGTCGTCGGGGCCGCGGCCTCGGAGTTCATCGGCCGGCAGCTGGCCACACGGCGGAATGTCAGCGCGGCCCGCGCCGCGCTGAAGTTGCCCAAGCCTTCGGTCACCGCGCCGCCGCTGCCCGCGGGCTATTCGCTGCCCATTCCAGGTATCAGCCCGTTCATCACACCGAACGGGCAGTTCTACCGGGTGGACACCGCACTGTTCCTCCCGCAGGTGGACCCGTCCAACTGGCAGTTGCGGATCCACGGCATGGTGGCGCGGCCTATCACGATCACGTTCGACCAGTTGATCCGGCGTCCGCTCATCGAGGACTACGTGACACTGTGCTGCGTGTCGAACCCGGTCGGCGGGCCGTACATCGGCAACGCCAAGTGGCTGGGCGCGTCGTACGCGGCGCTGATACGCGAGGCCGGGCCGCTGCGCGGCGCGGACCAGTTGCTGTGCACGTCGGTCGACGGGTTCACGTCCGGCACGCCGATTTCGGTGGTGCTCGACGGCCGCGACTCGCTGATCGCCGTGGCCATGAACGGCACCGCGCTGCCGGTCGAGCACGGGTTCCCGGCGCGGCTCGTGGTGCCCGGGCTGTACGGGTACGTGTCGGCGTGCAAGTGGGTCACGGACATCGAGGTCACCACGTTCGACAAAGCGGTCGCCTACTGGGCCCAGCAGGGCTGGTCGCAGCAGGCGCCGATCAAGACCGAGTCCCGCATCGACGTCCCGGCGAACGGGCAGCAGGTGAAAGCCGGCCGGGTCGCGGTGGCGGGCGTGGCGTGGGCGCAGCACAAGGGCATCGAGGCCGTCGAGGTCCGGGTGGACAACGGCCAGTGGAACAAGGCAGAACTGGCGGCTGTGCCCGACCTCGACACCTGGCGGCAGTGGGTCTGGTACTGGGAGGACGCTCCGGCGGGACCGCACCTGATCGAGGCCAGGGCGACCGACAAGACCGGCTACACGCAGACCGGAATCCAGGAACCCGTCGCCCCCAACGGCGCCACCGGTTACCCGATGTCCCAGATCACGGTCTACACATAAGGCGAGGGCGACCGAGATCGGGGTGTAGACGCGGCGGGGGTCGCCGTGCGGCTTTACCGGGCCGTGGGCCATGACCCAGGTTCGCGCGGCCGGCTCTAGGCCGTGGTTGAGTGCCCACTCGGGGAGTTCGGGACGGTCCGGGTCCAGGTCGAGGCGTACCGGGCCGCGGACGTTGGCGGCCAGGTCGGTGATGAGCCGGCGGGCGTCGGCGCCGCTGGCGGCGACGACCGGGCCGATGACCGTGACGGGGCCGTTGCGCCAGGCCGCCGCGAAGCCCGTGATGCCGTCAGCCGATTCGAGAACCCGGAGGCGTTCGGCGAAGGCGGGCAGTTGCCGCAGCAGGTAGCTCCGGTCGGCGCCGAAAGCCGCTTTGTCGACTTGGAGTATCGCCGGCATGTCTGCGGCCGTGGCGGGGCGCGTGGTTTCCGGGCAGCCGCCCGGGCTCCCCTTGCGGAAGCCGCCGACGAAGGCGGTGCTCTTGCGGACTTTCCTGAAGCCGAGCTCGGCGTACAGCGGCTTGCCGAGGTCGGTGGCGAACAGGGTGACGGTGGCGTTCCCTGCCTCGGTGAGCAGGTGCGTCATCAGGGCGCGGCCGAGGCCGCGGCGGCCGAAACGCGCCGCGACCAGCATCATGCCCACCGAGGCGAGGTCCGGGGCGTACCTGGCGAGCACGACAGCGCCTGCCAGTCCGCCGTCCGGCGCGTCCACGCCGAAGGCCTCGGCTTCCGCGAGGAGCAGCGCCCATTTCGCTTCCTCGGGCAACCAGCCACGGTCGATCGAGAGCCGCACGCAGTACTTCAGGTCTTCGGGACCAAGGCGGCGGATGGGCGGGAACGGAACGCCGGTACGGTCAGTCACCACGCTCCCAGAGCGTATGGCCAGGTCGCGGCCGAGCGCTAGGGGTTCGCCGGGGGTGGCCGCTTACGGTCGCCTTACCGGCGTCACCGTGGCCGCCGCCTTGGCCGTTTCGCCGTTTTCGCTCTTAGCGCTGCTCGCGCTCTCGTCGGTGCGGCGGCGCAGGAACAGCCACCGTTCCGCGACGCTCCAGCCGGTCGAGGTGACCAGGTAGACGGCGGCGGCCAGCGGGGCGAACGCCGCGATGACGACCGTGAGGTACGGCAGGACCTTGGTGAGCGCGCCCAGCGGGGCGGTCGTTCCGGTCGTCCCGGTCGTTCCGGTCGCGCCGGTCGTGGCGGGCACGGGGCGCATCGCCGCGGACATCCGTCGCGCTACCAGGGCCGACAGCCAGCAGATCGCCGCCAGAACCGCGAGCACGCCCAGGAAGACCGCGTCGCGGGAGCTGAGCAGGCTGGCGCCGCCAAGCCAGTGACCGCCGAGCGGCACGCCGAACATGTCGTGGGACAGCAGCCGGTTCGGCCCGCCCGCGACGTTCGGCGACCGGAACAGCAGGTACAGCACGCTGAAGACCGGCCACTGCGCCAGGAGCGGCGTGAGGCTGGCGAACACGCTCGTCCCTTCCCTGCGGTAGAGGGCGGTGAGCTCGCGCTGCAGCCGTTCCGGCTGCTTGCCGTGACGCTTGCGCAGTGCTTCGACCTGCGGCGCCAGCCTGGCCAGGGCGGCCTGCCCGCGCATGGCGCGGAAGCTGAGGGGCATGACGAGCAGCCGGACCGCGGCGGTGAAGACGACGATGCCGGCGACGGCGGCCAGGCCGCCGAGAACGGGGTTGAGGACGTTGGTGAGGGCGTAGACGAGGTGGTACGCGGCGTCAACGGGGACGCCGAACACAGAAGACAGCGCAGTCATGGGAAAGCGACCTTCCAGCTATGAGGGATGAGTTGCTGGAAGCGGCCGCTATCAGCGCCAGACGCGGCGGAACGGGATCAGGCGGCCGCTTGGGCCGCCGTCGGTGCTCTGGGTCTGCTTCGTCCCCGGGCATCGGGGTCGCGCTGCCGCAGGAACGCGACGCGCCAGGACTTCTCGCGCAGCGCGGTGACGCGGCGCAGGACCGGGAGTCCGGCCGTCGCCCCGGCGAGGCTGGCGCCGACGGCGAGGCAGCCGACGACCGCCACGGCCAGCACGGCGACGCTGAGCATGGCGACGCGCTGCGGGGTGTCCGCCCACATCAGGACGGCGACCAGGTGTCCCGCCACCTGCCAGAGACCGGCCAGCGCGCTCAGCACGATTTCAGCGTATGCCCTGTCGTCAAGGCCGCCTAATAGGTGGTCGCGACGGTTCTGCTTGCTGCACAATTAACGCGGAAAGCGCATACTCATGAACCGGATATCACAGTGAGCACTGAGGCCGCTCCCCAGCCCGCCGCGCCTGCCGAGGAAGAGCCCGCCGCTGGCGCGGTCGAGCACGAAACGGAACAAGGGACAGCCGGCAAACCGCGTTCGCCGGCCTCGCTGGCCGCGCAGATTCTCGGGAACGCCTCGCTGCTCACGGCGGCGCTTGTCTACATGGGCTGGACATACGAGGACGCCCTCCTTGAACACTTCCAGGTGTCACCATTCAGCGTGAACATCGGCGTTGTCGAGTTCGCGCTGAAAAGCCTGTCGTTCTTTTTCCGGCGTCAGATCATCCTGGGCGCGGTCGTCCTCATCGTGATCGCCGTCTTCCTCGGCCCCACCCTGCGGCGGCTCGTTCCGTCGGGGTATGAGACTGTCAGCCGGATAGGCCGCAGACACCCCGCGGTCGCTCTCGTGTTGCTGATACCAGTTCTGCTCGCTTGGTTCGCCCTTGAACCGGACCCCCTCGGCATCTGGTTCGAGCGATATTCCTATGTCTTCTACGTTGTCGTGGCCCTCCTAGGCGCCGGGCCGTTGCTCCTGACCTGGCCAAGCAAAGACCGTCCTGGCGGCCACTTCGCTTTCCCGCTCGCCCTGGTCGTGGCCGCGTTGTGCACGCTGTGGGTCGCGGGCTTGTACGCCGACCGGCTCGGCACGGAGGACGCGGAGAGGTTCGCCAGCACCCTTTCATCGCAGACCGCCGTGGTCGTCTACAGCGTTCAGCCTCTCGACCTGTCCGGACCCGGTGTGGAGTGCACTCCGATCAGAGGCGACTCGTTCTACCATTCCCGCTGCTCGGGACTGGTCCTGCTGTACGCGGAGTCGGGGACGTACTACCTGCTCCCGGTGAAATGGTCCCCGCGGGGCGGCAGCACCTACGTCGTCGACGACAGCGACGACATCCGGGTCGAACTCTCCCCCGGATGACCCGCGGATAACCCGGTCAGGGCAGCTCGACTGTCCAGACCAGGCGGATGTGGCGGAGCGCGACGGCTCCCTCCGTCTGGTTGTCGTCGAAGGCCGCGGTGACCTCCACCTCCACCGCCTCCCACGGCGGCACCGTGTCGTCGGCGAGCCTGTCATACAGGGCGCGGGCCGAGTAGAGGTACTCGGGCACGTCGATCCACCAGAGCCGGTAGCCGGTGATGCCGTGCCGCGCGAGCGGGTCGGTGACCCAGCGGGCGATCGCGTCGTGCCCGGGCGAGATGAACCTGTGGCGGAGAGCGGGGACGCGGTCCGCCCAGGGCGGCGGCGGGGCGGTTCCCGCCGGGTGCATGCCGATGATCACGGTGCCTGGCCTGGCCACCCGCCGCAGGTCGTCGAGATACCGCTTCAGAGCGGGCCCGCGGCGGTCCACGACCAGGTCGACCGAGTCGTCGGGCAGCGGCAAGGGCCCGCCGGGATGGTCCTCGTCGGGGCCCGCCAGCTCAGCTTCCGTGAACGTGACGTTGGTCAGTCCCGACTCCTGCAGGAGTTCGCCGGCGAGTTCGAGCAGGTCGTAGTGGCGTTCGATGCCGACGACCGAGCGAGCCCGCGGCGCGACGGCGAGCGTAAGGTCGCCATGCCCGCAACCGACGTCGAGGACGTCCGATTCCGGGGTCAGGTGCTCCTCGAGCAGGTCGAGGAAGAAGTCCTCGCCGTTGCCGTCGGCGACGACCGAGTCCCAGGGGTGCGTGAAGCCTCGGGCCGCGATGCGGCCATCAGTTTTCCACCGGTCCATATCGTGCGCCCGGGCGTAGCTCGTGAGTCGGCTGTGAAGCATGCGGTAAGCGTCTCACTACCGTATGTGCCCGCGCAGACGGAAGACCTTTTGTACGGCCAATCCCGCATTTGCGCACGTCAGAGTGGAACTGGGACGGTGGAGCCCGTTTCGTCCCCGGCCAACTCAGCCAAGCTCCGCCACGCCGGACAGGAGGCGGTCCACGTCCGACTCATCGTTGTAGTGGACCAGGCCCGCCCGGACCGCTCCCGCGGGGCGCAGGCCCAGAACGCCGCACAGTTCGTACGCGTAGTTGTCGCCGTTCCACGCGTTGACGCCGCGCGACGCCAGGTGCTCGGCGACCGCGCGCGGCGCCATGCCCGAGATGGTAAAGAAGGCGGTCGGCGCGCGGCGGGCGGCCTTTCCATAGACGGTCACGTGGCTCATCGCGCTGAGGCCATCGAGGAGCCGGGCGAACAGCGTCATCTCGTAGTCCTCGACCGCCGCCATGGACGCCAGGAGACGCTCGCGCCGCGAGCCTGACGCGGGTCCGGCGAGCGCGCCGAGGTGGTCCGCCGCCGCGGTCACGCCGGCCAGGTCGGCGAACGGGAGCGTGCCGCGCTCGAACCGGTGCGGCACCTCGTCAGAAGACGGCTTCAGCTTGTCCGGCCGCAGCGTCTCGAGCAGCGCGGGGTCGGCGGCCACGGCGGCCACGTGCGGTCCCGCCCACTTGTAGGCGCTCGTCGCGTAGAAGTCGGCGCCGAGCGCCGCCATGTCGACCGGCATGTGCGGCGTCGCGTGCACGCCGTCCACGTAGCACAGCGCCCCGGCCGCGTGCGCGTGGCCGGCGATCGCCGCCACATCGGGCCGCGTGCCGAGCACGTTGCTCGCGGCCGTGACAGCGACGAGCTTCGTCCGCGAGGTCACCAGGTCCAAGTACTGAGCGGCGGGCAACTCCCCCGTCGCGACGTCGACCTCCGCCCAGCGGACGACGACGCCGGCCCGCTCGGCGGCCTGCACCCACGGCCGGATGTTCGCGTCGTGGTCCAGCCGGGAGAGCACGATCTCGTCCCCGGGCGCCCAGCCTTTGGCAAGCGCGGAGGACAGCCGGTACGTCAGCGCGGTCATGCTCGGCCCGAAGATCACGCCGTCGGCCACACCTCCGACCAGGTCCGCGACAGCCTGCCGGCACGCAGCCACGATCGCGTCCGAGCGACCGCTCGCCGCGAACGCGCCCCCGATGTTGCCGATCCCCGCCTGGTACGCCGCCGCGATCGCGTCGATGACCGCTCGCGGAACCTGCGTCCCCGCCGCGCCGTCGAGATACGCGTGCCCGTCACTGAGCGCGGGGTAACTGGCACGGACGCGGGAGACATCGAACGTCGCAGACACGGCCCATTAGCATACACGGTGGTCAAAAAAACCAGGTGACAATATCTCCGCCGCCACGTACGCTCCGGTCAGTGTCCTCCAGCCCAGTCGCCGCCCTTTGGCGGCTGCGCCCATATCTGCGCCCGTACCGTTTCCAGCTGATCGGCATGATCCTCGCGGCGGTCGTCGCGGAAGGCGCTGAGATAGCGATCCCGTTGCTGACGAAGTCCGTCATCGACGGTGCCATCGCGCACCACGACCGTGCCCTGCTGATCCCGCTCGGGCTCGCGGCGATCGGCCTTGGCGTCATGTCCGCTGTGCTGAGCCTGATCCGCCGCTGGGTGCAGGGCAACGCGGTCGCCGACATGGAGAAGACGATCAGGGACGACATGTACGCCCACCTGCAGCGGCTCGACCCTGCGTTCCACGACGAATGGCAGTCAGGCCAGCTGCTGTCCCGCGCCACCTCGGACCTGTCGACGATCCGCCGGTTCGCCGGGTTCGGCATCGTGTTCCTGTTCATCAGCGTCCTCACCTTCTTCGCCGTGACCGCGCTGCTGATCCGGCTGAACTGGTGGCTTGGCCTGATCACCGGCTGCATGTTCGTGCCGGTGCTCGTGTTCTGCTTCCGGTTCGAGCGGCAGTACAAGGTGCTGTCACGCCTCATGCAGGACCAGGACGGCGACCTGACCACGCTGATCGAGGAGGCGGCCACCGGCGTGCGGGTGCTGAAGGCGCTCGGCCGCGCCCCCGAGGCGGCGGGGGGCCACTTCGCGCAGGCCACCGAGGTGTACAAGACCCAGGTGGCGAAGGCGCGGCTGCTCGGCGGCTTCTGGTCGGTGCTCGACCTGATACCGAACGCCGTGATCGCGCTGATCGTGGTGCTCGGCACGGTCGCGGTCAGCCATCACACGCTGACCATCGGCGGCCTGGTCGCGTTCATCACGCTGGCGCTGCAGCTGGTATGGCCGATCGAGGCGCTCGGCTACATCCTCGCCTCCGGTGAGGAAGCCGCGACCGCCGCGCAGCGGGTGCTGGAGATCTTCGACACCGCGCCGAAGATCAAAGACGAAGCCCGTTATCCCGAACGAGCCGTGGCGACTGTCCAGCCTCCAACGCCACTGCTTGACAGTGGCCAGCCCGCCCACCTGCGGTTCGAGCACGTGGCCTTCGCCTACCCGCGGAGCAGATGGCCCGTCCTGCGTGACGTGGACCTGAGCCTGCCCCGCGGGGAGACGCTGGTGCTCGCCGGGGCCACCGGGTCGGGCAAGACCACGCTACTGCAGTTGGTGCCCCGGCTCGCGGACCCGGACAGCGGTCGCGTCCTGCTCGGCGGCACCGACGTGCGGGACATGCCGATCGCGACGCTGCGCACCGCCGTGGGCTGCGCGTTCGAGGAGGCGACGCTGTTCTCCGCGAGCGTGCGGGAGAACGTCATGTTCGGCGCGCCGGACGCGTCCGAGGAGGAGATCGAGGCCGCGCTCACGGCGGCGCAGGCACGGTTCGCCTACGACCTGCCGTGGGGCCTTGACACGCGGATCGGCGAGCAGGGCATGGCGCTGTCCGGCGGACAGCGGCAGCGGGTCGCGCTGGCCCGCGCCATCCTCGCCAGGCCCGAGGTGCTCATCCTCGACGACCCGCTGTCCGCCCTCGACGTGCACACCGAGGAGCGGGTGACCCGCGCCCTCGGCCAGATCCTGGCCGGGACCACCGCGCTGGTGGTGGCGCACCGGCCGTCCACGGTGGCGCTCGCTGACCGGGTGGCGCTGCTCGAGGGCGGCGTGATCGCGGCGACGGGCAGCCACACCGAGCTGATGGCCACGCGGCCGTCTTACGCGGCCCTGATGTCGATGGACCCTGTAGAACATGAGGAGGTGCGCACGTGACGGCGGACACGGCAAGTCAGGCCGACACAGCCAGTAAACAGGGCGCGGACGAGCAGTCCGCGGACACTCAAACCCGACTGGACGCTGCCAGCAAGCAGGAGTGGCGCGGCATCGCCACCGAGCAGGTCGATGACGTCTCGGCGCCGCTCGCCGCCCTGCTGCGCAAGCGCAGCAGGGTGCTGCTCGCCGACCTGCTCCGGCCGTACAAGCGGGGTGTCGTCTGGATCGCGGCGGCGATCGTCGTCGCGTCGCTGGCGGCGCTCGCCGGGCCGTGGCTGGTCGGCGTCGCGATCGACTCCGGCATACCACCGGTGCTGAAGTCGGGGAACCTGGCGCCGCTGCTGCGCATCGCGGGGGTCTTCGCCGCGACTGTGATCATCCAGGCGGCCGCCACCAGGATGTTCGTGACGATGACCGGGCGAGTGGGGCAGTCGGTCGTGCTTGAGTTGCGCCGCCGCCTGTTCTGGCACATGCTGCGGCTGCCGGTGGCCTTCCATGAGAGCTACACCTCGGGCCGGGTGATCTCCCGGCAGACCTCGGACGTCGAGGCGATCTCCGACCTGTTCGAGGAGGGCCTGGACGCCCTGATCTCGGCGGCGCTGACGCTCGTCCTCGTCGGCACCGGCATGCTGCTGCTCGACTGGCCGCTCGCCCTTGTGGTGCTCTCCGGGTTCATCCCGCTGACCTGGCTGAGCATCTGGTTCCGCCGGGAGTCCGCCACTGCCTACCGGCGCATCAGGGAGACCAACGCGCTGGTCATCGTGCACTTCGTCGAGACGTTCGGCGGGCTGCGCGCGGTGCAGGCGTTCCGGCGGGAGCGGCGGAACGAAGAGATCTTCGACGGTCTGTCCCGCGACTACGCGAACGCGAGCCGCCGGGCGTCGCAGCTCATCTCGGTCTTCGGCCCCGGCATCTCGCTGGTCGCGAACGTGATCATCGGCGTCGTTCTCTGCTACGGCGGGCTGCGGGTGATCGACGGCGACATGCAGGTTGGCGTGCTGGCCTCGTTCCTGCTGTACCTGCAGCGGTTCTTCGACCCGCTGCAGGACGTCTCGCAGTTCTACAACTCGTTCCAGGGCGCCGCCTCGGCGCTCGAGAAGATCTCCGGAGTACTGGAGGAGGACCCCTCTGTCGCCGAGCCGACCGTCCCCGAAGAGCTGCCGACGCTGGCGGCGCGGCGCGCGGGGCGCCAGGTGCGGTTCGAGTCGGTGCGGTTCGGCTACAGGAAGGCCGTCGTCCTGCCCGGGCTCGACCTGGACATCCCGGCGGGGCAGACGGTCGCGCTCGTCGGCGAGACCGGCGCCGGCAAGACGACGGTGGCCCGGCTGCTCGCCCGGTTCTACGACCCGAACACCGGCCGGGTGCTGCTCGACGGCGTGGACCTGCGCGAACTGCCCGACGCGGTGCTCCGCCAGGAGGTCGTGCTCATCACCCAGGAAAGCTTCCTGTTCGAGGGCACGGTCGCGGAGAACATCAGGCTCGGACGCCCGGAGGCATCCGACGCCGAGGTCGAGGCGGCGGCTCGCGCGATCGGCGCGCACGAGTTCATCGCGGCGCTGCCCGACGGCTACGCCACCACGGTCGGCAAGCGCGGCGGCAAGCTGTCCGCCGGCCAGCGGCAGCTGATCTCGTTCGCGCGGGCGTTCATCGCGGCCCCTGGCGTGCTCGTCCTCGACGAGGCGACGGCGCTGCTCGACATCCCCAGCGAGCGCCTTGTCCAGGCGGCGCTGCGGACCGTGCTGGCGGGCCGGACCGCCGTGATCATCGCGCACCGCCTGTCCACCGTCGCGATCGCCGACCGGGTGCTCGTCCTGCGGGCCGGCCAGATCATCGAGGACGGCTCCCCCGCCGAACTGCTCGGCGGCCACGGTGAATACGCCGACCTGCACTCCCGCTGGGCGGCGAGCCTGGCCTAGTAAGCGCGTCATGAGTCCCGTGCCCACCACGCGCTCCATCGCGTACCACAGCTTCGCGGCCCACCGCGCTTTTCAAGATCGTTTATTCGAAATGTTTGAAGGAACTGCTGCTATAACGACAGTTAATGCAAACATTTCGCCGGACGTGTGACGTTGGTGGCTCCGGAGACGCTTGGAGCGTGGTAGTGCGGTGACCGCGGGGGTGCGGGCGCGTAATCGCCGGCCTAGCTTAGGTCAGGCCGGGCCGTCCCGGGCGCGGCCTCGGGAGCCCCCGGACGCTCCTGCGGCGCCGCCATCGTGGCCGGCGCGGTTCTGGTGAGCACGACCAGCGCGGCGCACATGACGGCGAAGGCCGCGGCGCTCAGGGCTAGCTTCGGGGCGTCGGCGGTGAAGTACTCCTCGAAGATCCAGACGCTGAGCGCGATGCTGACGATGGGATCGACGATCACCAGCAGCGGCTGCGACACGCTGAGCGGGCCGACGTGCAGCGCTGCCTGCTGGAGCGTTTCTGCGGCCACGCCGCCCACCGCGAGCGCGTAGAGCGGCCAGTGGGTGAACATGCCCGCCACGCCGAACTGTGTCAGGGTTTCCGTGGTCGTCTTGATGAACGTGGCGACCAGGGCCCACAGCGCGCCGGTGGCCGTGGCGAGCAGCGCTGCCCGGCGGGTCGGTGAGCCTTTTGTGCCGAGCACCGCCAGCAGGGCCGCGGCCCCGACGGTCGCGAGGCCAGCGGTGATCCAGGAGTGGCTGGCGGGGACGGGGTTCCCGCCCTGGGGCTCGGCCGTCGCGAGGAACAGCCCAAGGGACACGCACGTCGTCGCCGCGGCCCACCAGGTGGCGGAGCGGATCGGCTGATGGACCCAGGTCCGCCGCAGGACCAGCGCGAAGACAAGTTCGGTGACGAGCAGCGGCTGGACGACCGACAGCTGCCCGGAGCTGAGGGCGAGCGCCTGGAAGATGAAGGCCCCGGCCAGCGCGATCCACCCGAACAGCCACAGGGGGTTCCTGAACAGGTAGCCGACGAGGCGCCAGCCGGTGGCCTTCCGTGGGCTGCCGATGCTGGCGACATGCTGGGTGATGACGTTGAGCGCATTGCACAGCGCGGCTAGCAGCGCGAAGAAGATCGTCAATCAGGTCCCCCTGCCCTAAGGGTAATCTCGGGCCTGGCGTAGCCTACGGTGCGGGTAGAGACGGAGGACGGAACAGGAATGTACAAGCCAAGCCAGGAGGCGTCGGACAGGCACGCGGCCGACGTGGCCGTCGCCGCCGAGCGCGGCAAGCTGCTCGACGCGGCGCGCGTGGCTGATGTCGCGCTGCGGGAGGCGGAGGCGCGCCGCGCCCCGGTCACCGAACTGCACCGGCTGGCGAAGGAGCTCGACGCCGCGCTGACCGCCGCCATGCAGGCGGCCTACGCCGCCCAGCGCGCCGAGATCGGCCCGCGCGGCTATGCGGACCGGATCTACCAGCGCAAGGCGAAGGCCAAGCCCGCCGTCCGCGCGCTGACCGCGGAGGCGGAGCGACTGCTAACGCTCCGTGAGAATCACAGGATGAACAGGATTCCTGAGGTTCCGCGGGAGCCGGCCGTCTGAGTGGCGTGACGGTCAACCGCATAGTCATGCTGAACCATAGGCCCTGGCCTGCGCGTATCACTATTTGGGAAAACTGGGTGAACCCGCCGGCAAGTCGCTTGCACATGTCGATGAGCCGGGGCACAGTTGAGATAAGTGGTCTAGGCCACTTGGACCGGGTTTTCGCAGCGTGATACTGCACAGCACGTGACGCTGCGTGGCCGAGTGCGATGCCGCACAGCCAAGTGGTACGGACCGAGGTCTGCTGAGAAGCCAGGAGGCACTGACATGTGCCCGCACACACCGCCCTGCCCGGATGCGTCAGCACCCGATCGCGAGGCGGCACACACGATCGCAAGTCACCCGGAACAGGGCTGGAGCCTGCTCTGCAATGGTGTCGTCATTTTCGAGGACACCGGTGAACTCCTTCCGGACGGGGCGATGATCGCGCCACACCGTCCGACCGACCACCACCGTCAGGCGCCCGCCGCCTGAGCCCGAGAGACGGCCGCTTATCCGCGGCCGAGTCCGGGGAGCGTGCTGAGCCACCCGGCGACGGCGTCACCGATCGCCGCGGTGTTCCTCGAGAGGGCATGCGTTTCCCCGGGCAGCACCACGACGCGTGTGGCGTCGTCTGGTTCGGGGACCCCAAAGGGGTCGCGGTCCCCATTGATCACCAGCACTTCCGTCCCGGCGGCGCGCAGCTCGCCATCCCGGGACTTGTCCGGCTGACCAGGCGGGTGCAGGGGGAACGCCAGCGCGATCACTCCCGCCGCGTTAACCTGTTCCGCCGTGCGGCACACGACCCGGGCCCCGTTGCTTCGTCCGCCCTGGACGAGCGGCAGCGCGCCGGAATTCAGCGTCGCGATGATCTCCGCCCATGCCGCGTCCTGCCGCGCCGCGGAGCCGGGCGCGCGGGCGCCCCTGACCCGGTAGGGCTGGGTGACGAGCGCCGTCACCGCGCCGAGTTCGCGCGCGGCCGCGGCGACGGCGAGGACGTCGGCGGTGTCCGGCGTGCCGCCCGCGCCGTGGGTCAGCGCGACCAGGAACGACGGCTCCCCCGCGGGCTGATCCATCGTGACACGCGCCGGGCCTGAGCCGGTCATGATCTCCACGGGAGCACCGTACCCGGGGCAGGCGCCACGACTCGTTAGGAGTAAAGAAGGGGCTTGAGGAACTGGCCGGTGTAGCTCTTCTCATCGGCAGCGACCGACTCGGGCGTGCCGGTCGCGACGATCGTGCCGCCGCCTGAGCCGCCCTCAGGACCCATGTCGATGATCCAGTCCGCCGACTTGATCACGTCGAGGTTGTGCTCGATGACGATCACCGTGTTGCCGCTCTCGACCAGCTTGGTGAGCACGCCGAGCAGCTTGCGGATGTCCTCGAAGTGCAGGCCGGTGGTCGGCTCGTCGAGCACGTAGATGGTCCGTCCGGTGGACCGCCGCTGCAGCTCGGAGGCGAGCTTGACGCGCTGCGCCTCGCCACCGGACAGGGTGGTCGCGGGCTGGCCCAGCCGCACGTAGCCGAGGCCGACGTCGACGAGCGTCTTCAGGTGCCTATGGATGGCCGGCACCGGTTCGAAGAACGTGGCGGCCTCCTCGATCGGCATGTCGAGCACCTCGGCGATCGACTTGCCCTTGTAGTGCACCTGCAGGGTGTCCGTGTTGTACCTGGCGCCGTGGCAGACCTCGCACGGCACGTACACGTCGGGCAGGAACTGCATCTCGATCTTGATCGTGCCGTCGCCCGAGCAGGCCTCGCAGCGGCCGCCCTTGACGTTGAAGGAGAACCGTCCTGGCTGGTAGCCGCGGACCTTCGCTTCGGTGGTGGCGGCGAACAGCTTCCTGATGTGGTCGAAGACGCCGGTGTAGGTGGCCGGGTTAGAGCGCGGCGTGCGCCCGATCGGCCCCTGGTCGACGTGCACGACCTTGTCCAGGTGCTGCATGCCGGTGACCCGGGTGTGCTTGCCTGGCACGGTACGCGCACCGTGGAGTTCCCTGGCCAGCGCGCGGTACAAGATGTCGTTGATCAGGGTGGACTTGCCGGAACCCGACACGCCGGTGACGGCGATCAGGCAGCCAAGCGGGAACGTGACGTCGACGTTCTTCAGGTTGTGCTCGGCGGCGCCTTTGACAGTGAGCTCGCGGCTCTTGTCCGGCGCGCGGCGCTTCTTCGGGACCGGGATCTGCCTGCGGCCTGACAGGTACGCGCCGGTCAGCGAGTCCGGGGATGCGAGCAGGTCCTCGACCGGGCCGGACACGACGACGTGGCCGCCGTGCTCGCCGGCGCCCGGACCGATGTCCACCACCCAGTCGGCGGCGCGGATCGTGTCCTCGTCGTGCTCGACGACGATCAGGGTGTTGCCGAGATCTCGCAGTCGCAGGAGGGTCTCAAGCAGCCGGTGGTTGTCCCGCTGGTGCAAGCCGATCGACGGCTCGTCGAGCACGTACAGCACGCCGACCAGGCCTGAGCCGATCTGCGTCGCGAGCCGGATCCGCTGGGCCTCTCCCCCGGCGAGGGTGCCCGAGGCCCTGTTCAGGGTCAGGTAGTCGAGGCCCACGTCGAGGAGGAAGCCGAGCCGGGCGTTGACTTCCTTGAGGATGAGCCGGGCGATCTGCATGTCGCGCTCGGACAGGTCGAGGGTGAGCAGCATCTTGGCGAGCTCGCCGATCGGCAGCGCGCACATGTCCGCGATCGACTTGTCGTCCACCGTGACGGCCAGGCTCACCGGCTTGAGCCGCGAGCCCTTGCAGGACGGGCAGGGCACCTCGCGCATGTAGCCCGCGAACTTCTCCCTGCTCGAGTCGCTGTCCGCCTCGGCGTGCCGCCGTTCGACGTACGTGACCGCGCCCTCGAAGTTCGTGTAGTAGGAGCGCTCCCGGCCGTACCTGTTCTTGTACCGGACGTGCACCTGGGCGTCGTAGCCGTTAAGGAGCGCGGCCCTGGCCTTGGCCGGGAGCTTTTCCCACGGCGTGTCCATCCGGAACCCGATGGTCTCCGCCAGGGCCTCGATCAGCCGGTCGAAGTAGTCGCTGACGTGGCCGCCCGCCCAGGGGGCGATGGCGCCCTCGTCCAGCGACTTGGACGGGTCGGGGACGATGAGGTCCGGGTCGACCTCCATGCGGGTGCCAAGGCCGGTGCAGTCAGGGCAGGCGCCCCAGGGGGAGTTGAACGAGAAGCTCCGGGGCTCTAGCTCGTCGAAGGACAGGTCGTCGTACAGGCACGCGAGGTGCTCGGAGTACATCCGCTCGCGGTGCGGGTCGGTGTCGGGGAGGTCGACGAAGTCGAGGACGACCACGCCGCCGGCCAGACCGAGCGCGGTCTCGACGGAGTCGGTGAGCCGCCGCCGCGCGGTGTCCTTGACGGCGAGGCGGTCGACGATCACCTCGATGTCGTGCTTCTCGTACTTCTTCAGCGCGGGCAGGGTCGTCGTGGTCACCTCGTCGAGCCGGACGACCGTGCCGTCGACCCGGGCCCGCGAGTAGCCCTTGGCCTGGAGTTCCTTGAGCAGCTCGCCGTACTCGCCCTTGCGGCCACGCACGACGGGGGCGAGCACCTGGAACCTGGTGCCCTCCTCGAGCTCGAGGACGCGGTCCACGATCTGCTGCGGGGTCTGCCTGGCGATCGGGCGCCCGCACAGCGGGCAGTGCGGCTTGCCGACCCGGGCGTACAGGAGCCGCAGGTAGTCATACACCTCGGTGATCGTGCCGACGGTGGACCTCGGGTTGCGGCTGGCCGCTTTCTGGTCGATGGAGACGGCGGGCGACAGCCCGTCGATAAAGTCCACGTCGGGCTTGTCCATCTGGCCGAGGAACTGCCGCGCGTACGCGGACAGGCTCTCGACATAGCGCCGCTGGCCCTCGGCGAAGATCGTGTCGAACGCCAGGCTCGACTTACCCGAGCCGGAGAGCCCGGTGAACACGATCATGGCGTCGCGCGGCAAGTCAATGTTGACGTCTTTGAGGTTGTGCTCGCGTGCGCCGCGAACGACAAGCCGGTCAGCCACTGCGCGCTCTTCTCTTCGTTGCGTCATACGGACCTGGGAGGGCCATCGTAGCGAGGGGGTCTGACATTCCGCCCCGGATGCGGAACCACCAGCGTGTAAGCGCCGCGGGAGCCGCCGTTATGCCCGTACGCACGGTCGGCGGGCTGCTCCCCCATCGGGCCAGCCGTACCGCCCAGACTATCAGGCGGCGGGCCGGCGGCGGCTGTAAGCGAATACGACGATCAGGGCGAAGACCAAGATGATGGCCGCCACAATGTTGGCCGCGACTGTCCTGTCGCGGAACGGGACGCCCTCATAGACATAGGCCAGGTAATTGCAGGCGGTGACCGCGAACCAGCCGAGCAGCAGGGCACCGCCGAGCGGGCGGCTGCGGAACGCGAGGGCGTACCAGGCGATGAATATCGATAGGACTGCCTGCAGGACGAGGTACGCGAGCGTGGGGTATTCCTGGGAGAAAACAGAACCCAGGGTCAGACCGCCGGAGTTTTTCGGCCAGATGAGCGTGGTCAGCTCAGCCGCGCTGATGACAATCCCGCTCAGCGCGACGCCGCAGAACAGGGCCGTCGGCAGTTCCGCAGGCGCCTGCCAGCGGCCACGTCCCGCCGACTTGCTCAGCGCGACCATCAGGAGTATCGCCGCTATCACGCCCGCGGCATCACTGACCGTGCTCATTTCATTGGACAGGGCGAGGCGGCCGCCGCCGCTGAATATGTGGTAGCCGGGGATGGCGAGGATGTAAAAGACGACCCCGCTCAGCGCGATGTACCAGGTCCCGAAGGAGAAGCTGGCGAGCGGCTGCCAGCGGTTCCTTGGCAGGAGTCCCGCGAGCGCCGCGAGGAGCGCGACGACGTAGCCGATGTACTCGAACGCGTCGCTCTTGCCCGGAGTCGGCGGCGGGACGAGGGCGACACTGACCAGCCCGGTGACCGCGGCGAGAACCGCGGCCACCAGCCCCGCGACGGCCGTTCCCGGACGGGCCGGCGACGGGCTGGATGGCTGCCCGGCCGGGGCTTGATAGGGCGGGACGCCGACGCCCGGTACGGGCGGTGCCGATGCTGGCCGAGGCGGTGTCAGGAAGGTCGAACCGTCCGGCGGCATGACCGTCATCGTGTCGCTTTCGTGCGCCGCGGCGGGCACGCTGTCCGGCGTCCGCGGGGCGGCTGGTGCGACTGGCGCCGCCGGAGGGGCTGCCGCTGGGACAACGGGATTGGCTGGAGCGGCTGGAGGGGCTACCGCGGGAGGGATCGTGGCGGCGAAGGCGGCCGGGGTGGCCGGCGGGTCGGCGGGGATCGGCGCGGGGCGCCGCATGTCGAGCGTGCGGTAGACGTCGATGGCGTCGGGGCGCTGTGCGGGGTCCTTGGCGAGCAGTGCGGCGAGCACGCCCGTCAGCGGGCCAGCGTGCGCCGGCGGCGCGGGGTCCTTGGCGAGGATGGCCGCCACGACCGCGGTCCGGGACGGGCCGTCGAATGGCGGCTGGCCCTCGATCGTCGTGTACAGCGTGGCGCCCAGCGACCACAGGTCCGCGGCCGCGTCGACCTGCCGGCCCTCGAGCTGCTCTGGCGCCATGTAGTGCAGCGTGCCGATCACAGTGCCGGTGCTGGTGAGGCGGCTGGCCTGATCGATCATCCGGGCGATGCCGAAGTCAGTGACGACGACGCGGTCCCCGGCGAGCAGGACGTTGTCCGGCTTCAGGTCGCGGTGCACGATCCCGGCCGCGTGTGCGTGCGCCAGGGCGTCGGCTATCTTCGCGCCGATCTCGGCCGCGCGCTGCCACGGCAGCCGCCCGCTCTTGGCGATCTCGGCGGTGAGCGACGTCCCGGGCACGTACTCCATCACGATCCACGGCGCGCCGGCATGCTCGACCACGTCGTGGATGGTCACGACCCCCGGGTGGTTCAGCCGGGCGGTCGACTGCGCCTCGCGGGTGGTGCGCGTCAGCAGCACGGAGCGCTCCGTCGCTGACAGGTGCTCAGGAAGCAGCACCTCCTTGATCGCCACGTCCCGGTCGAGAACCAGGTCGTGCCCGCGCCACACCCGGCCCATGCCCCCCTGACCCACCGGCTCGATCAACCGGAAACGCCCGCCGATCAAAGTCCCTGCCCCATTCGCCATGGCAGCGATGATAGGGACGCTTTACACGCGGTCAAGAGCAATGCACGGATTTGTGACGTGCGGAAACTGCCGGGCGCTGGCCGCGCCTGGTTTTTCTGTACCGTAGGGGCGGTGAGGCACAATCCGTCTACCGTCGTGGTGCTCGCCGGGCAGGCGTCGCGGGAGCTGGTCGGCGCCGTGAGCAGATCGCTGAACGTCGTCCTCGTCCAGCCGGAGGAGCACCCGGGCTCCGGCCCCGCCGGAGGGATCGAGGCGGCCGCGGGGGCGCTGCGCCGCGCGGCCGGCATCTCCTCGCCGTACGTGCTCGTGGCGGCCGACCCGCTGGCACAGGTGGCCGCGCAGTGGCAGGCGATGTGGGAGGTTACGGCGGAGCCGCGCGGCAGCGAGGGCTTCGAGCTGGCGGCGGCGGAGGCACTGGGCGCCTGGCGCGCGAAGCGGTTCGAATTGCCCGACTACTACGTCGTGC
>Ga0335073_10002927_pt1 | contig 23586 bp, 14 predicted proteins | sample Lox_Sample_22_FD_207093 | JGI IMG/M metagenome (GOLD analysis project Ga0335073, IMG submission 207093) | Soil microbial communities from Loxahatchee National Wildlife Refuge, Florida, United States - Lox_Sample_2.2 | ecosystem: Environmental > Terrestrial > Soil > Wetlands | place: USA... | reverse complement strand
GGAACCATCCAGAAAATTGCCGGAATAGAACTGCAAACCGGGCTGTGTCGTCAGCACCCGCAGAGTGCGTCCAGAGGCGGGGTCCTGAACTCTTGCCGCCTCAACCAGCCCACTGGCAGATTTACGATCGAGCACCCAATTGTGATCGTAGCCTTTGCCTCTAACCAATTGCTCATCCTTGTCGTTAATCCGTTCGCCAATGGCGTGGAAGGTTCTGAAATCAAATGGCGTTCCGGCAACAGCCTCCAGTGCCCCCGTCGGAATCAGGGTTGAATCCACGGGGGTGAATCGGGATGCGTGGATTTCGAGCCGTTCCTGCAAGATATCGCCGCTACCTTCTCCGGCAAGATTGAAATAGGAATGGTTACTGAGATTTACTACCGTGTCCTTGTCGGTGGTTGCAGAATATTCAATTCGCAAAGCGTTTCCCACCAGCGTGTACCGGACGGTGACTTTCAGATTGCCCGGATACCCTTGATCTCCGTCCTTACTCAGGCACGTAAATTCCACACCGTTCTCGATGGCATGGGCGGACCAGAGCACTTTGTCGAAGCCACGAGTCCCGCCGTGCAAGGAGTTTTCCCCATCATTCTTGGGAAGGGAATACGTGCGGCCATCCAGCTGGAATTGCCCGTGGGCGATCCGGTTCGCATAACGTCCAACGATCGCTCCGAAGTAAGGGCTGTTGGCGATATAGTTTTCAGCGGAGTCATAGCCGAGCACGATATCGCCAGGTTTTCCCGTGCGGTCAGGCACCTTCAGCGAGACCAGAGTGGCTCCGTAAGTCATGATCCTGGCTTCGACAGTTCCGTCGGCCAGCTCGTAGAGGTCGATGGCCGTTCCTTCTGGAGTCTTGCCGAAGGGCTGTTTTGAAACGCGCGTTGCCGCTATCAGAGGGGTGGACAGCAGCAGCCCCGCCAGAATGACCACCGCGCCAAGGCTTCCCGGTCGAACCATTCAGGTTTCTCTGCCCCCAGATTCAGTAAACGTTTGCTAAATGTCGGCTACATTGTACGACAATCGCAGCCGGATTCGTTGCAAAGTTTGCAGAAATCGCTTCCTTCCCTATTCGCAATCAGGCGCTCCAGGCGCGTTCGCCATCTCTGATAATATGTAGGACCCGTTTCGGGAGCGGTTGAATTTATGTCCTATGGATATTCGTGAAATCGCGCGCAGAGCAAAGGTTTCTACAGCCACGGTTTCCCGGGCCATCAACCACGTGCCCACTGTGGACCATCAGCTTTCCAAGCGCGTTTGGAAGGTGGTGCATGAGCTTGGCTATTACCCGAACACCCAGGCTCGAGCTTTGGTCTCGGGTAGAAGCCGGATCTTTGGTCTGATCGTTTCCGAAATTACCAACCCTTTCTTCCCCGAGATTGTCCAGACTTTCGAAAATCTTGCCGTAGAAAACAATTACGAGATTCTCCTGACCTCCACGGTGCACGATCCCAAGAGAATGGAGTTGTCAGTGCGGCGGATGATCGAACGGCGCGTCGACGGTGTTGCCATCCTGACCTTCGGCATGGAAGATTCTCTGCTCGAGCATCTCAGATTCCGCAAAGTGCCACTGGTGTTTGTCGATGTGGGCCCCGACACTCCGCATATCGCCAACATCCGTATCGACTACCAGAGCGGGATTCGCCAGGCGGTGCAGCACCTGGCGGCGCTGCGGCATACGCGCATCGCCTTTGTCAGCGGACCACTTCACTTGAAATCAGCCCTTGCCCGCAAAAGCGCATTCCAGCAATCCATGGCGGAAATCGGCCTTCCCACCAACTTCATTGTCGAAGGAGACCACACGCTGGAAGGCGGCATGGGGGCGCTGACCAAACTGATTAGCACTCCACCCCGCCCGACCGCTATCGTATGCTCCAACGACATGACCGCGATCGGAGTCATCCGGGAAGCCTTCGATCATGACATCAAAATACCCGGAGACCTTTCTGTCATCGGCTTCGACGATATCCGGCTCGCTCAATTCACGACTCCCCCTCTCACGACTGTGCAAATGTCCCAAACGGAACTAGCCAGGCTGGCATTCCGCGCACTGATGAACGAAGTGGCGCAAGTGTCTCCAAACCATCGCATGGGCGAATATCGGCTCATTACGAACCTGATTTTGCGACGGTCCACGGCCCTGGCCTCTTCCGCCGTCGAGCGTAAGAAGAACCGCGCAAAGTGACGGGGTGCCCGCACCTCAAGCCTCGTTTTGATCGGCCGGAGAAGGCTGGCAAAGCGGCGATGCGTTGGGCATACCCGGTTTCGGGTAAACGCTTGCTACAATTGATGCTGCGGAATCAGAAAATTCCGCAGGAAGGGTGACAACGTGCGATCCAGAGCCTGCGTTGTTCTCACGTTTTTCTTCGCGACCGCGGTACTTGCTCTACAGGGTGGTTCCGGCAACGTCCCCCAAGCCCTGAAGGTTGAAGGGGACATCGAGTATACGCACGATCCGTCGATCGCCAAAGACGGAGATACCTGGTACTTGTTCGGAACCGCCAACGGGCCCGTACGCAAGGGAGAGTTGCCGGTCCGGTGCTCACAGGACCTGCACGAATGGAAACTTTGCGGTTACGTCTTCGACAAAATTCCTGACTGGATCGTGAAACAGAGTCCGAAGACCAAGGAGCTCTGGGCTCCAGACATTTCACACTTTAACGGCGAATACCACCTGTATTACGCGTTCTCTGTGTTCGGCAAGAACACTTCTGGTATCGCCCTTTTAACGAACAAGACGCTAAACCCCAGCAGTCCGGATTTTCACTGGGTGGATAGAGGACTAGTTCTGCGATCGCGACTGGAGGACGACTTCAATGCCATCGATCCGAATCTGGTGATCGACGAAAAGGGGCAACCATGGCTGGCCTTCGGGAGTTTCTGGACCGGCATTAAAATGCGGCAGATCGACGCAAAGACTGGTTTGCTTTCCTCCAAGGACACTAAGCTTTATTCTCTGGCCAGGCGTAGACGCCCAGACAATCCTCCTCCGAATCCGCCAGGTCTACCCGGGGATTGGCAAGCGATTGAGGCACCGTTCATCGTACGGCACGGGGATTACTATTATCTTTTTGTGTCGTTCGATTTGTGTTGCCGGGGCACTAAGAGCAATTACAAGACAATGGTGGGCCGGTCACGGAATGTCACAGGGCCGTATGTCGACGCAAAAGGAACTCCGATGCTGAAGGGTGGAGGCACGCCCTTACTACTCGGGAACAGCCGGTGGGTAGGACCTGGCGGAGAATCTGTGCTGCAGCAGAAGAGCGGAGACATCATCGTTTTCCACGCATACGACGCGAAAACCGGCGATGCGTATCTGCAGATTTCGACGTTGGCGTGGGTAAACGGATGGCCGAAAGCGGCGCTGGAAGGCGGAAACCCGGCGAACTAGCGCAAAAAGGCAGATGAGTCTCGGCGGGTTCTACGAGTCGGGCTTGTGCTCGGGCGCCTCCAACTGATCCAGGTTGAGAATCCGAAGAACGTTCTGCTGCTTTTCCACCTCCTCGTGTTCGATCTGGGTGGCGATCGCCAGTTCCTTTTGCGATGCTTCTTTGCGCCCAAGGCGAGCATCGGTCAAGCCAAGGTAATAGTGTGCCTCCCGCAGCCGTGGGTTGGCGGCGACCGCTTTGGTGAGGAGAGATGCGGCCTCGGCATAGCTCTTCTCCTGGAATCGAACACGCGCCATGCCCGTCAATGCGCCGGCGTGTTGTGGGGCGCGGTTCAGTACTCGCTCAAACCGTCCTGCGGCAGCCCGCAGATCTCCGGCATCGAGGTCCATGATTCCCAGCTGATAGTAAGATTCGGTTTGTTGCGCCTGGATCGCGATCGACTTTTCGTACTCGGCGCGAGCCTCAGAGGTGCGCTGCAGAGCTTGCAGTGCGAAGCCAAGCGCATAGTGGCCGGAGGCGTCATCCGGGCGGAGTTGCAAATACCGAGCGAAACTCTGCTGGGCCTCATCGAATCGGGCGAGCGCAACGTAGGCCCGGCCCAGCCCGTATAGAGCCGAGGCATCGCCGGCGCGAAGCCTCAGGGTCCGCTTGAATGCGTCGACCGCATCGGGGAACAGAGACATCCTCAAAGCCACCATGCCGAAGTCGAATTGCAGGTCGGCATCATCCGAATCCAGCTTCCGCGCCGAAATCAGCAGGGCCAGCGCTTTCTCCGGGTCGCCGGACTGAGCGGCAAGATGGGCTTGCGCACGCCAGACGCCGACTAGAGCGGCTTGCGCGTCTCTCCTTCCGGGATCAAGCTCTAGAACCTGCTGGAGCACCGGAATCGCAAGATCATCCTTGCCCATCTGCACGTAAAGGAGACCGAGCCCAGCCCGGGCAGCGGTGAAGTCTGGCTGGATCGCGATCGCTTTCTTGAACAGTGCTTCTGCTTCCTGGTTGTGATGCTGCTGTGCGCGAAGGATGCCGAGGAGATTCAGGGCGTGAATGTCGTTGGGCGAGGAGCGCAATATCTCAGACAATTCTGCCTCAGCCCGCTTCGAATCGCCGGACGCCAAGACCGCGGCAGCGGTTTGGACCGTGGGTGCATTCGAAAGAGAGCCGGGTGAAGGCGTTTGGGCGGGCGCGGAAAACGCGGTCAGGAGAATCCAAGCAGGCAACATCGTATGTGCGACCATCCGTATTGACCGAGCCTTGAGCGGGACGAGATGGAAGAGCGCAGGCAGCATGGATGCGGAAGTTAGCGAGAATTCAGGCCGGAGGCCATTCCTTTCTGCGAGGCCTCCTGGTCGTGAATAAGCTCCGCCGTCAGGCGGAACTGTTCTCTGGCGAGATCCTTCCGGTTCAAACGCTGATAAATTCGACCGAGAAGATAATGGCCCGAGCTATCGGCGGGAGCAAGTTTGACAGCTTGTTCGGCTTGCCGGCAGGCAGAATCGAGACGTTGAGAGTCGAAATATGCCTTCGCAAGCTGGTAATGAACTTCGAACTCGCCGGGAGCGATTTCGGAGGCACGAGTGAGCAAAGGAATTGCCTCGGGAAGCCGATTTGAACGTGCAAGCAGTGATCCTAAGTTCAGGTAAGGCTGTTCAGAGTGAGATGGGACGGCCTGATCGAGCGCTATAGCTTTCCGATATGCCGCGACGGCCGCCTCGACCTGATTTTTTGCCTCCAAACTCAGGCCAAGATTGTCATACGCCTTAACGTTGGCCGGATCGCGCTTGATAACTTCCTGAAAGGCGGCGATTGCCAAATCGAATTCGTTCTGCTGATAGCGAACCCGACCCAGATGGTAGCGCGCTTCAATGTCATCCGGATCCATTTTCAAGGACATTTCGAGATAATGGGCGGCGCCGGAGTAATCCTTCAGCAGAACGTAGTTCAAGGCAACGATCATCAAATCATTGGCCTCGGGGGGCTTGATCCTCGCTGCGTCCGTAAAGAGTTTCAGCGATTCTCTGGGCTTATCCTGACGGAAGGCAATATAGGCCAGCAGGTAGGCCGCGTCATCGGATTGCGGATGAGATCTGGCGTAGGTCTGCAGGTCAAGCGCTGCCTCAGCATATTTCTGAAGATTTACCAGGGATTTGCCTCGATACAACAGAGCATCGCTCTTACCCGGGTTCTGGAGTTCACATTGCCTGAAGGCGGCGGCTGCCTCAGACCAGCGCCGGTTATGGAACATCTGCAGGCCGAGGGTACACGAGGAGTCCTGACCCGAAGCACTCGCGGAGAGCACCATCAGAAGCACAGTCAACGTGCTGAAAAGTCTGTTCATCGAACTGCCGTCCCTACTTGAGCGGAGCGCCCGCCTCAGTGATCATCAGGATCTGGTCGGCTTTCAAGTCTGAAAGATCCTGTTTGATCCCACTTGGCCAGCGAATTTCCAAGTGGGTGATTGAGGAATCGCCGCCTAGCCCAAAGTGCAGGCGCTTGTCGCCGGACGACTGATAACTGCTCGCGGTGGTGACCGTCGCATATTGAGTGGCCGAGGGAGTTGTGATCTTGACCTGAGCGCCGATTCCATCACGATTGCTCCTGGTGCCCTGCAAATTCAAGGTGATCCAGTGATTTGATCCTTGCGTTTCATTGCGAAGTACTTTGCCCGGGCCGTCAACGCAGTTGAAGACGACATCGACACGACCGTCGTTGTCGATGTCGCCCACCGCCATCGACCGAGCGGCCCACTTCTGCTGAAACACTTCTCCCGAGCGGCCGGAGACATCCACGAAGCGCTTGCCGTGATCGTTCCACAATAATAGGGGAGACTCGAGATAGCGCAGGTGAGGTTCATTCACCTGGATCGTATCCATGACATGCGACTGCACGATGAAAAGATCCTTCCAGCCATCGTTGTCGAAGTCCATAAAACGAACACCCCACCCCGAGTGAAGCAGGCTGATGGCACCGAGGCCTGTAACCAAGGAGCTATAGTCGAACGTTCCATCGCCGGCGTTGGTGTAGAGAGCGTATTTCTGATTAGCCAGGTCAGTGATGACGATGTCAGGCCAACCGTCATTGTTATAGTCCTCGAAGTCGACTCCCATGCCAGCAAACGTCGCTCCCCCGCCGTCGAGCCCCGCACCTGAGGGCAGGCCAATCTCTTCAAAGGTGCCGTTGCCTTTGTTGTGGAAGAGATATTCGGGGATGGAGTCGTTGGCGAGAAAAATATCCATCCAGCCGTCGTGATCGAAATCAGCAATGGCCAACCCGAGTCCTTTTGCAGGTTTGTCAATCCCAGCTTTGTGAGACACCTCGGTAAACTTGCCGTTTCCATCATTGTGATACAGAAGAAGCGAGACCGGTTTAAACAGGTCGGGGTGGCAGTAAGAACGAAAACCTTCTTCGCGATGGCCGCAGTAGATGTCGTCGAAGTCCCAGATCATATAGCGCGCGACCACCAGATCGAGGCGGCCGTCATTGTCGTAGTCGACCCAGGCCGCGCTGGTCGCCCAACCAGAACCGCCGACGCCGGCGCTGGCGGTCACGTCGGTGAACGTGCCGTCTCCGTTGTTGTGATAGAGCGTACTGTGACCATAACCGGCGACAAATAGATCATCGAAGCCGTCGTTGTCATAGTCTCCGACCGCGACGCCGGTCGAGTATCCAGTTCCCGCCAGACCAGCCTTCTCGGTCACATCCTGGAAAGTGCCATCGGGCTTCTGATGATAGAGGCGGTTCCAGTAGCCGGGACCGTCTTTTTGGGGGATCGATCCTTTAGACATAGGATCGTCGATGCGGGCGCCATTGGCAAAAAAAATGTCGAGCCGTCCGTCGTTGTCGTAGTCGAAGACTGCCACTCCCGATCCCATCGTTTCGAGCAAGTATTTTCTGGAGGTCTTCGAGGCGTGCTGTTCGAAGTGGATACCCAGCTTGTCGGTTATGTCGACAAACCGGCCAGAAACCGATGCTGACGCAGACGCAGCGAGAACCCTTGCGATAGCCCCCGGAAAAATGAAAATCAGGGCAACCAGGCAACTGGCGAGAAGAATGTGTATCGCAGGGCAGCCTGTCCGTTTGTCCCGAATATGCCTCACGACCCTGCCAGTTTAATACGCGCCGCCTCGGTACAGATTGCCTGTTCAACGAAAGAGAAAGGCCGCCGCCGAAGCGACGGCCTTCGAGGTCGCACGAACCCAGTCTGCAACTAGAACTCGAATTTGAGTTGCAGCTGGAGTCGTCTTGGAAAGAGCAGGTAACCCCCACCCCCGATGGTAGAGAAGGACCCGTAATCGATGACCCCAAAGGCTGGATCGAACGGATAGAGGTCACCCGGGCGGTTCCAGATATGTCGGTTGAAGGCGTTGTAGACGTTGGCCTGCAGTTCGAGAGCGCTGGTTTCTGCGATCTTTGTCCGTTTTATGAGATTGAAGTCTTCGTCGAGGTAAGGACGCATTCGCACTGCTCCGTCCACTCGCGGCATCGTGCCGAAAGCGTAGCTGCCGCGTGCCGACAGGTTCGCGCTCGAATTGGGGTCATTGAAGGCACCCGGATTGAACATCGCGTCTGTGACGGGGTTAAAGTTACCGCTCGACCACGCGGAGCTGATGATCTGCGTACCCGGAACCTGGTCGAAGCGGATGCAGCCGGGGAAGGCTGGCACGCCGGTGGCGCAAGCAAAGGCGATCGGCTGGCCGCTTTCGTACCGCTGAATGCCGCTGATCGACCATCCTCCGACTACGCGATCCAAGGCTCCGCCCTTGTTCAGAAACTTCTTGTTTCTGCCGAAGGGAAGGTCGTAAACGTAGCTGATTACAAAGTTCTGCGGAAGGTCCTGATTGCTGATCGCCTTGTCCCCTTGTTTGTCGAAGACATTCTGCGGGGCGCCACCCTGGTGCAGTGTGGCAAAGTAGGGCAAAGCGGAGTCGGCATTGGTTAGGGTCTTTGACCAGGTGTAGGAAGCGAGCAGGTTAAGCCCGTTACGGAAACGGCGCCTCAATTGCGCTTCCAGAGCGTTATAGGTGGACTGGCCGAGGTTCTCTAACTGGCCGTCAGTGTTAAATCCAAAATACTGGGGGAAGGGCACAAGGGCCTGGGCCACGATCGCACCCGATGGGAATCCGGGATACGGAGGAGCCACCGCTGTCTGCGACCCGATGGGAGTAAGCAGCGAGGTCCCCATCGAGAAATACTTCGGATTGAGCGCGTTGACCGCGTCGTAGTTCGATCGGAGGTTCTGCGAATGCTCACCCACGTAAGAAACATCAGCAATGAAGTCGGTCGCGAGCTCCTTCTGGATTTCAAAACTCCAGTTCTGCATCATAGGCGGCCTGCCATAGGAGGGATCGATGTATTGCGGCCCCTGAAAATTCAGCTGCGTGGGATCGAGGTTGGGGGGCGGCGGGTAGGCTGGCAATCCTGAATCAATCTTCAGGGCAGGGTCAAAGCCATTGATGCTGTTGAAGGCTGGATTCGCCTGGAATCCCGTTCGGCCAAAGCCACCGAAGTCGGCGTACTGCAGATTTCCGTACATGATGCCGTAGCCGCCGCGAAAGACGGTTCTGCCATTGAACATGGCCGGGGCCCAGGCGAAACCTATGCGCGGACCGAAGTCCTTCTTCCAGACGTTGGCCCAGCGTTCATTCACGTTCCCATTGCGTCCGGTGCCGTTGCCGGCGAAAACGAGTACGCCGGGTAGGTTCCCAGCGCCCGGATTCGGTTGAGTCAGGCTGATGTTCGACGTATCGCCATAAGCTTCTTTGCGAGGCTCGTCGACGTCATAGCGAATGCCGAGGCTTAACGTGAGAGTTGGCGTCGCCTTGAGAGTGTCCTGAAAGAATCCGCCGAAGTAGCTGGTCAGCCAGCGAGCCTGGCTGGCGTATGAGGTCACGTTGGCCGAGTCCAACTCTCCCAGAAGCATGCTCGCAATACCATTGCCGCTGAGATTACTGGTGGCCGATGTGCCGGCCGTCTGGCCGCGCCCGAAATTGAAGCTTCCGCTGGTGTTCTGGAAATTCAGGGGAGAGTACTGCTGATACCACTGTTCGTATCCGAATTTGAATTCGTTTCTGCCTTTCACCCAACTTAGGGTATCGGCAAAGCGGAATCCATTGTCAATGGTGTCGCCGTCGACGTTGTCTCCGAATGCCGCTGTCGATGCCTCTCCCGGAACAACCGATGGGAACATGCGGCCACTGGCGCCGGTGATTCCTAATTTGGCGTCCCAATCGGCGCCTCCGCCCAAAGCCACTCCGGCGCCCACGTTCTTGCTGTTGGTGCGGTTATAACCAAGATTCAAGTGGTTCAGCATGGACGGAGTGATGGAGTAGTCATAGCCGAAACGGATGTAGTGGGTGCCAAAGAATTGATTACGCCCGTAGCCAGCGGCATTGGACCACTCCGGCACGGTTGAGAGGCGAACATTCTGGCGGGAGGAATAGGTGAAATAGGCTTTGCTCTTCGCGCTGATGTTCTGGTCGATCCGGAACGTCATCGTCGTATCCAGAATCGGGTAACTGTAGGGGAATATGTAGTTATTGACTGCGTTGCTGTTCTGCGCCGCCGGGTAATAGGAAAGCAGATTCTGCCCCACCGTGGAGAAACGGCTGGAAGGAATCTTGTTTCCGGTGCTGCCCGGTTCGTTCATGAATGCAGTCCGGCATTCGACGCCGCCAACTGTTTGAGTAGTGGCCGGATCGAAGATTTCGCCCTGGTAGATGGGTGTGCCATCACAAGGATTCGTGCCCAATACGTTGCCCGTGTCCAGCGTCGAGGTGAAGTCGCCGCCCAACTCGGCTTGCGTGGGTACGGTTGACGCTTGTGTACCGCCCACTGCCTGCCGATACTGCTCCCAGGAGAAGAAGAAGAAAGTCTTATCTCGTCCGTTGTACAGGTGAGGAATAATAACCGGACCGCCCAGCGTCCCTCCGTAGTCGTTTTGCTTGTCCAACGGGACACGATAAGGATCGCGGTCCACAGGATTTTGGGAAAGAAAGTAATCATTGCCCCAGGTGTTCGCGTCCAGATCATCGTTGCGGAATATTTCGTACGCGTTCCCGTGATAGCTGTTGGTTCCACTCCTGGTGTTGAAGCTTTCGATGCCGCCGGTCGTCTGACCGAATTCCGCGGGGATGGTCGAGGTCAGGACCTTGAACTCGCTGAGTGCGTCAACGGACGGAGCGGTCTCGTCAAATGAAGAGCCGTTCTCTGAGCGAGTCATGGCCGCGCCGTCGAGCAAAACTTCGGTTCCGTAGTTTTGACCACCGGTGATTTTCGATTCGAATGTTCCTCCGTTTCCGGAGTCCGAACCGGGGCCTACGACGCCGGGGGCCAGAAAAGCAAACGATTCGGGAGAGCGCATGTTCTGCACGGTGCTGCCCAGGGGAAGCGGCAGCTCCTCGATTTGTTTGGAGCCTACGACCGTGCCAATATCGGCGCTTTCGGATTCGACGGTCGGCGCGTTGGCCAGGACCGTTACGGTTTCGGTGACCGCTCCCGCGGTGAGCTTCACATCGACGGCTGACGTGGTCGCGACCTGCACCGCGATGCCGTTCAAGGTCGTGGTCTTAAATCCGGACGCGCTCACGGTCAAATCGTAGGTTCCGATGTTGACGTTGGGAAAACGATACGCGCCTGCGCTGCTGGTGACTGTCTCATAAACCGCCCCGGTTTGCTCACTCTTCGCAGTGAGCTTTGCGCCCGCGACCAGAGCACCGGAGGGATCGGTTACATTGCCAGCGATGGCACCCTGATTTTCCTGGCCGCTGGCCATCGAGGACAAAACGAGAGCGGTCATTGCAAGGAAAAGACCGCCCATGAACACTCGATCTGCGAAATCGCGCAAACGCCGCATAGTCAATCCTCCGAACCACGAACAAAGCGTTTGAACCGCCACCTCTTCCAATCCTGGTTAGGACCGTCTCAGCAAACGATTACTTCACCCAGCAAACGATTACTCAAATCGATCACAAAAAAATTACCGGTTGATTTCTGCCGACCGCTTCAGCTTGTCCTGCAGTTTCTGCGCCTGGGACGCGTCTTCCTGCTGCTTCAGGCGGAGGAAAGCATCCAGAGCAGCTTTCGATTCTTCCGGTTTCTGCGCTCTGCGATACAGTTGCGCCAATTGGTAATAGGACTGCCGGACGGATTCGGGATCCGCAGCTTGTCCCCGGGCTACTTCCGCGTTGAAGTCGGCAATGGCATCGTCCAGGTGCCCCAACTGGGCCTCGGCCCGGCCTTTCTGATAATGCGCATCGCGGTATTCGGGAGATTCGAGCAAGATCTGGGAAAGAAGCGCGACTGTGACGTCCGGCTTCGAGCGCTCAAGGCTTACGACTGCCAACTTGTAGCGGGAAGAGAGACTCTCCGGATCGATTTTCAGCTCTTCTTGGAACGCAGCCTCGGCCTTTTCCAGTTGATTCTGCTTCCAGTAAATGTCGGCTAGCTCCTCGTGCAGACCAGGCTCGGAAGGGCGCAAATTCAGCGCATTCTGACACTCCTGTATCGCGTCATCGAGCCGATCGGCTTCCACGAACGACTGCGCCAGAGCCTCGTGCACACGCCACGAGTTCGGATCAGCCTTGTACATCCGCTCGTAGCTTTCTTGCGAGACCAACATGTGAGCCCGACCACGGTGATAAAGGACGTCGACGTCATTGGGACTTAACAGCGCGGCTTTATCGAGCGACGCACTGGCGCCGTCGGCCTCGCCCGCCGCCAGTTGCGTTACACCCAGCCACATCCAGGCTTTGGCATTGTGCCCGTCAATTTGTGTTTCCTTGCCCAAGGCCGCAACCGCCGCGGGGTAGTTATTGAGACGATATTGAGCGATTCCCAGGAAAAGGTGCGGCCCCTTCAGCCGCGGCGACAGCGCAACCGCGCGATCGAATTCAGAGACGGCCGCGCGCAGATGCGCTTGCTGAAGCAGGGCCAAGCCGAGGTTGAAATGAGCTTCGGAAGAGGTGGGGAGAAGTTTTGCGGCGCGGGTAAAGGAAGCAGCCGCCAGACTCCAGTCGGCGGTGCGCATTGCTTGCGTACCTTCGTTAAACGATTTCTCAAAAGTGGACTCTTGAGCGAAAAGAGTCGGCGAGAGGGCGAGGATTCCAAGCGTTGCAAGGAAAGCCGGTAAACTCCTCAATTTGGTCCGTTTTTTGGTAATTTCCCCACTCCCCAGCAAGGCGGTGCGACTATAGTACGTTCGTACTAGGACTGTCAAGAATTTTCCTTAAAAACGCCTGCAGAGAAAACGATTACCAAAAGGACGTTCCGATTTTATTTTGGGAGAGGGTGCGGCTCAGCCGCACTTTTTCCCTCGGTGATCGTGAAGATTCCGTCTATCCCGGGGATGGAAAGCTGTTCGACTACGCCGCTGGGCCAATGAACTTCTACCCGATCGATTTTTGCGCACCCACCCAGACCAAAGTGAGGCCGCAGGTCATTCGAGGACGCGAAGCTACCGCCGCTGATTACGTCCCTTCGCTGCCGGACCCCACAGGCAGTCACATAAACTGACGCCCCGACAGCGTCTCGCGGACTCTTTGGTCCGCCCACCAATCTGAACTCGACCCAGTGGTTCTTATCGGGATTCACATTGCGCAACAAAACGGGAGTGTTGTTCAACTGGTTGACCACGACATCAATCTTGCCGTCGTTGAAAAGGTCGCCAAAAGCGGCCCCACGGGCAGTCATCAACAACGCTAATCCGGTTCCCTTGACGGGAGGGATGAGTTCGAACTTGCCATCGTGCAGATTGCGAAACAGCAGGGGACGTTCCGCAAAGGTTGTGCCCCAATCGCTTTGGTCCACCCCGGGGTAAACATGTCCGTTGGCCACGAACAGATCCTGCCAACCGTCGTTGTCAAAATCGATGAAGCCTGTACCCCAACCGAGAAACGGAATTGTTGGTTCTGCGATACCAGCCTGATAGCTCACCTCAGTAAAGTTGGCATCGCCGTCGTTGCGGTAGAGGGGATTGTAATCATCGGAAAAGACGGAGTTGTACAGATCAAGCCAGCCGTTGTTCAGATAGTCTCCCACGGCGATGCCCATGGAGGCAGTCTCCCGGCCGTTTTCGTTGAGGGCATATCCGGAAGCATAACTGGCATCTTCGAAAGTGCCGTTGCCTCGATTCAGGTAAAGATAGTTTGGCGTGGAATCGTTGGCCACCGCAAGGTCGACCTTCCCGTCGTTGTTCAGGTCGGCGAAGACCGCGGACAGGCCATAGTAGGCGTTGGTGTCGGCGACTCCGGCTTTTTCGCTCACCTCGGTAAAAGTCCCGTCGCCATTGTTGTGAAACAGGTGGTCCGGCTCGCCTTTCAACCCGCGCGGGCCGCACATGACCTTCAATCCACGAAACTCACAGGTTGAGAAGGCAACCACCGAGGAACCGGGCAAGGGCGGATGGTCGACGTCGTAGTGGACATAGCCGGGAACAAAGAGATCCAGTCTGCCGTCACCGTCATAGTCGCCAAAGGTCGGTCCAGTAGACCAGTTGCCCAGCGCAACTCCAGCCTTTTCGGCAACGTCCGTGAAGGTACCATCGTGATTGTTGTGATACAGCCGATTCTTGCCGAAATTCGTGACGTAGAGATCGGGCCACCCGTCGTTGTCATAGTCGCCGACCGCCACACCAAAACCCCACCGGTCGTTGGTGACGCCGGCACGCTCCGCTACGTCGGTAAACGTGCCATCGTGATTGTTGTGAAAAAGCGCCGCGTGCGGCGTAGTGGCCTTGCCGGACAAGGCATCATAGGTGGAACCGTTCACAAGGTAAATGTCGAGCCAGCCGTCCTTGTCATAGTCCAGCAGGGCGACGCCGGAGCCCACGGTTTCCAGGATGAACTTGTCTTCCGGGGTCCCCATCGTGTGTCGCCAACGGGTCAGGCCCGCCTTTTCGGAAACATCTTGAAAAATGACCGGGCCACTGTCCACGAATCCACCTGCTGTGATCGGGCGTTTTTCGCTGTCGAGCACGGCCGCATGGACCCCGCCGGTCGAGACGACGCCGGGAGTCTGAGCCGTGGAATGAATCGGTTCCGGTTCTTGTTGGGCGAGAAGGAGCGCGACCGAGCAGGTGAGAACCAGAGAGACCGCAACGATTATGCGCAGGCCGGAATTTTCCGCGGCCTCCTTAGCGGGAAATTGCGCTTGGCGACTCTCAAGTGCATTTCGTCGATTGGACATGACTACTGGCGGTTCCCGTTTGCGCTTTCTGTCATCTGCTTGATGAATGCTGTCTCACGCGCATCATAAGGCGTGCCGTCTTGGCGGAAAATATCGTGAAACCAAACGGAGGGTTCCCCGTTGTAGTGTTTTTCCCATGAGTCCCAGGGATAGATGGTTTGAGTCTTTCCGCTGACGAGCCCCCAATTGTATGCGCCGACTCTCTCTGCCTTCAGGATCGGGAGAATTGCCATAAAGGTACTTCCCAGCGGACGAGCCATGTATTCCGTGCAAATGATGGGCCGGTGGAAACGGCGGAGAGACTCAATCCGCTTCTTCATCACCTCGGCTGGATCGTAACAGTGAAACGTGATCACGTCAGAGTGCTCCAGTTGGAAGCGAGCCATCTCGCTTAGCCCTGCTTCCGACCAGTCTCCTTCCCACACTCCACTGGTCAATGGCTGCGATGGACGGGCGCTTCTAGCCCAACTCCACTCTCGCCGCAGCAACCGAAGCGCGGCTTCCGCCTTGTTGGGGAGTTCTTCCTTCTTATATTGCACACTATCATTGTCGGGCTCATTCATCAGGTCCCAGACAAGTACCCGCTTGTCGTCGCGAAAATGCGAGATCACACCCACGATGTAGGGCTTCAATTCGCGGTCCCATCGGGATTCGTCTTTCAGAAGGGCGGCGCCCGGCGCCTGCACCCAGCCTGAATTGTGAATGTGCGGCCGAGGTTCCGGTTGTTTGCCAAGGTGAGGGTCCGGATTCCACACAGAGTCGAGCAGCACGAACATGATTCTTATGTGGTGCCGATCCGCTACGGCGAGAAATTGATCAATACGCTTGAGAAAGCCGGCCGGGTCCTGCTGCCAGAGCAGGTTGTGCAGGAAAACTCGCATGGTATTCATGCCAAGCGCTTCCGCCCAGCCGAGCTCGCGGTCGATCGTGGGCAAATCGAAAGTGTCGGCCTGCCACATCTCCAACTGGTTGATCGCGGTGCTGGGAATGAAATTGCTGCCGACGAGCCAAGGTTGATGAGAGTACCAATCGTTGGCCCGTTCTATGGTCCACCTGCTCTCAGACGCGCGAGAACGGCTGCTCGCGACGATCACAGTACCCAGGCACGCCAGCACTACCCACAGTTTTCTCGACATTCGTTTCTCCATCCATGCTTTGTTCAATCTTGCGGCGGTGCAAAGCGACCCGCAACCGAGCGTCCGCCTACGGGTCGATCTGAGGCCAGCCGTTTGTCCAACTCAAGTTGTTGACGAACAAATATGGCGTGCCGTCAGGAAGGTGGATCGCATGAAACACGATGATGTCGCCCGTGGCAGCGTCGAGGTAGGCGGTCTCACCTCCTGGCCCGCTAAAAGTTACACCGTCACCGGCGAGCAGCTGTGTCCCTCCGCCTTGCATCATGTCCTGGCCGTTCATACCTGTGAACGGGCCGTTCGGACTCGTACCTCGTCCCACCATGATGCGATAGGTGTCCTGGTAGGGATCGGAAGCACAGCAATTATCGAACGAAGCAAACAGGTAATAATAAGTTCCCTTGTGCACAAGGCTGGAACCTTCAATCGGATCATATTGCGCGTTTGGCCGGTAGGCCAGCGAATGTACAGTCGGATTAGCGCTCAGCAGTCCGCCCGTGGCTGGGTCGATCTGGCGTTGCTTGATACCGCTCCAATAGCTGCCATAGGTAAGCCACACGCTTCCATCGGTGTCTACCAGAATGTTGGGATCGATCGCGTTGAAGTCGTCACCGGAACTTGAAGCCAAGACCAGGCCTTGATCGATCCATTGGTAGTTGGGGTCGGTTGGATCAAGAGTTGGGTTGGTGGCCAAGCCGATCACCGAGGTGTTGGAGCCGAAAGTAGATCCCGCGTAATAGACGTGATAGAGATCATTGAAGTAAGAAATATCAGGCGCCCAGAGTCCGGTCACTCCCGGAACCTTCTGCACGACCCAGGCGGGAATTTGCGTGAATACGGCCCCGCAGAAGCTCCAGGCCACACGGTCCTGTGAACACAGAATCGGGAGATTTCCTTTAACGGGCGCTCCGGTGTCGGTGCTGAACACGTAATAGATATTATTTTCCCGCACGACACTCGGGTCCCGGACCGGGGAGACCGATCCTGTAAGGTGGTAGCGGTTGAAGACCGTGGGAAGGGACAACGACTTGGAGCCACCCCCTCCGCTGCTGCATGACACCGCGAGAAGGATTGGCGCCGCTGCCGCGAGCCGGATAGTTCGCCGCAGTCGCCCCGCAGAAATGTTGAAAGTCCGCTTTCTCATCCCAGCTGAAGGGTCAGCTTTGTGACCGATGCCGGCGCAAAGTGAAAATTCAGGATGTTGCCCTTGAGCTCAGCACTTTGGGCTTTAGGCTCAACGACGTTTTTATCGGTAAATGTGTTGTGAGCGTGGATGTCTGGGTTGGTGAGGACGGTAGCCGCGGCTGACATGATCTTAGCGTCCCTCAGCACAACCTGAGCATCCCGCGCCTCACTCACGTGCGGATTTACCACAGTCAGCGTCAAGTCTTTGTCGCGGAGGGAGGCTGATCCTCGCAATCCCCAAAAGGTTGCCGTTTTGCCGTCGCGCTGGTACTCAATGGTCGGAGATGAGAAAACCGTCCGCAGCGCCTGTCCGCCCTGATGCGCGGCGTACATGGCAAATACGTAGCCCACTGGCGTTACCACGAAGCGATCTTCGTGCGCCAGATAAAGGCTGTTGAGACAATTGATAAGCTGAGCGCAGTTGGCCATAGCAACCTTCTCGGGATGCCGGTTGAAGATGTCGAGCGTCATCCCGCTGAAGACTGCGTCCCGCAAGGTCGGCATCTGCTCCAGCTGGTCGCCGGCTGTGGCTTCGCTTCCCGGTCTATACCACGGCCCCCATTCGTCGACTACCAGCTTTACAAAGTGATCGGGATCTTCCTCGCCCATGATCTGCCAGTGGCCATTGATAAGTCCTTCCATGCGGTCGCCTTCACGCAGCAGTTCGTACCAGTCGACCGCGTCGAACTTCAGGGCATCGCCCTTGCCTTTGATCCAGTCGTTGGTTGCGCCACGGCTTAGATTCCACGCGTAATGATGAAGCGCCCAGCCGTAGACGCTTCGCAGCTCAAAGCGGCCCTTGCGCGACATTTCTTCGAAGAATCCTCGAGTCCAGGACCAGTCATCGGCATTCGGACCCGAGGCGACAAACGACAGCTCATCTCGGCTGTTTGGCGACGGCCAGGGTCGATAGCGCGGGACCCAGGTTGTGAATCGGCGGAACTCAACCGCATATTCCTGGGCCGTGAAATTTCCTCCGCAGCCCCAGGACTCGTTGCCGACCCCCCAAAAGCGCACATTAAAGGGATCCTTGTAGCCGGCGGCGGCGCGCAGGTCGGCCAGGGTGGTGCTGCCTGCGGGAGAGTTGCAGTACTCTACCCAGCGGTCAAATTCTTCAGCGGGTAACGCGCGCAGGTTTGCCGCCAAGTAAGGCTGGCCGCCGATCAGCCTGCAGAAGCGGACAAACTCATCAGTGCCGAACTCATTGGGGTCGTAGCGGTGGCTGGCCGGCGACTCGGGGCTCTCACCCTGATCCCAGAAGTTGGTCCTCCGGGGGCGCTTGTCAGCCGGGCCAACTCCATCGCGCCAGTCGTAGGTGTCCGCAAAGCAGCCGCCGGGAAAGCGCACTACGGGAGGGTTGATTTTACGCATCTCTTCGACGAGTTCTTTGCGGATACCGCCGATGTTGGGCACCTTCGAATTCGGCCCAACCCAGACGCCATCGTAGATCACACCACTCAAATTCTCTGTGAAATGGCCGTAGATGTTCGGAGAAATGGTTCCCAAAGGTTCGTTCATCAGGATTTCAATGCGGGAGTCGCAAGCGGCAGCTTGGGCCCAGGCCAGCGGGAAGCAAACGCGGGAAGCGACGATCGCTCCTGCACCAGTCAAACCTGCGTGAATGAACTGCCGGCGCTTCATCATGGCATGCCTCAAGAGCTGCGAAATGGGAGAATGATCACCCGAGGCATGGTAAACGTTTGCTGAAAGGGATGCTATAGTTTTCTGGCGATTATCGTTTTCGGGGGAATTGCGATCATTCCGTTTCGAAGAGAAGTTGCTGTTGGACACGGTGGCGCGAGTCCTCCGGTACACTCATGCCTAGCCATGCGCCGTGTCCTTCAGTGGCTCCTGCTGATTTCCATCGCGGCTGTTCCCGTGTGGCTTCTTGCGCAGCGCGGCTCCCCGAGGCCTGTGGAATTGCGCATCATCGTGGTGGAATCCGCCAGTGAAGCCGAAAACGCGCTGCAGCGTTTGAGAAAGGGAGAGGATTTCGCCCAACTGGCGAAAGCGATTTCCGTCGATCCCACCGCTTCCGACGGAGGATATATGGGCGCGATCGATCCCACCACGCTTCGCGCCGAACTGCGTGACGCGCTCAAGGGCAAGACGCCGGGAGAAATCACTGGAATCGTCCACACTCAGTCGGGCTATGCGATTCTTGAAGTCATTCGCCCCGCACAAGCAGGAGCGCAGGGCAAATCGGCTTCCACTTCCCGTCTGCCGACATCGGCCAAGGGCCAGGTCCGGTACGCGCCCAACGTTGGCGGAAAGGGAGAGGTGGATCTGGCGTTCCGCACCTTCCCCAAGCCCGATGGCTGGAGTCAGGACCTGCACGAGATGTGCGAGATTCGCCAGAAATCGGTGGCGTCGGCAATCGACACCGTAGTCAAAGCGCTGGATACCGCCAATCCTGCCGGCGTCGCCAAGGGCAGCGCACTCGACAGGATCCAAATGCACTATGCCCTAGCCAATCTCTGCTCTTACCGTGGGGAGATGGACAAGGCCATCGAACAGTGGCTAGACGCCTATGACATCGCAGGCAAGGAGTTGCCGGCTGCCATGCCGGAATTGGAAGAAGTTCTCGGGATCGCCTACCTGCACCAGTCCGAGATGGACAATGACGTGTACCGCCATCCCGGCGATCGCTGCATTTTTCCCCCCACAGCTAACCGCAGCTTTTCAAAGACCGCTGCCTCCGAGAAGGCTATTGAATATTTGGAGAAGTATCTGCAGCGGAATCCGGACGCGCTTGATGTCAGGTGGGTCCTCAATCTCGCCTACATGACTCTGGGAAAATACCCGGCAGGCGTTCCCCAACAGTACTTGATTCCGCCTTCAACTTTCGAATCTCCGGAGGATGTCGGGAGATTCGTGGATGTGGCGCCAGAGGCGGGGATCAATCTGTACTCGATGTCAGGGGGGCTCATTGTCGATGATTTCGAAGGCAACGGGCTTTTCGACATTGTGACCTCTGATTTCGGTGAATGTGCGCCCATGCATTATTTTCACAATAATGGCGACGGCACTTTTTCCGACCGAACTGCACAGGCCGGACTCAGCGATCAACTTGGCGGGCTCAATCTGGTCCAGACCGATTACAACAACGACGGCTGCCTGGATATCCTGGTGTTGCGCGGCGCCTGGGAGTTTCCTCAGCGGATGTCTCTGTTGCGCAACAACTGCGACGGGACGTTCACCGATGTGACGAAGGCGGCGGGCCTGGACATTCCCCTTCAGACTCAGACAGCAGTGTGGGCCGACATCGATAACGACGGATACCTGGACCTCTTCGTCGGTGACGAGAACGGACCGAGTCGTCTCTTCCGCAATAAAGGGGACGGTACATTTGAAGACATCTCGCACGCCGCCGGCGTCGATCGGGCGGCCTACACCAAGGCAATCGTCGCTGGCGACTACGATCGCGACGGCTACGTGGATTTTTACGTATCGAATCTCAACGGCGACAACTATCTGTATCACAACAACCACAACCGGACTTTTACCGATGTTGCCCGGGAAGCGGGAGTACAAAAACCGTGGCAGAGCTTTGCGGCATGGTTTTTCGATTATGACAACGATGGCTGGCCGGATCTGTTCGTTACCAGCTACTACGTCTCGGTTGAGGAATCGCTGCGGAGCTATATGGGGCTCACCCCGAATGTGGAGACGATGAAGCTTTACAAAAACCTCGGTGATGGAACATTTCGAGATGTCACTGCGGATGTAGGCCTGGACCGCGTCTTCATGGCCATGGGGTCCAACTTCGGTGACATTGATAACGACGGCTTTCTTGATATTTACCTGGGCACCGGTAATCCCAGCTATGCATCGATGCTGCCGAATGTGATGCTGCATAACAAGGAAGGAAAGTTCTTCACGGATGTGACGGCTTCGTCCGGAACCGGCGAATTGCACAAGGGACACGGAGTTGCCTTCGCCGACATTGACAATGACGGCGATGAGGATCTTCTGGAAGAGACTGGCGGCGCGGTTCTGGGCGACAGCCACGCCTTTCGCTTGTTCGAGAACCCCGGCAATGGGAACGACTGGATCAGTGTGCAACTCGTGGGCGTAAAAACCAATCGGGCTGCAATCGGCGCGCGGATCAAAATCACTGTGCACGACGAGGGGAAATCCACCCGTTCCATTTATCGTACGGTGGGCAGCGGGGGTTCGTTCGGCGCCTCTCCGTTGATGCAGCACATCGGCCTGGGAAAGTCGGCTCGAATTCTGGATCTGGAAATCACCTGGCCGGTGAGCCAGACACACCAGAACTTTTCCAACGTGCCGACCGGCCAGTTCATCAGGATCAAGGAATTTGCAAAAGACTACGAGAAATTGGAACGACACCGTGTTCGGCTTGGTGGCCCGCAGCGAGGCGCGGCACTCTCTCAGCAGAAGCTGGATGGACCCGGAAAGCAGACGGCTGGAGGGGAAAGACGATGACGAGCGCCAGCCTGCGACATCGAGCAGCAACGGCCTTGGTCCTGTGGCTTTCCGCGACGGCGTGTTGGGGCGCGACTGCGAAATACCAGGTGACGGGCCTGCTGCTTTCGGCTGACGCTGTGAAACGTACGATCACAGTCTCCTGCGAAGAAATCCCCGGTTATATGGATGCGATGGTAATGTCGTTCCCCGTGGAAGATGCTGCATTTCCGCAGGGTCTGCAACGCGGCGCGACAATTGAATTCACTTTGGTGGTCGAGAAAGGTTCATCCTATGCCGAGAAATTACGAATCATTCCTTTTGAAAGTCTCGAACTGGATCCCACTCAAGCGCGCCGCCTTCGACTGCTGGAAGAAGCGATCAGCGCAAGGCCGCCGTCAGCGGATGTTCTCCATGTGGGACAGTCCGTACCTGATTTTCGATTGACCGACCAGAACCGCCAGGATGTGTCTTTGTCCCAGTTCTCGGGGAAGGTTGTTGCTTTGACCTTCATCTATACCAGGTGCCCCCTCCCGAATTATTGTGTGCGGCTTGCTAACAATTTCGGCGTGCTCCAGAGGCGATTTGCCAGTCGTATGGGACACGACCTGATTTTGCTCACCGTTGTCATCGATCCGGTTCACGATCAGCCGGCCGCTTTGACCGATTACGCCCGCACCTGGAAGGCGGATGCCCGGGGCTGGCATTTTCTGACGGGAACAGTTACGAACATTCAACGGCTGTGCCATTGGTTCGACATGTCCTTTTACCCCGACGAAGCCCTGTTTGTGCATTCCTTTCATACCGTTGTGATCGGCCGCAAAGGGCAGCTGGTAGCGAATCTCGAAGGGAATAGTTTTACCGCCAAGCAGTTGGGAGACCTGATCGAGTCCGTAGCCTCGCGGGGCGAGTGATTCCTCCGGCGGTGGCGCGCGCAACAAGCCGCTGCCTGCTTCGATTGCGCCAGATGCAATCGTCCCTGCTTCCCGAGCTAAGTCTACAATGCGAAGGGCAATCCGTAGCAGAATCCGGCCCTTGGTAGTGTCCTAATAGAGAGTTAGGACACTACCAGGTTGGCGAGTTTGATTTCGGCATCACCAGCTTCGGCCAGATCCACCTGGTATTTGGAATGGGAAAGAGCAGGACGATTATCGTGCCTGTTGCTAATGCCAAGAAGGATCAGGACTTGGCATAGGTGGCATATGGCTTGGGCGAGACTCGAGTGGCAAAACATTCTAGCGATGTTGTGGGATTCTGGGGGAAAGTCATGAAGACATACCGCTGGGCACTGTTTGTGATTGTGCTCGTGAGCATGGTGCGGCCGGTATCCGCTCAGCAGCGGGTGATTGTCCGCGACAAGCTTGGCCTCGCGGGGCTCAATCTTACTTGCCGACTCTTGAATTGCACGGTCGCGCTGAACCTTGGGGGTCCGTCTGGTGCGACTGAGCACGGCGCGAAGGTGCTCAGCATGAGCTTCAGCTTCCGCCCGTCCTCGAAGGAAATGGCCAAGGCGATCGACTACGCAAAGAACCATGGCCTGATCTCCGTCGCTTCAGTGGGAAACGACGGCCAAGACGTAGCGGTTTATCCCGCAGCTCTGCCAAACGTCATGGGAGTTGCTTCGACGACCGACTACGACACGCGGTCGACTTTTTCCAACTATGGATCGGATGTCTGGGTCGCTGCTCCTGGAGAGGGAATTGTGTCGACCTACCCGTACGGTACCTATGCTGCGGGATGGTGGACTTCGTTCAGCGCTCCCTTTGTTTCCGGGACCGCCGCATTGTTGGTAAGCCTTTCACCCAAGATTAATCAGCAAAGTGCTGCGGCAGCCATCGCCCATGCGAAATGGGTCGGCAGCGACATGGGGAACGGACGGCTCGATGTTTACAGCACCTTGCAGTCAAGAGTGGCACCCGATCAGACGAACTAAGCGGCTGAGAAACGATCAGACATCGCGTATCTCTTGGCTGCCGGTGGTTGCTCCATCAACATTGAACTAGGGGAGGAAACAATCATCGCGGTCATATTGCTTTCTGGATCTCTTTCTTTTGCCAAAGACCAGAAGCCTCGCCAGTCTGGAATGCTGTTGCGGATGAACTCGGTCAGAACTGCGCGCGTGTCCCCACAGGTAACAGGACCGGGTGTTTGGCATCTTTAGGGCGAATCCGGTAGATCGGCCTGGTCATCGGGCAGACGTCGAACATGTCCGGGCGCCCTGCGATAACAGAAAAAAGATTGGCCACCCAGTTCCGCGACGTCGCTTACAGTTA
>Ga0335073_10002926_pt1 | contig 23586 bp, 19 predicted proteins | sample Lox_Sample_22_FD_207093 | JGI IMG/M metagenome (GOLD analysis project Ga0335073, IMG submission 207093) | Soil microbial communities from Loxahatchee National Wildlife Refuge, Florida, United States - Lox_Sample_2.2 | ecosystem: Environmental > Terrestrial > Soil > Wetlands | place: USA... | reverse complement strand
CGATGGCCACAGCGGGATCGTTGCGGTATTCGCGCTTCGTGTAGGGGTTGTAGTGGGTCAGCAGCTTCTGCGCATACTCCTTCTGGAGCTGGATCAGTTTGGGATCGAAAAGGCTGATGCCCTTCGCGCCCTCATGGATCTTGTCCGCATCCACGACGCCGTCTCCGGCCCTGAATGGCCGCCCCACCAGCAGGTTCAGGTCGATATAGATGCCCCGCTTCTCCAGCTCGGCAAGGAAGTAATCCTCGCGGTCCATCTGCCCGGAATCGAATTCCAGCGTGTCGTTGCGACCGGCTGCAATCAGCCCTCGCGGAGCCGGCAGATCGAGAAATTGCAGGCGAACGCAGTTGACGCCGAACCGAGCGAGCGTTGCCGCCCACATGGGCGCGTCCGCCTTCGACGGAATCATCGTCGATCCCGGGCTCCAGTCCGTGATGTTCACGCCCCAGAGACGAATGCGCTGCCCGTCTCCCGTTTCCAGATGCCCGTTCGCGGCCTGGAGGAATCCATGTTTTCCGGCCGGGGCGTCCAGCAGAAAGGACACGTCCGCAGGGGATTGCCTGCCAAACGCTGCGCGATGGTTCATCACGAATGGCCGCAGCGCCGGCGCCGCGGCTCCCTGCCCGTGCGCAGTGGCTGCCACAACCCACACCAGAATCGCCGCCAATCCCGGCAGCCGGCCCGGACCCACACCCATGTCAGTCCTCCCTGTTCCGATCCGCTCCTCATTGAATGCGAATTTCGCGCGGCACGAATCCTACTTTCGTCGGATCGCAGCCGCCGTCTGCGGCGATACCATTTCATCTACGTGCAGGCAGAGCCGCCCGCTCAGGCCGGTGGCCGTTAACCCAGGCTGAATCCGTCCTTGGCCCATCCCACACAAAGCCGCCCTGAGCCCGACTCCTCGCTCGTCTCCGCAACGGCCATCCGCGTCCTCCTCGTCATCTCCTCGAAGCTGGAGCGGCTGGGCTGGAGCATCGTGCTGGAAAACCAGGACGACATTCAGGTTCCGGGACAGTTTGCCGACGCCGACGAAGCGCTGGCATGGCTTGCCGCAAATTCCGGCGACGTGCTGCTGATCGACGAAGCGCTGCTCACGCCAAAACGCTGCGAGCGGTTGCGGAGAGAGGTTGTGCGCCGCAACTGCCGCGTCCTGCTGGTCACCAATCACTCTCTCGACGACGAGCTGGAGCGCACCCGCTATTCCTTTGCCTCCGGATTCCTGCTCAGGGGCGCCTCCGCTGTGGATTTGCTGGCGGCAATCCGCAGACCCGCCGACGATCGCCGCCACCGGCAAGGGCAGTTCTAATACATCCAGCTGCAATCGCTGGTGAACGCCGTCGAGGGAACACGCTTCCACGAGTTGCCTTCACGCTCCACCTCGAAGATGCCGCCGCTGCCGCAGAAACTCCCGCACATCCTGATCACCGAAACGAGCGCATGGGAGCGGTCGTGGTCGAAACCCGGAACTCCCAGATAGCGGACGTGCCGGATATCGTGCCACGGAGCGCACTTCGCCGCGTCCTGCCCATGTGCATCGAGGCAGCTTTGCACCTGCGACGCCTGCGCGCGCGTCAGCAGCCGATATCCGGCCGGAATGGTGAACTTCGCCTCCCAGCGCCGGCTCTGCCGGTTGGCGGCGACGAAGGCGTCGTTCATCTCCTGCTCGTCCGCCGTGGACGGCTTAAGGCAACTGGCCCCCACCTGCGGAATATCGGTCACTGAATCTTCTGCAAAGATCAGCGGCTCCTGCTGAGGCTCCTCATAAAGCGCCGAATAGACCGGGTAGGCCTCGGGCGGTGCTGGTCCTCCACCGCTCTGGTTCAGCGGATTGCTGAGGGAGAGATCGGCAACTGTGCCCGAGCCGTGCCGCCTGGAGAAATGGTGCGGAACCAGACGCCACCAAAGCACCAGTGCCGCGACGATCACCAGCACGATGCGCAACCCCAGCCGCCAGGAACGTACCATGATCGCTATTTCACCCGCACCGTCGTGCCCGGCAGGAGCCGACGGTTGTAGTTCGGCATCTGCTTGGTGCAGTGCGCCGGGTCAGGTTCCACGCCGACAGCTTCGCGCCCGAAAGTCGGCACGGCCGGCGGAGAGAGCAGGCAACGCAGAACGGCGAGAGCGCTTTTCATGACCAACAGGAATTTCAATGCGGGACGGAAGCAGACCGGGCGATGAGCGGAGCAGAACAACGCTGCCGGGGCGCTGCGAGAGCGAACTCAGCGCACTCCTCGTGGCCCGGCGGTGCGGATTGGCGCCGGCGCAGCCTGGAGGGGCCGCGCCGGTGTTGCCCGGACTTCACATCAGGTGCTGCACGGCGTCCCAGACGTAGACGCCGATGATACCGACAGTGAGAATGCAGGTGGCCCCGGTGACCACGCGAATGAACGGCTGGATTTTGTTCACCTTGACCAGAATCTCTTCCTGCTGGTGCTGCTGGTGGCTGGCCGCATCGTCGAGGAAAATCTGGTCCTCCTCGTAGCGCGTCAGGTTGGATCGGTAAAGAAGAAGGATCAGGAGGATCGTGATAATGCAGGCCCACACGATCCAGGCAACGTACATATAGCTCATCAGGGAGCTCATAGTGCGCCTCGGGACTTCGAAGTCCCGCTCTCGGGCCAGGCGCGCGCCGGGATGCCCCCCGTGCGTGCCGCCGATCGAGGGGCTGACCGGCTGCAACCGAGGGCAGGCCGGATTCCTCCCAGCCGTCGAAGCGGTTGAGCCAGCTCCTGGTGCCGGGCGGGTCCGGGATGACCTGGTCCGGGTCCGGAGGGCAGGAGGGGCCGTCCGGAGAAGAATGTTAGCGCTGTTGCCTGACAGTTGAACAGCGGTTTTTTTCATCCCCCTCTTTACCTTCTGGCAACTCTCCGTGAATCAATGCATTCCATCCATATGCCAGGAAGGGACCGGAAGATGCCGAAACTCGGTTTGCTGGACATCATGATTCGAATTGCGGCCACCATGGGACTATGCGTGGCCCTGCTCTGGGTGGTTTCCTGCTCGCCGCGGCGGGAATCGGACCAGCAGATTCGCCGCCAGGCGCAGCAGGCGACGGAGCAGGCGAAAGTGGCCGCCCAAAAGGCGGCCGTGGACGCACGTATCGCCGCAGCCAACGCCGAGCGCGATGCCAACGACGTCGCCCAGGGGGTGAAGGCCGGCCTGCACAACGGCTCGGGACCGGTCGACGTGAACTCGGCGAGCCGTGCCTCGCTCGAGAGCCTGCCGGGGGTGACGCCGGCGATGGCACGGCGGATCGAGGACGATCGCCCCTACAGCTCGCCGCACGACATGGTGCACAAGGGCGCGATCAGCGAGGCCGAATACGATCGCCTCGCGGGCGACGTGACCGCACACTAGCTGGCCGGGTTAGACTCGAAGCGTGTCCTCCGCAAAGAAGTGGGTCTGCGTATTCTGCGCCTCAACTGCGGGCGCTTCTCCTGAATATCTGAACGCCGCGCAAACGCTGGGCGGGCTGATCGCCCGGCGCGGATACGGCCTCCTCTACGGCGGCGCGATCGTCGGCGCGATGGGCGCGGTGGCCGATGGCGCGCTGGCAGCCGGCGGCGACGTGGTCGGCGTGATTCCCGAGGTGATTAAAGAGCGCGAGATCGAGCATCGCGGGCTGACGGAGCTGCACGTGGTCCGCACCATGCACGAGCGCAAGGCGCTGCTGGCCGAGCGGGCGGATGCCTTCGTGGCGCTCCCGGGCGGCTACGGGACCATGGACGAGTTCATCGAGATCGTGACCTGGGCGAAGTTGCGCATCCACGCCAAACCCTGCGTGCTGGTGAACCTGCGCGGATATTTCGATGGCCTGCTGCGCTTCCTCGATCGCGCCGTCGCCGAGGGGTTCATCGAGGCAAAGGACCGCGGGTTGGCGCAGGTGGCCAGCGATCCGGAGAGCGCGCTCGATCTGGTGCAGCGGGTGTGGCGAGCGCGTGCCGAGATTCCCGAGCACGATCCAAGGCTGGACGCCGTGGTCCGGTGACAGGTTCCAGGGCGTGACATCCCACCCTGTCCGCGGACTAGTGGGGCGCCCGTCGTGAATTTGGAGGAACCAGTCAACGGGGTACCCCCCCTTGTTTACGGGTTACCAGAGAGCCAGCACCCGAAACACAGGAGTTATGCGCCGGCCAGGCGCTGAGGCGACCGGCAAGTCCTGCTGCCGCTGTCAGGTGCGTGACAGCCGTGAAGATATTCATCTGAGAGCCGCAGGTGAAGAGCTGAGGGCCGCGAGAGCTGTTTGTGATTGATTCGCGAGCAGATGCATGGCGGCCTCGAGCGATCATCGGACGGCCGTGAATGATCATCCTGCGGCCGTGGGTGAAGAGCTGAGGGCCGTGAGTCGACCACTGGCTGGTGGTGGGTGGGTGGCCGGTGCCGATGATTGCGGTGGTTGCGAGGTTCATGGTGGTTGTAACTACAAAAGGAAAAGGCCGCTCGCGAGGGCTTAGTTTACCCGCGATCCGATCGATCAAATGCCGGGACTAAACACCTGGCGCACACGAGCCCGGGGTCGGGTCCCGGGAGACCTCACTCGCGAGTTTTCCTGCATGACGGAGTAAGATGCCAAGCAGGTTGCCGCGCTGACGGTGAGCATTCACGGCCTCAGTTTCCGTCCCCGCTCGTCGGCCGCTGCATTCGGATTCCTGCGATCCATGTCCGCACTGCCGGATGATTCGGGCCTGTTGTCTTTCCTGTGACTCTTTGTCTCGATTGAGACGGACAACTCCCAGCGGAGGTCCCTTCCGTGAGGAAACTGATCATCCCTTTGATGGTGCTTGCTGTGGCCGTCGTGCTGTTGTTTGCCATTCGAGGGCACTGGGACTCGTGGAGGAGCGATGCAAAGCAGCAGAAAACCAACGATGCCTATGTGACCGCCAACCAGATTCCGCTGAGTACCCGGATCACTGGGACGGTGCGCAGCGTCGATGTGGGTGACTATCAGACCGTGAAAGCCGGGCAATTGATCCTGGAGCTGGACGACTCTGACTATCGGGCGGACGTGGAGGAAGCCGGCGCGGCCATTGATGCCGCCAGGGCCCAGCTGGATGCGAACCAGGATGCAAAGCGCGCCGCTGATGCGAGCATCGACAGCGCCAGGGAGGCTGTGGCGCAGGCTCAGGCGGCGGCCGGCGCGGCCCAGGCGGGAATCGAAGCCGCACAGGCTGAGATGACCCAGGCGGAGGCTGAATATCGCCGCCAGGAGACGCTGCTCGCGGCCAGGGCGGCCACACACCAGCAGTACGAACAGGCACTCGCAGCCCGGGATTCCGCCCGGGCGGCGGTAGCGGCACGGCAGTCGGACCTGGTTCGTGCGCAGGCGGCCATCGCCGGCAGCAGGGCCGCGCTGGCTGCGGCGCTCGAGCAGCGATCGGAGCTGTACGCCAACGATGGCGCACTGAAGGCTCAGATCGCCGGCAAGACCGCGGCCCTTGCAGTGGCCAGAGTCAATCTCGGCTATACAAAGATCTGCGCGCCGGCCGACGGGCAGGTAGGCAGGCTCCAGGTGCATCCGGGGCAACTGCTTGGGGCCGGCGTCGAGGTCGTTGACTTCATCCAGTCCGGCGCATGGATCCAGGCAAATTACCTCGAGACGCAGCTGGCCCGCGTTCGCCCAGGCGATGTGGCCGACATCGCCATCGACGCCTACCCGTCGAAGCGCTTCCACGGCTATGTTGCAGAGATCGCGCCTGCCAGCGGCTCCGCGACCGCCCTGCTGCCTCCTGATAACGCAACCGGCAACTTCACCAAGGTCGTTCAGCGTGTTCCTGTCAGGATCGTTCTGGATAACGACGCAGATGTTCCTCTTCTCCGGCCTGGACTCTCCGCGGAGGTGTTGATCCACACCGATGAGATACGGACAACCCCACACCCCGTCGGCAGCGACGGTGACTAGCCAATCGGAATGGAAACCGCTTCACTGGCCGTCCGGAAACAGCGAGAGCGTCCCATGCTCGGCATTTTCGCCGTGCTCCTCGGGGCATCGCTGGCGACCTTCTTTGGGAGGCTGCTGAGTGTCGGCGCGGGCGATCTGCGCGGCGCGCTCGGGCTGGATGCCGACGCGGCTTCCTGGATCACCACCACCTACAACATGGGGATGATGTTCATCGGCCCCTTTTCGGTGTATGTGGGCGGGCTCCTGGGCCCGCGGCGGGTTCTGCTGGGGGCCGCCTGTGTGTTTAGCGTCATGTGCCTGTTCATGCCCTTTGCAGGTCACCTGGCAGCCCTGCTCGCGCTGCTGGCGCTGGCGGGCCTCACAGCCGGAACCTTCTATCCCCTGAGTTTGTCTTTCATCCTGCGCAATCTGCCGCAGCGCTATCTGCATTACGGCATTGCTGTGTACGCGATGGATATCGTCGTCAGCACCCACGCAGCGCATTCGTACGAGGCGTGGGTGATCCGGGTCCTGTCCTGGCGCTGGCTGTTCTGGACGTTCACCGTCATGACGCCGGTGATGATTGCGCTGGTAGTCAGCGGGATTCCCAGGCAGCCACTGCCCCAGCCGCAGCCCGGACAACGGACCCCCAGCTGGCGCGGGTTTCTCTATGCCAGTCTCGGTGCGTCGCTGCTTTATGGCGCGCTCGATCAGGGACAGCGGCTGGACTGGTGGCGCTCCGGCACCTTCGTCGCCATGTTCGCAGCGGGCGCTTTCCTCATCGCGGCGGCCGCCATCCGTCACTTCAGCATGCCGAATCCGCTGGTGAACTGGCCGTTTCTGCGCCGGTGGAACACCGTTCTGCTCGGCCTGACGGTGATGCTGTTCCGCTTTGTCCTGCTGGCCTCGGTGGTTCTGATTCCCACCTATCTGGCCGCCGTGCAGAAGTATCGTCCCGATCAGACCGGGCCGGTCCTGCTCTGGGTGGCGATTCCCCAGCTGCTGGCCGGCGTGCTTGCCGTCTATCTGCTGGGCAGGATCGACGCGCGGCTGATTCTGGCAACTGGCTTCGCGCTCATCGCGATCGCATGCCTCATGGATTCGCGCATCTCCACCGCGTGGTCCGGCAACAGCTTCGAAGCAAGCGAGCTGATCCTCGCCATTGGCGAGGGACTTGCCTTCAACGGGATGGTGGGCGCCATCGTTCTCGATCTGCTGAATTCAGGCTCGGTGGCCAAGGCCGCGGACGTGCTGACCTTCGGCGGCTTCTTTCAGAGCATCCGCCTGTTCGGGGGCGAACTCGGCGCGTCCTTCATCCAGTTCTTTCTCCACAGCCGCCAGGTGTTTCACTACGATCTGCTGGCGGCGGGCATAACCGGCGGATCCGAGCCGGTGATCGAGCGGAGCCGGCTGCTGGCTGGTGCGATGAGCGCCCACGCAACCCGGGATGTGGCGGCCGGCCGCTCCGCGGAGATCTTTCTGGGGAGCGTCGGGCAACAGGCATTCACCTTATCGATCGTGGATAGTTTCACGCTCATCGCCTATGCCGCGACCGCCTGTCTGCTGGTGGTTGTCTGTCTTCGTTCTCTGAAAGTCGGCTTCCCACAGATCATGGCGGCTTCCACGGCCGCCAAATCCTCCACGTAGAAGGGCGAACATGACGAGACACAGTATCCCGATTGGCCTCGCGGTCTCTGCGGTCCTGCTGGCGCCGGCCAGTGTGGTGCTTGTTTCGCTGCCTGAGGCGCACGCGCAGGAGGCATCCTCGGCGGAAGGCGCACCGATGAGCCTGACGCTGCCGGCTGCCGTTGATCTGGCCATCGCGCATAACCACAAGCTGGAGCTGGCGAGGCTGTCTGTGCAGGATATGGAGGAGCAGAAGCGTGTCGCCCAGTCCTATTTTTACCCGCACATCCGGAATGAGTCGGCAACGCTGCACATCACGGAGCTCGAGGGCATTGTGCTGCCCGCCGGCGCGCTGAGCCACGGAACTTCCGCCGGGCCGATTCCCGCCGAAACCCTGCGTATCGATCAGGGCGCCAGCACCACCTATACAAGCGGCACCGGGCTGGATCAGCCCCTCACCCAGATGTTCAGGATTCACGCCGGGGTGAAGGCCGCGAATGCCGATCTCGAGAGCGCACGGATTCAGGCCCAGGACGCAGAGTACTCCATCGCGCTCGAGGTCCATCAGCTCTACTGCAACTACCTGATTGAGGAGCTGCGCGCTTCCGCCGCCCAGGACAGCCTGAGCGCCGCGGCTACCGCCGAGGAGGAAAACAAGCAGGCTCTGCAGGACGGCAAGGTGCTCGCGGATGTCGAGCTGGCGAGTCGAGCCAGTCTGCTCGATCAGCAGAGGACTGTTCTGGAGTCGAAGCTCAGCCTGGACAATCTCACGCTGCGGCTGGATGACCTGCTCGGGCTGCCGATGGGGACGAAGTTTATCCTCGAGGCCGGCTCGGTCAGCGATGCGCCGGAGCTGCCTTCGCGTGCGGAGGCCATCGCCGAGATACTGGCGAAGAATCCGGGGATCCTGGTCGCGCAGCAGAGCGTGGCGAAGGCCAGGGCGGGGCTGGCCGTGGCGCACGATGCGTATATCCCCGACATCACCGGCATAGCGCGATACAGCTATCAGAGCGGGTTGCCGTTCTTCACCCACAACTTCGGGACTTTCGGGGCTTCGGTCACGTACGACCTCTTCGACGGAGGAGCGCGGGAAGCGCGCGTGCGCGATGCAAGAGTCACGCTCTCCATGGCGCAGGCCCGGCTGGCACAGGCGGAAGACGATGCTCGCGTCGATGTCTCCGCGGCTTATGACAAGGCCGAAGACCTGGAGCAGCTGCTGAAAGTGGCCAGCCTGACACTGGAGACGCGGGAGGAGAGCCTGCGCATCCAGTCGCAGCGGGCCGGCGCGGGCGCTGAACTGGCATCGGGAGTCGCCAGCGCTCGCGCAGCCGTCACCACGGCGAAGGTGAATGTTCTTGAGGCGAAGCTCGATCTCTATCTTGCCCGCAACGATGTCCTGAGACTGCTGGGAGAACGGCCTCAGTGAACCCCCTCAACATTCAGAGGAGAGATGGAGGAGCCTGTCTGTGACGCAGGCGAATCCGATAGTCGTGATTGTGGGAGGCGGCTTTGGGGGCCTGGCAGCGGCGCATGAACTGCGCGAGCCAGCATAGGCAAGGCGCATCATCCAGTCCTGGCGCATTCGTCGACGGTGTTCTGCATCATTTGAGAGATGACCAGCGAGTTAAAGAATTCCCCGAACCCTCCGCGCACACTGGTCTTCAGGTCTCCGTACGGATCCCACGCGAATCCGCGCTCGCATCGCACCTCTGGACTTGTCAACGGCAACGCGGATCTCGCAGGAAATCCGCCTCGTCGAAAGTCCTCACCACCGCTGCATGGGCTCTCCGGAATTCGGATCGAGAATCAACGTCCGGCCGTACGGATTGCCATTTCCATACGTGCCGAAATCGAACAGATTCAGGATCGATCCGGAGACCGCATCGAACGACTGATTTCCCAGCCGGCCCAGCTGCCAGTTGTCTTCGATGAAATGAGTGATGGACGTCTGATCGGCCACCGTGTGCGCGACAAAATTCTGCTTCGCAAACGGAGAAATCACCAGGAAGGGTAGCCGGGGACCATACCCGCAGCGATCCAGATAAGCTCCCGTCTTCGCCGTGCCGCACAATCCCTCCGCCCCCAGCAGCGCATCGTTGGCGGGGTCGCTCGACTGGTTGATGATGGGCGCCAGAACGTGATCGTACCAGCCGTCCGAATCGTCCCACGTGATCAGGATGGCCATATCCCTCCACTGCGGCAGTTGCTGCAGCTGGTTGATGGTGTCCACCAGGAACGTCTGTTCCGCCAGCGGGCTCGACGTTGACGGATGTCCCGTCTCGTCCGCGGGAGCCTTCAGGAAGCTCACCGCCGGCAGATTGCCGGCTGCCGCTGCGTTCCAGAAGTCCGTCAGCGAATACTGATGTTTCGCCTGATCCGAATACCCGATGCTCGCCACCGACAACGGCGGCAGATGGTGCGGGTTCAGCGTGTCGGCGTAGTACTGGAAGGGCGTGTAGTGAGGATCCTCCTCGGCCACGCAGGTTGCCGTGCCGTTGCTCACGCTGGCCGGCGTCCAGTCCCCGTAGAACCATCCCCACGTGATCCCCTTGGCGCTGAGCAGGTCGCCGATCGTGGGTCCCGCCATCTGGATCGTTGTACCGCTGGAGCAGTCGTCTCCGGTGGGATCGATGTTGGCGATCACGCTCCCATTTGCAACCTTGCCCGACACCGTCGCCGGCGTAGCGCCGTGCGTCTGGCCGGCCACCAGATTCAGATGACCCATCACCGTGGTGCCAAAGGTGGTTGCGAAAAAGTTGTCGCTCATCGCGAAATGCTGCGCGTAATTCCACAGCGCCGTCACCGTATTGCCGTCGTAGTAGCCCATCGCCAGATTCGGCGTGCAGTCGGCGCCCGTTCCGCTCAGCAGTTCAGACACCTTGTCGATCAGGCCTCCGTCATAGGCCTTCTGCTCGTCGGTGTAGTGGTTGTCGTTGTCGCAGGTTACCGCCTCCGACCGGTCCAGACGAAAGGGCGCGGCCGCATCCGGGCTATCGTTCCGCAGCGTGGCAGTAAGGTTGTTGACCGTGGGCGTTCCAGGGCTCCCGATGAAGGGCGGCTCGCCGGGAGGGTTCGCGGCATACGGATAGGTGCCGAAATAGTGATCGAAGGAGATGTTCTCGTCGAAAATCACGACGAGATGCTTGATGGGCGTGGTCGTGGCGAACTCGCTGCCCGGACCCGGACGCTGGGCCATGGTCAGGCAAGGGGTCAGCAGGAAGCCGATGAGGGTCGCCATCGCAAACGAAGGGAGCTTCTGCATTTTCGAAACCTCGACTGGGGATTGGGTACGGAGGGGGAACTGCCTGCGGGCAGCGGGAAAATCCTAGCCCTGGATTGTTGCGTGGAAGTAAATTATGCGCATAGAGCCTGCGCCCTGTCGAAAGAGCGTTGTTCCACTGTCCTGGCCGCAGGCTTCTCCGTTCCCTCGCGGCCACCGCGCGACCATCATTCATCGCGAATTCATCGCGCGCCGGTAGCCTCTTTCAGGAGAAAATGGCGGGGCCGAGTCCTGCAGAGCAGAGCTGCTGCCGCGCCGTCTCCGCAGGAGCGGCTCGGCTCTGTAACTCAGTTCCGGTTTTGAGGGGATATTGCTGAAGGTGCGATCCGCCGCCGTCCTTGCCCTGGGTTGGAACCTCGGATGCCTGTTTTTCCTCGCCTCGTTTTCGGCGAACGCCTCGGCCTCGGCGAAAGTCTCGCATCCGGATCGGCCGCTCTGCCCCCGCCCGGCGCCAGGAAGTGTCGTTCCCGAGCCGCGCGATCTGCGCAGCCATCACGGAGTCCTGAAGCTCACCCTCACCTACCGCAACTTCACGGCGGCGGATGGCCAGCGGCATTATTGCTATCAGGATGCCGCGGGCGATCAGGCCCCCACGCTTCGCGTTCGCCCCGGCGATTGGCTGATCCTCGATCTGAAGAACCGTCTCACGCCCCCCGGTCCGGTCCCGATCTTTCCCGGCATGCTGCCTCCGGGCGCCATGCCGATGCAGCCTCAGTCTTCTTCCTGCGCCGTCGCCTCCATGACCACGCTGTCCACGAACCTCCATTTTCACGGCATGACCGTTCCCCCGGTCTGCCACGAGGACGACGTTCTCCACACCTTCATTCCACCCGGCGGCCGCCCGTTTGAATATCGATTCTGCATCCCCGCCGACGAGCCGCCCGGCCTCTACTGGTATCACCCGCACATTCACGGAGTAGCCAATCCCCAGGTGCTCGGCGGAGCCTCCGGCGCGATCATCGTCGAGGGAATCGAGCGCGCCAATACTGAGCTCGCCGGGCTCCCCGAACACGTCTTCGTCATTCGCGATCAGGATCTGCTGCATCCCGGCGCTCAGCCGGCCCAGCAAGGCGCCATGCCCCCGCCGCCCGTCCTGCGCGATGCCGAAGGAGACATCCTCAACACCGGCAATGGCGGAGGCAAACCGGCCAAGGACCTCTCCATCAACTTCGTTCCTGTGCCCTGGCCCGACTACCCTCCCGCCACCATTCTGGTCAAGCCCTCGCAGCGTCAGCTATGGCGGGTTCTCAACGGTTCGGCCATCACCTACGTGGATCTTCAGATCCTCATCGAGAACCATCCGCTGCCGGTCGGCGTGGTCTCGGTCGATGGCGTCCCCATCGATGAAAACGGAATGGCGCGCAACCGGATTCTCTGGGTCGACCACGTTTTTCTCCCGCCGGGAGCGCGTGTCGAGTGGATCTTCAAAGGCATTCCCGCCGGAGCCCACGCTCGCCTCATCACCCGCAGCGTCGACACCGGGCCCCTCGGAGAGAACGATCCCGTCCGCCCGCTGGCGAATATCGTTGCCTCCCAGCGTGCGCCAAATCCGGCCCTGCGCCTGGCTTCGAAGCCCCGCCCGCTGCCGCGTTCCGCATCCGTCTGGCTCGGAGACGTTCAGCCCGTCCGCACGCGCACGCTGTACTTCTCTGAGAAACCGGAGGACCCCACGAACCCGAACAGTCCCACCGTCTTCATGATCACCGTCGAAGGGCAAACTCCCGAGCCCTTCGATCCCCGGCGCCTGCAGCCCAACATTACCGTGCACCAGGGCGACGTCGAGGATTGGGTCATCGAAAACAGATCGCGGGAAGACCACGCTTTCCACATCCACCAGATTCACTTCCTGCTGCTCAGGCTCGACAACGTGCCTGTCGACGAGCCGTTCCTGCGCGACACCGTCAACGTGCCGTACTGGGATGGGAAGAGCGCCGCCTACCCCAGCGTCACCCTCCGCATGGACTTCCGCGACCCGAACATCGTCGGTGACTTCGTCTACCACTGTCATCTGCTCGAGCACGAAGACGGCGGAATGATGGGCGTCATTCGAGTTCTGCCACTGTCCACGGAGGGCGAGCGTGTGCGGAGTCCGTTTTGAATCGGCCAGATTCGGAGCGGCTTTCAGCTTGCTGCGTTGAGCGGAATGCGCAGCGCGACACAGGTCCCGCGACCCAGGTGGCTGGTGATCTCCGCATGCTCACCGCCGGAGCGCCTCACGCCGCGCCGTATTCGCTGGAGGTCGAGGCCGGCCACCAGCTGCGAGCCTGGCGGGCTGCGGGGAACTCCGCCGCATCCGGCTCTGAAGCCGTACGCGTGATGCCGAGCCTCTTCATCTTGGCAATCAGGGTCGTTCTCTTCAGCCCCAGGCGGGCAGCCGCGCCGGAAGGTCCGCCGATGACCGAGCCGGTCTCCCGCAGCGCCTGTTCAATCGCGGCGCGCTCCGAATCTCGAAAAGTCCCGGAGGAACGGGCCGGAGACGGCGGAGGAATCGATACGCGCGGGAGGGGATTCGGCAGTACTCCGTCATTGGACAGGATGACCGCCCGCTCGATCATATTCTGCAGCTCGCGCACGTTGCCGGGCCAGGGATAGCCCACGAACGCGCTGAGCGTCTCAGGCGGAATGCAGCGGACAGGCTTTCCTATCCTGCGGGAGAAGATTTCGACGAAATGGAATACCAGCGCCGGTATGTCCGGGCGGCGGTCGCGCAACGGCGGCAGGGTGACCGGAAAAACATTGAGGCGGTAGTAGAGGTCGCTGCGGAATTCATTGCGCGCGGCCCTTTCCGCCAGATCGCGATGAGTGGCGGCGACCAGGCGGACGTCGATCTGATGCGTCTGCCCGCTGCCCACGCGCTCGAATTCCTGTTCCTGCAGAACGCGCAGCAGCTTGGGCTGCAGAGCCAGAGGAAGATCGCCAATCTCATCAAGGAACAGGGTTCCCGAGTCCGCCATTTCGAAGCGGCCGATTTTCTGTGCGATGGCTCCGGTAAACGCGCCCTTCTCGTGGCCGAAGAGCTCGCTTTCCAGCAGATCGAAGGGGATCGCGGCACAGTTGAGGCGAACGAAGGGCCGGTTGCGGCGCCGGCTCCTCGAGTGAATGGCGCGGGCGATCAGTTCTTTCCCAGTGCCGGTTTCTCCCAGGACTAAAACGGTGGCGTCTGTCGAGGCAACCTTATCGACATCGGCAAGCACGGATTTCAGGCCGGGGCTGTTGCCGATGATCTCAGCGCTTCGCATGCATTCCTTACGCTGTTCCCGGGTTTCCATGCTCGCGGCGTTTTCCATGACTCAGGCTCCTGTTGAACGGCGTGCTCATTGCGCCTGTCGATCCGGCGCTGATTCTCGCTCTGGCAGAAGGACTCGAACTTCGAGAAGGCCCCGCGCAACCAGCCTCCCGAGAGTTCCCGTGGGAGCCTGACTGCTAACCGAAGTAAACGTCGCTCGTGTGATCTCGTGTGTAACCGAATTTGCGAAGAAGCAACAAAAGCTGCGGTTTTTATGTCTTTCCTGCCATCCGCAGGCGCTTTCCTCAATCTCGCCTGGGCGCGGCAGCCGGATACCCGGCTTGCGAACCCTCGCCCCGGCACGCGTCAATTTTGTGTCTCCCTTCGCCATTCCGACGGAGTGATACCGGTGATGCGCGCAAAGGCGCGCGAAAATCCGATCCTGTGGGAGAAGCCGCACTCCAGCGCAATCTCAGGGAGCATCAGCTTCGTATGGGTCAGCAATAGCTTCGCGCGTTCGATTCGCCGCCTGGTGAGCCATACGTGGGGTGTTTCTCCAACGCTGTTCCTGAAAGCGCGAGCGAAATGCGCCATGGAGAGGTCGAACTCGCTCCCCAGTTCCGCCAGCGTGATGTCATCGCTGATGCGCGCTTCGAGGATCTCCATAGCGCGGCATCGCTGGAGCGGAGTCAGCGTTTCGCGGGGCCGGCAGCCTGCGGGCCTGATCTCGGCATACCTGCGCAGCAGGTGCGCCTGCAGAGCGAGATGGACGTGATCGATCAGCAGCCCGCTCGCGTCCTCAGCGCCGGTGAATGCGGGCAGCAGCGCGCAGGCAAGGCCCGCAATCACCGGATCGAACGATCCCGGTGGAGGAATCCTGAGGCCCTCCACCGGGTGCATCGAGTGGTCGCGGGCAAACTTTCGAAGCGCGCTCTGAGGAACGTAAAACTGCACCAGCTCGAATGGATCGACGAACTTTACGGTGGGCTTCCGTTCCATGTCGACGAGGCAAATCGAATGACGCCCATGATCCAGCTGAGAGACCCATCGCTCCTGATCCCAAAATGCCTCCAGCCGCATGGACCGCATCGCAACGCTGACGCGAAACGAAGACTCCGGCACCGGCGGATCCGTGGGACCGAAGTTCCCGTCCTGCACGCGAAGATAAGCAGCAGCGAGATAGATGCCGCTGGCCGGTGTCGTCCTGAACGTTGGAAACGAGCCCAGCCGAAAGTGGCTCCAGCGGCAGGCGGCTTCCGAGCCGTCATCCTGGCGATGAAGGCGATCAGCCGATATGTCTCGTGCGGAAGACATCCTGGTCCCCTCCGGACTGGGTGAAAACACTTCGTCAGCGATCGGTGCAGGGTCAACGAGGGAAAGGGGCCCGGTCTGGCGCGATCCCCGCGCTGGGGCTGGAACGGTTCGAGTCGGCGGCCGGCGTGCGGGTTCCGGCGATGAGTCGAGTGTGGAGCAGTATGCCGGGTGGCGCAATCCCAATTGGTCGTCGAGGACGCTCCGCAATTGGCAAGAGCGGGCGCTCCGACTTTAGGTGGAGTCAGAAGTCCTGGCGTTGCGGAACCGATATCTGTTTTCTGCCGAACAGCCGGGCGTCCACCGACCACGCGCCCGGCCCGATCAAGGCAAGGCTCACTCCCAGCGCTGCCAGCAGCAGCGCAACCCGCGGATCGAGAGCTCCGGAAACAAACTCCCAGAGCTGGAGCACGGCGACGACCGCTCCGACGACCGGAGTCCACAAGCCGAGGAGCAGCATGATTCCGGCGCCCAGTCCAATCACCTGCGGCAGCAGCGCCGCATTTCCCGGCGGGGCTTTCAGGTGAACGATGGCCACCTGCATCAGCGCCGCGCCCGCGACCAGCCGCTGCAGCAGCAGGCCCATGCCGGGAAGGCCGTTGGCGAAAGTGGAGAAGAGGCGCTGCAAGACTACCCCAGTCACACGCTACATAAGCTGCGGCAAGGGCGAAAGGCCTGAAGGTCGAGCCGGAATCTCCTACCTTTGGGGGGCGGGAAGCTCGATAATTCCTCGCCGCAGGGCGATGGCAACCGCGTGGGTGCGGTCGTTGGCGCGAAGTTTGGAGAGGATGTTGGTCATGTGGCTCTTCACGGTCGCCTCGCCGATCGAGAGCCGGTCGGCAATCTGCTTGTTGCTGTTGCCGTCGGCAATCAGCCGCAGGATCGCGATTTCACGCGCGGTCAGCTCCTCGTCGGTGGCATGCTCGGCAAGCTCCGCTGCGACCTCGGGCGGGATTCTCTTTTGTCCCGCATGGACGGCGCGAATGGTAGCCAGCAGTTCCCGATGCACGTGGCCCTTGAGGATGTACGCCCGGGCGCCGGCGCGCAGCGCCCGTATCATCTGCACGTCGCCGGAATAAGTGGTCAGGATGATGATGCGGGCGTTCGCGAATTCCCGATGAATCTCACGGATGGTGTCGATGCCGTTCAGGCCGGGCATCTGGATGTCCATCAGGGTCACTTCGGGACGGTATTTGCGGAACATCTCAATCGCCTGCTCGCCGGTCGACGCCTCGGCGACGATTTTCATGTCGGCTTCCGCATTGACCAGCGTGGCGATGCCTTCGCGAAGCAGCGGGTGATCGTCCACGGTGAGGACTCGAATGATGTCAGGAACGCCCGCCATTGCTTCCTCCACGCTGCAGCCATCGGAATCGCCTGGCCTGCGGCTGCTTTTCATAGGCCAGCGCAGACGGGACTCTCAGTTCCACTTCCGTGCCGGCTCCCGTTTCGGTCCAGAACTCGAGATGGGATCCGATGCGCTCCGCCCGCTCGCGGATTCCGGGCAGGCCCCAGTGTCCCGGCCGCCCGCTCGATTCCAGATCCTTGCGATCCATGCCCTTCCCGTCGTCGCGGATGCGCAGGCGCAGATGCGGTTCATCGTACAGGATCTCCACTTCAATGCTCCTGGCTGTGGCATGGCGGAAGGCGTTCAGGATCACCTCGCGGCCGATGCGGTAGACTTCGCCGTGGAGCGCCGGAGCGAGCGGGCGCGGTTTGCCTTCGACATTCACGCGAAAGTCAGGACGGTGCCCGTTGGCGGCTTCGGCCTCGGCCAGTCCCTGCCCGGCTTCGGTCAGCATCTCCGCGAGATCGCGCTGCGGCGCGGTATCCGGGCGCAGGCCGCGGATCGCGTCGCGTCCCTCGGCGAGCGCCTGCTCGGTCGAGAGGATGGCCTTGTCGAGGGTTTGCATCGCGGAATCCGGTTTGCGGGGCAGCAGGTTGCGCGCCGCCTGAAACTGAAACAGCAGGCCGTGAAAGCTTTGCAGCAGCGTGTCGTGAAGTTCTCGCGCGATCCGGGTGCGTTCGTCGAGCCGGGTCTCCAGAGCGAGGCTGAACTGGCGCCGCAGCTGCCGCAGACGCAGCTGGTACAGCGTCCACAGCAGAAACAGGAGCAGGGCGACGCAGAGCGCACGGAACCACACTCGTTCATACCAGAACGGCGGAATGGTGAACTCAATCAGCCCCGGCTGAGAGTGCCAGCCGAGAAGATCGTTGCCCTCCAGCACATGAAACCGGTAATGCCCGGGACGGAGGTTGGTGTAATAGGCGATCCGCCGGGCGCCGACATCCTGCCACTGCGCATCCACTCCGTCGAGCTTGTATCGGAAGCGGATCAGCCAGGGATTCGCCAGATCGGCGGCGGTGTAGTGAATCTCGATGTTTCTTGTCCCCGCCGGCAGTTCCAGATCGGCCCGCTGCCCGTAACTCTGCCCGTTGGCGACGATCGATTCGACCGAAGGAGGCCGGGGCTGGGGATTGCGCAACAGCGGCTTGACGTTGTTCGCCGTGGTCAGCAGAAACCGGTCGAGCCCCGATAAGGTCCCAACCCAGATATTCCCGTGCCGATCCTGAAAGACGCAGCTGTCCACCTGGTTGCTCAGGCCGACTTCCACCGTATACGCCTGGAGGGAAGGGCTGAACCGGTCTGGTTTCCCCTTCAGTTTTTCCGGATCGGCAGCGCGGAGCAGCCCGTCGCCCAGCGTGGTGATCCACAACGCTCCGGAATGCGAAAAAAGAATTGCTTCCGATCCAACGCGGACCTCGGTTTCGTTGGAGGGCGCAAGCTGTGTGTGAAGGGGAACGGGCCGGACCGAGCGGGTGGTTTCGGCCATCCACAGCCTGCCGTTGGGCGCCTCGGCGAATCCTCTCACGATTCCCACGTGAATCCCGGTTGACTGAAACCTCCTCGCCCCCCTGGGCAGGAAGACCACGGTGTCTTCCGTGGCGACCCACAGCGTTCCGGACCGGTCCACGAAAAGCGCGCGCGCCTGAGCGCCGGGAAATCCCCAGTCTCGGCCGGCGCGTTTCCACTCGTTATTCTCAAGCCTGAACAGGCCGGCGCTGCAGCTGGCCCAGATGGCTCCCGCTGGATCCTGCGCCAGAGCGAAGATGGTGACTCCCGGCAGACCCTCGCGTGCTCCGTAGTTCACTGCACGGCCGTCGTGCAGAAGGCTGATGCCGCCGGAATAGAACCCGATCCAGAGATCGCCGTTGGGGAGCGCGAGCAGGGAAACCACACCATCCCGGGGAAGAGACGGCCCGGACTGTGTCTGGTAGCGCTCGAAGGTCAGCCCATCGAATCGATACAGGCCGTCCCCGGAACCAATCCACAGGAAATCGTCTGCGGTTTGCGCGATGTCTTCAATATGCGGCGGAACACCTTCGTCGGGCCCGTAGGCGGCGTGGGCAAACGGGATTATCTGCGCATCGTTCTCGCGCGCAAACGCAGGCATGCAGACAACAGCGAGAGCGATGCAGGCGCAAACCGCTCGCCTCCGCAGCCTGCGGCCGATCGCGGATGTCATTCGGCGAGTGGAGGCTGGTATCGGTCCAGCGGCGCCGGCATGCTGTGCCATAAGGGGCTGGCGGGATGTCGAATTCCAGCGATTCCCAGTATCCATGGGGGCTCAGGTAAAAGCCAGGCCGTTGCCGGGGCGCCGATCCACGCGGGCCGGGAGCGAACGGTGTGCCCGGTACAGCGCGATCAAAAAGGATCGGGCCGCTACCTCGGTGACTCCTCCGGCCCTCACTCCTGCGGCGGATCGCCCGGATGTTTCCCCCGAATACGAAGCACGTTGTCAGCCGAATCGGCGCCGCGCGCTCCCGGCGTCTCACGCTCGGCGGCTTCACACCGGCATAAGTCGCGAAGGACGGCAAGGAGATGCAGCGGAAGCTGCTGCTTGAGCTCGCGAGAGCCGGGGGCGAACAGGGTGCGGTCGACAGCAGAAATCTTTTGCCGGATCGCGAACAGTTCGAATCGCATTCTCTCGTTCTTCATCAGCAGGTGGGCGATGGCCCGCTGCAGGTATTCAATGCAGGGGTTGCGCTCGTCCCCGGCTGCGTGCTCCGCGGGCTTCATACCGGAGTCGGCCCGAAAGGTTTCTTCTTCGTTCAAATTGCTGTCCTGTTCGTTTCTCTCTCAGCGGCCGGGTCTGCCCGGCTGGTTCAACCCCCATCCATGGATCGCCGTTCGACCACCGCTACCCGCAAGCACGAGCGTGACCACAAATCGGCGGATCGAGTTTTGACCGGGGCTGTCGCGCTGCTCAGGGGATGGCGGCCGCCGGAAACCGGCGGCTCCGGCTGCAAAGGCGTGTCAACATCTGAACACGGCGGCAACGCCGCGTCGCCGGACCGACACCGGCCGCGGCCGCAGAGGCGATTCACACCGCTGACTTTCCCTGGCCGGACGCGATGCTCAGCCATGCGGCTTGCGGCGGCGCCGGCGGCGCATGTGCCGGGGACCGGTGGGGGCGGCGACTTCGGCGGGCTGGGATTCGTCCAGTAGCCTCAGCTGTTCGCGTGCCCGCGCCGCCCGGGTCTTGACGGCGCTCACCGTCAACCCGAGGGCGGTTGCCGTTTCCTGAACGCTGAGGCCTTCGATGGTGCGCAGACGATAGACCGCGCGCAGGCCCGGCGAGAGGTGGATGGAGAGCCTTCGCAGCCGGTGCTCCAGCTCCAGGCGGAGAACCTGGGTCTCCGGATCGGGCTTCGTATCGGAGAGCGTCTCAGAGATGCGGTTGCCCCGGTCATCCTCATGCTCGAGCGGCAGATGGAGGAGGCGGGGCCGTTTCCGCACCACCAGTCGCGCCGAATTGATGACAATGGCGGTCAGCCAGGTGGACATCTGCGCCTGGCCGCGGAACTGGTCGAGGTTTTTCCAGGCGGAAAGAAATGCGGTTTGAACCGCGTCCTCGGCATCGGCGACGTTGTCGAGCCGGCGCAGCGCGATGCGCCGAAAATAGGGGAGACGCTCGGAGATGAGGCTGATCATCTCGTCGTGCGCGTGGGCAAGGAAGGTATCGGACATATTCTGCGCTTCGGCTGGTTCCGCAGGCATCGTTCCCATAAAACAGCTCCTTCAGCAGACACGATGGGGAGACGCGAACGATGAGGCTCGACCGGCGTGCTGCGGTGGAAGAATGATCTCCCGAGCCCTGCAAAGAGCAGTTCGGGCACCAAAGCGGCAAATGGCGACAACTGGCTGAAACTGCAGCGGCAGCACCGCAAACGGGGTTCTGGTGGCTCTGTCGTTCCTTTGACCGATGTCGTTCGCACGACGATGACGTGACAGAATCCCGAGCCGATTCGGCCTCAGCGCCCGCGAATCGAGGGGACGGCGCATGTGACTCCGTCTGTCGCGGGGACTATAATCGAGCCGTTCGCGGCCCTCGCGCAGTTGAGCTCCCCGGCAAATTCAATTACGGAACGACCGTGTGAAGCAGCAGTCCCGGCGTGGCTGCGCGGGAACTGAGGTTAGGTTCGCCGTTGCGATGGACGGGCGCTGATCCTCCGGGAACTCCCCTCTTTTGCAATGATGACCCTGTCAAACATCATGGAGGGACGATCATGGGCTCAACCGGCAGCATCCCGCTGGGGATCACCGAGGACGACGTTCCTCTGGGCAGCCACCTCGTTCATTTCTGGCAGAACGAGGAAGAGTTTGAGCGCGGCGTCCATTTTCTGGAGCTGGGACTGGAGAACGATTCCCAGTACTGCGTTCTCTTCGGGCACGATGAAGCCAACCAGCGCGTTCTTGAGATTCTGCGCCGGAAATACAGCGATGTGGACGGCATGGTGGGTGCGGGAAGGATCGCGATTCTGCGCCGCGACTCCTCCGCGGCCGTGACCCTGGCCAGGATCGACGCGGCTTTCGCGGCGGCCATGCAAAAGGGAGCCACGGCGATCCGTTATCTCGGCAACCTCGGCGTGGGGCAGACCCCGCTGCCGGGCCGGGGCGCCGACGAGGTCATCGAGATCGAAACCGGCGCCACTCGGCTGGCGGAACTCTACCCCTGCGTCATCGTGTGCATGTACGACGTCAATTCCGTCTCGGGCCGCCTGCTGCTCAACGCGGGCTTCGGAACCCACGCGCAGGCTGTGTGCGGCGATGTGCTGCAGCAGAACCCACGCTTCGATTCGGAACGCGAGGCCCACCGTCAGCCATCAGCCGTCTGAGAAAAGCGTCAACCGGTTATGAGCACTGAGTCGCAGGCGGCGAAGCTGAACAACGATTCACTGGACCTGCGCGCTCTCATCGAAACCATTCCGGCGCTGGTGATCTGCGTGCTCGCCGACGGGACCGCCGAATTTGCCAATCGCGCGTGGCAGGAATACACCGGCTTCGCGCTCGAAGAGCTGCACGGATCGGGATGGAGGCTCAGCATCCACCCCGAAGATGCGAACCGGGTCTTCGACCCTTCGACTGCTGCCGGCCACAGCGGCCGATCCGGCGAGACCGAAGCCCGTTTGCGCTGCGCGGCCGGCGGCTACCGCTGGTTTTCCGTGCGCAGGGCTGTGGCGGTTTCGCGAAGCCAGAACGGCGCCCACTCTTTGTGCACGCTGATCGCCTGCGAGGACATCCACGACCGCAAGCACTCGCAGGACGAGCTGCGCGACAGCGAAGAGAAATACCGTCTGGTGGTAGAGACCGCGACCGACGCGGTGATCTGCGTAAACGAGAACGGCCTCATCCAGTTTGCCAACTCCGCGACCTTCAGCCTCTTCGGATACAGGCCGGATGAACTGCTGGGCCGGCCGCTGACCACCCTCATGCCGCCATCCGTGCGCGCGCGTCACGCATCGGGATTCGCGCGCTATCTGGCGACCGGCGAGAAGCGTCTGAACTGGCAAAGCTACGAGATGCGCGGCCTGCGCAGCAACGGCGAGGAGTTCCCGGCTGAGGTGTCGATCGGGGAGACCGATCAGAAAGGGCAGCGGGTCTTTACCGGGTTCATCCGGGACATCAGCGACAAGAAGCGGGCGGAAGAAGAGCGGGAGCGGCTGCGGCGGGCTCAGGCCGATCTCGCGCACATCAACCGCGTCAGCACCATGGGACAGCTGACCGCTTCCCTGGCCCACGAGATCAAACAGCCGATCGCCGCCGCCGTAACCAATGCCCGCGCCTGCATGCGCTGGCTGCAGCGCGAGGAGCCGGACCTGGAGGAAGCACGCGAGGCCATTTCCCGATTCATTCGCGACGTAACCCGCGCGTCGGAGATCGTCAACCGGGTGGGCGCGCTGTTTCGCAGGCACGATCTTCGCCGCGAGCCCGTCGACGTGAACGCGCTGATCCGGGAAATGATCGAGCTGCTGGATGGCGAAGCGACCCGGTATTCCGTTTTCATTCGCGCCGAACTGGCGGAGGGGCTGCCCGAGGTGATCGCCGACCGCGTGGGACTGCAGCAGGTGCTGATGAATCTGATGGTGAACGGCTTCGAGGCCATGCAGGGCATGAACGGCGGCGAGCTGGTCATCCGGACATGCCGGAACCAGGAGGGGCGCCTGGCGGTCTCAGTTGCCGACACCGGCGTGGGGCTGCAGCCGGAGCAGGCTCAGCGCATCTTCGACGCCTTCTACACCACCAAGCGGGAAGGCACCGGCATGGGGCTCGCGGTCAGCCGCTCGATCGTCGAGTCGCACGGCGGGCATCTCTGCGCCGTTGCGCACTCCGGCCCCGGCTCGACCTTTCAGCTGACTCTGCCGGTGGATGCGGGCGCGCCCTGATACCGCACGGCCGTCCGGCTGAGGCAGACGTTACTCGCCTGCCGCGTCTCTCCACTGCGCCGGCTCCGGTTTGCCGTCCATCCCGGTTACCGGTTCCGCCTGCGCCGGCCGTGAGATCTCCAGCTTCTTCATCTTCGCGATCAGGGTGGTTCGCTTCAAACCCAGCACCGCCGCCGCGCCATCCGGTCCTCCAATCACCCAGCCGGTTCTCCTCAGGGTGTGCAGGATGACAGATCTCTGCGATTCGCTGAAGGTCGCACGGGTCGCGATCGGCTCGCGATACGCAGCGGGTGCCGCCGCCAGCGGGTTCGGCAGAATGCCGTCGCTCGACAGGATCACGGCTCGTTCGATCAGGTTCTGGAGTTCCCGCACGTTGCCCGGCCAGGAATAGGAGGTGAAAGCTGACAGCGTGTCGTGGGGAACGCGGTGGATCTCTTTCCCGATCTTGCGCGCAAAGACCTCGACAAAGTGGGAGACCAGCGGCGGAATGTCCTCGCGCCGCCCGCGCAGCGGCGGCAGGGTGAGCGGGAA
>Ga0335073_10002925_pt1 | contig 23591 bp, 24 predicted proteins | sample Lox_Sample_22_FD_207093 | JGI IMG/M metagenome (GOLD analysis project Ga0335073, IMG submission 207093) | Soil microbial communities from Loxahatchee National Wildlife Refuge, Florida, United States - Lox_Sample_2.2 | ecosystem: Environmental > Terrestrial > Soil > Wetlands | place: USA... | reverse complement strand
GAGCTTGGGCCAGAAGTGTCTCTAAACACCAACCAACTGATAGTTTGCCTTGTTCGGCTCCGGACATCTTGACGCGGCAAGCGGACATGTCTTAGCAGATTGGTCTTAACAAAGTTCTTGGCTCGCCGGATGTCTACGAAGGAACGCAGTACCTATTGCGGAGCGCCACAGGAGCGGAGCCCGTGTCCGCGACACGGGTGACCGCCGGTTTCTTTCGCACATTAGGTATTACACCGGTCTTGGGTCGTGATTTCCTGTCCGGCGAAGACTTGCACAAGATCTCCGATGCATTTGCTGCAGATAAGACAACTAACGCAGACCGATTCGAAGTCGGCGGAGCCGTGTTACTCCTGGAGTCCGTCCCAAGACCAGCGCGGGATGCTGAGGCCGTTCGGAACATCATCGGCGGACCGGTGATAGCTGGACATCGTTGTTGTGGTCGCCCACGCGAAGTAGTCGTGCAGCACTTGTCGCACCGGGTTGTTGCCAGCCAGTCCAATATCAACAAGAGCCTGGTCGAAGCAAGCAATCGCCCGACGGTCCATTTCGTCGTGTTCTCCGTTGCCGCTGTGAATCTTGACCACGCTCGTCTCGTCGCCATAGCGGTCAGAATACCCGCTGGGGCCACCGAGTGCCTCGGCCCAGTACGCAGCGAGTCGCTCAGTATGTTCGGGGTGAAAGCCGTGGCTGAACGCATGCGCGACCACGTCATCGGCCATTACTCGACGATGCCAGGCGTCGGCAAGACGGCGCATGCCGTCCATTCCGCCGGCCGCTTCGAAAACCGTTTGCATATCTCGATAATACAATCGGCCTGTATGTTTGCAAGAAAATCGCGACCGTGCGATGAGGAGTTAAACTACGGCGTCGTGGCACCGCTGTCATTGCTGACCATTAGGCTGGAGACGTTGACCGGTTCGAAGTCGCCCAGAGTCAAGCTGATAAGACAAGGAGGTCGCAATCATTCCTTCGCGCATCCGGAGTGCCAGTCAGTCCGACGCTATCGCCGTTGTTAGCGAGAATAATCCTGTAGTTCCGGAGCGCCGTGATGATGATCGCCGCTTGCGGACTTGTGGCCGCACAAGCCGGTGTTGCGACGGGAGTCTTGAGCCGATAGATTTCGTCGGCGGGGCCGCTCATCGTGCAACTTGACGGAAGACTGTGAACGCTGACGAGGTGATTGGCACGGGTACGCCCAATGCACCGAACAGTACTATTCAGCGTCCTATGCGCTTCACCTTCTACGCCGGAGCGCGGGCTTCGGCGGGTTCAGTGGCGGCTTTCAGCGTGAGCCAATCGGTGCGAACTCGCTCCCATTCCTGGATCAGCATTCCATTTGCTTCGAAGAAGCTGCGGATGCGGTAACGCTCCCAGCCGGCGACTTCTTCGAGAATTGGTGCTAATACGGCCAGAGCGCTGCTGCTGAGGACTGTGCGTTTTGCGATTTGTGAGATGTGACGTGACTCGGAGACGGCGATGGTTAATCCATCGCGAGCGTTGATGTGCAGCATGACGTGAATATCGGAGCTGCCGTCGCCCGTGTAGATGACATGATCGGGCCCGGCTACCTGCTGCTCGATCAGGCTATCGAGCACGGCGACTTTTCCGTATCCTGCTGTGGCGCGGATAATCGTGTCGATCTCGCCCGATTCTTTGTACACGAATTCCGTGCCGAAAATGTGATCGGGCGGTACGATGCCTTCCAGGGCAGAGAGAATCACTTCGCGGGGCGCGGCCGAGAGCACGTAGAACTCGAATTCGTATCCGTCGATGCCGTGTTTGAGGATCTCATACAGCAACGGAATCTCCCCTTTCAGGCGGATGCGCTTGCCCACTTCCGACAGATGTTCTCTGCGGACCTTCGCGCGGAATTCGGGATCGTGTAGCAGCAGATAGGCAAGCTCCGCTCCTTGCTGCACGAGGTTGATTTTCGCCATACCCTTGGCTTTGCGCTCGAATTCATCGACTGGAATGCCCACGAGTTCCGCGAGCACGTAGCCGGAATCGTTGAAGGTCAAGGTCTGGTCAAAGTCGCTGGCGAAAATGTAGCGTCGCAGAGGTCTGTCGCTCATATGCGTACTCGATTCCTGAATCATAGAATCATCCCATAAAAAGATATCGCTGGGGAATTTTGGCAAAGCCAGGAATTCGAATCGAGCAATAACCGACTCTCCAGTGTGCTCGAAGAAGTGGTGAGATGGCTATCCATATACGAGTACTTTCATTTGTCCGGTAAGAAATTATGCTGGTGAGCTGAGTGCTTGAAAGGAATGGCGGGGACGACGGGACTCGAACCCGCGGCCTCTGCCGTGACAGCCAAGCATTTGCTCGTAACTGATTGAAACCACGCGACACGGGTGGCTCCTTAAGGCGCGGTCGGAGCGGTCGGAAACAATTACTGGACCATAGTTGGACCATAGAATTGCCGTGAGATTTTGCGGCTCAAATTCGGCAGCGTAGCCAAATCATTGTGACCACTTTGGGCGCGGAATTGCTCTGATGTCTTGTACCGAGTTGTACCGAAAATCCGGAAGGAACCGGCGTGTTAGGTCTACTGATTAAGAGTTGTTGGACCTCAGCAGGTTTAGCAACAGCGACCGGGGAATTGCCCAGCTTAAAGGCGGCGCCTTCATACGGCTGATTCGCGCAATCTGATCGTCGAGTGAGACGAAGAAGGAAAGAATCCAGTCCACGTCGAACCGCTGACTACCTCGGCGCGGCTCGGATTCTCCTGCTTGTATTTGCGGCTTCTTCACTTCGTCTCAAAATCGGTGGAGACGCTGAGTTTCTTCCAAATTCGTGCTTCCTCTAATCGCGCAAGATCATTCTTCTCTGCGGCGGCGTACGCATCGCTGCCGAGCAAGAGTCGCAACGGAGGGTTCCGTTCTAGCGTCAACTGGACGATCGCCTGAGCTGCCTTTTTGGGGTCCCCAGGCTGCTTGCCGTTGTAGTTCCGCTGAAATCTTGCGGTAGCTCCAACCGTCGAATCGTATTCAGGATGACCTTTCACAGGCGCAACCCAACGACGCCTAGGACGTTTCGAAGCCGCAAACGGAGGAACAATTTTTCTGGACGAAGTTGGCGACCTGCCTCCCGAGATCCAAGTCGCCCTGTTACGAGTGTTGCAGGAACGCGAGATCGAACGCGTGGGGAGCAATAAAGCCATTCCTATAGACGTCAGGGTAATCGCAGCCACTCATCGTGGTTTGAACACGCTCGTCGCCGAGGGCAAGTTCCGCGAGGACCTTTTATACAGACTGAATGTCGTCCCTATCGAGGTACCGCCGTTACGAGAACGTGTAGCTGACATCCCATTGCTGGTAGAGTACTTCATTGACCGTTTCAGTAAGAAAGCTGGAAAGAAATTCGGAATGATCGACAAGAAGAGTCTTCGATTATTAGAAACATACGGCTGGCCTGGAAACATTCGTGAACTGCAGAACGTAATTGAGCGCGCCATCATATTGTGCGATGACGAGACCTTTTGTGTGGACGAAACATGGCTTCGACGCGAACTCCCGGTGGCTCGCAGCCGGCCGAGTACTCTGAATCGCGTTCTCGCGCGTCAAGAGAAGGAAATGATTGAGGCCGCACTAGCTGAATCTGATGGACAGGTCTCAGGTCCGTCGGGCGCCGCAACGAAACTAGGCTTGCCGGCGCGAACCCTCGATTCGAAAATCAAGCGGTTCAAAATCAACAAATATCGCTTCAAAATGCCACGCGCTGGCTGAGTCGATTCCACGTTCCGAATCAGTGCGCAGCTTGTAGTTTGGCTCGCATTTGGCGCACAGACATCCGGAGAAACCCTACAAAACTGCGCTTTTCGAGTGGCTACCAGTCACTTCAGTCCTTGAAAAAGACCAAGGCTTGTCCATTTAACCGCGGCAATAGTGCGATAGGTCCCAGGCAATTGCCACTTGCGAAGTCGAAGCCAACTACCTCGTCGCGAGCGACGCAGCCGAGAATTCCATTAGGGGCAAAGCGTAAGCCCCGTGGTTTGCGGAACTCCGCCTTACCGTTGGGAGAGAAAACTCGGACAAGGCGCCCGTCCATCGCATCGTATTCCCGAACAGTCGTAACCGCGTTCTGTACCGCGAATGGATGTTCGCTGGAGACAACGATATTGCCGTTGGGTGCGATGGCCAGATCGAGCGGGCTCAGTTCGGGGTCGGAGACGAATCGAGTGGGGCGAATGTCTGGGGACACCCCAGGGGCAAAGGCCAGTATCGAATTGTCGCCTTCCCCATTGCGACCGATTCCTGAGGCGAGAAACAGCCGGCCATCGTGACCGAAAGCAAATCCTCGGGGAAAAGGTACGACCTTGAGCGGCAATACTTGCTGTGCGTTAGCATCAAGACTCGTCGACAAAGCGATGATTGTGCGTGCGGTGCGCAAGCCAACGTAGTATCGGCCATCCGGACCGAAAGTGCCGCCGCCGGGATTGAGGCCTTCGATCCGCCCGGTGTCGCGAACAATGAGCTCTTGCGGCGATATCGCTAACACCCGATCGGCCCCGCTGTTTAGAAACAGCAAGTTTTCTTTGGGATCTACGGCGAGGCCACGCGGGTCGATGACGCGCTCGTCATCAATAAACGTGCCGCGTAGCTTACCGTCCAACCCAAAGGCAAGCAGTGTGCCGAATCCGTTCCCATTAACGCCGGACGCGCTTGTGACGAGCAGGGGCATCACTTGCCTCAAGACAGCTCACGCCTCAGGGACGACAGTCGACTCGCTGACGCTGTGCACTGATGCAGCGGATGAAAATAATGAAATAAGCCCCTCTACACTCCTAGGCTTCGACAAATAGGACGCCACCTTCGCACTGTGAATGACGTTCTTGCTAGGTAGACACGCGATATTCGGGCACGACCCGCCAACATGTTTGCGGTCAACTACCGCGACGCGCTTTTCCTCCCCAGCAAGCGTCCAAGCAGCCACGGTCGACCCGGTCCCTCCACAGGGAATGATCAAATCAAATTCTTCGGGCCTCGCGGACTGAAAACATGAAGGGTTGAAATTGGTCTTCATGCGCACTCCTTATACGGAACTTCTAGGCGAGTGTCGATCTCCTCGACCACGGTCACCCCTTGCGGATATCCCACGTAGCTTTACGCCGCTCGGCCGGTTGTGACGTTCTGGCCTGATTCTTCCACCGCGATTTGCGAGATTGCCGACCAGTCGAGCGAGTCGCCGCCTCGGGCTAGCAAGGCCAAAAAGCGATCGCGAATCAGGCTGGCAAGGGGAAGTGGAACGCGCAATTGCTCGCCAGCCGCGAGGGTAAGGCGAACATCTTTCAGACCTAGCGGGGCGGCAAAACCCGCAGGCTGAAATTTCCTGTCAGCGATAAGCACGCCGTAGGTTTTGTAGACTGGGGCAGCGAAAAGAGTCGAGGTAAGAAAATCCACATACTCATGTTGGTCGATTCCAGCTTTGCTGACGAGTGCCATGGCCTCGCTGAGAGATTCGAGTACCGAGGCGATGAGGAAATTCCCGCTGAGCTTGATTAAATTGGCAGCCGAAGGCTGCAGTCCAAAGCGAAAAGTACGCTGACCGATGACGTCAAACAGAGGCGTGCAGCGGTCGATCGCATCGGTACGGCCAGCAACGACAACGATCAACTTGCCAGCCGCGGCGGCTTCCGGTCGTCCGAAAACCGGAGCAGCAATAAACTGCTGGTTCTGTTTTTCGTGCGCCGCGGCGAGTTTCTGCGAGAGATCGACGCTGATCGTGCTCGATGAAATATGGACTGACCCTGGCTGGAGATGCGCCAGGATTCCTGATTCGCCGAAGCTCACGCTTTCGACGGCACGATCGTCGGCGAGCATAGTGAATACAACATCTGCACGAGAGGCTTCAGCCGGGTCAGCAGCCGGGTGGGCGCCTTGGTCTATAAGCGGCTTGGCTTTTTGAGCGGTGCGGTTGTATACGGTGACGTTGTGTCCAGCCTTGAGCAGGTTCATCGCCATTGCTGAGCCCATGTTTCCCAGGCCAATGAAGCCGATTTTCATGATTTCTCTCTCCTCAGTCTTTTAACTTCTAGAAGCTGAATCATTCTTTCACTCTTACTGGTCTGCGGCCCTACTCAGACTCCGCAATTGTTTCAAAGTTTCTGATGGCTCTGTACGGATTGTGTAATCTGCGTTTACATCGGCGGCACGAATGATTCCCTGTTTGTCGATCACATACCGCGCCGGTATGGGAAGTCGGTATTCCGGTTCATCATTGAATCTGTCCAGGGTGCTTCCAAAGGATTTGTAAAGGTCTCGTAAATAGTCGGGCAGTGTGAAAACGAGCCGAAACTGTTCTGCGACCTTTAGATGAAGATCCGTCAGAATATCGAACGAAAGGTTCAGCTTTTTATGTAGAGCCCGCGTATACCGCTCGAGCTCCGGAGTGATCACGATGATCTGCGCCCCCAGCGTTCGCACGTCGGAATAGATCTCTTGTAGAGCCTCCAGCTCCATATTGCAATAGGGTCACCAGTGCCCTCGAAAAAAGCTGAGTACCAGCGGCCCTTGCCGGAGAAGATCGGCCGAGTCTATCTGCACGTGATCTTGATTGAACAAACTGAACCCCTGAGCACGGTCGCCCACCTTCAAGGCTCGCTCTTCAATCCCTGTGGCCTTGAGCTCGGCTGTAGCACGATGCATGGTTTCGATTACTTCATGCGGCGCGTTGTATGGCGGAGCTCCGGACTCAAATGATTTCTTGAATTCGTCGAGTCGTTCTTGAAGACTCACCATCGTCCTCCCTTTCCTGGCAAGGTAGCTTTAGGTCAGGCAGCCTTCACGAACTCGACATCGAGAGTGATGGTCACCTCGTCACCAACCAAAATGCCGCCGGTCTCGAGGGCAGCGTTCCAAGTCAAGCCGAAATCCTTTCGGTTGATGTTGGTCGTCGCCGAGATCGCAACCCGCGTGTTCCCCCAGGGGTCCTTCGCTGGGGGCGTGGGCCCTTCGACCGAAAAGCGGACCTTACGGGTAACGCCATGGATTGTTAGATCGCCTTCGACTGCCAACTCTCCATCCCTAACGATGCTGATGTTCTTGGATTTGAAATGCAGGGTCGGAAACTTCTGCACATCAAAGAAATCCGCGCTCTTCAGGTGAGCATCGCGCTGTTCATCGCGAGTATGAATCGAGGACGCCTCGATCGAGGCTTCGACGCGGGAGTTCGCGAGATCAGATTCATCGAGGAACAAAGCCCCCGAGACTTTGGGGAATTGCCCTTTCACATTAGCGATCATCATGTGCTTGACCTTGAACTCCGCCATGGAGTGGGCGGGGTCGATATTCCAGGTAGTAGTTGAGGTTTGTACTGGAGCTGCTGTGCTGGCCATGGTGGCCTCCTTACTTGTTCATTTCATCGATCTCATTCGTATCGACATCTCCGCCGAGAATCACCAAATCAAATTCTTCTGAGTGCGTGTCTTTAAGTCCCGGGCCGGATGAGCTACTCCCGGGTCATCATGCGACTTTTCTTTTCTGCGAGGGCGGCTCACTCTTCGCTCGCATTGATTTGACGAGGTCGGCCGACGACGCTCCTTCCAGCGACAATCCGTATCCAACTTCACGCACGATGCGCTCTTTCAACGGTTGAATGAAGTGGATGCGTGTATTGCGGCGCGTAACCTCCGGAGCCTTCAAGTACAGATCGGCCAATTCCCGGGCACGGCTGAGAGCCCTGCCGTTCGGCACAACCTCGGCAACCACTCCCCATTCGCGTGCAGTATGTGCCGGCAGCGGTTGCGGGTTCAACAGGAACGCCTCCGCTCGCCCCGCTCCTCCGCGATAACTCCAGGTGGTAAAGATTCCGTCACCGGGTGCGACGCCCGCGGAGAAGTGGGCCACGTCCTGGAAGGTCGCACCCTCGCCCGCCACAATAACGCTCGCAAGTAGCGCGTAGTCGGAGTGCACATGGGCACGTCCCTCGACGGCCGCGATGACCGGCACGCGTATATTGGCTATGTTTTCCAAAGCCTGAACGCCTTCGTCGTGAACCTGGCTCCAAACTCCGGGATCGGCGACATCGCCGAAAGAGGCCCACTCGACATCAGTGATGAACTGCCCACCTGCGCCCGTGAGGATCACGATCTTGTTCGCTCGATCTTGCGCAATCCGGTAGAAGGCGTCGACAAGTTCTGTGTGAGCTGGCGCGCTCATAATGAACGGGCCGCCGTTGCTGTGGAATTCAGCAACCAGCACACCTTTGTCATCTCGAGTCAGCTTCAGGTTGCGATAAGTATCGAAGTACTTCTCTTTGAATGGCATGAAATCCTCCTGTGTTCGAAGCTGTAGGTTGAATTACTCTTATTTTTCTGCTGCGCCCGCAGCGATTGCGTCTCGAAGCAGCTCGTTCATGTGTGTCTTTGGTTTTGTTGCGGTCTTGTCTGCATCATGGTCTTAACCTCCGAATGATTCACGCAAGCGAGAATCATCCGCTTGGAGCACTCACCGCATAGCCAGAAGTGTTCGAGCCGTGTGTTGTTCGTCTCCGTGGACAACTGGAAGGCATAAACCTTTCCTTCTCGCAGGTATCGAAGTTCACGCTTGCAGTTCGGATTGGCGCATTGACCGATCATCCGTTTGCGGTCTCGTTATTTGTCACGAACGAGCATTTTTTCCGTCGGGCCAGGGGAATAGACTCCTCCCGGGATTATTGTTGGCGCCTGCTGCGCGGCCCGCTGGCCGCCTCTGCAAAGGCGCTATTCGGTCGGCGTTGATATACCGTTGGCAATGGCAATCCGGATGCCAAGTAATTTTTACCGCTAACTGATTGATCCTTAACCGTACCGGTGTAGGCAAAGCGCGAAGAGCGGGCCCAAGTGTTAAAACTGTCAAACTTCAAACCTTGACACTGCAGACCCCAACTTAATGGACGCAGCCTCGTTGTAGTCGTCGACACCGCGATTTTCCCAAGGTTCATTTCGACCGTCGCTTCGACGCAAGTTGCCTTAAGACTTGCTTCGTAAAGACGCCACAGTGGAATCTGGCATGATCGTCGATCAGTTCCAGGAGAGCTTCTTCCCCGGCTGCGCTGATGGCATTAAGGTTTGTGACATCGATGACAAGTTCACGGCCATCAAGATGCTCTTTAGCTTTTGTGTACTCGCTAAGGAATTCGGCTACCCAAGGCTCAACGAGAATACCCTCGACCACCAGTCGGCATCGGCGTGGGCTCTCCACCACAGAAATCTTCAACATTCCACACTTCCGTGAAGGTGAGAGAATGCAACATGCTCGCCAAAGTTTGCAGTTGTAACTGCTTTAATTTTCAGGAGAGGATGCAAATCAGCAGAAATGAAGTCGAAGTGTCAATCTGTCTGGTTTGACACGGCCCAGAACGGACCGTCGATTACGCGGCGTACTCCTTGGGATCAATACCAAGCTTTCTCATCCGCGCAAGGAGTGTCGTGCGATTGATTGCCAGACGCGCGGCAGCTCCGCCACTTCCGCCCACACGACCCTTGCTTGCCGTGAGCGCACGCATGATCTCGTCTCGTTGTTTCGTCGCACGTTCTGCGCTTTTGTGCTGCCGGGTATCGGCCAGGATCGGTTTTTTGTTTAGCGCCTGAAGAGTATTTCTTACAATTTCCGCTATTTCCTCACGACGCGAATCCGTCGTTTCGCGCTCATGCTCTTGAGTATTCGACTTCCACGATTCCAGCTGGGGTGCCTCAAGCCCCCTGCCACGGGTTAGGATGACCGAGCGCTCCACTACGTTTTCCAACTCGCGGATGTTCCCCGGCCAATCCCAGGCAATGAATGCCTTCATTACCGCCGGCGGAATTCGTTTGATGTGCTTCTGCATCTGTTTCGCGAATTTCTGGACAAAATAACCGACTAGCAGCGGGATATCTTCTTTGCGCTCGCGCAGCGGAGGAACTCGAATCGGAAAAACGTTTAAGCGGTAATACAGATCACTGCGAAATTCGCGGCTTGCAACCATCTTTTCGAGATCGCGGTTGGTGGCAGCAATCAAGCGAACATCTACCTTCACAGTACGCGTGCTTCCCAGTCGCTCAAATTCTTGTTCTTGAAGTGCTCGCAAAAGCTTCGGCTGGACTTCCGAGGGAATGTCTGCCACTTCGTCCAGGAAGAATGTGCCCCCATCGGCTAACTCCAGTCTCCCAATCTTCTGGCTGATGGCTCCCGTGAATGCACCCTTTTCATGTCCAAACAATTCGCTTTCCAAAAGCCCGGTCGGAATGGCAGCGCAGTTCACTTTCACAAATATGCGATCTTTGCGACGGCTATGCTCGTGAACGGCGCGGGCGACCAACTCCTTCCCCGTTCCTGTTTCGCCGAGGAGCAAGACGGTTGAATCAGTGGGAGCAACAGTTTCGATCAGGTGCAAGACGTGTTTGAGGGCCGGACTGTTCCCCACAATTTGCGCGAACTCTATGTCGCCCCGGATCTCTTGCTCGAGGTAACGATTCTCTTGGGCTAGTCTCTCTTTGAGTTCGGAAACTTCGCGGTATGCCAGCGAGTTTTCGATGGCAATAGCTATCTGACCAGAAGCCTCGCTGACGAAGTCGACGTCCTCTGAAGTAAACGGAGTGTCGGTGGTCCGAGAAATTGCCAACACCCCAACCGCTTGCCCTCGATTCACAAGAGGTATAACGTACTGCCTCTTCACGCCTTCCGCGACCAGCAATTCATAATAGTCGGGCGGAAATTCGTGACGTTGTTCTATGCTCCTGATCGTAGGTTTGAGGGTGTCAAGAGCTCTCCTGCCCGCACCCGTCGGGTTGATCACCAAATCTTCCTTAATGAGCCCCTTACCTTCCGGGAAATCAAGTGCATAGATCCGGAATTCGCCAGTCCCATTCTCCCGAACCGAGATGTGCACTACATCACAGTCCATGACCTCGCGAATGCAGGCTGAGATTTCGCGTAGTACATCCCGAAGCTCAAGATTCGCAGTGATCTGATTTGTAACCTTCAGAAGCAACTGGAGTCGGCTGTTTTGAACCGTTAGAGCTTGCTCTGCTTTCTTACGATCATCAATATCGGTATTTGTACCGTACCATTTCGCAACGTTGCCCTTGTCGTCGTGGGATGGGGTTGCCCGGAACAAAAACCAGCGATATACACCGTCGAAACGACGCAAGCGCCCTTCGATTTCACCCGACTGGCCTGATGCCACAACGGTTCGCCAGTAATTCACGAGCGCGTTCAGATCGTCCGGATGCACGGCGACCGTCCAACCCCAATTCTCCACTTCGTCCGCCGTAAGGCCAGCGTACTCCAACCAGCGACGGTTAAAGAATTGTGCAGCCCCATTTGCTGCGGCCGACCATGCCATACACGGAATGGTTTCTATAATCTCGCGTAGCTCTCGTTCACTCTGTTGCAGTCGCTCATTCTGACGTTGCAACTCCGCGTTTGCGGCGTCTGCCAGTTTGCGGTTGAAATTATCGTCTATCGCGAAGGCGACAACTCGCCCAATTAGCCGCAAGAAGCTAATGTCATCGCTGCTGTAACGAATTCCAGAGTGCCCCGACATGCCCAGAGCGCCCAGGCGCCGCTGCGGCGTCGTGAGGGGAACAAAAACGAGGGGTCCAACGTCAAGTCCTTGGTCTGTAATTCCTTGCCTGAGGCGGATGGGTATTCCTTCATCGCTGTTCCAGTCGCGGATGTAGATCGGTTCCTGCCTGTTGTATGCCTGCCACGATGGCCGCTGTTGAACTGGTAGATCGGCGTAGGCCGCCGATATGAGGTTCTTCTCGCGCCCAACGACAGCCCATTCGACTTCAGTGGAGTTCTCCTTGTAGACGACGATGTAAAACTGGAAGAAGTCGAGGAATTCGCGCAGCTGTTCAGAGAGGACTTTCGTCAAGTCCTCGGGCTCTTGGCATAGAGAAAGGGCCTCGCTGAGACGAAGGACCGCTTCATAACGTCGCCCGCCGCTCTGGGAAATACCCGCATCTTCGCTCATGGCGAGTCTTGGTAGGGAGTCCATTTACCTCCATTGTCGGTCAAGAAGCCTATTCCACACAACGCGCTGATTTTACTGGATCAACCAGATCGTGTTGTTTGTCTCTTCGGAAATCTCGTACTCCCCTGTCAAAGAGCAAAATTGACATTTTGACACAAACAGCTTCCCTCCAAATTGAACCGGTCCAACTTGCATCATTTCAACGAATAGTCCGAGCTCAGCTGTTGGCATGTCATTTGCACTCCTGAAGTCACTGGATGGCAATTTATGCAGAAGGGACACTGCAACTCCAACTCTTTTGACAGTGTTCACGTGCGACTGGATCATCTCGGAATTTCGAACCACATGGCGCAAGCCCGGTAAACGTCGGCACTGATTGCGGCCAACAAGGGGACAAGATGATTAGTACCGAGACGAGTCAGGCATTGAGCGTGCAGGTCACTATGAATGTCAACGGAGACGCGCGTAGTTTTGCAGTCGAGCCGCGCACCACCTTGCTTGACGCTTTGCGTGATGAATTGGGTTTGACCGGCCCCAAAAAATCATGCGACCGAGGCGAATGCGGCGCGTGCACGGTGCACGTTGATGGCCGCCGTGTTCTGTCGTGCATGACACTGGCGGCAATGCACGATGGTCAGCAAATCACCACGATCGAAGGATTGGAACGCGCTGGACAACTTGATCCGGTCCAACAAGCATTCATCGACTACGACGGGTTCCAATGTGGTTTCTGTACATCCGGACAGATCATGTCGGCAATCGCCATGATCCGGGAAGCACAAGCGGGCTGGCCGAGCGCGGCCACCGAAGACGTTACGAAACCCTTTCGAGGAACTGACCTTTCCGAGGCAGAAATTCGAGAGCGGATGAGCGGCAATCTCTGTCGTTGCTCTTGCTATCCAAATATCGTCGACGCTATCGCCGAAGCAGCACGAAGGATTTGAATTATGCATCCTTTCACGCTGTCAAGAATTAGCGATTCATCGGCCGCCATCGTGGCACATGCACGGGATCCCCATGCCGCATTCATCGCGGGCGGTACTGACCTCATCGGTTTGATCAAAGACCGCGCAGTTCGTCCCGATCGTTTGCTGGATATCAACGGGCTGCCCGGGATGTCTGCCATCGAAATATTGCCAGATGGAGGGTTGCGCATTGGTGCACTTGCTCGAATGAGCGATGTCGCCGCCCATATGGAAGTGCGGCATCGCTACCCGGTCATATCTGAAAGTCTGCTGTTCGCCGCATCGGGACAACTACGAAACATGGCCTCGATGGGTGGCAACATCATGCAGCGTACGCGTTGTGCCTATTTTCGCGACGAAGATGATCTCCCTTGCAACAAGCGGCGGCCCGGCTCTGGCTGCGCGGCTCTCTACGGTATCAATCGCAATCACGCAATCTTTGGGTGGTCTGATAATTGTGTGGCTACGCATCCCTCCGATGTGGCGGTCGCATTTGCTGCCTTGGACGCAAATGTCATCGTACGTGGGCCCGATAGAGAACGATCAATTCCGTTCACCGATTTTCATTGTCTGCCTGGAGACACCCCAGAACGAGATAACGTGATCGAACGCGGCGATCTAATCGTCGCTGTCGAGGTCCCCGCAAGAATAGAAGGGCGCGCTTCCCATTACCTCAAAGTTCGCGATCGCCAGTCCTATGAATTTGCCCTGGTATCCGCGGCAGTAGCGGTTGCAATAGATGGTAAGCGGATCGAATCGGCGAGGTTGGCCCTGGGAGGAGTCGCGCACAAGCCTTGGCGACTGAGAGCAGCCGAGGAGGCACTCCGCGCTATACCCCTGAATGAAACGGACAAACTGAAATTGGCAATCCAGAGATCGTTCACTGACGCCCGCCCGCTCACCCATAACGCCTTCAAGGTCGAACTCGCGCAGCGCGTGGTACTAAGGGCGCTGCAGATAGCAGGAGCACGCGCATGAGAGCGATCGGGCAACCCATCTCACGGTTCGATGGCCGGCTCAAGGTGACCGGCAAAGCCGATTACACCGCAGATATTGCGGTCCCAGCTCTCCTCCACGCTGCAATAGTCAGTAGCCGCATAGCTAGAGGCAGGATCCGGGCAATCGATGTGAGAGCTGCGGAGCGAGTACCTGGCGTATTGGCGGTATTCACGTATCAGAACATGCCGCGGATGAACCTGACGCCAAAGCCCTGGAGCCATCTTCATCCTCATGGCCAATCATATCTGCCTCTGCAAGACGACAAGATTCTCTACGGCGAGCAGCCTATAGCACTGGTAGTCGGAGCAAGGCTTGACCAGGCAGCCTTTGCCGGCACGTTGATTGAAGTCGATTACGAAACTGAACAGCCTGCAGTTTTTGGTCTCGATTCAGTAAAGAACGCTGTGGACCCTCCGCAGTTTCTGTGGCCGGTTGCTTCGTCGGTTGGAGATGCCGATGCGGCAATTACAGACGCAGAAATCACAATCAAGCAGACATACACAACAAGCGATCGGCACCACAACCCGATGGAGCCGCACGCAACGACCGCCATTTGGGATGCGGATGGCGCACTGACGCTCTACGAATCGACGCAGCACATTTTCGGGACGAGAGAACTGGTATCCATGGTGCTCGGTATCCCGCTGACGAAGATCACCGTCATTTCTCATTTCATCGGCGGTGGCTTCGGGTGCAAAGGTTATGTCTGGCCGCACACCTTACTAGCTGCGCTCGCAGCAAGGGTATTGAAGCGACCGGTGCATCTTCAGCTCACTCGTGCGCAGATGTATTCAATGGCAGGACATCAGGCGGCGAGTATTCAGACCGTTGCACTGGGCGCTCGCAAAGATGGGAAGCTGACAGGAATCCGCCACGATAGTATTTCGCCGACTTCCATATTCGACAACTACATTGAGTATGCGGCGCTTTGCCCTCGCTCCCTCTGGGATGCGAGCGGAGGCATTTCGACGAATCACAAGATCGTGCATGTGAACCGTAATACACCGACGGCCCTTCGTGCTCCCCATGAAGCGCTCGGGCACTTTGCTATCGAAACCGCACTGGACGAACTTTCTTATGAGACTGGTGTGGATCCCGTCACGTTACGCTTACTCAACGACACCGATATTGATCCACACACGCAACGGCCATTCTCTTCGCGCGCAATGCGGAAATGTCTGATTGAAGGTGCTGCGCGGTTTGGTTGGGAGAAACGAACTCCCGAGCCACGCTCAATGCGTGACGGCCGCTACCTGATTGGACAGGGGATGGCAGGCGCCATTTACACGCATTGGCGATGGCCGGCACAAGCGCGAGTCACGTTGCGAGCGGACGGTTCCGCATTGGTAGAAGCTGGAACTCACGACTTGGGTACTGGAACTTATACGGTGCTTCAGCAGGTCGCCGCAGACACGCTGGGTGTGCTCCCGGAGAAAGTGGTGGTGCGCATTGGCGATACCAGATTGCCAACATCGCACGCGTCGATAGGATCGGCCACAGCAGCCAATGCCGGTGGGTCGGTCATGCTAGCTGCAAAGGCGGCGCGTGATCAAGCGATTGAGTTAGCTCGAACAGGCGACTATTCGCCGTTTCGCAACGCGGACTCGCGTGACGTGTTCGTCGAAGACGGCAAGCTGATGCTGCGCAGCAAGAACGTCAGCGTCACATATGCCCAGCTACTGACGAGAAACGAGCTGACATTCTTGGTCGGCGACGGCAATTACGACCCGGCGGCAGAAGGACCGAAAGCTGTATTCAGTTTCTCTGCTGTGTTCGCTGAAGTGCGCGTTGATCCGGACTTTGGCCTCGTGCGTCTGAATCGCTTCGTCGGCGCCTACGACTGCGGTAGGGTTATTAACCCTAAGACTGCGCGCAGCCAGGCCATCGGCGGCATTATCTGGGGCGTAGGGCAGGCTCTGTTTGAAAAGACGGAAACCGATCCAGATTTGGGGAGATTTCTGAATCGGAATTACTCGGGTTACCTCGTCCCCACGTGTGCAGACATACCAAAACTTGATGTTTTATTCGTCGGTGACTTTGATGAGGAAGCCAGCCCGATCGGCGTAAAAGGGTTAGGTGAGCTCACCTCAGTATCGGTCGCGCCCGCGATTACCAACGCTGTGTATCATGCCACCGGCAGGAGAATTAGGCACCTGCCGATTGCAGTCGAGGATCTGCTGTGAAGCATGAATCGACCTCGATGCCTTTTAGCAGAGATTTCGTCGTTGAGGTGACTCGTTCTTGAACCGGTGCTTGAGTGACTTCGTTTACAGAAAATCCTTTCGCTGTATTAACAATCGTCGTTGCGCCGGCAATTCTGACCAGCGCGTCGAGCATGTTGTGCCTGGGCACAAATAACCAACTGGGCCGCATCGTAGACAGAACGCGCATTGTGTCATCGCAACTCACGTCTCTCGCACCGACGGACGAGAGTTGCCCGTTCTATCAGCATCAATTGCAAGTTCTTGAAGTACGCTGGACACTCGTTCTTCGGGCTCTGAAATTGTTCTACACGTCCCTTGGTTCCTTCGCGGCCGCTGCGCTGATTTCACTTTTGGGTGCCGTCCTTACTACTTCTGCTTTGCATGCGGCGTTCATCGTCATCGCTCTCTTCGGGTTGTCATCAGGCACTGTCGGCGTTGCTGGTTTGGTAATCGGGTGCGCGACAATGGTGAAAGAAACTCGCCTGGCAGTAGAAAGTCTTGCAAAAGAAGCAATCTCAGCAGGTCGACACGGTGGCGAAGAACAATTGACAGACATCGCGACATTCGGTGTCCCAGCTTCGAATTGAGAACATTCGCGTGCTGCTTCAGTGTGCTTATTGTGAACCGCACGCGTAGTACGAACGAAACCAGGTTCGTGGATCGTCGGCGGCCCAAAAAGGTGCTTGGTTGAGGAGAGATGCAGCTGTTGGAAATAGATGAACGATTCGCGTGTGCTAAAGGCCAAAAGATCTCTTGCAGTTGCGAGCGCTTGAGGAACCCGATCGGTTGGTGCTTCAGCTGTTGTCAGTCATTGACAACTCCGGTGCTCAGTTCTTGTCTCAATGTCTCTCGGCGTAACGATGCAGTTAACGTGTTCAACCAATTTGCTCTGTTGCGGCGCGCGTCTTTCATCGAACGCCAAGCGTGCGGCTATATTTTTGTGGAGTCAGCGTAGAAGAAGATGTCGTCCCTTCGGCTCGCCGACGATGTAACTGTAGACTCGTTTCTCCAGCTCACGATACGGCGCGGTGCGACTTCCTTGGAAGCTTTGTACTCTAATGAGTCCAGTCCGCAACCCAGGGCTAAAGGAACCAAAAATGGCTACACCTCCGATACTCAGCGCCCTTGATGCGCGCACGCAAATTTTCCCGACCCTCTCTCCATCGCAAATCGATCGGATTCGCCTTCAAGGCCGCGTCCGGCACGTCGGCCGCGGCGAAATTCTTTTCGATGTCGGCGACACCAACATCCCTTTCTTCGTCATCCTTTCCGGCAGCATGGAAATTGTGCAGCCGGGCCTCGACGGCGAACGCCCGATCACCGTCCATCGTGCCGGCGGCTTTACCGGCGAACTCACCATGATTTCCGGCCGCCGCGTCTTCGTTCGCGGACGCGTCATCGAGCCCGGCGATTTCGTCGAACTCACCGGCGACGCCCTCCGCTCGCTCATCGCCAAAGACGCCGAGCTCAGCGAAATGTTCATGCGCGCTTTCATCCTCCGCCGCCTCGAACTCATCAGCCGCGGCTACGGGAGCCTGATACTTCTCGGCTCCCGCCACTCCGCGCAGACCCTCCGCTTGCGCGAATTTCTCACCCGTAACGGCCATCCGTACACGTATATCGATCTCGATACCGACAAAGCCTCACAGGAACTCCTCGATCGCTTCAACGTCAAGGTTGAGGAAATTCCCGTCATAATCTGCGGCCAAGGCTATGTCCTCCGCAATCCCACAATTCAGAAACTCGCCGACTGCCTCGGCTTCAACGCAGATATTGACACTGCGCAACTCCGCGACCTCATCATTGTCGGTGCAGGTCCCTCTGGACTCGCTGCCGCTGTTTACGCCGCCTCCGAAGGTCTCGACGTCCTTGTTATCGAAACCGAATCGCCTGGAGGACAGGCCGCGTCCAGCTCCAAAATCGAAAACTATCTCGGTTTTCCCTACGGCCTCTCCGGCCAGGAACTCGCCAGTCGGGCGATCACCCAAGCCGAAAAATTCGGCGCCAAGATGATGATCGCACGCAGCGTGGTGCGCCTCGAATGCGCCCGCCGCCCCTACAAAGTCGTGCTCGATAACAGCGTCGAACTGGCCGCGCGCTCGATCGTCATCGCCACCGGCGCACAGTACAACAAACCGCACATCACTAATCTCGCCCTTTTCGAAGGACAGGGCGTCTATTACGGCGCCACTTTTATGGAAGCCCAGCTCTGCGGCGACGACGACATTATCGTCGTCGGCGGAGGCAATTCCGCCGGCCAGGCTGCCGTTTACATGTCGCAGACTCAGCGCAAGGTCCACATACTCGTGCGCTCCGGCCAGCTTTCAGACACGATGTCCCGCTATCTCATTCAACGCATTGAGCAGAATCCCAACATCGAAATTCATTACCGCACCGAAATCATCTCGCTCGAAGGCGATTCGCACCTCGAGCACGTCAGATGGCGCAATAACCAGACCGGCGAAATCGCCACAGTCCCCATTCGACATGTTTTCATCATGGCCGGCGCATCGCCGCGAACCGAATGGCTGAAGGGTTGTGTCGCGCTCGACACCAAAGGATTCATTCTCACGGGACGCGATCTCGACGGTTCCACTGACCAACGCGCCTGGCCGCTGGCCCGCAGTGCGCAGATGCTGGAAACGAGTCTTCCGGGTGTATTCGCTGTGGGCGATGTTCGGTCGGGGAACGTAAAGCGAGTCGCTTCGGCCGTCGGCGAAGGTGCAATCGCTATCCATCTCGTCCACCGAGCGCTTGCTGAATTTTAGCAGCCCGCAAAGGCGATACACGCCCCACACGAGTCGCATAAGCTTGCGATTCGAGTACGCTAAAGTCAAAGATCCTGGAGTGAGGCCTGTTTAAGGAATCCGATTGGCGATCGACACAGCAAAAGATTCAGCGACACGAGAGCCGGCAGGCTTAGGGCGGCCACTTCGAGTTCCGATCTTTCGCCATCTGCTGATCGCAGATCTTCTCTCAGATATTGGCACCTTCATGCAGAACGTTGGCGCTGCGTGGTTGATGGTTTCATTGCGCGCCGGCCCGGGTTATGTCGCGCTCATACAAACTGCTGCTTCGCTGCCTTACTTCCTGCTGGCGCTGCCTGCGGGTTCCGCCGGCGATATCTTCGATCGCCGCAAACTCATTTTGTATACCGAAACCTGGATGGTCGGCGTTGCATTTGTTCTGGCCGTTCTGACCATGAGCGGCCTCACTTCGCCATGGTTGCTGCTGGCATTGACATTTGCGCTCTCCGCTGGAGATGCGTTTGAAAATCCAACCTGGCGGGCCATCCTGCCTGAATTGGTCTCCAAGGACGACCTGGCGGCGGCATCAGCCCTGAACGGAATCGAATTCAATCTGGCCAGAGCGGTGGGCCCCGCAATAGCGGGCATGGTGATCGCCGCGGCAGGCGTGGCGACCGCTTTCGTCGCCAACGTCGTATCGTTTTTTGGAGTCATTCTCGTGGTCGCGAAATGGAAGAGACCGATTCACAATCGGACAGCCCCGGCAGAAACATTGACCGGAGCCACCGCCGCGGCCATTCGCTACGTCCGCAACTCGCCTGCGATTCTGACTGTGTTGGTTCGGACTGGGATCGTCATGTTCTTTACCAGCACGCTGTTTGCGCTACTGCCGTCGGTCGCCAAGAGCGTGAATAACAGTGCGATCGGGTATGGGGTGTTACTGGGGTGCTTTGGGGTAGGTTCGATCGGCGGCGCATTAATTATGCAAAGGCTGCGCGCGCGTTTTTCGACGGAAATGATTGTCTCAGCGGGCGTTGTGATTGTCGGCGTTGGGATAGTAATGATCGCTCGTTTGCACAGTCTGAGTGCACTTGCTACGGTCATTTTCGTGAGCGGAGCGGCATGGGTTCTGTTCATTTCTCTCATCAATGCTTTGGTCCAAAACCTAGCTCCGGATTGGGTACAAGCAAGAGTGCTTGCAATTTTCTCACTCGTGTACATGGGGAGTTTTGCGCTTGGTAGTGCAGTCTGGGGAGGTGTGGCTCAGCGACGAGGCATCGGGCTCGCCCTCATCTGTTCCGGGATCGGAACTGTTGGGAGCGTGATGCTTGCGCTTTTCGCCAGACTTCCGGACTCCACGGCAGATCTCACTCCCTGGAATCACTGGCGTATGCCAGTCATTGTCAAGGAGGTTGGCGGCGAGCTTCTTGAGGGCCCGGTGCTGGTCACAATCGAATACTCCGTCGTTTCAGGGCAGGAGGCGGAGTTTATTAAGGCAATCCGCAAATATGCTCGGACGAGGCGTCGCGATGGCGCATATCAGTGGCGAGTCTATCGCGACACCGAAGCAGCCAACCGGTTTGTGGAGATATTCCTGGTCCATTCGTGGGCAGAACATCTTCGGCAACACGAACGCCAGACGAAAGCGGATCGTGAAGTGGAGCAACGCGTCTACAGTTACGTGGCTGGCGAACCGAAGGTGCGACATCTTCTGTACGCGGATAGCACAAAACCATAGCAGCGAGTCCAATTTCGCAGGACGCTTTCTTTGTCCCGTTCGGGTTGTGGTATCAGCGCAGCAGGCGAACTCATGACCCTCATTTGATCTTCTTCATTAAAAACCTTCGAGAGCCTCACCTTCCCGCGGCAAATGTTCTCGGAACGAAACAGTGGATAAATAGAAACTTGCCGGGAGCGACGGGACTCGAACCCGCAGCCTCCTGCGTGACAGGCAGGAGTTCTGGTATAAGTGAAGCGGCCCTCCCGAATGTAGGAGACACTTAGCGTGCTAGAGGTGCGCTCAGCGAGGAAACTGCGGATACTGGATCGATTATGGGTGGGAAGTCGGTGACAGGGCAGCGTTCTAACAGAGTCGTCTGCTCGTCAGGCCCGAGCGCGGGGCGGCGAGGGTCTCGCATTTCTTAGGTGCTTCGCCAGATCCTCTCTGGGTCATACTGAGCAGGTAGATTCCACTCCCGCCGAGGGGCCAGAACCCAAGCCTAGACCAGTACGCCCTTAGTTTGTGGATCGCGTCATCTCGTCCGACACTGGGTGCTTGCAATCGTTTCAATGCCTTTCGATCTCGGGTGTACGCGGGAGTAAATTGCAGAGGCCAAGGCCTGCACGCTACCAACCCGCAGCCGGCACCGAAGATATCAATCGTCCGATCGACGACAGATCGGCCGATCCCGCGTCCCCGAAGTTTTGGATGGACCTCTACACAATCGATGATCAACAGATCACATCCTAAGGCTTCATACTCATCCCGTATTTCTTCCCTCCAATCGCCGCTATCTAAATCAAATAGAAGCTCCCAGTATTCGGCGATATTCCCATCAACACCGTCGCCGAGCCTCTCCGTGTGATGCCATGATCCATGGCTTCTCCGAATTGAACCAACGACGCTTTTACACCACCAGCCTCTTTTTCTTCGGCGTCACCCTCGACTTTCGCAAAGATTCTACCCACGATGGAGTGAACAAAGTCCGTCTCAGAATAGTCTTCGTGCAATGAGGCACCTATCACGAACTCGACGCGCGGATCTATGCCTGTGCACGATTCGGAGCTTTTGCTGTCAACGGCGATTGTTTTTTCCGCCTGCATAGGGCACCTCATGCCGCTATTTACTCCCTGCGTTACGAATTCGTCAACCGGGGATGAGTCCTCCGTCCTGAAAGACCAGCACACCGAAAAATGACCGGAACCTTTGTGTTTTCCCCGAAAATCATGCCCGTTTGACGGAAATCCAGTCTGCATTTATAGAACATCCCCAGAAGTTACCAAACCGACTTGAATTTGGTGATTTGTCTAAGGAGTTCATTATGTCCGCATCCCAGCCATCGAGGTTTGCTCCCTCTCCCAGTCAGTCCGGGCCAAGAAATGAATTTGTCTTCGAGCCACTCTTGGACAGCGATGAAGCCGCGGAGTTGCTTCGGATTCACCCAAAAACTTTGCAGCGCATGGCTCGCAATCGCCAGATTCACGGAATTCAGGTCGGGAAATTGTGGCGCTTTCGCGCCTCTGACCTAGAGATTTGGCTGAGGACGAAGAAGGCTGGCTAAGCCGTCATTTTCCAAAGGTTTCGCTATCGACGCGCCACTCCACTTGCGCTAAGCTGAGGCAGCCATCCGTGTCGCCTCAACGAAAGGAGAATTGATGAGGCGCACGAGTCACCAGCAAGGCAGTCTCAAACTGGCGGATCGCAGAAAAGGAAGAGTCTGGGAGTTCCGATGGAGAGAAGTGCAGATCGACGGTTCAGTTCGCAGGAAGAATGTAGTCGTCGGAACGCTAGAGGAGTTTCCAACCGAGGCAGCGGCTCAAACCGCTGTCGACGCAATTCGTCTGAACATCAACCGACAAACCCCTCAACAATTGCTAAAGAATGTGAGCATAGAGATCCTGGTCAAGCACTACCAGGAGCACGAGTTGCCAGACATCTTCGCGAAGAAGAAGCCAGCGGCTGGGAGCGGAGACGAGCATCACAAATCCTATTCCACACAATGCGCATACGACATCTACCTCAACAAATGGGTCTTGCCACGCTGGCGGTCCTACCGTTTGTCGGAGGTGAAAGCTGTGGATGTCGAAGGCCGGCTCAAGACGTTGCCATTGGCGCGCGGCAGCAGAGCCAAAATCAGAAATTTGATGAGCGCTCTGTTTTCTCACGCGATCCGCTGGGAGTGGACAGAACGAAACCCGATCAAGAGTGTACGTCAAAGTGCAAAGCGGATGAGGACACCGGATGTTCTGACTCCCGAAGAGATCATGGGACTACTCAAGAAATTGCCCGAACCTCTTCGAACAGCGGCAGAACTAGATGCCTTCACCGGCTTGCGACGTGGAAAATTGATTGGACTCCAATGGGCCGACGTGGATTTCGAGAATCTCGTTATTCACGTTCGCCGTTCGGTCGTGATGATGGTTCAAGGCACTCCGAAGACCGAAGCTTCAGCAAAAGATGTGCCGCTCGACGCCGCTCTTGCAGAATCTCTCCTCAAGCTGCGACTGACCAGCCCGTACAACCGAGAAAGCGACTGGGTTTTTGCTTCGCCCATAAAGAAGGGGAAGCAACCGCTCTGGCCCGACACTCTCTGGAGACGATATGGAAAACCTGCGGTCAAGGCGGCGGAGATCAAGAAGCGCGTTGCGTTTCACACGTTCCGGCACACATATACGACCTTACTGACTCAAAACAGCGAGGACGTGAAAGTGGTGCAGGAACTTCTACGCCATGCGAACAGCCGGATCACACTCGATTTGTACGCTCAGGCTGGGATGCAGGAGAAGCGGGAAGCTCAAAGCAAACTAGTGCGGCTGGTACTCAACAAAGGAGAGGCACTGGCCTAACTGGACCAAATTGGACCATGAGCGAAATTTCCAATTCCCAGCAAGTGCTTGAAAGGAATGGCGGGGACGACGGGACTCGAACCCGCGGCCTCTGCCGTGACAGGGCAGCGTTCTAACCAACTGAACTACGTCCCCAACTTGTTTTCATCGGGTTAGCTGGAAACCCTTGA
>Ga0335073_10002924_pt1 | contig 23591 bp, 20 predicted proteins | sample Lox_Sample_22_FD_207093 | JGI IMG/M metagenome (GOLD analysis project Ga0335073, IMG submission 207093) | Soil microbial communities from Loxahatchee National Wildlife Refuge, Florida, United States - Lox_Sample_2.2 | ecosystem: Environmental > Terrestrial > Soil > Wetlands | place: USA... | reverse complement strand
ACCGCTGCTTGCTGGTAAGCCTCGCCAATCTGCTTCACCACTGGTCGACCTCCGTTGCTGCTGAGTTCTCGCCGCTGCGCGCGGTCCTCGACACCGGCTGGCCGACGGCCAAACCGGCGATCTCGGCTGGATGGGGGGCCACCGCGCGTGCCGCCTTCTCACAAGGCACGGACCTGGAACGCGTCGCTGCCGGAGATCGCGAGCAGTTCCGCGAACTCCTGCAGCATCTGCGCCGCCCATCGTTGGACCAGGCCACAATCCGACGCTATGGCTGACGCCAGGGTCCGCCAGGGCCGTTCGTCCCCCGGCTGGGAGGCGTTAAGACAACTCACACGGTCCATGAGGGCAACCCCTGCGGCAGGGCCACCCGCTGCCTGAACCTCCTGGCTGGCCGACAGGCCCGAGAGTACCGATGTGGGACACGGCATCGTCACCGGGGTGCGGCACATGGAAGGCGTGGTCGCCACGCACGACCAGCTCACCTACCCAGCGGCCAAGGGATCCGCGTCGGGCCGGCCATATGAGCATCACGCCCGGACGCTGGCCGTCCACAGGTCGTCGTCGTTGGCCGGCCTGCCGGCCACGTCCACGACCGTGGCGCCCGCGAGGTGGAGTGCATGCCGAGACGCCCGGTAGTGATGCCCGCACAGCAGCAGGTCCGTTGGGTGCGGCCGGCTCGCGCTCGCCGGCATGACCGCGATGACCACCGGCCTGGCGGAGCAACAGCAGGCATGCCCGGCCAGCCGGGCGGCGCGCCAGTCGATGGCGGGTGCGCCAGTCGGCGCAGACCAGGTGTCGGCTTGCGGGACCTCGGCCTGCGCGGTGTTCTGTCGCGCGACGCTGGGGTGCGGGAAGTCGGCTGACATATTCCCAGGGTCGCCTTCGCCGAGCGGAACCGGCAGGGCCTTACATCCCCGGCATCCAGGACCATCGCCACCCATGCCCGCGCCGGTCAGGCGGTCCGTGCTTCCCACGTCGCAAGGGGGAACCGCAACCGGGCTGCGATGCCGCCCGGCGGGTTAGCCGCCGCCTCTACCTGCGCGCCATCCCTGAGCGCAGCCACGGCCATCTCCTCGATGAGGTCGGGAACGGTGATGGAGGCCGCGCCCCAGTCGGGGCAGTCGGTTCCGGTACTGCTCAGCATGGCGCACCGCAGGCACACGAACCCGGCGATCATCCCGTTCTCGGGCACGATCAGGACTTTCGCTGCGTGCTGGTTCACCGCATCCAGGCACGGCTGCAAGCCGACGGCGGCCAGCCCGTCCGGCTTCTCCCGGATCAGCTGCGTAACGGAATGCTGTTCGCGTGCGCCGGCCCAGTTGCTGATGACCTGGCCGGCCAGTTCCCTGACCCGGGACGGCGTCATCGTGTGCGGATCAACCGCGAACTGTCCGACGACCTGATCGCGCACGCCGTCCGTTAGCTCGTCGAGAAACTGGGAGATGACATGCGGATGTCCGCCGATCACGATCGGCAGCGGACCGTCCGCACGCGTGATCGGGCCCAACGCGGCGGCCGTGTCCCGGTAATGGTGACCCGCGAGCTCGATCACCCGGTCATTCACCCGGTGCGCCTCCAGGCCGTACCAGCCGCCGAACCTGGTGCCGGGGATGCTGGGCGCAGCCGGGAGGGTCATCTTGTCGATCCGCTCTCCTGCCACCCGGAACACCCATGCGTGCTGCCGGTCGACGACCACTGCGCAGTAGCCCGGGGACCGCTGCAGCGCGAGCAGCAACGGCCGCACGTGTGGCCGCGTCGCGAATACGGCGCGGTCCTCGAACGGGCCGGGCAGCACGAACACCTCCGCCAGCCGCCGCCCGCCGCAAGCAAAAATCGCGACCGTGTGGCCAAGCCATTCCCGCGCGTGAATTTCCAGCATCCTCCGGACGATATGCCGGTCCTCATCCCGGGCCTCGGCCACGTCGCGGTCCTCGGCCGCACCGGATCGGGCCGCGGCGAGCAGCCTCTCCGCGCGGCCCGGCAGGCTGCGCAGCGCTGGCGGATCCAGCGGCACCCCCAGGTACAGCGAAAGCACAGATGAGTCCGCTGAACGGACTCGGAGCAGCTTCTCGACTTCGGCCTGCGTAATCATCGCTCCAGACCTAACTCTGGGAGGGGTAGCTGAGCCGGTCCCGGATGCCCACGGCGCTTTCCAGGTACCGGACGGTGCCGACCAGGCTCAGGGCGTCCGCTCCGGTGCTGCACCGGCAGCCGCTTCACCTGGCGCGACTGCATCAGCCGGGCGGCCTCCGCGACCGACGCGTCCTCGCGGATGGTCACCGCCGGCTGGGTCATCGCGCGCCCTTGACGGTTGTCTCCTTCACCGCGATCACCTCCCGTTCCCGATCTATCCCAGCGCGCAAGCGGGGCTGGCACCGGAGTCCAATGGCCGACGGCAACAGGACCTACGGCCTGCCCTGTCCGGGGCCATGAGCGCTCCCGGAAGTGCTTATGCGGCCACGGGCATGATCGGGCTGTTTCCGCTTGTCATGCCGGAAGCACGGTGGCAACGATCCCCAGCCTGATCCGCACCCAGCAGCCGACCTGAGCTGGTAGGTCGCCGTGATGTCGGACTCGGTGGCCCCCCGGGAAGCGGCAGCGTCCGGGACAGCGACCCGTAGCGCAGTTCCTGGATGCCCTGAGGGCAATTCCTCGGCCGTGCCGTGAACGCTGCGGTTCCCGGTTAGCGGGCGCTTATCGTGTTTGACTCAGCGCACAGTTTTGTTTCGTCTTCAGCCGCGATCCGCGGGCACGCCCGGCATGCCGCTAAGGGGCCGGGGGGAACGGCATGAGCTCGCGGCCGAGCGAGCGGGTGCAAGGCGCCCATTGAGCTGCCGTCGCTGGCCGGCCGACCTGGATAAAGTTCGTGGCGTCCGCGATCAGGCAGCCGGGATGGCTGGCATAGTTCAGCGTCCAGTGCCCCGTGCCCGGGACCGAGACCAGGAGCGCGTTGGGCATGGTGGCGGTCGCGCCAGCGACGTTGGCCGGCGGGTTGACCGGGTCGTTCGCGCCGTTGAGGAACACTATGGGGACGTTGCTGTGCACGGCGCCGGAGACGCCGGGGTCGTGCGGCCAGTGCGCGCACAGCGCGTGCAGCCATTTGCCCTGGCCGACGGTGAAAGGCGCGAAAACCGAGGGGCCTTGCTGGCTGACCGTAGCCGGGTTCAGGGCAAACCACGCGTCGCTGCACTCTATCGTGACGTCCTGCAAAGAGGTGGGGCCGGCCGAGCTGCCCACGCCGAGCCCGCGTCGTTGTATCACTTGTGCCCATTCGCCCAGGGCCAGGTCGTGCAGGTCCTCGGGCAACCAGACCGTGGACTGGGTCCAGGAAAGCCAGTCGTCTACGAGGATGGAAGTGAATGCAGGCGCCGGGATGCTCACCACCCCGGTCCGGCCCTGGGTCGTGACGGCGATCTGGGCCGGATTCTGGCCCAGCAACTTCAGGATGAAGGCCAGGTCGGCGGCGGGATGGTAGCGCCGGGCACAGGCGGGAGTGGCCGCGCACCGGCGAACCAGGTGGTCGAATGCCTGCTGGGCGTGCTCGGGGACCAGTTGCTCAAGCGGGACCGAGAGCAAGGAGCCGCTGTCGAGAACGGCGGTGCGCACATGGTCGCTATAGCGCTGCAGGTACGCCAGGCCCATGGTCACGCCGTAGGACACGCCGTAGAGGTTGATCTTGTTATAGCCGAGGGCCTCGCGGACCTGGTCCAAGTCACGGACCGCCGACGTGGTCGTATCGTGCCGCGGATCGCGGCGCGTGGTCGACAGGCAGCGCCGGACGGCCGCCTCGAGGGCGTTCACCGCCGGGTCCGACAGGCCAGAGCAGGTCTGCAGCCCCGATCCCGGTGTGCCGCGCTGTTCGACGAACACCAGGTCATGGGTCTGGTTCAGCTTCCGGAACGCCCGTGCCGCCCAGTCCAGGCCGTTGAGCACGGCGTCACCCTCGCCGGCCGCCTGGCCACCGTTGCCGGCCAGGTAGAACAACGGCGTCCCCGGCGAAGCGGTTCCGCTGGCGGGCAGAACCACCACCTGCAGCCGCAGCTTCGCGCCAGCCGGATGCGACCAGTCTTGCGGCACCGGCACGTACCCGCACCGGGCAGGCCGCGAGTCAACCGTGCATGCCGACAGCCTCACTGTCGCACCCGCAGGCTGGCCCGCACCGCCCGGACTGGCGCAGCCCCCCGCCGCCACCGCGGTGACTGCCGCCAGCACGATCAGGCCCAGCCAGCGCCCTTGCCGCGCCCCGGGCCGCTGCCCGCCCGCCATCGCGACCCCCGAAAGTCAGATGCCCTGCCGCCTTCCACAGTCAAATGGTCCGCCGCGCTGTCAATCGGCAAAGAGGCAAAAGTCCCGGCTATGGTCTCGAGCGGTCACCGCAGAAACCGGAAGAACGCCGCCCGGCCACATACCGCGCCGGGCAAAGCCAGGCAGGCACAAACCGCGCACAGATCACCTCTTACAGCGCTGCATGGACTATTGACCGCCCCAGAAGTCCGGAATATCAGGTCGAGCCCTCAGCGTGCGCAGTCTGGCGACAGGCCGCCGAGCCGTCTTCTGCCTCCGCGGTCCCAGGAGCTCGCATAAGCCGACTCTCCGGACAAGCCAGTCGGCATCCGACTTCACCGGCCGCAGCGTGATAGCCATCACTGGACGGTACCCACCGGCCCGGCCATGTGCCCCGGCCCGCCGAATGGATAATTTGCGCGTACGGGCTCACATATGCCTATTGCTTCAGTAGGCATTCCTATTCGTCGTTCGAGGGCAGCCCGAGGACTAGCTAACCCGGTCACGCTCTGTGATGGCCATGGCGTCTTCTTCGTGGCCGCCAGCGGGCAGATCCTGGCGCTGGAAGACGACCTGGCCGCCGAGCGCGCCCTGACCGCCCGCCTGCAGGAGCGGCTCGCCGGCCAGGACCGCCAGGAACAAGAGCTAGGTAGCTAGTCCCGGTGGGGCGGGGACTCGGCCCCGCCGCCGCGCGGGCGGGCCTGCGGTGTCCCGGTCCGCGGCGGGGGGGCGGCGCGGTCGCCGGCCAGTGCCTGCAGCCGGGCCAGCTCAGCCTGCAGCTGGCGGGTCTCCTCTTGCAGTTCCAGGACCCGGCGGATGCCGGCCATGTTCAGCCCGTCGGCGGTCAGCGCGCAGATCTGCTGCAGCCGGTCGATGTCCCGGCGGGAGTAGCGGCGGGTGCCGCCCGCGCTGCGGGCCGGATCGAGCAGCCCTTCCCGCTCGTAGATCCGCAGCGTCTGCGGATGCAGCCCGGCCAGCTCAGCGGCCACCGAGATGCTGAACAGGCCCCGGTCCAGGTCCGCCCACCCGGGGTTCACCATGGCCAATCCCAGTCCCGGGCGAGATAGCGCAAGGCCAGCCCGGCCAGCGCCGCGAGCCTGATCTCCTCCTCGTCCGCCGGCGCCCGGTGCGGGCCGTCCACCCGGACTGGTCCCGCCCACAGTGGCGGCGACCCGGGCATCCGCGCAGCCGGCGTCACGACGGCTGGCCCCGGCGGCCGGGACGCGGGGGGCGGCGGGGGCTGCTCGCGGGCGAGCGCCTGGTTATAGACGGTCCGGCGGGCCGGGTCGCCCAGCACGTGCCAGGCGCCGGCCAGGGCGCGGAACCGGTCCGGCGCGGCGGCATCGCCCGGCCTCGAGTCGGGGTGCTCGGCCCGCGCCCGGCGCCGCCAGGCCTGCGCGATCTGTTCCCGGGAGGCCTCGCGGGACACACCCAGGAGCTGGTACAGGTCCGGGCCGGGACCGCCAGGGCGCGTGGCGGCCATGACCATCACCGTCCCTTCACGCGGACAGCCGTACATCACCTGCGCCCCAGTATGGCGCATGAGGAAATCTCAGTCGAGGCTTGTCAGGTAATTCGCTGGCGTGCTATATAGATGCCGTGAGCGTGACATGACACCGGCACTAGCGAAGGAGGTACTGATCATGCTCATGCGTACCGACCCGTTCCGCGAGCTGGACCGGCTCACCCAGCAGGTGCTCGGCACCACAGCCCGTCCCGCCGCGATGCCGATGGACGCCTACCGGCACGGTGACAGCTTCTATATCCACTTCGACCTGCCCGGCATCGACGCCCGCTCCATCGGCCTGACCGTCGAGCAGAACGTGCTGACCGTCCGCGCCGAACGCGTCCCAGTGCAGGCCGACGGCGCCGAGATGATCGTCGCCGAGCGGCCCTACGGCACCTTCACCCGGCAGGTCTTCCTCGGTGAGACCCTCGACGCCGACAAGATCGCCGCGGACTACGCCTCCGGCGTGCTGACCCTGACCATCCCGGTCCACGAGGCGGCCAAGCCCCGCAGCATCCAGGTCACCAGCAGCGACCAGAAGCAGGCCGTCACCGCGTAGTTCCCCGGCCGCAGCATCCCGGCATGGGCCGCCTGGCCGCAGGCGGCCCATGCCGCCAGGGATCTTCAGGCCCCGATCCGGGCGGCAACGCAGCAGATCCAGATTCTCGTCGCGGCACAGCCAGGCCCCTGCCCCCGCCCGGCCCGACTGACCACCCTCCGCCTTCCTCGGCTGCGCCGATCACCGCGCGCCTGATCCAGTCCCGCCTGGTGAGCCCGGCCGGTCCGAGGTGCGGAACAGCGGCGGGAGGCAGGTCAGCATCAGGAGTGACCAGGTGAGGTGGCTGAGCGCCGGGGCCAGGACGCCGCCGGTGGCGCGGCGCTGAAGACCGAAGACAACGCTGGTGACGGTCCCGGCGAGCACCAGGGCCGGGTTGCGGGTGGCGGCGGTGGCGGCGGCGTAGGCGAGCGTGGTGGCGGCGATCGGGCGTGACTGCTGCGTGGCCGGCCAGAGCGCGCCGTGGAAGAACAGTTCCTCCGCCACCGCGTTGGCGGATGCGGTGAGCAGGACCAGCGGCATCGAGCCGCGGTCAGCGTAGCCCAGGACCGTGCCGATGGCCCGGTTCAGCGGGGGGACGTGCCGGGCCAGCCGCGCGGCGCCGTAGAACAGCCCGAAGGCGGCCGCGCCGGTGAGCACGGGCATGACCACCAGGAGGGCATTGCCCCGGCCGCCCGGCCTGCGCAGGGGCACGGGCCCGGAGCTGAGGGCGCCGGCCGCCCAGGTACCGGCCAGGCCCATCGTCAGGATGTAGAACTGCGGGGAACCAGGCTTGGTGGACAGCGAGAGACGCAGCAGGGCCGTGCCGCCGATACCGGTGGCGGCCAGGACCGGCCCGCGCCGGACGCGCGCCGCCGACCCGCTGAGGGCTGGCGAGACCGGGCCGGGTAGCGGCGCGGGCGGGAATCCCCGCAGGGCTGGGACGCCGCCGCTCCGCCGCCGCCGCAGCCGCCCGGCGGTCACCGGTCACCGCGTTTCGCCTGCCGGCCTTCGCTGAGCGCCTTGCGGACGGCGTCGTCGTAGGGCATGGGGTCGAACGGGATCAGGTCCCGGATCGACTGGTCCCGCACGATGACCTCGTTGGTCATCGAGTCGACGAGCGCCCGGCCGGTAGCGGCGTCCACGTCGGCGACCAACGTCAGCCACAAGGACGACAGCCGGGGAGTGAGCAGCGGCACCGGCAGGATCGGAAGCAGCCGGCCCTCGATGGCGGCGACCCGGCGCAGCATGGTGGCGTACTGGAGCACCTCGGGGCCGCCGGCCTCCAAAACCCGGCCCTCGGCCTGCGGCAGGGCCAGCACCCCGAGCAGGTACCGCACGATGTCATCGACCGCGATCGGCTGGGTGCGGGTGGCGACCCACCGGGGCGTGATCATGGCGGGCAGGTGCTCGACAAGCTGGCGGGTCAGCTCCCAGGAGATTCCGCCGGGCCCGATGATGATCCCGGCCCGGATGACGGTCACCGGGACACCGGCCGATCCGAGCAGCTTCTCGACCAAGCGGCGGCTGCGCAAGTGGGCCGACAGTGCATCCCCGTCGTCGCCAAGCCCGCCGAGGTAGATGATGCGCCGTAGCCCGGCCCGCGCCGCCGCGTGGCCGAACGCCACGGCGGCCTCGGCGTCCTTGCGCTCGAAGTCCGGGTCACTGAGCGAGTGGACCAGATAGTAGGCCGCCTCGCAGCCGGCCAGCGCGGTGCCGAGGCTGGCGGGGTCGTGGACGTCTCCGTGGACCGGCTGCCCGGCGCCAGCGTAGGAGCCGGGTCGGCGTGTCATGGCGGCGACGTCGTGCCCGGCCTCGGCCAGGGCCGGGCACAGCCGCCTTCCCACGAAACCCGATGCTCCGGCCACCAGCACCTTCACCGGGGCCACTCGGCCTGCTCGGCCTCGGTTACCGGGTCGCCTGCCATCAGCCGGGCGCCGGCCATGGCAGCGATCCGTGGCGTGGCGCTGGCCCCGGCCAGGGCGAGCGGGACGCGGCAGGCGAGGGCGGCGAGTTCGGCCCCCAGCGACTCCAGGGTTTGCGGCCGGGTGGCGGCGAGGACGAGCAGGTCGGGACGGGAGAGGCCGGCGGCCCGTTCCAGTTCCTCGGCCGGGGTGTCGGCCCCGAGGTATTCGATCCGCCAGCCGTTGCGGTGCAGCACGATGCCGAACATCATGAGCGCCAGGTCGTGCTGCTCGCCGGGCGGGCAGGCGAGCAGGGCCAGCGGCCCGTGCCCGCTGCCCCAGCCCCGGGCCAGCCCGGCGAGCCGGCCACGGATGACGTTGCTGGCGAAATGCTCCATGGCGATGCTGGCCGTCCCGCGCTGCCAGCGCTCGCCCAGGTCGGCCAGGTAGGGCAGCAGCACATCGCGCAGGACGGCCGGAACGGACAGGTCAGCGAGCACCCGGTCCAGGACAGCCTGCGCGGCCGACTCGTCCAAGGCGTCCAGGGCCTGCCGGAGGGCGGCAGAGTGCCCGCCTCCCGCAGGCGCGGCAACTGGCGGGCCGACGGCGCGGATAGCCGCGGTGCCGTCAAGCGTGGCCCGCGCGGCCTCCGCCGCGGACAGGCCGTCGGCCAGGTAAGCCTGCATAGTGCGGACCCGCGACTCGTCCGCCTCGGAGTACAGCCGGAAGCCGCCCGGGGAGCGCACCGGCTGCAGCAGGCCGTAGCGGGACTCCCAGGCCCGCAGCAGATGGTCGCTGACTCCCACGCGCCGGCTCAGCTCGCCGATGCGCAGCAGGGGACGGTCCGCGGCGGTCTCCATGCACGACACTCTACAGTACTTAAACAGAGATTTGACAATGTCGCCGCGCCCGGCATACTTTCCCTTTCACAAAGCCTTCACGAAACCTAGACAGTGCCCTGCGGGGCGAAGGGAGAGGACATGCGAGGGTTCAGGCACCTAGCCGTCGTGGCCGCGATCGTAGGCCTGACAGGATCCGCAGCGGTGGCGGCGTCAGCGGCAACGTCGCACGGCGGGGCTCAGGCCGCCGCGGGCGTGCATCTCCGGGGCGGGGCCACCGCGGTCACCACGGCGCCCGGCATCGCCCCTGCGCTGCTCAAGAACGGTATCGTGCCGCTTGCCACCGCACCGGGTACCGAGTCGGTGGTCCTGCCCAAGAGCGGCCCGGCGGTACGGTTCACCTTCCCGGTGACCGGCGGCAGCGTCAGCCTCAGCCCGGTCGGCGGCAAGATCGACCACGCCGGGGGGATCCTGTTCGCCAATGTGACAAACGGCAAGACCATCCAGGTCAGCCAGTTCACCATCAACTTGTCCCGGGGGAACCTGACCGGGATCGTGAACGGCAACCCCAAGGCGCGGGTGCCGCTGTTCAACCTGGACCTGTCGCACGCCAAGATCACCGCGGGCAAGCACATGGTCACGGCCAAGGGAATCGTCGTCAAGCTCACCTCGATCGCGGCCAAGGCGCTGAATGCCGCGCTGGGAACGAAGCTGTTCTCCGGCGGGCTCACGCTGGGCACCGCGGGGACCGTTCTGCGGTTCTAGCCGCGCGCTGATCACGGCGGCTGGTGCGGTGCGGCACTACGTGTCTGGTTACCGCACCAGCCGTCATGTCAAGCCGGGCCGCGCCTGGCGCCCGCCACCTGGCCCGTTGGCAACGCTCCAAGGAGAAGAGATCCAATGCCCGCCGCGGTTACCTCCCGCACCAGCCAGCCGCAGCCACCGAGGCCGCGCATCGGGGTGTCGAGCTGCCTGCTGGGTGAGCAGGTGCGGTTCAACGGCGGGCACAGCCGCTCCCGTTTCCTCACCGACGAACTAGGCGCTCACGTTGACTGGGTGCCCTGTTGCCCCGAGATGGCCATCGGGCTGGGCAGCCCGCGCGAGACCCTGCGGCTGACCACCGGCGGGCGGCTGGTCAACCGCTCCGGCACCGCAGACCACACCGCCGCGGTCGCCGCTGTCCCGCTGCCCGCGGACCTGGACGGCTACGTGCTCAAATCACGGTCTCCGACGTGCGGGGTTCACGGCATCGCCCGCTACGGCGACGACGGCCAGCCCGCCGACCACCGGGGGCGTGGCGTCTTCGCCCAGCGGCTCACGGCGGCGTTCCCGCTGCTGCCCGTGGAGGAGGAGGGCCGCCTCAACGACCACCTGCTGCGCGAGGCGTTCGCCGAGCGGATCTTCGCCGCCGCGCGGCTGCGCGACCTGCTGTCCGCGCCGTGGCGCCCGCGTGACCTCATCGCCTTCCACGCCCGGCACAAGCTGCAACTGCTGGCCCATGATCCCGGCCGCTGCCTGCTGGCGGGCCAGGTCGTCGCGGCCGCCGGCCGCCGGCCGCGGGCGGAGACCGCCTCCGCCTACCGGGAATTGTTCTGTGCCGCGATGGCCACGAAGGCGACCCGCGGGCGGCACGCCAACGCTCTGCAGCACGCCTTCAGCCATGTCGGCGAAGGCCTCGACCGGGCGCGGCGGGACGATCTCCTCACCCACATCGAGGCCTACCGGCGCGGGCAGGCGCCGCTCAGCGTCCCGGTCGCACTGCTCACCCATCACGCCAGCGACGGTGCGCTCCCCTGGCTCGCGAGCCAAAGCTACCTGCAGCCGTTCCCCGCCGAACTCCGCCTCCGGCACAGCGTGCCAGCCGGGCCAGGGCGTCCCCGGGCGGTCCGTTGATGACCGCCCCTATCATGGCCCGCGTTGCCCGCTGGTCGATCACCCACCGGTGGATCGTAGTCGCTGGCTGGGTGCTGCTGGCCGTGGTCGGGGGCCTGGCGGCGGCCAGGTCCGGGAGCCGGCTGTCGTTCACCTTCGATCTTCCTGGCCAGCCCGCGTACGAAACGAACACGGCGATCGCCCGGACGTTCGGATCGGGTGGTGATGAGCCGCCACTGATAACCGTGGTCCGGCTCCCCCAGGGCACGACCGTCGGCTCGCCCGGTGTGCGTGACCAGCTGACAGCGGTGTTCGGGGAGGCGGCGGCCGCGCTGCCCGGGGCGCGGACGGCGTCGTGGGTCTCGACGGGTGACCGGGCGTTCGTCTCCGCCGATGGCCGGACCACCTTCGAGCTGATCTACCCGGTGGCCAGCTTCGCCAGCAGCGACCCCTACGCCGCCGCGCTGCCCCGGCTGCAGAAGGCCCTGGCCGGCCAGCAGGTGCACGGAGCCCCGGTTCGGGTCACCGGCGCGACCATCCTTGCCTCTGGCGGCCGGGGCGGCGGCAACAGCGTCCTCGCGGAAACCCTGCTGGCCGGGCTCGGCGCCCTGGTGGTCCTTGCCGTCGTGTTCGGCTCGCTGGTCGCCATCACGCCGCTGATCATCGCCGCGGTCGCGATCCCGACCACCTTCGCGTTCATCTACGCCCTGACCTACCTGACCACGATGTCCACCCTGGTGCAGAACATCGTTGCCCTGGTCGGCTTGGGCGTGGCCATCGACTACGCGCTGCTCATCGTCACCCGCTGGCGACAGGAACGGGGCAACGGCCAGAACAACAGGGCCGCGGTGCTGCGGGCGTCCGCCACCGCGGGCAGCTCAGTGCTGTTCTCCGGCATCACGGTCGCGGTAAGCCTGGCCGCCCTCGCCCTCACCACTGTCCCTTTCCTGCGCAGCATCGGGCTGGCCGGAATGCTGATCCCGCTGATCAGCATCGCCGTCTCGGCCACGCTGCTGCCCGTCATCCTCGACGGGATCGGCACCCGGCTGGAATGGCCCCGCCGCAAACCCGCCCGGACCCTCAGCCCGCTGTGGACCAGCATCGCGCGAGGCGTCGTCGCCCGCCCGGGCCGGTCGGCCGCGGCGGCCCTGGCCGTCCTGGCCGTGCTCATCGCCCCGGTCTTCTCGCTCAACCTCGGCGAGCCACAGGCCACCGCCACCGCGGCCACCGCCCCCGCCGCCGCCCGCGCGGGCCTGGACGCCCTCATCTCCTCCGGCATCGGCCCCGGCGTGCTGCGGCCCACCGAGATCCTGCTCCCCGCGCACAGCCCCGCACCGCCATCCCGTGCGCACATCAGCGTCGTCACCCCCAGCGCCTGGTCTCGCGGCGGACACCAGGTAGCAAACGCATGGTCACCGGCTGACCCGTCGACCAGCGAGGGCCAGAGGGCATTGGGCGAAATCCGCATGCTGGCAGCCACAGTGCCCGGCGCCCGCGTCGGCGGCTCCCCGGCCCAGGACGCCGACTTCATCACCGCGCTCTATGGCCGGAACCTGGCCGTCATCATCACCGCCATCGTCATCGTCACCTTCCTCCTGCTGGCCCGGGCCCTCCGGTCACTGTGGCTGCCGGTCAAGGCACTGCTGCTCAACCTGCTCTCCCTGGCCGCCGCCTTCGGCGTCCTGACCTTCGTCTGGCAGGAAGGCCACGGCACCGCCGCGCTGTTCTCCAGCCCGGCCACCGGCGCCGTCACCCTCTGGGTACCGCTGGCCGTGTTCGCCCTGCTGTTCGGCCTGTCCATGGACTACGAGGTCTTCATCCTCACCCGCATCAACGAGGAATACGAAAAAACCGGAGACACCAAACAGGCCGTCGTCCGGGGGATTGGCTACACCGGGCGCCTGGTCACCTCCGGTGCGCTGATTCTGTGCCTGGCCTTCATCGCCCTCGGCGGCGTACCGGTCACCGACGTCAAGATCCTGTCCACCGGGCTGGCCGCCGGAATCATCATCGACGCCACCATCATCCGCGGAATCCTCGCCCCCGCCCTCGTCGCCCTCCTCGGCCGCTTCAACTGGTGGCTGCCCGCGCCGATCGCCCGGCTCCTACGCATCACACCACTCACCTCGCGCACCACGATCAGCCGGCACCACGCCACAACGGGCAGCAGCCCATGACGAACCGTCGTGTTCCATCCCGCCCAGCCCGCCAGCCCCACCGCCGAAGCTGCCCAGATGCTCGCAAGGCCCTGAGCGGCGCGGCTCTTGCCGCTCTGGCCGGACGCACTGCCCACTGATGCCAGCCGCGAGCAAGCCGCCCCGGGCCGCTCATACCGATCTTGGTACTGCCGTGCCGCTCGGCAGCGGCGCGGCCTGGGGCATCGGCGCAGTGACGCGCCATAACGAGCCAGCGCGCCCAGCCAAGTCGCAGAAGGCCAGGTGCTGGCGGCGTTTGCCGACGGCATGGGCGAAGCCGACGCGGTCCCGCAGGAGAGTGAGCGCTTCAGCACCCTCGACGAGTGCTCAGGCTGCTCAGGTAGTCGGCTGGCGGACAAGACGGCAGAATTCGGGAGCTACTCGTAAGCGTCCTGGAGGCCGACGTCAGATTGGGGGACGCCAAGCTGGAGCTGGAGGCTCCTGGACTCGACTTTGTCCAGGGAATGCTGCCAGGTATCTTGCGGCCAGTGGTAGCGGGCGATGCCCTCGGCGGGCCGGTACTCGGCGGTGTACAGCGTGCCGAAGCCCTCGTGGAAGCGGGTGGCGTAGAGCGGGGGGCGCAGGCAGGCCGTGACGATGCCGTCCGCGCTGGTACCGTCCTCGAGTAGTTCCTGGAGGCGCTCCTCCCGTTCCTCGCTGTGGATCGCCGCCGCGTACGGCGCCCATTCCACGCTGCCCTGATGGTTTGTCGTCACCGCCCGGTCGGTGACGCGGGCTGGCCGGTCCGGAGCGAGGTAGACCGTGGCCCACCGGCCGCTGCGGTCTAGCGCGGTGACGTTATAGGACATGTGGACCGGCAGCCTGCGCAGGACCCGCACCGCCTCCTCGACGGTCTCGCAGACCTCGAGCACGTAGCGGATCACCAGCGGGATGCCGAAGCCCTCGCCCACCTGCGGGCGCCCGCCGAACGTCAGCGAGACGGCCAGCCCGGCGTCGTTGACCCCGTCGAGCAGCCCCCACAGGCAGTCGAGCATCCCCAGCACCCGGCGGCCGGTGTATGCCGTCCTGGACACGACACCGTCGAACAGGCGGTAGTCCCAGTCGTAGTTACGGACCAGCGCCGGCCCGCCGTTGATCACCGCAGCCTGCGAACAGCCGGTGAGGAACGGCGGCGGGTTCCACAGCGCCAGCGCCGCGCCGGCGTCGGGGTCACCCGGGAGCATGGCCGTCAGCCGCTGCCACGTGGGAACCAGTTCCGGCATGTGCTGCTGCAGCCGCGCCCTGGCCTCCCCGAGCACCGGGCGAGTGTTCGCGCCGTCGCGCCACCAGCGACGGAACGCAGGCCAGGTCGCCGCCAACTGCTCGCGAACGCGGTCACCGGGCTGGTCTTCCTCGTAGGCGCGGAGGGTGAGACTCACCGCGCCGGTTCTGGGTGCCTCTTCCCAGGGGATGTCAGCCCCGTGTCCCGGCGCCCAGTCCGTCGCCGCGACCCGCCGCAGCCAGGAACGCCAGTCGGACCAGTCGACACCCTCCACCCACCGCTGCCAGCCCTGCCAGTCGGAGGGCGCGGCCACGCGCTCACCGTCCTCAGGTCTATCCGCCACGACAAGCTCCGCCCTCTCAGATGCCCGGCCGAGATGCTCGCTTTCAGCGGCATCACTATCGCGGCTACCCCCTGCCGGGGATCCCAACCGCCACGAGCGAGGGCCGCGGCTGGTGTGCCGTCAGCAACTGCCACGGAAGGCGCGCCGGCGCCCGTCGGAAGGACGGCCCGCCGGAGCAGGCCCAGAACGTGATTACCCGAACGCTGCGGTGCTGCCCGTGCCGGACCTGCGGACGCCGCAAGTCGAGCCCCTACGATCCAGGGGTCTCCCGTAGATCTTGGCCGACGAGGAGTCATCGACGGGAAATGTCAGTGTGCGGTCGCGGCTAGCTCGTCGCCGTTGATCCGCCTGGGCCGGCGCGCCTGCTGCCCCCGGGCCGCGAGGATGCCGCTCAGCGCGCCGCCGTCCGCGAGCGTCCTCACGCTCGTGACCCGCGCAGCACGCGGTGCCGCCCGGAGGCCTCTTCGCACTCCGGTCCCACCATCTTCGTATGCGATGAGGAAGGCAAGGACTATCGGCCCCAGTGGCCAGGGGCCCCTGTCCCTCACAGCCCGGCCAGGGACAACATCACGTTGAGCGGCCATCCCCGCGCCTGGGCCGAACACGACACGGTGGCATCGCTGGTGCGGCCTCTCGATGTTAGAGGTCCGGTCGGCGTGGCGGCAGACTCCGGCGTCGCGGCCCGTGCCGCGCTGCTGATCCTCTGGGTCGGAGCGCTGGCGCTGTTCGCGGCATCACCAAGATCGTGCTCACATTCGAGCTCAAGAGCACAACACCGCTAATGACTGGCTGCGGCGGCTTTGCGACCGGGTATAGGACCAGTGCGAAGCGGGTAGCAAACCCGCCCGCGGTTACAGGAGGGCGAGGTCAGGTCGGCAGGCGCGCCTTCGCCCGGCAAGGGCCGGCGGCATGCCGGGAGAGGAGTTCCGGTGAGGATCGAGGATTACGCGCTGATCGGTGACCTGCAGACGTCCGCCCTGGTTGGCCGCAACGGCTCGGTGGACTGGCTGTGCCTGCCTCGCTTCGACTCCCCGTCGTGCTTCACCGCGCTGCTGGGGGAGGAGAAGCACGGGCGCTGGCTGATCGCCCCGGCCGGGGAGGTTCGCAGCGTGTCGCGCCGCTACCGTGAGGGGACGCTGGTCCTGGAGACCGACTTCGAGACCGCCGACGGCGCGGCGCGGGTCATCGATTTCATGCCGCCCCGTGATGGCGGCGCGCCGCAGCTGATGCGCATCGTGCAGGGGCTGCGTGGCCGTGTCCCGATGCGGATGCAGCTGATCATCCGGTTCGGGTACGGCCTGACCGTGCCGTGGGTACAGCGCGTGCCCGGCGGCATCGTGGCCCAGGCGGGGCCCGACGCGGTGCACCTGAGCACGCCGGCGGAGCTGCGCGGGGAGGATCTGTCCACGGTGGCGGAGTTCACCGTCGCCGAGGGCGCCAGCGAGCGGTTCGCCCTGAGCTGGTTCCCCTCTTACGAGCGCCCTGGCCGCACCGAGGACGCTCACGCGGCTCTGGCCCGTACTCAGGCGTGGTGGCGGGAGTGGTCGCAGCGGTGCACCTACCGCGGTGAGTACCGCGGCGAGGTGCTGACCTCGCTGATCGTCTTGAAGGCCCTTACCGACCAGGTCACCGGCGCGATCGTCGCGGCGCCCACGACCTCGCTGCCGGAGGACCTGGGCGGCGAGCGCAACTGGGACTACCGCTACACCTGGCTGCGTGATTCGGTGCTGACGCTGAACGCGCTGCTGGCCGGCGGCTACACCGACGAGGCGCTGGCGTTCAGCGACGCGGTGTTCCGGGCGACCGCCGGGCAGCCCGATCAGGCGCAGATCATGTACGGCATCGCCGGCGAGCGGCGGCTGGAGGAGTACCAGCTGGACTGGCTGCCCGGCTACGAGGGCTCCCGGCCGGTCCGGGTCGGCAACGCGGCCGCGGGCCAGTTCCAGCTCGACGTGTACGGCGAGGTCGTCGGCGTCGGCTGGGCGGTGGCGATGGCGCTGGGGCATATCTCCGAGCGACTGTGGCGGCAGCTGTGCGACCTGCTGGATTACCTGGAGGGCGCCTGGCAGGAACCCGATGACGGCATGTGGGAGGCCCGCGGGCCGCGGCGGCACTACACCCAGTCCAAAGTGATGGCCTGGCTCGCCTTCGACCGCGCCATCGCGCTGGGCAGGCACTTCAAGCTGGAGGGGCCGTTGCAGCGCTGGGAGCAGGTCCGCGCCCAGATCCGCGATGAGATCCTGCAGCGGGCCTACGACCCGCAGCGGCGCACGTTCACGCAATCCTATGGCTCGGCGGCGCTGGACGCCGACGTGCTGATGACCGGGCTGGTCGGCCTGCTGGACCCGGCCGACGACCGGTTCACGACCACCATCGACGCGGTCCGCCGCGAACTCGGCCATGACGGCCTCATCTCGCGTTACTCGACCGACGCCACCGACGACGGCCTGTCCGGCAGCGAGGGCCAGTTCCTGGCCTGTTCGTTCTGGCTGGTCGAGGCGCTCGCGCTGAACGGCCGCCAGGACCAGGCGCGGGAGTTGTTCGAGCGGCTGCTCGCGCTGCGCAACGACCTGGGCCTGTACGCCGAGGAGTACGACGTCGCGCGCGGCAGGCAGGTCGGCAACTTCCCGCAAGCCTTCACCCATCTCGCCCTGATCGATGCCGCCAGGATCCTTAGCGGCGAGCGGATAGGGACACGATCGGCGCCGCCCGCGCCGCTGCCGCGCCTTCCGGCGCCACTCCCCGGGCCAGCTCCTGTGAAGCCGAGGCGACCGTAGCAACGTGTCCGGCGGCATCTGGTCAACTGGTGAGGGCGATGGCCAGGTAGGCGAGCGTGAGGGCGAGGGCGACCAGGGCCGGTGCCATCTCTTTCCCGGTGTCGGCTGCGTGCCGGTGGGTGATCAGCGCGCCGAGGAGCAGCAGGGTCATCCCGGCGGCGGCGGCCAGGCCGAGGGGGTGCCACCACAGGCCGGCCAGGATGCCTGCGGCGGCGGCGAGTTCGGCGGCCCCGATGAGCCGGTACCTGGGCCAGGGGATCTTGAAGTGCGCGGCGGACTGCCTCATTTTCGGGTGGCCGAGCAGCTTGCCCGCGGCTGGCAGGAGGCAGGCCGCGGCCAGCAGCAGCGAGACGGTGACGAACATGGCAATCTCCTAGTGGGCGGCCGGGGACGTCCCGGCGGGATGGGTTTGAGCTGCGGGGTGAGACGCTGCCGGGCGCCCGGGCCCGGCGGTGGCCGGGATGTGCCAGGGCAAGCGGGGCAGCTGGTTGCGGGGTTCGGCGGCGGCGATCACGCGGTCCGGGCGCACGATGACCGTCAGCGCCGGGTTGACCGCGAGGGCCTGCAGGCTAGAGGCGTGTCCGTCGGCGGCGAGGCGGGCGTCGATCCAGCCGGTGTCTGGGCCGGCGCCGGGCCGCTGGGGGCTTGTGGTGCCGGGTGTCGTGCTGCTGATCCGCACGAGGGCGAGGCCGTGCCGCTGGCAGTAGTCCGCCAGTTCGGCGTCGGGGCGCCGCGCGGTCAGCACGGCCGCCCGGCCGGCCAGGAGGGCGTCCAGCCGGGCGGGCGGGCCGTCACTGGTGGATACCAGCGGGTTGGCGATCAGGGCGCCGGGCCGCAGCGCGGCGGGGATGCCGGGGCCGAAGGGGCGGCGCGGGGCGGGCTGCAGGGCGCCGGTCTTCAGCCGCGGCGTCGCGGTGGAGCCCATGGCCTGGCAGATGCGTTCGCTGCGGACGGCCGCGGCCAGGGCGATCCGTCGGACGGCGGCGGCGCGGTCCTGGCCGCCGGTCATCGCCCAGCCGACCCGGACGGCCTTTTTCACCAGGGCCGTGGCGTGCGGGCGGCGTTCGCTGTCGTAGCTGTCGAGCAGGTCTTCCCCGGCCCGGCCGGTGAGCACGTACGCGAGTTTCCAGGCCAGGTTGTCGGCGTCGCGCAGCCCGCCCGCCAGGCCCTGCCCGATGAACGGCGGGGTGAGGTGGGCGGCATCACCGAGCAGGAAGATCCGCCCGCTGCGAAAGCGGGATGCCATCTGGGCGCGGAAGGTGTAGGTCGCGCTGCGGATGATCTGCAGGCCGACCAGGTTGCTGCGCCCGGTCCAGGGCTGCAGCAGCCGGCCGAGGGCCTGCGGGGCGATCAGGCCGGCTTCGTCCTCGCCGTCGTGCAGCCGGAACTCCCAGCGGTACCGGTCCCCGGTGACCTGCATGAAGGTGGCGGCGCGGGCGGGGTCGCAGATCTGCTCGACGCCGTCCCAGGTCTGCAGGCCGTTGCTGACGCGGATGTCGACCACGAGCCAGCGTTCGGTGAAGCCGAGATCATCCATGGTGATCCCGGCCAGTTCCCGGATGGTGCTGTTGGCGCCGTCGCAGCCCAGCACGGCCGGGCCGGTGAACGTCTGCGTTTCCCCGGCGACGCGGGCGTGCACCCGGACCGGCCCCGCGGCGGCCGCGGTGACCGGGCCGGCCGCGCCGTCCAGCCCGGTCACCTCGGCGCCGCGGCGGAACGTGATCAGCGGGTGCCGCTCGACCCGGTCGAACATCAGCTGCTCCAGGTCGGGCTGGTGGAACATGTTCGCCTGCGGAAAGCCATGCTGGCTGGCCTGGTGGTCGCGGCTGAACTCGGCCATCACGCGGTGGCTGGCATCGAGCAGGCGCAGCCCGCTGCCGGGCCGGGACCGGGCCAGGAATCCCTCGCTGACCCCGATCCGGTCCAGGGTCCGGGCGACCTCGTCGTCCAGGTGCACCGCGCGGGGCAGGGAATGGGGCTGAGCGTGGCGTTCCAGCAGGGTGACCGGGATCCCGAAATCGGCCAGCAGCAGCGCCGCGGTACAGCCAGCCGGGCCGGCCCCGACGATGATGACGGGTTCCCGGGTGGCGGGGTTCTGATCGTTCACGGTCGTATCCCTTTCTCGGCAGGTCAGTTCGCGGTGGTCTGGGCGGCGGGCGACGGCCCGGTGCGGATGGTGAGGGCGAATCCGGCGAGGGCCTCGCGCACCGGGCCGGGGTCGGCGCCGGTCACGGTGACGACCAGCCGTCCGTCTTCGTGCGCCGCGGTGGCCCGGGCGTCGGCCAGGCCCGCCGCGGCCAGCGCCTCGGTCACGGCGCGGACGGCGGCGTCGGCGGCCAGCGCGGGCTTGAACTGCTTGCCCACCGCCGTGGACGGGATCGCGTCGGTTGCATAGATGCGCTTCGGCCGGGCGGCAGCCTCGCCGATGGCGGTGTCGGCCCAGGCCAGTAGTTCGGCCTCGTCGAACCGGCCGGGGCCGGCCGGGACCACGTAGGCCACCGGGACCTCGCCGGAGTGCCGGTCGGGACGGCCCACGGCCGCGGCGGCGACGACGGCGGGGTGGGCCAGCAGCGCGTCCTCGATCACCCGGGGGTCGATGTTGTGGCCGCCGCGGATGATGAGGTCCTTGGCCCGGCCGACCAGGTAGACAAAGCCGCCGGCGTCGACGCGGCCGAGGTCGCCGGTGTTCAGCCAGCCATCGCGGACGCAGCCCTCGCGGCTTACCCGGGGGCCGCCCAGGCGGGGGTCGGTGACGTAGCCGGCGAACACGGCGGGACCGCCGATCACCAGCACGCCGCTCTCGCCCTGAGCGCAATCGGCCCAGGACCCGTCGTCGCCGATCCGGACGGCCTTGATCTGCTGGCCGGGCAGGACGCGGCCGACCGACCCGGGCCGTTCCTCGCCGGGCCTGGTCCAGGTGCTGGCGCAGGTCGCCTCGGTGAGCCCGTAGCCCTCCAGCAGCTGCCGCCCGGTGTGGGCGGCGAAGTCCTCGCGCACCGATGACGGCAGCGGGGACGCGCCCACGATCGGCAGCCGCAGCGCGGCGATGTCGGCGTCGACCGGGACCTGGGCCAGGGTGGCGTAGACGGTCGGGACCGCCGACATCGCCGCGATCTGGTAGTGCTCGATGATCTGCCAGAACCGCGCGTACAGGGCCTGGTCGCGGTAACCGGCCGGGCCCGGCCACACCACCCGGGCGCCGCTGAACATCGGAGCGGTACCGGTGACGATCAGGGCGTTGACGTGGAACAGCGGCAGCCCGGCCAGCACTCCCTCCTCGGGGGCCAGCACGCTGCACCGGGCGATCCCCCGGGCGCAGGCGAGCTGGTTGGCGTGGGTGTGCGCGGCGATCTTCGGGGCGCCGGTGGTCCCCCCGGTGTGTACGAACGCGGCGAGATCGCCTGCCCGCGGCGGGTCCGCGCCGGCCAGGCGGCCGGATGGCTGTCCGGCGATCACGTCCTCCAGGTAGGCGACGAACGGCCTGGAGCCGTCCGGGGTGTCCGGAATACCGCCGGCAGGCGCGGCGCCGGCCTGGCCCAGGGCGGGCGGGTCGCCGTGCGCGCCGTCGGGTCGCAGCGCAAGGACGGCAGTCATGCCGGCCTGGCGGGCCACCTCGAGCAGCCGCAGCCACAGCTGCGGGTCCAGCTCGGGACCGGCCGCGACCAGGACCCGGGATCCCGTCCGGCGGATCAGCTCGGCGATCCGCTCGCCGGACAGCGCCGGGTTGACCGGGGCGGCGATCCCGACGGCCTGCGCGGCCAGCGTGGCGGCGTACAGCATCGAGGTGTTGACGCTGCTGAGCGTCACCGCGTCCTGGCGCCGTATCCCCAGAGCGGTCAGCGCGTTGGCGATGCGTGTCACCGTGCCGGCCAGGTCGGAGTAGGTCCAGGCCAGGCAGCGGGTGTAATCGGCCGGGTCCGGGATCCACTGGGTGGCGATGCCGTCGGGCCAGGCGCGGGCGGCGTCCAGCAGCAGCTGATAGGTCGATTCCGGCAGTGGCAGTGTTTCGTGCGTGGTCATGGCGTCTTCCCGATAACAGTGTTGTGCTGGGTGCCGAGGTCGAGCCGGCCATCGGGGGAGGCGATCGTGGCGGTGATGACGTCGCCGTCGCGCAGGTAGCGGGGGTTGGCCGCCTGCCGGCCGAAGAACAGCTTCCACCGGGTGGCGGGCGGCAGCAGCCCGGCGAGCATCCCGGCGATCTTGGCGGGTGCCTTGAGCGCGGTGCCGCCGGGCGTGCCGGTCAGCAGCAGGTCGCCCGGGGCCATCGGCTGGAACCGGGACAGCAGGGTCAGCGCCTGCGCCGGCCGGACGATCATGTCCGCGGTGGTGCTGTCCTGCCGCACCTGCCCGTTCACCGACAGTTTCAGCCGCAGCGAGTCCAGCCGGGCCAGGTCCCCGGCATCGATCAGGGTCAGCCAGGGTCCCACGGGGGTGAAGGTGGGGTAGGACTTGGACTCGTAGAACTGGGTCTTGACCAGCTGGATCTGCCGGGCGCTGACGTCGTCGGTGACCACGAGCGCGGCGACGTAGCGGGCCAGGTCCGCCTCGGTCACCGTGGTGCCGACCGGCAGGTCGGCCCCGATGACCAGGCCGAGCTCGATCTCGTAGTCGAGGAACCCGACGTCCTCGGGGCGGATGATGTCCCCGGCCGGGCCGGTGATGGAGTGCGAGGCCTTGCGGAAGAACGCCGCCGGGACCCGGTCGGGGTCAAACCCGGAGTCGGTCGCGTGGGACCGGTAGTTCACCGCCTGCGCGACCACCCGGGTCGGCGCGGTCACCGGGCTGAGCAGGTCCAGGGACTCGGCCGCAACGGCAGCCTGCGGCGTGGCGGCCGCGGTGGCCTGAGCGGCCTCGATCGCCGCGGCCAGGGCCACCCGGTCGGCGAGCAGCCCGCCGGTGGTGGCGGCGGGCAGGCCGAGGCGAACCAGCCCGGCCGCGGTGATGAGCCACCAGCCGTCCGCGGTGCGGGCCAGGCGGGCGCTCATGAGCTCATCGCCTTGATCAGCCCGCGCAGCGCGCGCAGGTCTACCTCGTTGCCCTTGTCTCGCAGGGCCTTGATCGCCTCGACGGCGACGCGCGGGTCGTTGGTGCCGGTGAACTCCGCGGTCGCCTTCGGGCCCCACTGGGCCAGGCCGCTACGCGACAGCGGGGCCCAGCCGGGCGCCATCGTGGAGTCGAACACGTCGCCGTCGGCGTAGTGCTCGAACATCAGCCGGTCCGGGTCACGCCAGTAGTCGAAGATCTGGCTGCCGTGGATGTGCCGGCCCAGGCCCCACGCGTGCCGGTACCCTTGCTCGCGCAGGTATTCCCCGCTGGCGGCCACCTCGTCTAGGTCGGTGAGCTGGTAGGCCGAGTGCAGGTAGCCGGTGCGCGGCTGCAGGGCCATGGCCAGGGTGTGATGGTCGGCTGGGACACTGCCCAGGTCGCAGCGGATGAACGCCATCGCCGGGCCACGGTCGCGCTGCCCGTCGAAGTACAGGAAGTCGCTGACGATCAGCCCGAGCGTGTCCAGGTACCAGTCCAGGGCCGCGCGGAACCGGGTGGTGCCCAGCACCACGTGCCCCAGCCGCTGGATCTCCGCGGCCCGCCGGGCCGGCCGCTGGGCGGCGTGGACCCGCGCCCGCTCGGTTCCGAAGTTCAGCGGCAGCGGGGCGCGTTCGGGCAGCGCGGGGAACTCCGCGACGCCGTTCACCACGCGCACCGGGAACCCGCTCGGATCCCGCAGCAGGACGGCGTGACCGCCCTGGTGCGCGGTGACCGTCCCGCCGGCGCCGCGGGCCAGCCGGTCCAGGTCACCTCGCTCGGCGGCCTGGAACGCGGGTCCCACGAAACGGGCCCGCGGGCCGCGGCGGACCACCAGGCACGCGGCAGCCGCCTGCCGGCCGCGCAGCACCAGCGTCTCTGGCGTCCGGTCCGCCACGGTGAAGCCGAAGTCGGCGCCGAACCGCTCGGCGCGGTCCAGGTCCGGCTTCTCGAACTCCAGCCAGGCCCGCGTGGCCCGCAAGGTCGTCGGCGTCGGCAGCGTCGGCACCGAGACGTGGATCTTGCTGATGGAACCCGACGACGGCCTCGAGCCGCTGCTGCTGCAGGCCAAGCAGGCCCAGCCATCGGTG